>Ga0335079_10001623_pt1 | contig 25653 bp, 20 predicted proteins | sample Lox_Sample_33_FD_206719 | JGI IMG/M metagenome (GOLD analysis project Ga0335079, IMG submission 206719) | Soil microbial communities from Loxahatchee National Wildlife Refuge, Florida, United States - Lox_Sample_3.3 | ecosystem: Environmental > Terrestrial > Soil > Wetlands | place: USA...
TCGCCGCGCATGCTCGCGCAGGCGATCGTGGAGCGCACCGGCCGCGAACCGGTCGAAGACATTTTTCTTTCTCCCGATGCTTTCGCACACCGCACTTCCGAGGCGTCCATTGCCGAGCAACTCGGCGAAGTGCTCGCTCTGAACGGATTGCCGAGACCCATGCCTGCCGATGATGATCGCGTCGGCGGCTGGCAATGGATGTACCAGCTGCTGGAAAACGACACGTGGGTCATCACGGAAAATTGCGGAAAGCTGATCGAATGCATTCCGCAGCTCGTGCGGGATGAGCGCCGCATGGAAGACATTCGCAAAGTGGAGGGCGATGATCCCGCGGACTCAGCGCGGTACGGCCTGATCGCCGCGCCGCGCTTTCTTGGTTCATCCGTCATTCCGAGGAGTGAAACGACGAGGAATCTCTCTTCCGCTGATCCAACTTCACGCTTCGTTCACGGCATGCCGCTTGGCGAACAGATCGCGCGCCAGGTCACCGCCGAGGATCCGACATCCCGTGCGATTCATTATCAGCGGCTCGAATCCGAAGCGCAGAAATTCTTCCGCCCCAGGCGGCTCCCTCGCCGCTGGAACTGGTGACCTATGCCGGACTGGTTCAAGAGAATCTTTCAGACCCGCTACGTCGGGTGGCTGGAAGGCGAAGTGCAGCGATTGCGCGCGGAAAATCGCGCGTTGACGAATTCGCTGCTCGGCACGGCGGGCTTTCCTCCGGTGGACTTTCCGCAAGCGCCCGCGACGCACGCGCTGCCCCGTTTGAGAAAGCGCTCCTGGCATCAGATTCAGGCTTGGCGCGAATCGGACGCGGCACGCGAAGCAGCGTCACAATTCCCCGGTGAAGTAGAAACGAGGCCGAATGGACCTATTCCCCAGAGCTGAAGCCTGGACCGTGACGCCCGGCGCCGTTGCTCCCGCAGATGGAGATTTCGCTGCGGCTCCGGCCACTCCGGGCATATCGCAGGGCAGCGCCGACGAGGCGACTCTGCTCGGCCCGAACAACGAGCGGCTCGACGACCTGAAGCCGGAGCTCGTGAACGCGCTGCGCGAGCTCGTGCGCCAGTATCGCGAAGAAGGCGTGGTCGCGCGGCGCAACGAAATTCGCCGCATTCGCCAGGCGCGTCTTTTCTGGCAGGGTTTGCAATACGCCTGGTGGAATCCGAATGACATGAACTGGCATTTGCCGTTCGAGCAGCGCTTCAGCGACGACCGCGCGCTCGAGGAAATGCCGCGCTACCAGTTCGTCACGAACTTCTATCAGGGTTTTGGGCTTTCCTTCATTGCTGTGCTTTCGCAGGATGTGCCCAGCGTGCATTTTTATCCGCAGTCGGCTCAATCGCTGCAGGATATCGGCGCGGCGCGCGCGGCCAGCGACGTCGCCGACCTGATCGAGCAGAACAATCACGTTGAGCACTTGCTCACCAACATGGGCTATTTTCTCTGGACCGATGGCAAGCTCGGCGCCTATGTGCGTTATGTTGCCGATGGCCAGCGCTTCGGCTTTCACGACGAAAGTGTTCTCGCCGCGATCGAAATTCCCCTGGGCGAAGACGTTTATGTCTGCACGAACTGCGGTAAACAAATCCCCGTCGAATCGGACACCCGCGGCATCATTCTGAACGAAGCGCAGCGAAGTGAAAAATCCCTCCTCAGCCCAGAAGGGCAGGGAAATTCTTCGTCGCCTGCGGCTCCTCAGAATGACGGCGTTAGGGTTTGCCCCTATTGTGGCGCGGAGCTTACTCCCGCCGATCTGCGCCCTGCCGAGCGCGTTACGGTGCCGCGCATCGTCGGCACGCGCCGAGTTCCCAACGGCCAGGAAGTCATCTCCGTCGTCGGCGGCCTCGAGCTCAACACGCCCGTCTGGGCCAACGAGATGCACGAATTTCCCTACCTGCAATGGCAGGCGGAAGTGCACCGCGCGAAATTGAAGGCCGCGTACCCGCATGTGGCGGACAAGATTGAATCTGCGCCTTCGCAGGGATCCGAGGACGTTTACGCCCGCGTTTCGCGGATCAGCATCGAGCAAGGGCTGCCTTCGATCCATCCTGGCGATGCGTTGATGAACTTGATCACCTTCGATTGCACCTGGCTGCGGCCGTGGGCGTTCTACGGCGTGGACGATGAACCCACGCGCGCTGAACTGCTCGCGATGTTTCCCGACGGGTGTTACGTTGCTTTCGCCGGCGATGTTTACTGCGAATCGCGCAGCGAATCCATGGACGATCACTGGCGCGTGCTCCATGCGCTTCCCGGCGACGGCCAGAACCGCCCGAGTGTCGGCGATTCGCTCGTGCAAGTTCAAGAGCGCTACAACGTCCTTTCCAATATGCAGGCGGAAACCTACGAGTACGGCATTCCGCCAATTTACGCCGATCCGCAAGTCTTGGACTTCGACGCGCTGGCGAACCAAGTGGCCGAACCCGCCGCGCATTTTCCCGCGCGCGCGCGTCCCGGCCAGCCGCTCGCCGCCGGTTTTTTCCAGCCGCAGCCGGCGCGCGTTCCTCCGGACATGATTCAGCACCAGCAGGAGCTGATTGGTCCCGTCGCGCAATTTCTCACCGGGCTTTTCCCCGCTGTCTTCGGCGGAAATATGGAAGACGTAAAAACCGCCAGCGGCTATGCCCTCGCTCGCGATCAGGCTCTTGGCCGCCTCGGTCTTGTTTGGCGGCGCATGAAGCAGTTTTACGCCGACGTGATACTGCTCGGGGTGGATTGCTTCCGCAAGAATCGCCCCGAAGACGTGGAGATTCCCCTGCTCGGCCCGGATGGCGTGCTGGACGCGCGCACGATTCGCGCCGCGGACTTGAAGGGCAACATCTGCGTGCATCCGGAAGCGGACGAAACGTTTCCGCGGTTGAAATCGCAGCAGCGGGGCGTGCTTCAGCAACTCTTCGGCATCAACGATCCGGTGATCCAGCAGGCGCTCACCGAGCCCGCGAATCTCGGCTACATCAAAAATGTTCTGGGCCTCACGGAAATGGTCGTTCCCGGTGAGGATTCGCGCAACAAGCAGCTTCGCGAAATTCAGGAGCTTCTCGGCTCCGCGCCGATCGTGATTTCCACTCATGAGTCGGGCGCCGTTCACGTAGCGCAGGACTTCAGCCCGGCGCCCGCGCAGCCCGAGGCGCCAGGAAAGCAAGCCGCTCCGAAGAGCGGGCCTGCGCAAAGCTCGGTCATACTCCCTTCCGTCCCGATTGACGAAGTTTTGGACGATCACTCGGTGGAATTCGAGGAGTGCAAGCGCTGGGCAAATTCCGAAGCCGGCCAGGCTGCCCGCATGACGAACCCCGCGGGCTTCGCCAACGTCCGCGCCCACGCTGAAGCGCATTTGCGTGCGCTGGCGCGCGCTGCCGTGCCGCCGGCTCCTGCCGCAGCAGGCTCCGCGACGAAACAATCGAACGAAAAACCACGAAAAGCCGAGTGAACCAACGATGAGCCAGCCAGCGACGACTCCTACAACTTCGCCTGCGAATGGCCAAACCTCTCCGCACGACTTATTCGTTCTGACGGACGAGCAAATCCTGGAGATCGAACCGGAACCGCAAGACCTGCAAGTCAAAGTTTCTGAGAATTTAGACCGTTCTGTCATACCGAGCGATGCGGGGACTCTCTCTTCCACCGAGATGGGCAGCGCGACAGAACGATCCAAGAGGGCTTCCCCGTCGCTGGCAGCTTCTCGGAGTGGCAGTGCCAATGCTCAGGGCGCCATGCAAGATGTCGAACCGCCGAGGTGGCTGGCTGAAATGATGGCCGATCCGCAGGCTGGCGGAGAAGCGTGCGATTTCTGGAACGGCATCCAGCAGGCGCGATCGGACGCAAATGCGTATCGCGAAGTGTTCGCGAGACCTGAAGACGCGCGAGCGGCCGCGGAACGCGCTCGGGCACTGGACGAATTTGACGCCGCATTTTACGGAAGAGCAGGGAATTCGCCCGAACAGACAAGCGTAGCGCGAACGCAATTGGCACAGCGCATGATGCGGGAAGATCCCGCAGCGTTTCGCGAAATGGTTTTTGCGGGACTGCGCGCATTAGAAGGGCCGGAAAATGCACCGCCGGCTGCGAGTCGTTCCGGCGCTACTCAAAGCACTCCGCAAAATAATCCGTCATATGGTGAGCAGTTCGCGGCCTATCGCGCGTTCGAGCATTCGGCGAACCAGGAACTCGAGCGCACGGTGGGCGGCGCAATCGAGCGGGCGCTGGGTCAGGCTCTGCCGAATTTGAAGAGCAGGGAAGAAGCGGCAGACTCAGGGGTGCGGCACGCCGTGCCCCTGCAGGAACGCCTTGGCGTCGCAATTCGCGAGGATGTGGAGGCCTCTCTGAAAGGCGACCGCCAGCTGGGCGAACAGGTCGCACAGATTCTTTCTTTTCATCGCTTCGATGACGAAGCGCGCGCGCAAGTGGTGCGGCTGATCAACAACCGGGCCCAGCAACTCATTCCATCAGCGGCAAAGCGAGTGATCAATGCCTGGACGCAAACCACTTTTGCGGCGCACGGCGCCCGCCTGCCGGAAGGGCAGGCAAAAACTCCGAAGGCGGCGAGCGCAGGTGAACGTCCCGACCTCGCTCCTGCACGCAGCACTGGCACCGTTTCCGAGCCTCGAGCAAAAGAAGCCGGTCGAAGCTCCGTCCGTTCCGGCCGTGTTGACTACACGCGCCTGAGCGACGAGCAAATCCTGGAAATGTAATTTTCCGGCGCGATTCTCAGGTCATTTCTCCCATACTCTTTCAGAGGTGATTCATCGCGAGCGGCGAGTCCTGGCTCGATCGCGCAATTGACGTTTTCAAGGCGAAGCCCGGGCCCCCGCCGAAAGCGACCGCTCCACACGTGGACCAAAACGCCTGGCGGGAATCTGTGGAGCAGACGCACATCGTCCCCGGCTTGACGGTGCATGACGTGGGGCTTAGCGTCTTCGGGGAGACCAAATCGCTTCACGACAGGCCAGGTTCCAATGAACCCATCGCCGCCGCCCGGCAAAAAGTCGCCCATGTTGTCATCAACGGCGCCGAGGAAGCGCAGCGGCGCGGCACGGCCGCTCCATCAGTGGCACCTCCTGTGGAGCCTACGGATGAAGCATTGCGCAATCCCGAAGTTCGCGCCGCCTACGAGTCCTCGATGAACGCCGCGCGCGAAGCGTTTCTCAGCGGCCACGACCCGACCTACGGCGCAACTCACTTCAACATGCGCCCGAGACTTGATCGTTCCAAATGGAAAGGATCGCTGCCCATCAGCACACAGTCTGGGCCTTATGACAATTCCTTTCCGAATAGAAACGCGCCCGCACACACTACGTGGTTAAACACGTATTTGACGGACGAGAACGGGAAGCAGAGACATAAAAAGCAGGAAGGATCCTGGCAGGCAAGCAGCGACTACCATCGGCTCCGCGTAAAGATTTTCTTGGCAGACTCGACGCAGACCGCCTGCATCGCGCCTTTCCGCTCCGGCTCGAGCGGGCAAACCTCAAAATCCGCGAAGATGTCGGGGAACTCGTAATATGCGTCCCCCTTCGACCGCTTCCACCGCCAGTGGTCGGATTCGTAGGTTCTATCCAGGTTCGCAGGTAGCTCGGGGCTCTCGACGTCATCGTCACTGCGCGGAGGAAAGTGAGACGGCCCGTTAAAGACGCCAAGGACCCGGCGCGTGCCGGTCTTCCAAATGCGGTCCGACGGGTCGCCGTTATAGATGGACAGCCGGCCACGCGCCCAATAGCACAGCGAAGCGTTCTCCGGCGTCTTGCAAGGAATCTTGCGATTGTCCCCATTGGCAGTTGCATTTGTGGATTGACCCGAACGTTCTTGCGACGCAGTCCTAGCTCTTCCCTTTGCGGGCGCTTGCGGTTCGCCCGGGATTTGTGCAGTGAACACCGCCACGGCGAGGAGTATCAGCGTGCCGCCGACAAGCGCGGTTCTCATGCCAGTAATATAGCATGTGTGCTAATAGAATAGGATTGAAATGCCACTCTCCAGGCTGAGCAGGCGTCAGTCTACAGTTGCGGCAACATTCGATACGAGACAATCTCCCGCCCTGGATTGCGTTGCCGGTACGCGTGAGAAAACTCCGGTGTTTGAGCGTGAACTGTAAACTCAAATTGGCCAGCTCCCAGCTTCCGAGTTCCGACTTCGATTTTCCGTCTAATTCTCGGCGCCTTCTCAAGAGACGCCTGTGCGAATCCTGACCGGACGCACGATCCCAAGGAGAACAACAGATGCCAGCACAAGCAAACGCGAACGTCGTCGCGTTGCAGCTCGAGAAGGTGCGCGACAAAGTGCCCCTGCTCTATGAACGCGACGATATCTTACTCACCATGATCCAGCAGCGCGGCGACGTGGAGAAAGTGTCCAGCCGCAACATGCGCCTGCCGCTGCAAGTCAATCCGGGCGGCAAAGCCGGATCGTACAACGCCGACGGCGGCGATCTTGGCCGCGGTTCAGGCACGTCGTACGACGTCGCGCAAGTTTCGCCGATCTTCTTCCGCTTCGCGATTGAAATCACGAAGCTCGTCGAGTACGCCACGAACGGCCGCGAACGCGCCGTGGAAAACGCCGCGAAGCGCGAAGTCGCGAACGGCATGCGGCAGTTCCGCTCGTTCCTGGACAAGCTGATGCAGACCGCCGGAAACGGCGTGCTCGGCACGATCAGCTCGTTCGCGAGCACCACGTGGACGATGGCCACGCCCCCTGGCGCGGCGCTCGTCTACGTCGGCCAGACCGTGCAAGTGTATGATTCTACGCTGACCACGAATCGTGGCACGGCGAACGTTGTGGCCGCGGATCCGATCAGTTCCACGCAAACCATCACCGTGGACGCAAATCCCGGCGGGCTGACCGCGGGCGATGTGATCGTCCATGACGGCCTCAGCGGCGCGCAGCCGGTTTCTCTCTTCGGCATCAAGTATCACCAGAACAACGCCACCACGGGCACCTGGTTGAACTTGAATCGCGCGACGTATCCCGTGCAGCTGGCCACGCCACGCGTGAATGCGGGTAACGCCGCGCTTACGCCCGCCAACGTCCGCCTCGCAATCAACAAAGTCCGCAAGGCGTTGGGCATCAACCATCTCTCCAAGCTGATCGCCTACATGGCCGTCGAGCAGGAACACGCCTGGGAAAACCTCGGCATCACCGTCAGCCAGATCATCAAGGAGGGCGGCGGCAGCAGCGGCAACGATCTGGATCTGCTCTTCACCGGTCGAAAGACGATGAGCGGCGTGCCGATCAAATCCAGCGTCAACGCCGATCAAACCCGCGTGGATTTTCTGGACCTCTCGCACTGGGGGCGCGCTGTGTTGAAGGACATTGACTTCTACGAAGTCAATGGCAACACGGTGTTCCCGATTTACGGAGCGAGTGGCGGCCTCGCGGCCAGCTACATCTTCTACTTCGATACGGCGTTCCAGGTGTGGGACGATTCGCCGCGCAGCGGCGCGTTCATTGACAGCCTGGCACGGCCAAGCGGCTACTAAGACGCGCTCCCGTGAAGTCAGCGCCGAGAAACCGTGGGGGCGCGAGCAACCGTGCCCCTACACCTGCATCTCGCATCCTGGTCGTTCGCGAATCGCACGAGACGCCTGAAAGCGTCGCGCAAAGTCTTGCGCTCGCCGGAGGGTGGAACCGCTTCGGCGAGCCAAACTACCGTGCCGTATGGGGCTGGAACCGTCTCGCATGGATCGGCGGCAAATTCGAGGATCGCGATGAACAGGGCAACTTGCTTCGCGAACGATTCGAGCTGCGGCTGGAGCCGAAATATCCTGCGGTAAACCGCTGGCACATCGAGCGCTGGCTTCCGCCTGAGACTTACGGATCGCCGCGTCAGTGGCGCGCGCAAACGCATGAAATGGCCGGCGGTCAGAACGTTCCCGCGCTGGGGCCTTATCCTTCACGCGGCGAGTATGAGCATTGCTTCACGCTCGAGACCCCGGGCGGCAATTTCTTGCAACTTACGCCAATGATCGCCCAGCACATCGCTCGCGCGATCGAACGTTCGCGCAGCTTTCCCGGCGCGGCAAAACGCAGGGCTCTTTATGAGCACCTGGGCAGGGAAGAACGCGCTTACGAAGACTGGGCCTACGGTTTGCTCGATGACGCCGCCCCGGCGTTTCACAAACAGCCCTTTGTCACCGTGGCGTAGATGAACCTCAAACGAATCGAGATTTGGCTGAAAGGTATGCTCGCTGCCGCTGTGAGTGGCGCAGCTGGCGGAATCCTCACGGGATTCGCGGCCGTCGGGATTGATCCGCAACATTTCAATTTGCAGGCGGGCATGGCCGCGACCCTCCACATTGGATTGGCCGCCGCGCTGATCAATGCTGTCATCGGCGTCGCCGCGTACCTGCAGAAATCGCCGCTGCCGCAAGAGTGATTTGTAGTGGCGGAGCGATTGCACAGCAGCGGCGACAAAAAAACGCCTTCTAAAAGGGAAGCAAAATGCCTGTAGTTGGTTCTTCCGCATACAACACCGCCGGACAGATCACCGCGCTCGTTCGTTCGCTGCTCAACGACGCCCAGGGCAATCTCTTCACGGACACGGTGCTCCTCCCGTACGCGAATTCCGCCTACCGCAAAGTGCAACGCGCTCTTGGCAATTCCGGCGCGGGCGGGTTCCTCAGCGACGACGTGTTGCTCGTCGTTCCGGCCGTCGCGGCCACCGATGCGTCGCTCCAGGTTTCCATCACCGATTCCACCGCGCCTCCGAACCAACTTCCCACAGATCTTCTCGTACCGCTGAAAATCTGGGAGCGCCCGAACGGTTCGTCCGATGATTTCGCCGAAATGGTGGATCTCTCGCGCCACGGCGGTTTGCCTTCGCGCGAGCAGGATCTGGTCCTGAGCGTATGGGAATGGCGCAGCGACGGCATCTATTTCCTCGGGGCCACGCAAGACACGCAAATTCGCCTGCGTTATCTCAAGGCTTACCCGGATTTCACGGACGCCACTTCACCGGTCTTGATTCGCAACGCGCAGGAAGCCATCGCTTATGCGACCGCCGCGCTTGCCGGATGGGCACGCGGCTCTCCGCTCAGCGAGAAATGGGACGATGCTGCAGCCGACGCGCTCGAGGATTTGATCGTTCAGTCTGTCCGCCGCGAGCAGCAGTCTTCGCGCCGCCGCCGCCCATTCTCTTCGCGTTCCGGCTACACGCCGTTCTGAAACGACGACCAACCTTTAAGGAAACCAGGGAATCGCATGATACGATCGAACAACTCGTTGCGCCTGCCTCAGCCAGCAGGCTTCAAGCGAGCCAAGACGATGGGGATTTTTCTTGGGCTGCTGACGCTGCTCCTGCACGTCGTTCCCGGCGTCGTTGATTCCGCGCGCGCGCAGGGTTCGCGCAAGGACGATGTCGTCTACAACTCCCGCGGCGTTCCGCTTGCAGGCGCCACCGTCCGTGTCTGCACCATGCCCGCGTCAGGTCAGCCCTGCACTCCGCTCGCAAATATCTACTCCGATTCCGCATTGACCCAAGCGGTCGCGAATCCGACAACCACCGACGGCCTGGGAAACTATCATTTCTACGCCGCTCCGGGACGCTACATGATCGAAATTTCGGGCCCTAGCATCACCACAAGGCAGATTCCCGACGTTCTTCTCCCCGCGGATCCTACCTCACCTACATTCACGGGCAATGTCAGCGCGTTCTCGCTCAATCTCGCCGGCAATCTCACCGTCAACGGCAATACCTCCGTCATCGGCAATCTCGCCAGCGGCACGCTGAATCTGGCCGATCAATCCGTAACCCCTGGCGCCGCGAACACCGGAACAGTCAATCTTTATACGAAGTCCGACAAGCGTTTGTATTACATGGACGACACCGGCACGGAAATCGGCCCCATCGCCAGCGCCAGCGGCGCGCAAACCAATATCAGCAACACGTTCACCGCCGCGCAGAACGTTGACGCCGATCTCCACATCAAAGGTCCCAATCCGGAAATTGATCTGTCTCGCTACGGCGCATACTACAGCACCCTGCCCATGCCCCAGACCACAGGGGGAATCGGTTCCGGCGGCACGACGCTAACGCTCGCCAGTGCGCAGGATTTCGCGAACGGCCAGGGTTTGGTGGTTTACGGCGCAGGACCTTTGCCCACGATTTCCACGCCGCCTACTCCCACAGTTACGCCGACCGGCATTCTCAATGGCACTACCACCTATTCCTATCAAGTCATCGCCGAGGATTACTACGGCGGACTGACTGCCGCAAGCGCCGCGGGCAGCACCTCAGTCGGCGCGGCGAATCTCGGCGTGACTCAGGTCACTCTGGCTTCTGCTTCTCGCGCCAACGGCGTCAACACGTACACTTCGACCGTCAACCATAATCTTCAGTCCGGAATCCCTGTGGCGATTTGCCAGTTCACCGGCGGCACGGGATGCCCCGGGAGTCCCAACGACACATTCAACGGCATTTTCGTGATCGCCTCGACACCATCGGGCACGACGTTCACCACGGATACTGCATCCACGTATCCCGCGACGACGGAAACCTCCGGAACGCCTTACGCCGAGGTTCTGGCCTGCAACAAGTTGAGCTTCAGCAGCTACAGCGGAACCGGAACGCTTCGCTACTGGATCTATCGCTCAAAGAATGGCGGGGCATACTCTCTCGCCGGCGTAGCCCAGGGACTCGATCCTTACTTTGTGGATTGCGGAGTCTCCACTCCGACGGCGCCGGGCTATGTTCCCTCTACGCCCCCTTCGTCCACCCAGGCGAGATACCTCTCGACCACGATCGTCAGTGGCGGAGGCACCACGGCCCTCACCCTGGCCGGCAGCGCTTCGACAACCGTTTCAGGTGCGACCGTTTTGCACGACAATACCCCCGCATTGCTCGCGGCATCCCAAGCCGCACTCAATAACGGCGGCGCCACGGTATACATCGGCGCTTCTTCCGCCTCGCCGTCCATCACTTATTACCCGTTCAGCTCAACCTTCGATTCGACAACCCTGACGAATACCGGCGGATACCCGTTGCACATCGTGGTGAATGCCTATCTGGGCATCAATCAATCGTGGATTCTGAGCCCGAATATAGATATTGATGGACTGCCAAAGCAGGGAAGTTCTTTCAACTACGTTCCGGGCGGCTCCATCGGTGGAGGGGCCTTTCCGATTTTTTACATCCCCCGCGGAGGCGCTTTTCATTTAAACCGTTTGCAAATGAATCTGACCAGCGCGCAACAATCCGCAATCTATGCCGATGAGGACACGTTGGGAGACGGCGCTACGGGCCTGATTGCTGACCAGCTTTCTGTCAAAGGCTTCGCCGGCAGCTCGCGCCCCATCGTCCTGAAGGGCGGGTACGACTTCAGGTTTGACAGCGGCGTTTGCGACGCCAATAACGCCCAGGTCCTGACGACTCCCTACTGCGTGGATTTGATGACCAGCAGCAGCGCCGTTACCGGCAGCAATGCCGCGCAGATCCCCGGCCGCGTTGATTTCGATAACTTTTATTTCGTCGGTACGGGAATCCACATCTTCTCGATCGCGAATAACACGAGCGCGGCCAGCACCTACAACTTCTCAAACAGCCTCTTCGAGGTAGCCTTCACTCCGTTCTTGAAAATTGACAATACGAATATTCTCGACGAGGTTCATTTCGCAAACGTGGTTGGCGCAGACTCCACCGGCCAGGGCGCCGCGATGCCGTTTGTGGACTCCACCAACGGCGGGTTGCGGAACATCAGTTGGGAAGATGGCGGACTGAGCAGTTCGACCACGCCAATTGTGATCAGCTCAAATATCACTTCTGCGGATCTTACCAGCGTCACGAATCTTGTGGTGAAGCATTCTCCCAGCTTCAACATCGGCAACGTTCCCTGGTTCAACATGGACCGCACACGCGTGGAAGCCAACGACGAAGTGATTTCCGCCTTAAATGGTGGCGCGCTGATCTATCGCATCCCCGACCCTGGCGCCGCGCCCAGCGTTTCCGTCACGAGCGGTGGTAGCGTTCCCCTCGGAACTTACAACATTGCCTACAGCCTCGTGGACGCCAGCGGACGCGAAACAAAAGTTTCTCCCTCTATAAGTGCAACCACCACTTCCGGCAATCAAACCATCGTCGTGACTCCTCCCTCCCTGGGAAATGGAGCCGTGGGGTGGTATCCCTACCAGAATGGCGCTCGCATGCTCATCAGCGGCCTCACGGGGTCGTGCAACTCTCCCATTTCTGTCACCATCGCCTCCTACTCCGACACCAGCAATACCATCTGCGGCGCTTCTACGTCCTCAATCTCCTCGGCAGGATCGAGCAGTATGGATGTCAACGGAGTCAGTTCGTGGAAATACACTCTCGGTACAAACTCAATCACCGCGCCCGCCGGCGCCGCCGGCAAGACCTGGACCTTTGCTGACCACAACACCCAGTTCGCCCCCGCGACCGCAAAACCGTCGGCGAACATCGGCTTCACGATCGAGACCGGCATCGCTCAGAGCGTTTTCGACAACTTCAACCGCGCGAATGGCGCGATCGGCTTGAATTGGACGGTGCAAAATGGCGGGTTGAATGTAAGCAGCAACGCCATCGTCGGCACGGGCAGCACCAGCAATTGGGCCTTCTTCAGCGCTGCTGTCGCCGCGTTTACCTCCGATCAGTTCGCGGAAATCTCCTTGCCCGCCTCCATTCCCGCTGGTGGCGGCGCAGGACCCGCGGTGCGCGCCAGCGGAACGGGCAGCTCCGCGGACAATTACAATTGCCATCCCAACAACACAACGCTTTACCTCGAGAAAATTCTCAACGGCGCTTCCACGATTCTTTCGTCCATCGGGAATACTACCGCTGCTGGCGACGTGATTCGCTTGGAAGTCTCGGGCAACACCATCAACTGCTACTATAACGGCGTCCTGAAACTGACTGCCACCGATAACAGCTTGACTACCGGCTCTCCGGGCCTTGAAACCTACAACACGTCCGCCACGCTGGATAACTGGACCGGTGGCAACCTCGTTCCGCTCGCGCACACCGGTCTTGAGCAAGACTTTTCGCAGGTCCAGCACTTCCCGTTTGGCATCACCGTTGGACCTCTTTCACTCGCCTCTGCGCCGCCTGCTGGAATCACCATGGGAGCGGAATCGTTCAATAGCGTTCCTCGTGCCGTGATCCCGGCGTTTTTGCCCGGCGCTCTCACTTCCACGTGGACGGGCTCCACGATCACTCTGGACAAAGCCATCACCGTCACGCGTGTTCAAGTCCAGGCGAAGACCGCGCCCAGCGCCTGCTCGACCAACGCAATTGTTCGCTTGACTGACGGCACAACCAATCAAGACGTCACGATCAACGCAGCGGCGAACGACTCCGGCGCGATTGCAAAGAATTACGCGGCGGGCGCGAGCCTGACCGTCTCCGTGCAAACCGCCGCTGCGGGTTGCGCCACCGCCCCAGCGGACGCGAATGTCATTGTCCAGTTCAAAATGCAGTGACGCTTCTTTTCGCTCCAAACGTGTAACTGTTCGCCGGGAAATCTACTTAGAGGAAATTGCTTCCTGCGCTCGGTAACGGTAAACGTAGCTGTGCCCGCGATGGATCAGGGGCTGCTCAAGAAATCTCCACGACAAAGAGGCGATTGCCCAGGTGAGTACTGCAGCCAGCAGCGTCACCGCCATGCCTGGCAGCGCGTCAATGTATGGCAGAGAGTGAAATAGAATCCAAAAGCACAAGCCGAGAATTCCTCGATGGATGAGGTACACACAGTAGGAGACTCGTCCGCATTCTCTCAAAGAGCGCCATCGTGCGACCCGCGACACGAGCCCCTTGCCATCAAGAAGTGCGATCAGAACAGCTGACGTGTAGAGCATCCCGAGCCAGGAATACTGCATTGCAGCCTCAAACGCGTTCCTTGGACCGGGCATCCATTTCACCATCGCCAGAGCCCCTGCAAGGAGTACAAGTGCCAAGCCTTTTATGATGCGCAAGTTCCGAAAAAACCTTCCGCGAACGTCCGTGCGCCAAACGACCGCTGCAAGCATACCCATCGCAAGGGTGTCAGCCCTGCACGGCATGAGGACGTAGGATTTGTCCACCCCGTTGGGGAAATATGCGTAAACGAGATATCGCAGAATTGGGGCGCACACTACGCAACCAATCAAGACCTGGGTCAGTCGTCGAACGGATAGAATGCGAATCACTAGCGGGGAAACAAGATAAAATTGCTCTTCCACCGCAAGCGACCACGTTGGCGACATGAAATATGCCGCAAACATGCTTCCCGGCGTAGCCAGAATGTTTTGCAGAAACAGCAAATAGATGGGGATGCCAAGATAGCCGCCCACTGCTGTTGAGTTTGACGGCGATCCCCAGCGCATGACCGCAAGCCCGATGCCGGAGTACACAAGAATCCAGGCATAATAGATCGGCAAAATGCGATGTACTCTTCTGACGTAAAACGTCCGGAAATAGTTCAACGAAGATTTTGCGTCGAGCAAAATGCCGCCAATCAGAAATCCGGAAAGAACAAAGAATAGATCTACCCCGCTCCACCCGAGCCGGAATACTTGCGCCAGGTGATAAAGAAGGCCGAAGTTTCCTTCGTGCGTCCGGCTGTCGGTAATGTAGTGAAGAAAAAATACCAGAAGAATGGCGATGCCGCGCAGCCCGTCCAGTTCCGGCATGCGCTTGCCGCTTTGTTGGCCGGACATCCGGGGCGTCGCGTCTTGTTGGTCGTTTGCGGTTTCTTGCATGGCAAGGACGGCTAAAAACCAATCTAACATACGAGGTGAGCTGTGAATGCGCAAAGCGATTTTGCCGCGCTGGTGAATATCTCTACCCAAAAGTGGCCGCCGCGCCATCGCACCTACTTCGGTTCGCTCCAAGTGCGCTCGCCCGAACCCGGCGAACACTTCGCGATTACTCCGATTCGCGCTTGCCGCGGTGTGATGGACCTCGGCGATAAGCGCACGATGGAAATCCCCATTTCCGCCCGCGAAATTGCCGAAGACATTGCCCGCGAGATCAACGGCGATTCCGGCGAGGGAAGTTATCACGGGGTGTTCGTTGCCGCGGGCCACGAACCGACCGAAGCTGAACTCGCCGAAGCGCATCGCAAGCTCGACGATTTTCACAAGAGACTCGTGGCCACCGCTGATTTGGAGTGGGAGCGCTCGCACAATCCGATGTTCATCACCGACCTCGAGCGCCGCGCCGCGCGCGAGCTCAAGCTGGACAAGCCGTGGCTCTACGATCCAAAGCCGCTCGCGGAGTGCCCGGCCTGCGCGGAAAAGATCAAGCCGGGAGTCGCCGTGTGCCGTGCTTGCGGCGCGATCCTGGACCGGGAAAAAGCCGCAAAATTCGGGCTTGCCCCGCAGCAAGAAAAGAAGCCGGCGGGCGGCGCACAGCGCAACCGCGCAGTGCCGGCGGAGCAGGGAAGTACGGAATAAAAAATTCTTCAAAAAGTTCAGGATCAACCACGTCCTATGTCAATAGCAGGATCATTCGACGCACCGATTGAGATTTTCAGCGGCCTGGTCAGCGATATGGCGCCCGCCGATCTTCCCCACGGCGTCTCGCCCGATTGCCAGGACGTTGTTTTCAGCACCGGTGGAGTCTCGACGCGTCCCGGGATGCAGGCGCTCTTCGGGCCGCTCGCGGGCAATCCCACCGTCAATTACCTCAAAACCTATGAGACCCCCAACGCCACGCTGCGCGCTATGGCGCTCGACTCGAACGGCGTTCTTTACAAGGAAACGACCCCCGGTACGCTTGCCACGGTTGCTTCCGGCCTCGCTCCGGCTGCCTACGCGAACTCTACGACGCTCTTCGGCCGCGAATACCTTGCGATCAGTGACGGGAAAAGTGGCAATGATCTGCCACGGCAATTTGACGACACAAATTTTGATCGCGTCAGCCAGGGCGGTCCCGGTGCGGGTCCAAGCGCCGTCGAAGAAAACGTCATTGTCGCCATTTCGGCAAGCCCGAGTGGAGCGACGCAGCCAGCCGCCGTGGCGATTTCCGCCAGCCCCGCGGGCGCGACGCAGAACGGCTACCTCGTTACGATCACAACCAACACGGCGCACGGGCTTTCCGCCGGTGAATCCGTCACGATCTCCAGCGTCGGCATCAGTGGCTACAATGGAGTTTTTCCTGTCGTATCTGTTCTGAGCTCCACGCAATTCACTTATATCGCAGGTGCATCGGGGCTCGCGGCTTCGGGCGGCGGAACTTCCGCCAGCGCAACCGCAACGATTCAAACGGCGGCTGCGCATGGGCTCGTCGTCGGACAACTTGTCACAACCTCCGGGATCGGCGTCAGCGATTACAACGGCACGTTCCAGATCACCGCTGTTCCGGACAGCATGCACTTCTCTTTTACTGCGGACTCCGGTGGCCTTGCAGCCTCCGGTGGCGGCACAGCAGCTGCGGCGGGCAGCATTGATGCCGGAGTGCATCAGGTCTGCGTGATGTTCCAGACCCGTCAGGGTTACTTGACCAAACCGGGTCCTGCCATGAGCTGGACCGCCAGCGGCGCGAAGCGTGTTGTTTTGACCAACATTCCTATTGGCCCCTCCAACGTTGTCGCTCGCATTCTCTGCTTCACGGGCGCCGGTGGCGCGAGCTTTTACTATGTCGGCGGCGGTGCTTCGCTCTTCAGCGGCAACATGATTCTCAACGACAACACGACTACTTCTCTCGCCGTGGACTTTTCCGACGCGATCGTTCTTGCCGGCACCAACGTGGACGATCTCTTTCGCCTCATCGAGCTCGCTCCCTGCGCCGGCGTCATCGGCTACTCCGAGCGCCTCCTCTGGTGGGGCGAGCGCAACAAAATGGATAATTGGGTGAATCTCGGCTTCGACGGCGGGTTCACCGGTCCGTCGCTTCCGCATTATCCTCTGGGATGGACACCGGATCCAGTTTTCGCGCCGGGCGCCACCGATGAAGAAAGTTTCGTCGTCTGGGGCGCGGCCTACTCCATCGTCGGAAACGGTTCGACGCCCACGCGCGGCCTGATGACGCAATCCGCGGTGCAGGATTCGCTCGGCGCGCCGCTCGTCCAGGCGAACACCGGTTACACGGTGCGCGTGCGCTGCGCACGCAACGCCACGCTCGCGCAGGGCACGCTGCACATTCATCTCTACAGCGCCGGCGCCAGCATCAATACGACTGGCCTTCAGCTCACCGCCTCGCAGATCACCACGAATTACGTCGAATACTCGGCCGAACTTACCGCGCCGCTTACTTCGATTCCCAGCGACCTCGTCCTGCGCATCTATGCCGATGGAACCCCAACGCTGAACGGACAGTTTTACATTGACAGCATCGAGATTTTTCCGACCGCCCAGCCTGTAAACACTTCCATCGTGCGCGCGAGCCGCGTCGAGGATCCGGAAAGCTACGACGGAATCAACGGTCTGCTTAGCGTTTCGGAAAATGATGGCCAGGCCATTCGCGCGGCCTTCAAGCTGCGCGAGCGTCTCTACCTCGTCAAAGAGCATTCCCTGCACGTGACGCAGGACGACGGAACCAACGAACCCGCGCTCTGGTCCATCGCGGAAGTTTCACGCCGCCTCGGCACGCCTTCCGTGCGTGGCGTCGGCATCGGCGAGGATTGGGTCGTCATCGCCCACCGCACCGGCCTCTATATCTTCGATGGCGGCGAGCCCGTGAAAATTTCTCAGGAAATTCAACCCACCTGGAACCAGATCAATTGGCAGTACGGCCACACACTGTGGGTCACGGTGGATACCAAAGAGCGCCGCATCTATGTTGGCGCGCCTATGGGCGCTGCAACGTCCCCCAGCAAAATTCTGATGCTCGATTATCGCGACCTCGATTCCGCAGAGGATATTGCCGGCCGCCCGCCGATCAATATCACCTACACCGGCCGCAAAACGGCCACGGACAAAACGCGCAAGTGGTCCCCGTGGACCATCGCGGCCAATTGCGGCGCGCTCCTCGAGCGCACAGCCGGCACCGCCATCATGGCTCTCGGCGGAGGCACCCCTGGGGTCGGCGGCGGCGGGACAACCGGAAAAATCTACCAGCTCAACGATTCGCAACTCTCCGATGATGGGTCCGCTATTCCCAGCTACTACACAACACACTACTTCCCGGAGCGCCCTGTCGAACAGGCACTCGGTTTGGGCGCGCACCGCAAACTGTTCACCTATCTCACGCTGTTCGTCGAGGGCGCCGGCAACCTGAATTTGACCACGTACACTGATTCATCGAGCGCTTCGCAGGTGCAGCAGCCGCTTGCGCTTAGCTCGCCATCCACCAAAGATCTGGAGCTGCCCATCAATGTTCTCGCGGAGCGCGTCGCATTTCAGGTGAGCACAAACCAGCCTGGTGCATGGTTTCGCCTGCAGAAATTCACCCCGTGCGTGCGCACCGATCCCTGGGCGCCCGTTCGTGGCTTGAATTAGCTTCCGGGCTGAATTCGGGAGTTACTCGCTCAAGAGCGTGCGAAGCTTTTGCGCCAGCGCGTCCAGCGAGAAGGGCTTTTGGAGAAATGCGTCTCCATGGCGCAACGTGTTGTCGCGTACTGCGGAGTCTTCCGCGTATCCGGACATGTACAGTACACGCGTCTGCGGCCGCAATTCGCGCAGCCGTTTCGCGAGCGCCGGACCGTTCATCCCCGGCATGGCTGCGTCTGTTACCAGCGCGTGGATTGGGCCGCTCTCCGAGGCCGCCAGTTCGAGTGCCTGCGCTCCCGACTCAGCGCTGAGCACTTTGTAGCCCTGCGCGGCCAGGGACATCACCGCGACCTCGCGCACGCCTTCTTCGTCGTCCACGACGAGAATGGTTTCGCTGCCGCGGGCTTCCTGATACTTTTGCTTTTCCTCGGTATCTTCGTGCTCCGGCGCTGGGACTACGGGCAAGAGGATCTCAAACGTGGTGCCCGCGCCCGGCGCAGAGTCCACCCAGATCCATCCGTCGCTCTGCTTCACGATGCCGTACACGGTCGCGAGCCCGAGCCCTGTGCCTTTGCCCAGTTCCTTGGTCGTAAAGAACGGTTCAAAAATATGCGCTTGCGTGGCGGCGTCCATGCCGATGCCCGTGTCGCTCACTTTTAGCCGCACGTAATCAATATCCAGCATGCCCGGATGGCGCCTGATCGCAGATGCTCCAGCCGCCACGCGGTCAAGCCCCACGGTCACCGTTCCGCCTTGTGGCATCGCATCGCGCGCGTTGATCACCAGATTCAGGACCACCTGTTCGAGCTGGCTTTCGTCCGCGCTCACCCATAAAGGCGCAGCCGGAAGCTGCAGCCGGAAATCCACCAGCGACCCGAGCAACTGCCTTAAGAGCGTGGAGATGTCGCTTACCACGCGGCGTAGCTCGACAACCCGGGCTTGCAACACCTGCTTACGACTGAACGCCAGCAATTGCTGGGTGATACCGGCGGCGCGGTCCGCTGCTTTCTGAATCGCTTCGATATTTCTGGTGACGCTGGAATCGAGCCCTTGGCGTTCTTGGAGCAACTCCACGTGGCCCAGGATCACCATGAGCAGGTTATTGAAGTCGTGCGCCACGCCGCCGGCCAATTGGCCGATTGCTTCCATCTTTTGCGCGCGGCGGAGATGATCTTCCAGGCCGCGCCGGTCGGTCACGTCGTACGTGATGCCACGCATGCGCTTGGAGCGTCCTGCGGTCTCATGCAGAATACGGCCTGCACTTGCGAGCCAATGCTCCGATCCATCCGGCCATCGTACGCGGTATTCGGCGCCGTAGGCCTCACCCGATCGCAAAGCCTCGCGGACCGCGTGCCGCACCCAATGGTGATCTTCCGGGTTGACCAGCTCCATGAATTTCGCGGCGGTCGGTGGCGCCTCCTTTGGGCGCAGGCCGAAAAGAGAGCACTGACGCTCATCCCAAAAGATGGCATCTGATTCAGGATCCCACTCCCACATCCCGAGATGCGCTGCCTCCAGGGCCATGCGCAGGCGCTCTTCGGATTCCCGAAGCGCATACTCAGTGGCCTTGCGCTCCGTGATGTCGTAGAGGATCCCGTACAGAAGCGGAGGCTGCGCAGCGGTTCCGCGCAGGATCATGCTCTCGTCCCGGAACCACACCACGCGGCCGTCGCGCGCAACCATGCGATACTCCGCGAAAAATGCTTTGCCGATGGCTTGCATGCGCTTTTCTTCAGCCATGACCAGTTCCCGGTCGTCCGGATGGACATGCTTCAACCAGAGAGTAGGGTCGAGGAGCCACTCCTCGGGTGTGTAGCCCAAGTACTCGTCAATCTGCGGGCTGACGTAATGCCACTGCGCGGTGGAACCGAATTCGGCGATATACACGATCCCCGGGATGCGCTCGACGAGCGACCTGTACAGCCCCTCGGAATTGGCGATCTCGGAAGTTAGCGTTGACTTCGCCGCTTCGCTCGATGCGTTGGAAACGGCAGACCTGGAACGGCGCTTTGGGGACTGGCGTCGCATGGACTAAATCGTTTCAGCAGCCGCACGGTTGAGGTGAATCGAAGCGAGAACTTCAAGGGTCTGCCCCACGCCGGCCTCTGCCTCGGTTCTCTCAGTTTGGCGGCAGCATTCCTCGCATGTCAACGGCACTGAGGAATCAGAGTTCCATAAAGGGTAGCGAAGGGCCATTTAGGCGATGCTTACCGTTTCTCAACTCGCTCCATTGAAAAGTCGCGATCCGTACCTCTACGAAACACTGGTGAACATCGTCTCGGCCCTCAATTCCACCAGCCAACGCGCGGGAGTTGATCCCAGCACTCCGGCCCCCGCTCCATCTCAGATCGCTTCCCTCACCGTGAGCGCAGCCAGCGGATGGTTTGACATCGCCATTTCTGACCCTTCCAACACCCGCCCGGGCCTGTTTTACTTCGTGGAGTCGGATACCACGCCGGCTTTTGCCTCGCCTCGCGTCCATTTTCTCGGCGCATCACGGAACCTCTATATCCAACTCGGAAATCAAGCGCTTTACTGGCGAGCCTATTCGCAATACGTGGGCTCTCTGCCGTCGGCCCCGATCACCTTTGGATCGCCGCCAACCGCGGTCTCCGGCGGTGGCGCTTCCGGACCCACGCCATTGCCTTCTCAAGGCAGCGGAGCCTTGTCGAATGGCCTTGCTCGCGGCGGCAACGGTTTTGGCATCTATCCGGGCGCGCGCGTTTCGAAGACTACCGTCTTGTAGCTAGAGCCTGCGTGCCTCATGCAGATTCGTGAATATCGGGATGGCGACCTAAGGGCGCTGAAAGTGATCCATGAACGGCAAGGATATCCTTACGAATTTCCTGATCTGGGCAACCCGCTCTTCGTTTCCAAGATTGTACTGACGGACGGAGACACCGAAGGCCACGGGAAAGAAAATATCAGGGCTGCTGCGTTGCTCCGGCTTACCGCGGAAGCCTACCTGCTTCTAGATCCGGCCTTCGGCATGCCGCGCAAAAAGTGGCAATGGCTTCTTACTCTACATGAAGCGGCTCGTAAGGACGCCTGGCGGCGCGGTCTTGAGGACGTCCACGCATGGTTGCCGCCAGCCATTGCCAAAAAATTTGGCCGGCGTCTCTCCAGCCTCGGTTGGATCCGTGACGACCTCTGGACGCCGTACTGCAAGAAATTAGACCCTGGGGACTAGAGGAGGAGATCCATGTCACGCGGCGCACAAGCACAAACCCGCCAGCTCACCGATCAGCAGCTGGCAAGCATCAATTCGATGAACCAGCAGTTTCTGAATCAGCAGCAGCAGGTCGGCGGTCTCCTGGTTCCGCAATACCAGAGCATCCTCAACAACCCCGGTCTCAGTCCCGCCGATCAGGCCGCCATTACCGGCCAATCTCAAGGTGCGCTTTCCAGCGCCTATGACTCGCTCCAGCAGGCCGCGCAGAACCGTGTCGCGCGCACCAACAACGCCGCGGGCTTTGCCGATCTTACGGACGAACTCGCGCGGCAGAAGGGGGTCGCCGAAGCCAACCAGGCCGCCCAGAACCAGCTGAATTTCTCCAATACCGCTTTCCAGCGGCAGATGTCCGCCCTTCAGGGGCTTTCCGGGCTCTACGGCATTGATAGCAACACGCTTTCGCGCACGCTGGGCATTCCTTCCCAGTTGCTCGGCGTTCGCGCAAACGCATCCCGGCCCAGCGGCTTCTTCTCCTCACTCGGTTCCACACTTGGCGGCACCCTTGGCGCTCTCCCCGGATCATTCTTCTGATTGATCCTTTCCGCCGCCAGCAAACTTTCAGCAGAGGCGCCACGATGAGCCTTGTCTCCACATTGGCCGTTTTGTTTTCACTCGGCATACAGTTCGTGATTTTTCTTCGCTGGCTGCACCGCCGCATGCGCGACGACGAAATCATGCGCGTTTTTGTTCGCGATGTTGCCACCAATCATCTCCCGCATATCTACGCGGCTTTGCGCATCATCGCAGCGGAGAAGGGAATTGAGCTCGATTCCCCGCCCCTGGTGCGGTTTCTCGAACTAAACGGCAATCGCGGTCGCGAATGAGCGCACCGGCCCAACTGCTCTTGCTCGCGCGCAAAACTGCCGCCGCGCATTCGCTCGATCCGGCACTCGTCTGCGCCATCATTGAGCAAGAATCTTCGTGGAATCCCTGGGCCATGCGCTTTGAACCAGTTTTCTTTGCGCGCTATGTCGCGGCCCTGTACACGAACAATAAGATCTCCGCGTCGGAAGCCTACGCGCGCGGATTTTCCTGGGGCTTGATGCAGGTCATGGGCCAGGTCGCCCGAGAATTCAACTTCGCCGAACCTTTCCTCTCGACGCTCTGCGATCCCGCCGAAGGCCTCGACATCGGTTGCAAGGTCCTTCGAAGAAAATTCGACGCCGCGTCAGGCGAATTGATCAACACGCTCCAGGCCTGGAATGGAGGAGCCAATCCGTCTTACCCGGCGCAGGTACTCGCGCGGCGTCCTCACTATCTCTAGGTTCCCGGGAGTCGCCCTAGCGCGCATGGCGCTCTCGGCCTTTCAGCAATCAATAAGGTGCAAGAAACATGCGATTCAGTTCGTGGATCAAATTGGCAGAGGCCTGCGTCGGCGTGGCCTTTCTCATCTCTCTCTTCGCAGCGTGGCGGACGGACCGCCGCGATCGAGCGCAGTTGCAGACCCAGCTCGCCGCCACACAAAAAACAATCGCCGACCTCACCGCGCAGCAGAACGACCGTACAGCCGAGTTGGCGAAAACGCTCGCACAATTGACCGCACAGAAACAGGCCGTGCGCACGCCCGACCAAGCGATCCAGAACCTGCCGGCCGTGCTACCCCTGCCATCTCCCATCGAACAATCACCATCGCCGCCCTCCTCCACCCCAGGCGGCCCACAAGCGGACACACCTCCCCTCGGGCCGAGCCGGGCCGTCATCCCGGCGGAAGACTTGAAGCCCCTCTACGACTTCGCCTCGGACTGCAAAGCCTGCCAGGCCAAGCTTGCCTCAGCCCAAGCAGATCTCGTGGACGAACGGGCCAAGTCTCAAGCTTTGCAGAAGCAACGCGACGCCGCTCTTGGTGCCGCCAGAGGAGGATCCGTTTGGCGACGTATTGGACGCGCTGCAAAGTGGCTCCTCATTGGTGCGGCGGCAGGTGCAATCGCGGCCGAAGCACATCGCTAAGCCTCAAGATTTTAGGAAGACAGAGGGCAATCGGTCTTGCCAGAGCCCTGCCAAGTTATCCCCAACCCCTGCCCGGCGCACCCCCCGCGCCGGGCAGGGGATCCCACCTCCAGTTCGCAGAGGCAAACCGTAGATATCCACAGGACGAGGGTTGCCTTGCATTTTCCGCTTGACACTGCGTCCTATAAGTTATATTATGTTAACACGAAAATCGGAGGCAACCTTAGCCTTGTGGATTGTCTGTGGATATTCAACTGGACCGGGTCCCACACTCCGTCGTGCCTCTCCTGCCCTATTTTGATTCTTAGTTGTTTTTGGCCTTTTCGCCCGGTAAGTCGAAGGTGATGTACTTCATGATTGTGTCGGCGTCTGCTCCGACAACGCGTCTACCGTTAATGAACAACGTGGGGGTGCTGTTCACTTCGAGCAGTTTTGCATTTTTCACGCTTGCGTCAACCGCCGCGGCCGCTTCTGGTGAGGCCAGGCAAGCCTTAAAGGTATCCGTGTTCAATCCAATGTTGCCGGCAAATCCCACAATCTCGTCCCAGACGTTCTCAGCGGAAATGATGTCCTGATTGTTGTAGAGCGCGTCATACATTTTCCAGAACGATTTGGGATCCTGATCATAAGCGCAGCGTCCTGCGAGCGCTGCGGTTCTCGCCCAAGGATGGATTTGCTCGATTGGGTAATCCTTAAAGATGAGCCTGACTTGCGGACGATTTGGCAGGATTTGCTGCAGGGCGTCATGAAGCTGGCGGCAGACAGGACATTCAAAGTCCGCGAATTCGACGATGGTTACCTTGGCGTCCGTGGGCCCGACGCTGGGGGCATTGTCTGTTTGCAGTTTGGACCGAATTTCGGCGAGGGGGTCCTTCGTGAGGTCGGCGATCTCCCCGCGAATCAGGTACTTTCCATCTTTGCTCACGTACATCGTGGCGGTTTGCTGATTTTCCCCAAGAGTCAGGTCCACATTGGTTTCGAGCAGTCCAGGCACACCGGATTCCTCTAACGGCCCCACCACCAGCTTCACGTCGCTGCCAAACGCGTAGAGGTGCCTCAGATATGCATCGATTTTCTTTTGAATGGCTGCGTCAGGGGTGGGTGCAACCTGCGCCGGTAGGCTTGGCACGATCATGCTGATAAACAGTACAGTCAGGGCCAGTCGTTTGGTCTTCACGGAATACCTCATTGTTCAGGGAATGAATTTCTGTGCGATCGGGAACGGCCGCCCGAATCCGAAAGCGCGTGATGTAATCTTGAGTCCGGGCGCCGCTTGCTTTCGTTTGTACTCGTTTCGATCCACAAGCAACGCGATATTTCGCACGAGTTGCAGTTCGAAATCATACCTTTCCGCAATTTCCTCCGGCGTTTGCAAATCCTCGATATAGGCCTTGAGGACTCGATCCAGGACGTCATAGGGAGGCAAACTGTCCTCGTCCCTCTGATTCGGACGCAATTCTGCCGAAGGAGGTTTCTCCACTGTGGAGCGGGGAATGACTTCCCTTTCGCGATTCACCCAGTTCGCCAGTTCGTACACCATGAGCTTCGGCACATCGGAGATTACCCCCAAGCCCCCGGCCATGTCACCGTAGAGCGTGCAATACCCCACCGCGAGTTCCGATTTGTTTCCGGTGCTTAGCACCATGGATCCGAATTTGTTAGAGAGCGCCATTAAATAGTTTCCCCGAATCCGCGCCTGGATATTCTCCTCCGTCACGTCCACCGGCCGCGAAGCAAAAATAGGCCCCAGCGCTTTCAAGTAGGCTTCATAGACTTCCGTAACCTGGATGGTAGCGAGCTCAATACCGAGATTTCGCGCGATCGCTCTCGCATCCTGTTTACTTCCCGCCGAGGAATATGGACCCGGCATCGAAACTCCAAGCACGTTTTCAGTGCCCAGAGCTTCGACTGCGATCGTCGCGACCACCGCGGAATCAATACCTCCGCTCAAGCCGACCAGCACCTTAGTGAACCCGCATTTCTGCACGTAATCGCGCGTGCCGGTCACCAAAGCGCGAAATGCGTACTCAATCTCCTGCCGAGGTTGCTCGCGAATCTCTCCCTGACCGGTGACGGTGTCAAACAGAACCAGATCTTCTTCAAAAGCCGCTGCCTGCGCCGCTACT
>Ga0335079_10001624_pt1 | contig 25652 bp, 22 predicted proteins | sample Lox_Sample_33_FD_206719 | JGI IMG/M metagenome (GOLD analysis project Ga0335079, IMG submission 206719) | Soil microbial communities from Loxahatchee National Wildlife Refuge, Florida, United States - Lox_Sample_3.3 | ecosystem: Environmental > Terrestrial > Soil > Wetlands | place: USA...
TTTTCCGTTCCGCTGCCAGCTCCACGCCACTTGTCTTGCTCGGCCTGTTTCGGTCGATCAAGGCCGCATAGTCCTCTGCTTTGAAAGGATAGCGGTGCGCCGAGGATTGCCCAGTGGTGCTTAAGACGATGTCCACCCGACGGTTGTTAGCAAGGACGAGGGTCTGCATTTTTTTCAACACACCCTCCCGCTGTTCATCAGTGAGTTCGGTGTTCTGTTCCACGAGCTGCTTGACCTGGTCGGCATCCAGATTCTGCTGCTTGCCGAGGGCTTGAGTTTCCAGGTGGTCGGCGGAAACTCCTCGTGCGACCAGGAAGTCCATGGCTGCCTGTGCGCGGCGCTGTGACAAGGACTGATTGTAGTCATCTGGCCCGCGCTCGTCGGTATACCCGGTCAGGACCAGATGCGCGTCCGGGTTTCTGGAAAGATATTCCCTGAACACATCTGCGATGAACTTTAGCGTGGTTTGCTGACTGGCCACCAGCCCCGCATGCAGATTACCCGGGCTCGGCAGGTCGGTTGGGAAGTAAATGCTGTTCAGCGCCAGCCCGCTAGCCGGGTTCTCAATCACGCCCACAATGTGCAGGCTGGCGGTTTTGGTCTCCGTTCCCCCGCAAACGTTGGTTGCAGTGAGCGTGTATGTTACGGTTTCATCCACCGGGCCGGCATCCGTCTTTCGAGGAGTCACGGCAATGCTGCGGTTGCCGTTGGGATCCACTGTCCCCAGCGGGTCGATCGAAACCGCCGACGCGTTCGATGCTGACCAATTCAATGCTGTGTTTCCCTCCCGGATCACCTGATCCCCAACCCGCCGGTAGTGGACTTCCGCTGGAGAAACTCCGAGATCGGCCTGGATAGCGGCGTTCACATTGACTGTCGTACTGGCCGTAGCCGTGCCCCCCGGCCCGACCGCTGTGAGTTGATATATCGTGTTCTGTTTCGGCCGGACCGCCTGTGCTCCGCTGGTCGCAACAGTCCCAACTGGGCTGATTTCGACCTGAGGTGCGTCCGTAGAAGTCCACTTGAGTTGTGAACCGTCTCCACAGTTGACTTGGGCTGTGCTGGCAAAAAGCTCGGCTGTAGGTTTAGCCACTGCGATCGTTGCGCTTGCCGACCCCACAGTGAAGCGGGGTATCGTACTCAGTTTGTTCCCGCGGTCCCAGGGAACAGTTTTCCGGACTCCTTTGGGAACATCAAGCACGACGCGCTGGTTAGCCGGAACGTCGACAGGGCCTGACCAGACCTCGTTATCCGGTCCAAGGATCGACACCTGGTACGTACCCGGTGGAACGACTAACTCTTGCTTCCACCACCAATCGTGGTCGAACTCATCACCGTGGCCAACGAAAAACTCTGGCGTTTTTCCGTTGAGCAGCACTGCGTCGCGGTTGGCGCCCTCAATCGTCATGGCACCGAAGGGGCCAGCAACCGTTGAGCCAACGGGTTGCAGGGTCACGTCGAGATTGCTGATCCTTCCGGCCGTAATGCTGACCGAGTTGCTTGCTGGGCTGTACCCGTAGTTGACCAGATCAACCTTGTGGTCGCCCGCCCGCAGGCGCAATGAGTGGTGCCTGCTCACCTCACCGACGGCGCGGCCGTCCACAAAGACATACGCCTGTTTAGGCGTTGCATGAATCGTGAGTTTGCCATCCTGGGCAACGCCTTGTCGGCAACCTGCTAAAAGCAGTACGAGAATCACAACACGGAATGTGTGCCCTTGAGTTTGCATTGTATTTTCCTTGCAGCGAACCTAGATATGGTGCCCGACCTTTGCCGGATGTATTCTCCTGCGCTAAAAGCTAACACTTTCTCTTTAAGTACCCGTGTTTCTCCCGAGGAGAAACTGTCAAAACTAACAGGACGCGGAAGGGTGCACAATCGCTCCGCCCAAGTCTCTCCCGTTTAAAATTGTGTCAGGCCAAAGGTGACAGCGGGCCTGTCAAGGACCTTCTGGTGGTTGGCACTGGCGAGGCCGAGAAGAGCGCGGGGCTTCAGTCTCGTGGTTGAGGAGACAAGTTTCATCTCGTCCCCTACTAGGCGAGTTTTTTGCCGCAACCGAAGCACGCGACGCATAAATGTTGTAGCTCAGGGTGGGATATTCGTCCGCTTGAGATTCCAATTGATAGTCGCAGTCTGCAGCGGCGATTGCTGAGGGGTTTTCTCGAGATGATCCGAGCCGTGAACTCGACCAGCCACTACCTCTGTGAGCATCTACGCTAGTCGTGTCCATCGGAATAGGACCGTGAGTAATTGAGTTAGCAATTCTTGGGATGAAAGGATCGTAGCATCAAGAACAAAAGAGGGGTAGCAGTTAAGATGGCGAGTCGTGTCACGTCGTGGAGACCGAATGGAACGATGCGGATTGGAGCCCGGCTGCCTTTTGAATTCTCTTTCCTGCGAATTCTTGCTTGCGGCGGACCTGGCCCACCATTGACCAACTATTCCAACAGAAACGTGCACCTTAGAGGTGCAATGGCCGTGACATAGCACATTGTAGCGAACCTCGAGTGTTGCTTCGCGTCTCACGTCACCAGTTCGGTGTGTGAGGACACAAATTGGAGCTTATGGTCAGGAGGACACTCGCGATGGAGGTCGGAGAATCTAGGTAGCGAATTTTCGCCCACACATAGCAATCCCCTACATGAACCGTTAAGCCGCCGATTTCTTCGGAGCGAGACCGCTTGCCCATACTACTAGCAAGTCTTTACAGTTTTCTGCACCCGAAACAACTGCTGCGGAGGCGTGAGTTCACAGGCGATTGTTGCACGCTTCCTCATCAGAGATAATTATTTGATGAGGGAATATAAGTCGATTTCTGCCGCTAAGGATTTACCCTAAAATTCATGACGCCGAAAATCCCTGTCGTTGGGTCGGTTGCGATTACTTGAAACTGCACTGCGCTTGATGGTCCGGAAGTCGTCGTCAGCAGTCCGCTCGTGGGATCGATACTCACGTCTGAAAGTGAGGCAGGATTCGTGCTCCAGGTCACAGAGTCTGTAATATTAAATTGCTCTCCATTGGCAGTACCCGTGGCGACAAACTGCTCACTGCTGCCGTAGGCGATGTTGGTCAGACCGTCCTCGCTGGTGACGCGAATCGACGTGAGGCCACCAATCGTCACGATGATGGTGGCACTCGCGGTCACAGTTTCGCATGCGCCCGTGATTGTCGTTTGCCCTGGCCCCAAGCCGGTCACGAGTCCGGATTTGTTAACAGTCGCGACGCTGGGCGTGCCGCTGCTCCAGTAGACACTCGAAGAGAGCTTTGACTGCGATCCGTCATTGTAGGTTCCAACTGCAATCATCTGTACCGTGATGCCGTCTTGAATGGTTGTTGATGGTCCAACCGTGATTCCCGTAAGGATCGGATCGACAAAGAAACCTTCGCATCCGGGTAACAAGGCCAGTAGCACTAAAACCAGGAGGGTTCCGGCAGGTCGGGTCGCTTTCTTGATTCTCGACATCTTCACCACCAAGGGACAACGTCGATGAAGTCAAGCGTTGTTCCACTCCCATGAGCACAGGGTTAGGCTAAAGCCGCAAAAGCCAATGAGGAACTGTTAGAAATAACAGTCGCCTGCACGCGTCATCGCGCATAGTTCTTCACAACGGTGTGTTCTGCCGGTGGCTCGCTACAATCGCCCTCATATTTTCGACGAGCGACAAGGTCAGAAGAATCTCGCGCCCCATGACGGATCCGCATTCGGAACTGTTGACGCGCGACTTGATCTCGGATAGCCACCGTTTTCAAACTAATGGCAGACATGCCTGGGTTGGTTCTCGGCGCTCCCGAGTGCGGCAACTAGGCGAAGGCTCAGGTCGTACCCACTTGGAATTTCCCTCCCAGAGGCATCGGCCAAGGATCATTGACATATTGCGGCACGCGCCCTCCAGAATTACCTCCTCGCCTACCGCCGACACTCTGGTCATATTAGGTCGGCCCAAACCTCTACAGCTGGGAAATCTGACAGCTGAAGAAGATGTAGCCCAGAGGCATCGCCTACCGTGGTCGGTGTTCATCGGAAAAGAACCTTGAGCAAGCGAGATAGCAATTCCTGCGGTGAAAGGATCGTCAGCATCAAGGGTAAAAGAGGGGTAGCCGTCAAGACGGCGAGTCGCGTTACGTCCTGCAGGCTGAATGGAACGATGCGCATGGCCCGCACCATTGAGTAGCTATTGCCCAAGTCAGCCAACGACTGGAGGTCGGCGGTGCCAAGTACCTCACTCGCTTCTGGCACACGTCTGATCCACTTCTCCTCGAAGCCAAACACATAGCGATTGGCCAACAATCCATACTCCGTGGAACCCTTCCGCTGAGCAGCATTAAGCTTAGGGGTAAACATCGCCAACGGACCGAGAATGAAGAGGAGGAAGAAGCCCACATATCCTGCGGCTTCCATCTTGAACGACAGCAGACCTCGTCCTTCATGTAGGACCCGGTTGGCGATTAAGCCCGCTACCAGTGTGCCCTGTGCAAAAAGGATGAGTCCAAAAGCGTAAGACCCTGACCCTAGAAAGCCGATCCCGCCGGCCTGATCCGGGTGGGCTGCAGTGAGGTGCAGGTCAAGTCTTGAAAACTGCCACAGTAGCCAGAACCAGAGCACGAGTCGCATATACCAGCGTAGCAAGATGAACTGAAAAAACGGGACGCTGACGAAAACGTACCAGCAGCCAGCTAAAGTGAGGTGCAGGTGCAGGGCGCCTGGTATGGCATACCAAGTTGTCACTCCGATGGCGATCTGGCTTCGCCAGATCCAGAGCCCCAGAGTATAGACCAGAGCTAGCAGTCCTCCTTCCACAACGTTTGAGTCGCGAATGCGCAATGCTGAGTTGACCGCTGCGTCAAACGTGGGCAGGTCCTCGGTCACAACGATTCGCCTTTCGACGAACCGTCGGACCAACGGGCTAATGCGTCTGTGAACCACAACCTCGGCTATGATGAGCGCCGGTAATGCCACCAAGAATCGAGCGTTCGCCTCGATATCATGCAGAAAGGAGATTTCGACGCTTCCACCGAAGGCATGTCTCTCAAGCCCCGACAGCAGCAGCAGTGGCAACCATATGAATAGCATGATCGTCATAACTCGACGCCGCAGAAATTCCAAGGCAGGTCCAGACAAATGCAGACGCTGGTAGAGTTGAAAGAGCGGCCCGCCCAATACCAACGAGAAGTCCGGTGGTCTGGCCGTCGCGGTCGCCTTCATGGCAAGGCTTGGCTGAGCAGTCACATCATACTCTCCGATAGTTCGATAGGCACCCGGTTGTTACCTCCAGCCGCGTTTAGGACAAGTCGGTATTCGATATCGAAGATTACCTAAACTGCAGAAATCGCTGCAGTGAGCAGGCAGTTAATCCCTCTCGCGTGCCTTCTGGCTAACCATACGGTTGGTGCGTTGGCTCAGCAACTGTCAAAGCTGACAGCCTGACCAGACTGTCGCTTCTCGTATTTGAGCGGCCCCTGTAAGTTCTGACAGTTGTAGCGCCAGCAATCTGGACCGATAATGTTTCCAGTTCTCAAATCGGATCTGTCGGCTGACGAGAAGAACCGCGAGGAGTCACGTCGCCTAACAGTGAGGAAAGATGAGTATGCGACCTGCTTCGATAGTTCTTTCAGCAACCCTTGGACACGCGCGGGTGCCTGGACTGGTGTTGCTCGTTCACGACTTGAAGTTACTCATCTCCCGATTGAGTCGCGTCGCGGCCACGTTACGCAAGCATTGACATCCCCGAGCACAGTGGCTCTCACAGCCAGACCGGAGAGTCATACGCGGTGGCAGTTGCAGAGCAATTGAGAATCTGGCTGTAAGTTCTGACAGTTGTCGCACCAACTTGCCCCTTCTATAACCGCTCTGGCTTTCCAATATCACGGCCACTTGGTGTGCTTGGCATTCAAGCTATTGACGCGTTTTCCCCACTACGTGGCCAAGGGATTGGAAATGTCGACTCGATATGAATTCGGAGGAGAGCGATGATTCACAATTACTTACGGGGCCGGAGCGCAGCTCTGGTTATGGGGATATTCTTCTTTTGCGTTGGGGCTTCTGCTCAAGATGCCACCAGTAAGACGCCTTTTAGCCCCTTGTCGCCTCTGTCGGCTGCAGCGGAGCCGAGTGCACAATACAAGTTCGATTTGAGCGCCCGAGCAAACTCCATCGTGAACTTTCCCGATCGAGGAACCGTGCTCGCAGCGACAGCCCTAACACCAGGCTCTGATGGAGTGTTTACACTCACGCTGGATCAAGCGCAGCAGGCAGCAGCGGGAGCGAGCAATCCGCTGGTGCGGCTCGGAGAACTGCAGGTCGAAGCCGCGAAGCACCACCGGTTGGGCGTCGAGGCACAGTATTTTCCGAACCTGAGTACCTCGTTTTTCGATCTGCACTACAACAAGCATCCGGGCGATGTGCTCTCGGCGGGTCCCCGGCCGGTGGCCGTGAACATCGTAAATAAGGATTCGAACACGCTTAACCTCCTGGCAGTTCAACCGATCACACCGCTCTTTTCCATCTATCAACTCGCGAAGATCGCGCGGGCAGACGAGAATATCGCCCGAGCGAAGGCGGGAATGCCGGTGGCGGAAACGGTTGCCAGAGTCGAGAAGACTTTCTTCGAATTGCTCATCGCCCAAAGGGAACTTACCAGCGCTGAAGCAGACGTAAAAAAAATCCAAGCCAAATGGCTTACGGCCAGCAACTCGGGAAAGCCATTTGTTTCGACGGAACAAGAGACGGACATGCTCGGTACCGAAAAGGCAGTCATCGGTCCGGCCAGCAAGGTGAAGGAATTGACCGCTTCACTCAACCAAATGATCGGTCTGCCGGAAGGAACAAGACTAGAACTCGTCCCGCCTGAACCCTTGGTCGAGAATATATCGCTAAATGAAGCCACTGACAAAGCGACGGCAAATCCCGAGGTGATAGAAGCAGAGCAAACCGCGATCAAGGCGCACGCTGGCTTAACAGCGACAAAACTAACGTATGTTCCCACGGTCGGCGTGCTGGGTGGCTACGCATTCCAGAAGGCAATCAACCTCGTCCTACCTCGATCTTTCGGTTATATCGGCGTCTCGGCCTCTTGGACCATTTTTGATTTCGGCAAGCGCGAGCATGGAGTGAGGGAGGTCGAGGCACAAGCCCAAATGGCAGACTTGGGAGTGCAATTGACCAAAGCCAAAGTGGCGGCAGCGGTCAAGAGCAGTTATTTCGAACTGGAACGTTCTCGCCAATTCACTCAATTGGCGCGCCGGATGGCGTCCGCGACTCAAGTGGTTGAGGCGAACTACAAACCCGATGACCCAGAGGTCGAATCGGCGCGGGCAAAAATGGAAGCAGATGTGTTTCGAGCCGAGCTCGAATATCGCCAGGCCTACGCCAAGCTGAAGGCTCTGATGGGTACGCCATAAGCCCGGGCTTGTATCTGTCAGTGACGGCGCATGAAACCGGCTTACCAAGGAGCACGACGATGAACCTGCAATCTCTTATTCTGCTCATCTTGAAGGCAAGTATTTTCCTCACTGTGTTAGCGCTGGGATTGCAAGCGACCTTTGCCGACGCAACGTTTTTGTTCCGACGCCCCCGGCTACTTATTCGTGGGTTCTTCTCCATGAGCGTGATCATGCCCGCGCTTGCATTGTTCTTGGCTCTGATGTTCCACCTGAACCCAGCCGTGAAAATCGCCCTGGTTGCCCTCTCGGTTTCTCCGGTTCCACCCATCTTTCCCAAGAAGGTACTGAAGGCTGGCGGCAAGGAAGACTATACGATCGGCCTCCTGGTGGCGACCGTAGTGCTTGCAATTGTTGCGATACCGATCGCTATGGAGATATTTGAAAAGGTCACCGGCGTGCCGCTGTACATGTCGGCTCTGTCAGTTGCTACTATAGTCTTTAAAACCGTCTTGACACCGCTGTTGGGCGGGATTTTGCTGCGCGCCGTTGCATCGTCGTTTGCCGACCGCGCAACCAAGCCCATTGGCACTTCCGCTGCCGTGCTCATGATCTTGGGCGTACTACCGGTGCTATATGTTTCGATGCGGACCATCCTGTCGCTAGTCGGCGATGGCACGCTTCTCAGCTTCGCTGCTTTCGCGCTGATTGGCTACATCGTCGGCTACTTATTCGGCGGGCCGAATCCCGAAAATCGCTCTGTGCTTGCCATGGCAACTGCTTCTCGCCATCCGGCCCTTGCGTTGGCGATTGCGCATGCCAATTTTCCACAACAGAGACTGGCCGCACCGGCCGTTCTTCTCTACTTGATCGTCAGCGGGGTCGTGACCGGCTTGGCTTCGAAGCTCATAAAAAAGCCGAAGGCCGTGGCAGAAGCCGAAGTGCGAACAGCAGCCTGAGGGTCAAGAACGCTCTTCCAGGTTTGCGGGTGGCCCACTCTGCGAGCAATTTCAAAGATTGAATTCACAATTTACGGAAAGCTGCACATTCCCGTTCGGCGGCTCGTGGACATTGAAGGTTCCGAAAACCGGCACCGACACAAACTTAAAGAGTGCGTTCCTACCCATCTCGCACAAATTGAATTGTGACCGCCGGCCCTTTTTGGTGTGCTTTGCCCACAACAATCCTGCTGGCTCAAAGCAATCCGCAGGATACGGCGGTTTTCTTGGGCAGATAACTCTGTTCAAAAACCTGTCAACATTGACAGTTTCCACATTCTGGATCGTTTTCTATGTTGGGTTTTTAAGGAGCTACTACCGGCACAAACCGAAATTATTTGATCGACTTAATTATCGACTTAGTTAAGGAGCACACTAATGCAACTCAACAAATTACCAAGGTTCTTTTCTATCTGGACTGTCGGGATCTGGATCGCGCTCAGCGCTCCTTCAGGTTGGGCACAGATTCCTCAAGACACGCCAGCGGCCGCACAGGGACAATCAACTGCTCAGGAGCAGCAACCGGTCTCCATAGCCGCTGTTGGGACAGCCCTGCCCACTGAGGACACGCCAGTGGCAACGACAGAACCAACTGCTCAGGAACAGCAACCCGTTGTCGAATCCAACGCAGCAGCCCTGGACAAAGCGCGGAGAGCTGCTCAGAACCCGATTGCCAGCATGATCAGCGTTCCCTTTCAGGAGAACTGGAATTTCGGTATCGGCCCGGCTGACCGTGTGCAGAATATATTCAACATTCAGCCGGTAGTTCCGGTGGGCCTCGGAGCGAACTGGAACGTCATCATGCGCTTCGTTACTCCCATCATCTACCAACCTTATGCCGTTCCTTTGCTGCAACCATCCGGGTCCACAGTCCCGTTCCAAACCGGCGTTTACGGCCTGGGAGACATGCAACCCCAGTTTTATTTCTCCCCGAAACATACCGGCCCGATAATCTGGGGCGCCGGACCGATTTTTCTAGTCCCCACGGCTTCCTATCACTTGCTGAGCCAAGGGAAATTCGGCATAGGTCCAACTTTTGTCGCTCTGGCACAACCGCACTTCGGAACCATCGGTGTGCTTGTAAATAACATTTGGTCTGTAGCTGGCCATGAGAACAAGCCCGACGTAAATCAGTTCTACCTTCAACCGTTCCTCAATTACAACTTAAAAAAGGCCTGGTATCTCTCCCTTCAGTCGAGTGGCATTACAGCCAACTGGGAGCAGACACATAACCGATGGGTCGTGCCTATCGGCGGGGGACCGGGGCGCGTCTGGAAATTCGGGCACCAGACGGTGAACGTCCAGAGTTTCTTCTTCGCCAACGTCGTCCATCCACCGGGTGCCTCGCCCTGGGCATTCAGGATGGCTTTCACCCTCTTGTTCCCAAAGCCCCGTTAACAAGAGGGAGCCTGCAGAGGATCGCAGGGCGGCCAAGAAATGGAATGAGCAAGATTGAACTGCGGCTCCTTGAGTCATGAGCCGCGCGGCAATGGATAGAGTGCAACAACAGTTCCGGAGTTCGAAGCGCACCACGCGATCCATCGTCAAGGAGACAAGAGAATGAAAACAATGGGCAAACGAAATTACCTAGCCTCGGCTCTCGCGGTGCTCATACTCGTCGGCTGCAGGACAGTAGAGGCGCAGACTACGGATGCGGCGTTCTCGTTCGCTGCGTACGGCGATGCCCGCACCATGATCTACATACCCTACGACCAGGATCACGAAGCGGAAGCCCGCCACCTGCTGGCCGGCATGTTCAATCTGGTCATGCCCCAGAAGGCGGCGGAGGACATGGTCGCGAAGTCGATCCAGCTGAGGTACGACCCGGTCACCCATGAACTGTTAGGACTCACCGAGCCATACATGTCCAGCAGTGAAGTCGCCCATCTCAGGATTGACAAGGGCTGGGTGACCGAGGCTGCTGTCGAAGATACCAAACTTGCTCCCGGAGTTTGGATCCCGTTTTACCGGTCGATCGCTCTCGACTGGGTGGCCAGCGGAGTTGTGAAATCAATTCAGAGCGGACGAGCCGACTTTGCGGTCAACGCCGGGGACATCGTCTGGTGGGGACTCCAAGGTAAGACGGTCTTCGATAGCCCTTACTGGAAGAAGGTGGACAAGGACGTGCTAAGTCAACTGCCCGCCCCCGATGCCACGATGCGCGCCGCGGGCCTGGAGGGTCGTTGGTTTCCGGCCGTCGGTAATCACGAGATGTGGGGAGATCCCAAGATTGATGGCGTTCTGACCGCGATCCCATACCTGAAGAAGCTCGGTGTGTCGGCCAACAATCTGACATACAAGTTCGACTACAAGGGCACGCGCTTCATGTTCTTGTGGACCGGCGAGTATGACTATCGCCAGCCCACATCATGGACCGCCAAAGCGCCTAGCTACGAGGAACAGATAAAGGAATTGAAGCAGTGGCTCGACGAAGCGAAAGCTACTGGTATCAAGAAGGTCTTCCTTACGTTCCACAATCCAGTCTTTGCCCGTTCCGGGATGGGCGCTATCCCTGAAGCGCAGAATCCGCATAAGCTGCTTGCCTCGTATGCGAAAGACATGGACGTGGTCGTCTTTAACGGTCACGTCCACACAACCGAGATCTACCAGGTGGACGGCGTGAAGTATTTGCTGCTCGGCGGTGGAGGCGCGGAACAGGACCCGATCCTTCCCGGCCGCACTCATGTCAAAGTGCCCGCGGATTATCCTCCCGATCTCTACTGGAGGGGAGAAGACCCGAAAGAGGACTACAACTACGTCCTCGTGGACGTGAAGCCGGGACAGGAGACAAGGTTCACTCTTTATCGCTGCCGGCCGTGGTCGTCAGAACCTTTTCAGTACGTCGAGTTGTTTAAATAGCACTACCCTGCTCGTTGACATGACTGGTGGGGCAGCGCGCAGGACTGACGATCAATTGCTAGCGGCTGCGGGTCGTTGAGCGTTATCGAACTATAAGATTCGGCCAGGAAGGAGGTTCGCAGATCATGCGACTAAAATTCGTTCTTCCTCTGCCACACTTTTTGTTGCACCCAGTCACGTCAGGGACCATTGCTGTCGTACACGGTTATCTTGCGTATGGTCACCTCACGAAGTTGATTGCCGGTGAAGCACAGTGGCTGCACATCTGGAAGGGCTTCGGGGCGCTGTTTGGCGCATATGTCTTTACCGCTCTGACAACTCGCCAGTCCGCGACGTCACGAAAGGGGAGCATCGCGAAACATAATGGCATCGAAGACGATAGCCGCGTGTTCGAGCCCCAGTGGGAGAAGGCGGATGCCGTTAACCCGAGATGAAGTGCTTCTCAAGTTGCAGGAACGGCCGACCTCTGAATCGCATTTGGTACGAGACATAGGCCTTCTTCAAGCGCAAGGCGCAAGTGACTGTGTTCGCCACAGCGTGAACATAGTCGTTACATCAGGGAGAGAACACCATTATGAACAGGAACATTGTTAAATTCTTCTTGCTGTTTGGAATTATTTCACTCTTGGTTCTGCGAGCGAATGCCCGAGCCACACCAGGAACACAAACCAATAACGACAGCCTTATTGCTATTGACGTGCTTCTCGAACCGAATCAGACGATGTTAGACAAAGCCAATGCCAGCAATGCTCGCTTACGAGGGAACTATGCAGCTGGATACGCGCTCGATGCCACGCACGCACCGCACGTCACGATGTTACAGCGCTACGTGCGAGTGAAAGACCTGGACGCGGTAACGACAGCGCTCTCAAAGCTTTTCGCCACCGAACGGCCTACAGAGTTGCAATTGAAGGCGAAGGGATATGAATACACGGTTTGGTCCGGCGTGGCCGTAACGATTTTTGTCGTCGAGCGCACCCCGGAGTTGATGCGCCTGCAGCAGAAGGTCGATGACACCGTGGCGCCGTTCTCGGTCAGGGGCGGAACCTCGGCGGCTTTCATCGATACTCCGAGCAACTCTGAAATCGTTGGCTACGTTGAGCAATTCGTTCCCAAGTCCAGCGGGGAACACTATTTCCCTCACGTGACATTGGGCGTCGCACACGAAGATTTTGTAAAGCAATTGAAAGCCGCTCCATTCGAAGCCTTTGCCTTCGCCCCAAAGGGAGTGGCTGTGTATCAACTTGGAAACTTTGGCACCGCATCGAGGAAGCTCTGGGAATATCAGCCCCAGCCCTTAGCCTCGTGGAATGATGGCGCAGCCAAACAATCCATTGTCGATTTCGTTAAACGCGTCACAACCGAAGGCAGTCCGGACTTCGTTCCTGTGCCGGAACGCATTGCCACCTTCGACAACGACGGAACGCTCTGGTGCGAAGAGCCGCTTCCCGTCCAGTTGTTCTTCGTACTGGATCGCGTGAAAGCGCTGGCGCCGCAGCATCCCGAGTGGCAGACCACAGAGCCATTCGCCTCGGTGCTCAGGGGCGATTTGAAAGGCGTGGCCGCAGGCGGTGAACGGGCACTCATGGACCTCGTCATGACCACGCATGCGGGAATGACCACGACGGAATTCGAGCAGATCGTCAACGACTGGATCGCTACGGCAAAAAATCCGAAGACCGGCAGGCTCTTCACCGAAATGACTTTCCAGCCGATGCTCGAACTCCTGGCGTACCTGCGCGCGAATGGCTTCCGGACCTACATCGTCTCCGGTGGCGGCGTCGAGTTCATGCGCCCGTGGGCGCAGCGGGTTTACGGTATCCCGCCGGAACAGGTTGTCGGCAGCAGCATCAAGACGAAGTTTGATTTGCGCGACGGCAAGCCGGTGCTCGTGCGGCTGCCGGAACTGGACTTCAACGACAACAATGGTGGCAAGGCGGTTGGCATCAATGAGTACATCGGCCGCCGTCCCATCGCTGCGTTCGGCAATTCCACCGGCGACAAAGAGATGCTGCAATACACGCAGGGTGGCAGTGGAGCGCGCTTCGAACTATTGGTGCTGCACGATGATGCGGCGCGCGATTTCGCTTACGGCCCAGCCCGCGGTTTGCCCAGTGTCCCGCTGGTGCATTTCACGCCCGAACTGGACGACTACGCGAAACAGAATGGCTGGACCGTCGTCAGCGTGAAAAATGACTGGAAGCATATTTACGCGTTCGAGCAACTCACGCAGGACGTAGGACAAAGGTGAAGTGGCTGTCGCCGAGCGTGACATCTTGTCTCATGCGATGCTTCAATCTCGGTTCTGATTTCGAATGATTCGACGCGCTGCATTGCCTCAAATATTCGACACGGCAGGGGCGCGTTCGGGAGCGATACGAAGAATGCCTGCGGCGAGAGTCCACTCTTCCCTGATTGACGACGCTGATGTGGCCGGGCCTACGTCGGGGTCGATGCGCTTCCTGCTCGGGGCCGCGTGCGTCGTAATCATATCGGCGGGAATTAAGGCTGCATCCGATATCCTCTCGCTCATATTGCTCGGCTTCCTTCTAGCTTACAGCGCTCTTCCATCAGTGAAGTGGATGATGCACAAATTCCACCTTGGTAAGACCGTGGCTTTGTCACTTGCAGTTGTTCTGATGGGAACCCTTGCCGTCCTCTTGATGGTTCCGCTGTACGAGAACGTCGCAAATGTGAAGGAGAAACTTCCGATCTATGAGGAGCAGGCACATCACCTATACCAGCAGGTTGCGATTGTCTTGTCCGCTCATGGCATCGACATCACGAGCTTGTCGGCTTCGAAGCTGTCTACCTCCAGCGAGATTGTCAAGTTCGCGCAGCTGATCCTGCCGCAGGCGGGCCAACTTTTCTCAGACGGGCTGGTGGTCGTCCTGCTAGGAGGAATTCTTCTTTCGATGATCGCGCGAGAAACGGAGAAAGTGGGCGTGCGGTCGACTCTGGCCCTAGTCGGGAATGATGTAGCCAACTTTATCTCCGTTTCGGCCACGACCGGAGTACTGACGGCCTTAGCTGACTTGGTGCTACTGGTGGCCTTTGGCGTGGACTTCCCACTGGTTTGCTGCGTCCTGTATTTCTTCTTGAACTTTATTCCCAGCATTGGTTTTTTTCTCGCTCTGGTGACGCCGAGTTGTCTTGCGCTCCTCATGCTGGGTTGGAAGAAGGCTTTACTGGTTTTGGGGGGGTTGGTGCTGACCCAGCTTATATCGCAATATGCAATCACTCCGATGCTCCTAAAAAGGAAGGGTGTGAGAATCTCGTCTATGGAGAAGACGGTTTCGCTTCTGTGGTGGGTGTTTCTGCTTGGCCCGGTTGGCGGCATCCTGGCGATTCCGTTGACTTTGGCGCTCAAGAGGTTCGCCCCTAACCTCTTCGTTGAAGGAAGGATCGCGGCGCAATCCGAGTGACGCAGTAATCATCGGCAACGATGATTGATGATGAAAGCTCAGACAGAAACGCGAATGCCAAGAATTGTCGGATCGAGTTCGGTTCAGCGCGGATGGAGGAGAACTGAGCCGATAGCTTGAGTTTTAGAGGAGGGTGTCATGATGCAAAATCTCTTGGTGACGGTCATCTTGATCGTACTGCTCGCAGGGGTTACAGCGCCCTGCTCTGCTCAAATAAATGCTGAACTGCTGAACTATCTACAACAAGACGCCAAATTGAATCAGGACCAGATCGCAGCCTTGGCCAACGGTGAAGCGGTGGCAAAAAATCTGGACTCCCGGCAGGCAGATGAAGTTTTCTTGTTCGGGGTGGTGTACGTCAACGCATCGCCGGACAGCTATGTCAAGGTCGCTTATGACTTTGACCGCCTCCGCAAGTTGCCAAACTACCTGGCCCTCGAGAAGTTCAGCGATCCGCCCCAAATCTCTGACCTGAAGGGCTTCGCGTTGGACAGCCAAGACATAAAGGACCTCAAGGACTGCAAACCCGACCACTGTAACCTTCAGATTCCCGCCAGCACCATTGCAGATGTTCATCAAGCCATCAATTGGTCCGATCCCGATGCTGAACAACAAGTAGATCAAATGGCGCAGAAAAAAGCCTTGCAGCATCTTCTGGACTACCAACAAAAAGGAAATCAGGCCCTGGGGGTCTACAACGACAAGCACGACCCGACCAAAGTGCCGGAACAGTTTAAGTACATGCTCACCTACGCCAAAGTTCTGCCGAAAGCGCTGCCGGATTATTACAACTACATTCTCGATTATCCCAATGGCAAACCCGCCAATGTGGAGAACATGTTTTATTGGGAAAAGGTGAAATTTGGTCTTAAGCCGACCCTGCGTATGGTGCAGGTTGTGACCATGCAGGGAAACAGTCCGCACGAGCCAGCCTACACCATCGCTGAAAAACAACTTTATTCTAGCCACTATTTTGAGACAGCCCTGGACCTCACCTATTGCATCCGCAGCGACGATCCAAAGCAGCCAGGCTTTTACCTCATCATGATCATGGGATCGGAGCAGGCGGGGCTGACCGGGCTCAAGGGCTCGATCGTGCGCAAGGCCGCGGTAGGACGGTCGGTTTCCAATCTGCAAAAATCGTTGACCACTATCAAGAACGCTCTGGAGAAAAACCAATAGCTTTCTCCTGATTGCTGGATAAGTTGACCGGTCGACGTTGACCACCCTGGTGTTGGCTGGCTCCGCATTGTGCCTGTAAGTTCTGACAGTTGTGGCGGCGCCTCGCCCCCATCTATAACCAACCTGGAACAAGCGAATCGCGCGACGATGCCCCAACGACATCGAGCGAAGCTGGCGCACGTGGCGGCTGGTACTGGACGTTGGAGTTCGGTCTTCGGTAACACTCTTGCTGGGTCTATTTGAGGGATCGTCCTATGGCAACTGTTGCACGACTACAGAAAGACAGAGGAACCGTTCTCGCCGAAGAGCGCACCGATCTGGCTCTTCATCGTACGATCATAGCGTCCGAAAGGACTCTGATGGCATGGATCCGAACTGCGCTTTCGATGATCGGGTTCGGCTTTACCATTTACAAGTTCTTCCAATACCTGCCGGCAGAAATCGCATCTGGTAATGTGCGGCGTCCCCAGGCGCCCCGCAATCTGGGAATGACCCTTATTGCTCTGGGGACCTTGGCGTTGGTGGCTGCTGCTTGGGACCATCGATGTTTTCTGAACGAGCTTGGGGTCTCCCAGAAGCGGCACATCTGGTCCATCTCCTTTGTGGTGGCGATTTTCGTCGTGCTAATTGGAGCGATTGCCTTTTACGGTGTCCTGCTGCGCAGCGGGCCTTTTTGAGTGACGGAGAGAGATCCAATAGACCCTTGAAGTGAAGGTAGGTGACATCACTTGCCATACCCGTACACCCTTGCAGCAGCGCTGGTATTGGCCAGTGTCTACGTCTTCGGCAACAGGCTGCGTACGACATCGCACCACCGGCGCTGGGTTTCGATTGCCGCCGGCGTGTCCGTTGCTACGATCTTTATCGACCTCCTGCCGGAGATCTCTGAAAACCAGGCAAAGTTCTCAACTGGTCCCTACCGCGGCGCAGCCCTTTTCCCCGAGCAGGCGGTATACCTCGCCGCCATGCTGGGATTTGTTCTCTTCTACGGGCTGGAATACATCGTGGCCGCATCGCCGTCCACCGAAGATAAGCCCAGCGGTGCGTTCTTCTCACTCCAAATCGCGGCGTTTGGTGGATACAGCGGTCTCATCGCGTATCTGCTCGTCCACAATACCTGGCACGATGCTCCATCCTTGGCTCTCTACTCTCTGGCCATGGCGTTTCATTTGCTCCTCGTAGACCATTCACTCGCTGAGGAACGCCATGGCCTTTACGAAAGCCGCGGACGATGGGTACTTGCTCTGGCTGTCATGGCAGGCTGGGCGGCCGGGATCCTTACATCGATACCTGAGGAATGGATGGCCAGAATCACAGGCTTTGTCAGCGGAGGAGTTCTCATGAACACCCTTGTGGTTGAATTGCCTGAAGGACGTGGAGGGCGCCTCTGGCCTTTTGTGTCGGCCGCAGCGGTATACTCCTTGGTGCTCATCGTCGTGTTGGGTTGACAAATGGAGTGGATCCAGATGGCCTGTGTAGAGGTCCATCTTCCAACTAACGAGAAGTGCAGTTGCTCGTCTCTCTCCCGGATCATTACACGCTCGGACGGGTTAAAACACGCGGCCCAGAGCAAAGAACCACGTCGCATGGCCTGTGTCACCAACGCTTCCGCCAATAAACAGGGGACCAAGAGCCGTTCGTGCAATCACTCCGGCGGCGCCATCGGTGGGCAGTTTGCTCACGCCCGGAGCGTTGAACATTTTCCCAACCTCATAAAACGTGACCGCGTAAAGGCCGTCGCCGACGAAGGGCGGGAGATTCGCTAGTCTGTGCAGGTACCCTGTGCGGAAGAGGTAATATTGATTTCCGCGCACCTCGTTCTCACCGTAGGCAAGCAACCCGCCCTGCCCTCCGAGAAAGTATTGCGGAATGCCGGTGTGGTCGTAGCCAATGGTCGACCCGCCCTGAGCCCACAGGAAAACAGAACCCGGCTTGGACACGGTTTTGAAAAACTGGGTCTTCAGCTCTATAGTTGGAAACGCGGATGGTGCTCCCGGGCTCGTATCCAACCAGTGGAAGTTCAACTCGCCCAAATAGCCCCGGCGCGGAATGATCGGTTCGTCCAAGTGGTCTGTCCTGAGGCGAAATCGCCAGGCTTCGATGCCCCCTTTGACCGAACTGAATAGCTCAGTGCCGAGCTTCAAGTTCGCATCCAAGTAGCCGATTTCATAGCCAGCGCGGACTTCGCTGAACCGGCTCAGCGCGTAGCCGAAGTCGAGCTCAACCCCTGCCCTACCGAGACGGTAGTCCGCCTGCGGATTGTCGTGGGAATAGATCCATTGCGTGGATTCACTGGCGTTCACCGATGGCGCGAAGAACCATCGGGAGGTTTGGCTAAATCGTTTGTAGAACTCCGTGGAAATTCCGTAGGTGTTTCCGACACTAAAATCTGTACGTAATTCCCCTCCATAGCCCTCGACGTCGAGGAAGGTCAAACGTCCCCCTATCGCGAAGGTGACGTTGTCGGGCTGATCGCCATTCAGATCGATGACTGGTTGTAGAACCGGCGGCGCATAATTTTTCTCGTGAACCGTGACCAGCAGGCCGACTTCACCGTCATTCTGGACCAAACCATATGAGGCACTGTCGAATCGGCCCACTCCGGTCAAGCGTGTTAGATAGTCTTCCAGCCTCGGTGTGTCGATCGGTTTGCCAACCACCGGCTGGAGAAAAGTCTGGATTTTCTTCTCCTTATCGGGAGTGGTCCCCTCCACTTTTACAAATTGTGGAATGCCTACGGGACCTTTCTTGCGCGCATCGCGCTGAGCCACGTATTCATTCCATGCGCCCTCATCGAGAGCATAGGGCAGCAAGATTTTGGCCTTCTCCTCTGCCGCTTGGATGCCCTGCTGGATGAGTGCGTCCGCTTTGTCGAATTCCAGAGCAGTGAATTTCTGAACATCCACTTTGACAACGATGTCCGCAGCCTCCATCCCACGGAGCTCAGTGGCCGCGGTGCCGACGGTGATCGCCTGGCCGAGGACGCTGAAAAGGGATTGGATTTCGTCTGCCGTTGGGGGGGCCACCTGGAGGTGAATCGCGATGACGACGTCGGGCCCCATCTGACGAGCGAGATCTGTGGGCAGGTTGTCCACCAAGGCACCATCCACATACACGTGGTCCCCATCGCGGATGGGAGAGAAGATTGCCGGCAGAGACATGGAGGACCTCATGGCAAGACCAATTGGACCCGTAGAAAACACATGTGCCTTTCCCGAAATCAGGTCTGTGGAAACGCAGCGGAAGGGGATCGGTAGGTCGTCGAACGATTTCACCGAAGAATAGGCCAGCGTTTCCCTGTCGATCACCAGGTCAATTTGATGTCCTGCACTCAATCCAGAGGGAAGAGTCACCCCGTGTTTAAAACCTATGACCAAGTCGTTTTGAACCGCACGCGCATCTTCCTTACGGCGGTATGAGAGGTCTTGGTAGGGGGTTCCGCCACTAATTACGAGGGGCCAGTCCATGTGCTTGACAAGTCGTTCGAGTTCATCCGGGCTCTTGCCGGTCGCGTACAAGCCTCCTACCAGCGCACCCATGCTGTTTCCGGAGAGGTAGTCAATGGGAATGTGGTGCCGCTCAAACCATCGGAGGACTCCGATGTGGGCCAGCCCGAGTGCACCACCCCCTTCGAGCGCAACGCCGACGGTCGGTCGCTTGTGAGTCTGTGGTTCAGCCTGCGCGACCGCGATGAGGGGAAATGCCACAATGGTGAGCAGTGCAAGACCGATCCTTAATGACCGGAAACATGAACTGCGGCGAGCACTTTCAAATGTCCAGATCCGATTCATAGCAACCTCGTGCTTCTTCAAGTACCACTCAGAATCCGACTCGACCAGCTCGAATCAATGCAGAAAAATCCGGAGACTGATTCACCGCTCGAGCCGCTGCGTTGATATGCTCACGTTGCTTTAGCTCTGGAAATGGAAGCCCGCCAGTCACCAGCCTTCCCCGGTCGTATAGCAACTTATCCAGCGTGCCGTTCAATAGGACCTGATAGTTCCAAGGTCCCTGATTATGAAGGACTGCACCAAGCTGGCTGTCGATCGCGGTCGTACAGTTTCTTGTCACTTCGTTGTACCAATCAGGGTGACCTTTCAACCGGTTCAGGTACGCAACGTAGGTGAGGAACATGGCTCGTGCTACATCCGGGCTCGCCTGAAACCGGTACATGGACACTTCTTCGCCCTTACGGTAGTTAGTGCGCAATCGAATCAAGTCGCGCTCATCGGCCGTGACAAAGATCAGCTCGTATTGACGAAAACATCCGAGAACTGTTGAGTACGTTTGGCCAACTTTGTAACGCGCCTCAATGGAGAATGCGATGTGCTGGTTGTCTCCGAATTGAAAGCTGATAATCGGGTGGCTCGCAAAGGGGATTCCCCAGTTCGTCAGAAATAAGTCGGCGGCCCTGATCTGTGAAAGATAGAGTGTCCGGTCGCTCCAGCAATTCCGATAATCGGTTTCAGTGCGGTAGTCGCAGTTGCGTAAATTGTGAATAGTGACGCGATCTCCGACGATTTCAGCCCAAGCGGTTCGATCAACGTTGGGTTGCCAATTGCCCTCGTTCGTGGGTTTCAGGGTGAGCCACCATGCGAGCACACAACAAAAGCCCAAGAGATATACGACCGCAGCCCAACGAAATCGTCTGAGCTTGACGAAAATCGTGATAAGGCCCAGGACGTAGATCAGAGTTAGCGGAATTCGCAGTGCGGTTATCCGACAGTCGACGAAGAGAGCTGCTGACGCCCACACAGTGAGGAGCGCGAGGACAACCCATACAATTGTGATCCCAAATGCCCCCGCTACCCTCGACAAAATTGACCGCGACGTAGGGTGGCCCGACGGAATCGTATTCAAATTCTGTTCGAGGTTGCTCAAGAGTTTTCCTCGGCGCCTTGCAGGATCCTCCGACATCAAAGACATTCAAAACCCTCTACCGATCTTGGTCGTCGTCTGGGCTGGAGTACAGAATGTCGAGGTCGGGGCGAGTTGAGAACTGTCAGTTCTGTCAGTGTCAAACTAGGACATAGCCATGGAAACGATTGGGATGGATGTCATCGGTATCTTTAGGGAATCCCGTGCGCCAGCAGCCTTCTGATGCTCGACGACCTGTATGTTTTGACAGTATGCGATCGGTAGGCACGGGCCTAGTCTGCTCCCAAGGAGCGGCGAGGCGATCTCCTCAACCTCGAGGAAGGGAAGACTGCTAACCCTGATCGCTAACCATTGGTCGGAGGATGGCTGGCAATAGGTTTCCCTCACCGATTGTGCTCTTGCTCGTGCTGCCGAGCTCGATGAATCGAGTTGCGCGGCCTCGAAAGGAACTATGACGGCTCCAACGGCAATTCGGCAAGGTGGCCTCACCTCTGCAAATGCACCACCCTCATTCCATGTCTTGATCAAACCGACAGGCGCAATCTGCAACCTTGATTGCAAATACTGTTTCTTTTTGTCCAAAGAGATGCTGTACCCCGGCAGCCGCTTTCAGATGGCCGAAGACTTGCTTGAAACCTACCTTAAGCAGCTCTTGGAAAGTCACCGGGCACCACAGGTGGACGTGGCCTGGCAGGGTGGTGAGCCGACATTGATGGGGCTGGATTTCTTCCAGCGCTCCATCGAGCTTGTAAACCAGCTGAAGCGTCCCGACCAGCAAATCCAGTACACAATCCAGACCAACGGCACACAGCTCAACGACGAGTGGGGCGCTTTCTTGAAGAAAAATAATTTCCTCGTCGGCTTGAGTGTGGATGGACCGAAGGCCTTACACGATGTTTATCGAGTGAACAAAGGTGGGGCCGGCTCTTTCGATCAGGTGATGCGCGGCTTCGAATTTCTGAAAAAGCACAAGGTCGACGTCAACATCCTGTGTACTGTGCATGCCGCAAATCAAGACCATCCGTTGGAAGTGTACCGATTTTTCCGTGACGAATTGGCCGCTGAATTTATCCAGTTCATTCCGATCATCGAGCGCGTCAGTGCCTCCATGCTACCGATTGCCAACGAAGGATGGAGCGAGCGCCCAGGCGGGGACCGGCCCCTCTACACGATTGAAGGCGACCAAGTTACGGAACGATCCGTAAATGCGCCAGCGTATGGAAAGTTCCTGATCGCCATTTTTGATGAGTGGGTAAGAACCGACGTTGGAAAAATCTTTGTTCAGCATTTTGACTCCGCCCTAGCCAACTGGGTGGGAGTTCCCGGTGCAGTATGTATTTTTGCCGAAACCTGCGGGCAAGCGCTGGCTTTAGAGCATAACGGCGATCTGTATAGCTGTGACCATTTTGTGGAGCCGGCACACAAGCTGGGAAATATCCGAGAAACTCACTTGATCCAGCTGCTTTCCTCGCCCCAACAGATGAAATTTGGTCAAGACAAGAGAAACACTTTGCCTCGTTACTGCCGCGAGTGCGAAGTGCGTTTTGCCTGTCACGGCGAGTGTCCCAAAAACCGCTTTATCAAAACACCCGATGGCGAAGATGGGTTGAACTACTTGTGTGCCGCTTACAAGGCGTTTTTCAATCATATCAATGGAACGATGAAGATCATGGCCAACCTGGTGCGCCGCGGCCGTTTCGCCGACGAGATCATGCAGATGTCGGCGGTTGAGAAGAAAGAACTGTTGGCCAGCGCCGCTGGCGGAAGACCTACGCAGACCGCTCTGTCGCGGCACTGAACAACGTTCGGCACCAGTTCCATCACTAGGCTACAGGTCTTGACGAACAATCACTGAGCGACCGAGGTCGACCGATGACCACAGCTGGGAACGGATTTAAGCTGCGATTGAGCAAGTGGGCATTAGCCGCCGCGTTCGCCTCGCTCGTAGTGACGCCGGCCTGGTCGCAAGAACATGAAGTCTCGCAAGCTGAAATCATGGGGGGATATTCCTACCTGCGCTCTTCCGACACCAACTTCAACGGGTGGAAGGCTACGCTGGTCGGGAACGTGAATTCCTGGCTGGGAATAGCAGCTGATTTCGACGGTGACTATGCCGTAGAAGAGAGTGAGCACAGCATTACCTTTGGCCCGCACTTTGCCCTGCGCAAAAACAAAAGATGGACGCCGATTGGTTTCGGTTTGATCGGCGTCGCCATCGAGAAATCGGCGTCCGGCGGGACGGAGCATGGCTTTGCTGCAGAGTTGGGAGGTGGGCTTGATTACGAAGTCAGCCACCGCTGGACGGTCCGGGTGTTTGATGTCACCGCATCCATCACTCATGTCGGCGGGGAAAGTCACGTAAGCGCGAAGGTCGGATTGGGCGTGGTTCTTAACCTTGGACACAAGTGATCTGTTTTCGTCAGCATGGGCGATTAGTGGGCAGCGCCGCGTGTGGTTTCGGAGGGCAAAATCCCGATTCGCGCTGGTACTCTGTGTTTTTCTTGTGCCGCCATCCCTGTGCGCACAAGAACCGTCACGGCAGGATCTGCAGAAAATGGCGAGAAACCCCTTCGCCGACGCAATCAAGCTCCCGTTCACATCGGACATCTATCTTGATGCTGGCCCATACGATCGTACGGCGGACGACCTCCAGTTGCAGCCACTCATCCCAATTCACATATCCCCGGGATGGCTTCTCATTCCACGCATCCTCGTAACGGCGGTCACATACGCTCCGGACTCGACGAGCGAGAGCCGTGGGAAACTGGGCTTGGGGGATATCGCCCCTTCTTTCTTTTTTACTCCCGCACATGTCGGCCGGCTCATTTGGGGCGTTGGGCCCACGTTGCTGATTCCCACGGCGACAGACAGCGAACTGGGGTCGGGCCGATGGGGATTAGGCCCTTCACTCGCGGTGCTGTCGCAGCCCGAGTGGGGCTTCGGTGGAATTCTGATTCAGCAGATCTGGTCGCTTCCTGCTTCCACCAAACGAGGCCCGGTCAGTCAGATGCAACTTCAGCCGATGTTCTCCTACAACCTCGCGCACGAGTGGTATCTGACAACTACCCCAACCATCTCGGCCGACTGGACGCAAGCCGCCGGTGACCGCTGGGTTGTGCCCATCGGAGGCGGCGTCGGAAGAACCTTCAAAGCCGGACGGCAGCCGATCGACGCAAACCTCACAATCTACAGCAACGTGGTGCGCCCGGCGAGCCGGCTCTCGCCGAAATGGCAGTTATCCCTTCAAGTCACTCTACTCTTCCCAAGGCACCACTAGTCCCCGCGTCTTGCTCTGGCTGCGCGAATCAGTTCACTGGGCAGTGTTTGACGACATGCGCCTTAAGCCGTGCCCCCACCACGCCAATTCCGGGGGTTACACGAAAGTTACTTGCTTAACGCACCTCTTTTCAGAAGATAATGTAGATATCCGGCAGGATTCACCATGCCTTGGGTAACCATTAAGACGGGCCTGACCGATCCAGACGGCCAGGAAGAAAAACTCACGGAATATCTCTGTGACCACCCGGGCTGTCCTAACATTGCGACCCGTGAGCTAGGTTGCCTGGTCGAGCTTCGACTTCGCGCCGCAGTCTGCGAAGAGCACGTGCCAAGACCTCAACTTTAGAACTGCATACCCTCGCAACAAGCCACTTTCCTGCGTCCCAGTGGTGACCCTCCCGCGGTACTCCAATGCTGCGGCCTTCATGTTTTGACAGTTCCCTACTTATAGTGGACGGCCTAGCCTACTCACGGAATACGAACATCAGGGGATGAGAACTCGCTTCGCACACGTTGCGTTTTGGTTCACGTTGCTGGGTTCACTTGCTGCGATGGGGCAGGCGCCAGTCTCAAGTCATGCTGGCGGCAATGACCCAGATCTCCCGCAGCCAGAGTCAAAAGCGGATGCGCTTTCCGGAGGCCCGCAGATCAGTTCGCAAGACTCCGAGGCCGTGAAAAAGCGAGATTTCACTGCTCCAGACGTCCCCGAGAAGCTGGCCCGCTTGCCCAGTTATCGCGGGAAATATTTCTCGACTCTATTCGGGTTTGTCGCAATTGCCGACTACAATGCGTTCTCGCAGGACTCAGCGAGCATCGTGCAGGTGGGGCCCCAGCGCGACCAATGGAACGACCGCTCCACCCGCTTCGTCCTTCTGGGTACTATCGGTCCTGAGTCATACCAAATGCATTACCTGGCGTCCTACGCATGGAATGGTTTTGATGCCGCCCAAAACAAGAAGAAGACTTGGGACTTTACCGACTTGACCATCACGTTTCCCGTTGGGAAGCTGGGCGCGTTAACCTTCGGCAAGACCAAGGAACCGTTCGTCTACGAAATTGTGGGTGATGCCGCATTTCTCCCTTCGCTGGAGCGCGTGTTGAATCCCTTCTTCGTATCCCGAGACGTGGGCTTGATTCTGAGCAACACCGCTTTCAAGAAGCGGATGACGTACTCGACCGGTTGGTTCAACGATTGGTGGGTTCACGGGTACGATTTCGCCACTGCCGGCAATCATTTCGCAAGTCGAGTGACCGGGCTGATTTCCACCAATGACGACGGTTCCAGGTATCTGCACGTGGGCGCGAGTGCACGCTATGCAGGAGCAGATCTCGGCGTGGTTCGCCTGCGGGGCAAGGCCGAATCGGACGTGACCACGAACTACGTTGACACCGGCAACATTCCGGCCTCCAATCAGAAGGAGTTTGCACTCGAAGCTTTCTGGACACGTGATGCCTATTCGGTCCTTACCGAGTATGTCCGATCCGAGGTGAATGCAACTCAAATCGCCAATCCTTCGTTTTATGGGTTCTACGTTACCGGATCATGGTTTATCACCGGGGAGCACCGGCCGTACGATCGCAATGTCGGCTTCGCCCGGCGCCCCATCCCACGACGCCGCTTAGGAGCGGTAGAACTGGCTGCGCGATTCTCACG
>Ga0335079_10001625_pt1 | contig 25646 bp, 17 predicted proteins | sample Lox_Sample_33_FD_206719 | JGI IMG/M metagenome (GOLD analysis project Ga0335079, IMG submission 206719) | Soil microbial communities from Loxahatchee National Wildlife Refuge, Florida, United States - Lox_Sample_3.3 | ecosystem: Environmental > Terrestrial > Soil > Wetlands | place: USA...
AGCCAGACTCCCCAACCCGGCGCCGCGCTGTACCTGGGATTCGATCAGCCATTTCCAACAGGAGTTCAACGGCTCACTGCCCATGCGCTGGAGGAGGCCACGCCCACTCCGGTGCGGGGCGGCAGCGATCCGCTCGCGTCCGCTTCACCACCGGTCGAAGCGTACTGGGAATATTGGAACGGGCAATGGTCGCAACTGCAGGTCCAGACCGACACCACCTTCGGCCTTTCCAGGAACGGGTTCGTTACTTTCCAGGCTCCAACCGACGCGCAGCCGCAGCAATTCGGACTCCTGACAAAACCGGGCGATCCGATGCTGTTTTGGATTCGCTATCGCATCCAGAGCATCGTCGGTCCTGGTTATGAACGGACTCCGATGCTGGCAGCCATTCTGTTGAACACCGTCTCGGCCACCAATTCGGTTACGGAAACCGGGGAGTTGTTGGGGGCTTCCAACGGACGGCCCAACCAGACGTTTCAATTGGCCAACTATCCGGTCCTGCCGCTGGGCGCCGGTCTCAGTGGCATCATCGCCGTGGACGAAGGAAGCGGCTACGTTACGTGGACCGAAGTCGAAGACTTCGCCCCTTATGGCCCCAACGATATGGTGTATACCCTGGACCATTCGACGGGCCTGGTCAGCTTCGGCGATGGCATCAAGGGTAAGATTCCCCGCTGGCTATCAGGCAACGGCAGCAACCGGGACAGCGCCGATCAGACCAATATCATGGCCACGTCCTATCGCTGGGGCGGAGGCGCACAGGCCAATTCCGGCCCAGACACCATTACGACCCTGCTGGCCCCCCTTTCCAATATTCAGAGCGTCACCAATCCTTCGCCATCCTATGGAGGAGCCGACGAAGAGACGGTCGAACATGCGCAAGACCGCGCGCCCATGACGCTCAGGACCTCCAACCGGGCCGTCACGACCGACGATTTTGCCTTCCTTGCGACTCAAACTCCCGGAGCCCAGATCCAGCGGGCCGAGGCCTTTCCGCTGTTAAACCCCAACTTCCGGGTGCGGCGCTCGGCGGTGGACGGTAGCCCGCAAATCGAAGCGCCCATCCCCGGCGCTGTGACCGTATTCGTGATTCCGCAAAGCCAGCACCCGAAACCGGTGCCCACCAAGAGTACGCTGCAACTGGTTTCGAACTACCTCGACCAACATCGCCTTTTGACCTCCGAAGTATTTGTCGCCCCCCCCAATTATCGGGAGGTGAGAATTGAGGTGCAGGTGATTGCCAAACCCACTTATGATCTCGGCAAGGTTGGCAACGCCGTTCGCGATAAATTGCTCGCTTACTTCAACCCGCTTCCTCCGGGCGGGGCAGACGAAGAAGGTTGGGGCTTCGGAGATCCAATTAACTTCGCCGAAACCTATCGCGAGATCTTTGAAGCCGACGGCGTCAAGCTGATCACGGGGACGCTCAAGACTTATGTGGATCAGGCGCTGCAGCCTCCGTGCACCGACGTTCAGTTGCAGCCCGATGAGATCGTTTTTTCGGTCGATCACCAGGTCGTGGTGACTTACTCATGATCAAAATTCCACCAATCGGGACCTTCATCGAGCTCGATCCGGTCATCGGCTGGCAAGCGAATATCGATCATCTGTCGCCCATACCGGGTCCGGGGCTGGCCGTGGATTGCGTCACCGGCCAGCCGAAAGCGTTCGTTCCGGAACTCGCCTGCAAGCTGTCCTATCCGATCGCGTTGGCACGCAGCCGGCGCGATCCGAAGTTGTTTCTGCTCGACGACGGTGTTAACCGCGTCAAGGAACTGAATCTCGACCAGCCGCGCGAGTGGGTTACGGTCGCTGGTTTTGGCGCCCCAGGCGCAGGCGCGCGCCATTTTCGCGCCCCGCGAGGACTGGCGGTGTTGGATGACGGCTCTTACGTCATTGCAGACAGCGGAAACCACCAGGTTAAGATCTTTTCGACTTATCCCAACGCGCTGCTGGCGGTCTGGGGGTCGGGCCGCCCGGGAAACGGGACTGGTGAATTCAACAACCCGTGGAAGGTGGCAGCCGATTCCTGCGGCCTTATTTATATTCTCGATCGCGGCAACTGCCGCGTTCAGCGAATCCGCCGCGATGGCAGATCCGAAGAGCCCATCACGGGGCTAAACGGCCCTACCGGGTTGGCTTTGGCGTCTGACGGCACCCTTGCTGTTTTAGACGGATCGGCCATTTTGGTATATCCGCCCGGCAATATTACCGGGACCGCGCTTACGCCGCCGGTGCCAGCGGCTAGCTGCCTCACGTTCGACGATGATGGATACCTCTATGTCGGGACTACCACCGCTCTGGTTTACAGATATGAAGCGGTCAACGCGGGCAATTACCGCCTGGTAGGAATCGGCCCGACTGGAATGGATGCGCAGTTCCTCGATCTGATCTGGACGCCGCAAGCGGAGCTGATCGGGATCCTTCTGCCGCGGTGTGCGGCCGAACCGGTTCTGTCCACGATTTCCGTGTGCGGGGGCTATTTGCAGTCCGGCACGCTGACCACCCTGAGTCTCGACAGCGGCATCGAAAACTGCGTTTGGGATCGAATCCAATTAAAGGCTACCCTACCCCAGGGAACCGTGATTGATGTTTCCACGCAGACGAGCGAGAACGGCCCTTGGACTCCGTTCTCCTCGCTTTCGCTTACCGGCGATAGTCCCGATTGCCTCGTGCAAAGCCCGCCGGGGCGCCATCTGCAGATGAAATTGGAACTGCGGACGAACGGCCTTGCCTCACCGCTGCTGTTCTCCATTCAGGTCAGCTACCCGCGAGCCAGTTACCTGCGGTATCTTCCCGCCGTGTACCAGGAAGACGATGAAAGCCGCGTTTTTCTGGACCGGTTCCTGCGAATCTTTCAAGCCACGTTCGACGGCATGGATCGAACCATCGACGACATGTGGACGAGATTCGACCCGATGTCGGTGCCGGACGAGTGGTATAACTGGCTGGCCGCCTGGATCGCACTTCCGATAAATCCCCTCTGGACTGATCAGGAGCGCCGGTCCACGCTCAAGACCGCAGGCGCGCTGTATCCTTTGCGCGGGACGGCCGCCGGAGTGCAGCAACTCGTCAAACAGTACAGCGGCATCGACGTCCGCCTGATCGAGCACTTCCGCCTGCGGCAGTTGATTGTTCTCTCCGACGGCCCGGACGGCGGCACCACACTGGGTCCGGCAACCCGGCTCTGGAGCCGCGACTATTACCGCCGTCTCCAGGTGGGCGTCTACAGCCGCATCGGATACTTCGAACTGACCGGGGAGCCGGAACCCGATCTGGAGCCGCTGGCCTGGGGAGCAAATGAGTTCACGCTTTTCTTCGATTGCCACCCCTACCGGGTCGCCGAGACGGCCAAGAAGGTCGCGCAGGCGACGGAGCAGGAAAAACCGGCCCACACCAAAGCCAACTATGCTCCAGTGTTTCCGCGAATGAGAGTTGGCGTCCAATCCACGCTCGGCGTTGACACGCGAGTCGGCGAATACACGCCGCTGCTGCTGGGCGTTACCGGCACGTTGGATTACGACTCGATTCTTTCTTGTTCGAAAACCGAACAGCGGCTGCAGTCCCAGCACGCGACACTGCGGCCCGAGGTGGATGTGAGCACCCGATTGCTGTAAAAGGAGCAAGCGATGAGCAGAATCATGGCCGACTGCACAAAATCGGCGCCCGCGGCCCAGGAGAAGACCTGTTTGCCCTGCGACATTCCGGCCTTCTGCCGCAACAATTACTACCGCGGAAAGTTGCTCACGGAGCGCGATTTTACCGACGAGCAGCGTTATGGCATGGACAAGATGCGGTTGCACACGCTGGCCCTGCACGGCTGGGGCGTGGTTTGCGGCCTCTTAGTCACGCCGCATCCACATTGTCCGGACAAACGGTTGGTGGTCGGGCAAGGGCTCGCCATCGACGGGTGCGGCCGCGAGATTCGCCTGCTGTCCGACGATTACGTCTTGCTGCCGCAGCCGGTTCCCGGACCGGCGCGGCCGAAAGAAAACCATCGCGAGCCTTGGCCGGCCCACGCCGAGCGCCCTGCGGCGGCCGGCGAGTTCACCCCGGACCGTCCGGGCGAGCAAGACACCGAACACTCCAAGCGGGACGACGGATGCGATGATCCCCCACCCCCACGGGATCTTTACTTGTGCATTCGGTACGCCGAATGCGAGACCGAATTCGCCCCGGCGCCTTTCGACGACTGCTCCTGCGCAACGTCTTCACAGAAATCGAATCGCGTTTGTGAGGGGTACAAGCTCGAAGTGTACCAGCAGAAGCCGTCCTTCTGGGATGAGGCGACCGAGGAACCGTGCGCTCCGGAAAATTGCCATGAATACTATCGGAAAGCGCGGGAATGTTGCCCCGATACGAGCTCTTTTACCTGCTTGCCTCTGGCGGTAATCTACAACTTCGTCCCGGGAGAACCGGTGCATCCGGAACAGATCGACAACTGGCGGCCGCGCCGGCAGCTAGCGAGCACCGACACGCTCGACAGCGTCCTCCGCTGCATTCTGGCGAAGCTGCCTCCGGACGAGCTGACCCGCATCGAAGATACCAATTGGGAGCACAACCGCCGCATGCTGTGCCGCGAATTCTTTGAGGAATACGTCGGAGGCGCCGAACATCCTCGAGGTTTTCGCATTCAGTTCTCCCACAAGGTGCTGTCCGAAGGCATTGACGCGCGCAGCTTTCAGGCGCTGGTGGTCTATCATCCGGAGAACCCCTCCGAGCCCCGGCAGATGCATATCGCGCCGGCGCGCGTGGAGTGTGAACCGGATGAAACGGGTTGGGCCCGCCTCCACATCGACCACAGCTACGCGCGGCGGCACCTGGATGGACGAAGTTTCGATTTGTTCTTGAATCTGAAGTGCGACGTCATTCGAGATCGGCACGGTCACGCGGTGGATGGAAACTTCATCGGCCACCGCCTGCCGACGGGCGACCACATCCAGGGCGGCCTGTTCGAGAGTTGGATCCGTGTTCGGCCGAGATCACACGGCGAGGATCCGGGCGCCGGGAGGAGATTATGAATCAAACTGCCACAACGACGAAGAACGGTGCACAGAACGGCTCCGGACGCTCTCCCTGCGGCTGTCAGGAACCGCCCCCAGCGCCGGTGTACTGCTGCAACCTGATCTGCTTCGACCGGCCAAACTACTTTTGCGGGCATCTGCTGACGGACGCGGACCTCACGCTCCAGCAGAAGTATGTCCTCGAAAAGAATAAGCTCTACCACCGCGCCATTGACGGCTACGGCGTAGTGTGCGGCCTCAAGCTCACGTGTGACTGCGATTGTAAGGGCAACATTCTGATCCACGACGGCTTCGCCATCGACGACTGCGGAAACGATCTCGTGGTCTGCGAAACCACTCGCTTCGATGTGATCGCCGCCCTGAAAAGCAAAAATCTGCTCGTCTACGACTGGGACGACGATGAGAGTGAGCACAAGTCCCGACGGCATCGCTCGCGGTGCGACATCAAGCAGTGTTTCTATATCACCATTTGCTATAACGAGACGGAATCGGACTACGAAACGCCGTTTCAGAGCAGTTGCACCTCAGGACCCAAGCAGTGCATGCCTACCCGGACTCACGAGGGAGTCCGCTTCGATGTCACCGATAAGCTGCCTCGTTCGCATTCCTATCTCGAAGAACTCGAAGAGCGCATCCGCCACTGTTTCGAGCTTCACTGTGAAGGCCCGATTGGCGTCATCATCAAGCGCCATGCCCCCCACATGTTGGAGATCCTCGGCGAACGCACCATCGATCTGCGCGAGGAGTACGAACCGTGCGAGCTCTTCTGTAATCTCCGAGCTTACTTCCTCAATCACCTCAAGGCCAAACCCGACGAGTTTAACTGCAATTTGTACGAGGAAGTCTCGTGCCTGACCTGCCCGAAGGAATGGAGCGATGAATATGTCGCTCACCGTAAACGCCGTCGGGAACTCGAGCGCTCCGCGGAAAAAATCATCGAAGAAGACTACCGTCTTTTCTACCTCGAGGAACTGCGAGAAGCCTTTCGAAAACTTCTCTACTACATGCAGCGCTACCAATATGACTGCGTGCTAGGCGATCTGATCTTTTCCTGCCAGCAGCCGTGCGAGGCCGATTGTCTCGTGCTGGGAACGGTGGAAGTGGTGAACGGGAAGCTGGTCCGGGTCTGCAATACTCCGAGGCGTTATTTGTGGGCGCCGGCGAATCTTCTTCAGGTGCTGATCTACTCGATCATGACCGGACCGGTGCTGCCCAAGGCAGACGATGACGACAGGGAAGCCCATTGCTGTCCGGATTACCGTAAATTCGAGCCCGGGGCCTTTTTGCGTGAATTCGAGCTGACCGAATGCGGCCGTTATCATGCGGCCCGGTCGACAATCGACGCGCTCAAGGCTGCCTACCGCTCCATGTCTTCGTCGCACGACTTCACCGACAGCGGCGCGGTGGCGTCGGAGATCTTCGCTCGCGTCAAGCCGGAGGAATTGCAAGGGGTAGCCGAGCGGTTCGGGATCAGAGCCTCGACGCTCGAAAAGCACGTGTCCACGCTCAACGTTCCGACTGTCAACCAGGCCCTCCAGTCCTCGGCCCTGCTTCGGCCCAACGATTCTATCGTGGCCTATACCTCCGGCGGAGAAACGCAAAGGGTTCTGCCCGATTTTCTGGCGGAATTGAGCCCCGACCGTTCGCTGGGCGATGCGATTGAGAAGGAACGCCAGCAGACCCGTCGAGAGCTCGATCTGTTTGCGGGCAGGATCGAGGAACTGACGGCTGAAATCGACGGATTGAAGCGCCGATTAGCCGAGTCCGAGGAGCCCAAGCGGTCTTCGAAAAAAGGCTCCATCGACAAAGAAAAGGAATAAGAGACCAGACACCCGGATAACTCCGGGCCGGGGAGATACGATCGTGGCCAATCCAGTGCAACGCCTGCGCTATTTCGACGGCGAATACCTCCGCAGCTACGACTTCACTGACGAGCAGTCGTATCACATCGCGATGCGGCGGATGATGAACATGAGGCTGCATCTGCACGGGATCGTTTACGGCCTCGAGATCGTGCTCGATGCGGATTCGGTGCTTCCTGGCGGGCCCTTCTTCTTCTCGATCGCGCCGGGCATGGCGATCGACCAGACGGGTCGCGAGATCGTAGTGACGGCTCCCTACAGCCTCTCGCACGTCCTCACCAGCCCGGGCCTGAACGTCGGCAGCTACGAGGTTTGGATTTGTTATCAAGAAAACCAGACCGGCCTCCCCGCGACAGGCTACCAGGACTGCAATGCGCCGAACCAGTACACGCGCTGGCAGGAATCCTTCCAGGTCATCCTGAAGCCTCAGGGAGGCACTGGCGTCATGCCCGACTGCGGCGGCGTGCGGCTCGGAATCGTCAAGTTGCAGCACGGTGTTTTGGGCCTCGAAATCTCCAATCCGGCCTACAATATCGAACGTACATACGTCGGCATTCGCGCCCAGCGAGTCATCGCCCCGGATCAGGAAAAAGACGAATTCGACATAACCGCTCTCACCACGCCCGTTCCCGATAAACTCCTTCCGGGATATCTCGACGTTCAACCCGGAGTGTTCAACCAGGGAAACGTAATCGCCAAGAAGAATCTGGTCGTGGGGGACGATTTCGTTCTCGACGCAAAAGTGAATAAGAATCTGCCGAAGAGTATTCCGGCTACCGGAAATCTGAAGGTCACCAGCGATTTTTTCCTGAATGGCGACTTCTACGCCTATTCGACCGCGGACGGCGTCTGGTACTCGCTCCGGCAACTAATCCAGAGTCTTACGGCCAAGTTCGTGGTCGGGCCACCGATTTCCATTACGCTGCCTTCGCCGCCCAAAGCGAATCCGCAGCCGGCGAACTCGGATATCGCTACTTCGGGCCAATTTGCGGCTTTCCCATCGAGTGCCCCCCAAGTCCTGCTGGCGATTACGGATATGGTGTGGCAGGATGCGGGAACTCTTCAGACAAATTGGACAGGGAAGGGGCCGATTACGGTGAGCGTCAGTAACCCGGCAATTAATTCCGCCGCTCCTGGGTTCAACACGCTCAACGTTCAATGGACCGTAGGTCCGGTTGTACAAGTCGGCGCCAACTGGCAATATCCGGTCACCCAGTTGGTCGTCAGCTACGTGGTCATCTATCAGCCATGACCCTGACCATCCGCAAGCTCAACGCGCGATGCCGGTCTCCTCGGGGCGTGAAGCACCCGGGTGAAATGGTGGACGAGGTTGCGCGCGGGCCGTTTGCATCGGAGTTGAGTGGCCATCTCGGCCCCAGCCTCGATCGCCTGCCCGCCGTGATCCGCATCAAAGACTTGCGGCTCCGCGTCAAGATCCCGTCGCGCAATCTGAACACCATGACTCTCGCGAGGGCCTGGGCACGCGCATTTACGATTGCGATTCACCGTGCCCTCGCCTATCCCGCGGGAGACGGCGTGATCTCGTCTCGCCTCTATCAGACCGAGGCCGCCTATCTCGGCGCCATGATCCGTGACATTGCCACCCGGGGCCTCGCGCCTTCTTGGGAATTTCCGGAGATCCACCACATGCCTGGGGTTTCTCCCCAGCAAGCAGTGCTGGAGCTGCTGGTGGGCGATCTCGGCCGAACCCGCGACATCTTCGTCGAGTTAGAGCGGCAGGGTTGGCTCGAATCGATCCTGGCGTTCTGCGATGAGTTGTCCCTCGAGCGCATCATGCAAGCGATCGCCGCCGATTGCATCGCCCCGGCTCTCTCTCTCGACGATCTGATAGAGCTTGGATATACCGCGGCCGCACCGGCCGGGCTGCACCCGCAATGGCCTGTCACCGCTCGCCGGCAGGCAGTTCGACTTTGGGTGCGCACGGATTTCCGTATTCCGCTGCGCGGTGTCTGGCATGGGCTGAGACTCCTGGTGAAATTTCTCGAGATACCCGCACTGTTGATCCTCGGCGATCCGGGATTGCTCGCCGATTCCATTCCCTTTCCGCCCTGGTGCGAACACGTAGTCACCCAGTCTGCAACGTCTGGCCATCTTCGGCGCAATCAATCCGTGGCCACTGGTTCGGAACCGATTGGCCCCAGTCTGTCTCGTGTGTTGGAGGCGCTGCGCCCGTTCGTGCCCTCGGCGGCGGCTCCCATTCCGGCGCCGGGCACGGCGGCAACGATCAACTGGATTGTTTCTGACTGCGCCGGCATTCTGTTGATGCTCCCCATCATCAAAAGGCTCGATCTCCTGCGGCTGGCTCGCAAGCCGGAACTTATCCGGTTTGGCGGGTTGCGCGGCTTCTGTTACTTGCTGGCCGGCATTGGGATGTCTCTGCTGAAGAAGTGGAGCCCTTCGGATCCTGTCGAGCCCGCCGTGGCGATCTTCGCGGGAATGTTGCGCGATCCCGATCTCGCCGGGCTGAGGCAGTTCTTTTCCTTGACCGATGCCGCCGTCGCTGCCGAGATTGTGCCCGTTCAAACCTGGGCCGAAGCGCTCGACGGCCTCGCCGCCGAGGTCTCGCGCGGCTTCGCCAGCCTCGTGCGGGGTTTTCGCAAAGCCTCGCGGGAAGCCGTGCTCAAGCAATTCATCCGCATCCGTGGCCGTATTCTCGTAGAAGACGCCCGTGTGCTGGTCGTGCTCGAGCCCACTCCCTTCGGGGCCGCGCTCCACCTCTCCGGAATGGACGATCCGATCGAAAATCTGGAATGGCTGGGACCACGCAGGGTGGAGTTTGTCCTGGAGGGCCTTTAAGTGAACCAGCACCCGGAGCCGTTTCACGACAGCATTGAGCATCTGCTGGCCGGGATCAAACGCCTCGATTTGATGCTGCGCCGCGCCGTGGTTGTCGCGCGCCATGCGCGCTCCGATACTCCGGATGAGTTTCGCGGACTGGTGATCTCTGAGGAAAACGTCGACCGCATGCTGGACAGTGTCGATTTTCTCGGTGACATCTGGAAGTTAGATCCGACCGAGGCAAACATCGTCAGCCGGATTGACCGCGAGTTGGAGACGCGGCAGGAATCGATTCGCGAGCGCATGGAAGCCACCAGCCACGCCGGACGACGGCTGGCCTTGCCTCATCTCGCGGCCACCTGTGCCTTATCTCCGGCCGAAGTCGATGTCTTGCTGATCGCGCTCGCGCCGGAACTCGAGCCTCGCTATGAAACTCTGTACGCCTACTTGCAAAACGACGTGACTCGCAAGGGTCCGAGCAAAGACCTCTGTCTGAATCTGATCTGCCGCACCGAACAGGAGAAGATCCAGGCACGCCGGATCTTTTCTCCGGACGGACCGCTGCTCTATTTCCACCTGATCGAATTGCACGAGGAATCGTTTGACCGCAATCCTTCCCGGCTTCGCTGCTTCGTGCGGATGGACGACACCGTTACCCGTTTTCTGTTGGAAGCGCAGCCGCTCCAGACGCCTACCGGCCAGCTCATCCTGCCCCAAACCACGATCGATCAGCTCGAGACTTCCGCCGTGAGCCGGACGGAGTTAAAACGCCTGGCGGAGGCGATGGCGCACAATGGGATCGATCACGCGGTGGTTCAACTTTGGGGCGAGAACAACGCACCGCTTAAAGAAGCCGCCGAAGCGCTGGCTCACGCGCTCGGGACGGATGTCTTGTATTCCGACTTGGCGCGGCTGGATGCAGACCCGGCCAAGCTGGGCGCTCTGATTCGCGACGCCGCGATTTGGGACAATCTGCTCGTCCTGGATCGCGGCCAGCCGGAAGTCCACGAGGCCGAGCGCACGAAGAGAGCCCAGGTTGAGGAAATGCTCTTGAACCGGATCATCGCGAGCAACATTCCGGTTGTGTTGCTCAGCCCGGATGGTCATTCCGGCGCGCTCGGCGGCTCCACTCACCTGTGGCGCGTGAACGTGCAACCTCCGGACTTCGAGACTCGGCGCGAATCCTGGCGGAGCGCGCTGACCGGGCCGCTCGCCGGCATGGATCCCGATCGGCTCGCCGATCTGTTTTCTTTTTCCGGCAAGCGCGTGGAGCAAACCGTCAGCCTCGCGCAGTCGCGCGCCCGGCTTCGCAATCCCGCGGACCCCAAGCCCTCATCGTCGGACGTGCTCACCGCCGGGCGTGATTTGACCTCGCCCAACATGCACCGCTTTGCCATTCCCATCGAACCGAAATTCGGGTGGGACGATCTCGTCCTGCCACCGGACCAGATGGAGCAGTTGCAGAGCGTCTCCGCCCGGTTTCAGTTTCGCAGCCTGGTGCATCGCCACTGGGATTTCGGGGCTAAACTCTCGCGGGGCGCCGGGCTCAGCGTGCTGTTCACCGGGCCAACCGGCACCGGTAAGACGACGGCCGCCGAAGTCCTGGCCCGCGATCTTTCCATGCGCCTGTTTCAGATCGATCTCGCCACCGTCGTAAGCAAATATATCGGAGAAACCGAGGCGAATCTCAGCGTCATCTTCCGCGAGGCGGAGCTCAGCCAGAGCCTCCTCTTTTTCGATGAAGCGGACGCGCTCTACGGCAAGCGCACCGAAGTTAAGGATGCTCATGATCGGTACGCCAACATTGAAGTGAATTATCTGTTGCAGCGGATCGAGCAATATCAGGGGCTCGTCGTACTGGCCACGAACTTCCAGGAGAACATCGACGACGCCTTCTTGCGGCGGCTGCACACGGTGATCCGATTTCCGTTTCCGGACGAGCACGCCCGCGAGCGGATCTGGCGGCTGCAGTTTCCGGAAAAAGCTCCGCTGTCTCCCCAAATCGATTTCGCGTTCCTCGCCGGCCACTTCAAACTGTCCGGTGGCAACATCCGCAACGTCGCCATTGAGGCGGCGTTTCAAGCCGCCCAGGAAGGCGGCGCCGGAGGCCGTATTTCCATGGACCACATCATCGCCGCCATCAAACACGAATTCCAAAAGCAAGGCAAGCTCGTGATGAAGGGTGATCTGGGGCCGTATGCACGGGCGTCGTAAGGAGAGTTTCGCGTGAACTGGTGGCGCAGCAGGCGTCCGCAAGAACAAGTGCCGGAGCCGGAGGCGGTTGGCGGTCCGGAGACCGAAACCGCCGCGCCCACGCGCGACCCGATACTCCTCCTACAACACGCGGTTGGCAATCGCGCCGTGCAAAAGATCGTTCCTCGCTCGCCGGGCGCGCCCATTCCCGAAGGAGAACGCCTGCAGCTCGAGAACGCCTTCGGCCAGGACCTGAGCGAAGTGCGTCTGCATCACGACCAGGATGCGGTGGCGATGGCCGCCGAAGCGGGTGCGACTGCGTTCACCAGCGGACGCGACATCTACTTTTCTCCCGGCGCGTATGGCTCCGCCACGCTGGCGCATGAAGTCGGCCACGTCGTCCAGCAGGCCCTGGCCCCGTCAGTCCTTTCCGGCGAAGATGCCTTTCTCGAGCACCAGGCGAACGCCGCGTCTTCCGCGTTCCTATCCGGCCAAACCGCTCCTGTTTCCGCCCCCGTCCCGGCTCCCGCCTTACAACGCCAGCCGCTGCCTGGGACGCAGTCCTCTCCACTGAAGTTGCTTCCCTCCCAATCTCTCGCGCTCGACGGCTTCGACATCGACAAGTTCGACCTGAGCGGCAGCCATAAACAGAAACTCGATGAATTCGCCAAACACCTGAAAGAGACGCTGGCATCCGCGCCGGATTCGATTGTCACGATCGTAGGATTCGCAGACGCTCCGGGAAGCGAGCCGCACAATCTCGCTCTCGGACAGCAGCGCGCCGACACCGTGCGTGCCTATCTGGTGAGCAAGGGTATCTCCGCCGGCCAGTTGCATACCGCGAGCCTCGGTGAAGGCGTTCCGACGGTTCCGAGCAAGGGCTACGAGGCGCGGAATCGCCGGGTTGAAATTGATGTGATCGAGCGCTCTTTCTTCCGCGCGTCGGTGGCGCAACCTCCGCCCGCCCCGGCGCAAGCGGCACCTCCTGTGACACCCAAGCCTGTCGATCTGACGTTCCACCCCAAGGAGCCTACACCAAGCGAGGAGTTTCAGGAGCGATGGCGTCAGGTCGATCAGGCGGTGCGTGAGGCCAAGGAAGCCGAGAAAGCCAACCAGGGAGCTTCGGTGGCCGATGCCTCCGGACGAATTTTGCGCCGTGCAGCGAAAAAGATGGGACTCCCGGACTGGGCTCAAGACAGGGCCGAATCACTGGCGCGCGATTTGCCTTCGAAGGGCGCACAAAGCGTGTTCGACCAGATTACCGGCGACAGGAATCTGGACAACAACACGCGGAACGCGCTCAAGGCGTTGATCGACGCTTTGATGCGAATGAAGGTTAAATGATGGGATGGGCCGGCGTATCTTCCATTGGTTATTTTTCTGGCGCAACCGGTCACCCCAACCGGCGGAATGCGCGCCGGCGGCCGGGGCCGGCGCTCCGCAAGCATTTCCTGCTGAGCCTGAGCCTGAATCGAAGAGCGCCTCGACAGAGATGAGGGGATCAAACACAACACGCGCATTTGAGCCGCCTCCGGGGATTTCCGGTGACTCTGTTCCGCAGCTCGTCCTTGTCCGAACTACAGTACCGGACGCAGCGCCGTCGCGAGAACCCGATTCCGATTTGCCGGCACCCGACCGGGCCGCCTACTTCGCCCCAGGCGGCTATGCGGTGGCTTCCGCAGGGGGGCCGCGGCTCGTTGCGCCGGTCTTCGATCTCGAACGAAACAACACGGCAGGTTCGAACTCGGATCGCCTAAGAGCCCGCGCCGCCTCAGCGAAAGCGTGAACCATGGCGTTGACCCTGGAGCCCGCGCAGTCCGATCATCAGCTCGACCGCAAGCGCGCGGACTCCACGGGCACCCAGTCACCCGGCCAGGAATCACTCAGTCATCCGCTGGGCGGGGTGTTGAGCGCTCTTGGCGCTGACGGATCCGATGCTGGGAGTTCACGGCTGATCTCCAGTCCTTTGCTGCAACGACGAATGAACGGCGAACTGCGCGCAGTGGTCATGCGGCGCGTCCAGCAGGGCGCGGGCAATTTCAAGACCCAGCAGCTCTTTGCGCAGCTTCGGCGGTCCGCTGTCGTTCAGCGCGAGTGCTCCTGCGGTAGTTGTGCGGCCTGTCAGGAGAAGGGCGGAACCGAGGAGGAAGAGGCCAAGATCGTTCAACGGCAGCCGGCCAGTGCCGCGGGAGATGGTACCGCCAATGCCGATGTGATCCCGTCCGAGAGCGCCGGCGAGCCGCTCGACCGGCAGACGCGCGATTTCATGGAGCCGCGCTTCGGGGACGATTTCTCCGATGTCCGTGTGCATAGCGACGCGCTCGCGGCGCGGTCGGCCGAAGCGTTGGGCGCCGAGGCCTACACCACTGGCCGTGATATCTATTTCGGCGCCGGGAAATATGCTCCACGCACCACCGAAGGGCAGCATCTGCTGGCTCACGAACTGACCCACACGGTTCAGCAGAAGAACGGCGACGTGTCGGAAGGGAGCGCGGCACAAACCCACAGAGTGGTGGTCGGCAGCCCCGAGAGTCCGTTCGAAGCGGAAGCAGAGAGTGTGGCCGACCACGTCGTGAGCGCGCCCGCCCAGCCGTTGTCTATCTCCGCCGACCGGCAGGCGCCAGTGCGCGGTAGCTGGAAGGACGACGCCAAGGCGGCTTGGAATGCGACTGGCGGAAAGGTCGTCAATTACGTCGGAGAGAAGGCCGCGAACCTCGCCGAAGGCACTCGGGAGTGGTTCATTGCCAAAGTCGAACAATACGCCCCCGGCCTGATGACGTTGCTCCAGGGCGGTGTCGTCGACTATCTCAAAGATCAGATCGGCGCCGGACTCGACGCCATCTTCGGCGGGCTGACCCAGCGCATCCAGAAAGATGGATTTCTCGGCGCGATCACCGGCATCATCGGTGAGCTGGTTACCGGGTTGAGCAAGGCCGCTTCAGGGCTGGTGGCCAGCGCGTGCGAATCGTTCGCGCATGCCGCCGAAGTGGTGACCAGTTTCGCCAAGAGCATCGCCGGCCAGGCTCTCGACGGCATCAAGAAAACTGCGGCCGCCGTGGGCGATGTCTTTTCGTCGTTATGGAAGGATATTGGCGCTCCCGTCTGGGATGCAATCAAGCACGTCGCTGGCGCGGTCTGGAAGTGGATCGAGGACAAAGCGAAATGGATCTGGGACAAGACCGCACCGATTCGCGACGGCATCGCGACGGTATGGAACTGGATCAAAAAGCAATTCGGACTGGCCTGGGAGAGCGGAACGGGCGTCCTCGATTGGCTGAAGGAGAAGGCGAAGGCGGCCTGGGACAAGATTTACGAAGTTACCAAGCCGATTCACGGCCCGCTCAAGGTGATCGGCGTCGCCTTCCTGATCATCTCCGGCGCCGGTCCGATCATCCTCATCTGGAAAGGCGCGCCGCTGCTCTGGGATGCGCTGTCCTGGCTTTACGACCAATGGAAGAAGACCGATTTCATTGTCATCGCCCGCACGGTGTTGACCGAGCGCATCCTCCCCGCGATCGCCTCCGGCGCGCAGACGGCTGCGTCGCTTCTGGAAGCCGCGGCAACCTGGATCTCCGAGCAGGTCGACTCCCTCAACACGGCGCTCGGCGGCCTGCTGGATGCGCTCGGCGCAAGCAGTCTTCTCAGCCTGGCCCGGAAGGCTGTCCAGTTCGTGGCCGACGAATTTCGAAAGTTCGCCAGTTGGGTGAAGACCGACTTCTTCAAGACCCTGCACAAGGTCAAGGAGATTCTTCTCAAGATCTGGAATTTCATCAAGCCCATCCTAGCGTTCTTAATCAAGCTGGAAATTGTCGTCACGAATCCGCTGCTCATACCGATCGTGCTGACCGGCTACCTGTGGCAAGCGCTTCCGGCCTGCTTCAAACCCCCGATCATCGATTTCGTGCTCGACCTGCTGATCGCGGTCGTGCGCGCGCTTCCCACGTTCAAGATCTTCGGAGAGTCCTGGCCGCCGACCAAGGCAAAGATTTTGGGTGCCCTGACCGAGGTCCGGAATTCGACCGTGGAAAAGAGGATCGAAGCGTCGAACCGCGTCGCCCGCATTATGTCCGGCGACGATCTGGAATGGCTCGGGAATCTGTTGTCGGCGATGACCAAGGTTCCGGATTTTATCGAGGGGCAGTTCGAAGAAGAGCTGATCGGGATGAACCTGACCGAACCGCTGCCCTTCGAGCGCTCCGCGCCGCCCACAGCCGGGGACACCGTCTCGCAAAGCGTGGCTGCTGGAACTTTGCCGGCGGCGGATGCGGCGCTGCTTTCGAATCCGAACCTGGCCGCGGGACAAATCGGTGTGGATCAGGTGGCGAACCTGCAACTCGAGCCCGATCTCGTTCAAGATTTGCAGAGCCAGGGCGGCGAGAAGGAATTCCGCGGTCCCGAAGACCCGTCCCGCAGCATTGCGGGCATCCAGGCCGACCTGACTGGCGGCGGCGCGCCCGCCGGCAAGTCGGCCACACCAGGGGGACCCGAATCCACGGGCGTCGCCGAACCGGCGGCAGCGGCTCCCAAGTCGACCGACGAAGAACTGGAAGCTTTCATGAACCAGCCGGCTCCCGAGACCTGCACTCAGGAGAAGCCGGCCAAAACCGAGGCCTCCGTTATTCCGGAGAGCCTGAAAATCGGTCCGCTCACGCGAGGACAGCGGGCTCGCTACCTGTTGCACCAGATCGGCCAGGGCATCAAGACGTGGTTCAAGTGCAACGCATACTGGCTGGTCCCGGCGATCATCGGCGTGATCGCGGTCCTCGTCGCGGTGGAGATTTTGACGGGAGGCGCCGTGACCGCCGCCCTGCCCGCGATCATGGACATACTTACCGCGATCATGATCGGGGTGGCCGCGGTCCGCTCCGCGGTGTACATGGCCGAGTACGTGGCCAAGGCGATCACCGGCGATGTGGCCGGAGCAGCCAAGAGCCTGGCGCGCGGGCTGGCGATTATCGGGATCGAGCTGATCTTCGCCTTGCTGTTCAACCTCGACAAGGTGATCAAGACGCTCAAACAAGGGCTCCGGGCCACCGCCGAGGCGGCGGCGAAGGCGGCCAAGGCTGCTGTCAAAGGCACGATTGAAAGCGTGGAAGAGCTCGGGCGCATCGGCGTCAAAGGAATCAAGACGGCGGGCCGGAACATCGCCGGATTCGGCCGCGCCATCGTCAGAAACGGCAAGCTACTCCTCGAAGGAATTGGAGAAGGGTTCGCAAAAGGCATTCGCAAACTCCAGGAGCTATTCGAACGTCTGTGGAACAAGCTTCGCTTCAAAGCGTTCCGCATCCGCCTCTCCGGAGCCTGGTTCCGCCTGGAAGGCGAAATCAATCCGTGGGTCTTACTGGCGGAAGGAAAGATCGAGTGGATTGAGAAAGCCAATGTTTTAGAGGGTAAGGGCGCGAAGTTAGGTGGAAAGGTGGTGGGGAAATCTAGCACCGGCGAACTTATAGAAGGCCTGTTTGTCGGCGCTAGCAAAGTAAAACCGGACTATCGAGCAATCGCCGAAATCATCTTTAAAGACGAACTCGCCAAGGCGAACAAAAAAATAGCCGATTTTGTAGTCCACCATGCAATCGAGCAACAGGTGCCTAAGAAGATAGTTAAAGGACTATTTTCTCTGGAAGAAATTCACGGCGGTTCGAACCTCCGGCTGATCCTGAAGGGCGCGTTCAACTCGGAAGTGCACCTGTCGCAGATTCGGACGGTGTTGAATCGTTTTTATACGGCACTTCAGGCGGAGGGGCTGACCGGTGATGCCGCCCGCAGAGCGGTAATCGGCTTTACCGAGTATCTTGACGGATATATCGAGGCTATTACGAAATTTATGCAAACCGATGAGGAGGTGCTGAAGGCTCTAGCAGCCGGCGACAATGCGACTGTGCGGGCCCTCTTAGAGAAAGAGTCGGCCAAATTGTTGTCGGGAGCGGAGGGGGCCTCCACGAAAGCCATTAGCACCGCGACCGCCGTCGGAGCAGGATCTTGAGATTGAGACAAATTCCTGGCGAAAGGCACGTCTTGCCCGCAAGGTGCGGGACAATCTCAGGTGGAAGGTTTTGAATGCTCGCCAGACCGCGGATATTCACACTGATGTCGGCTCGGACCATCGGTACGTCTGGCCCGGATACAGAAATTGTAGAGCGGGAGCCATGTGACGTCTGCGGTGCTAGCTACCGGGAAGAAGTTACTTTCCTGGATTATCAGTTCGATACATGGGAAAAGGCCGAATTTGTGGACGCGCACCAATATGTCTATGCGGTGACGCGACGGCTGTATGAAAAACTCGAACAGGCAGGACTGAAAGGTTTTTCGGCCCGAGCTATGAAGACTTCACGCGGACAGATCTTTGAGGAAGTTGATCCGGAACACCGCGTCGTCATACCCGAATTTGTTCAGCTGCTCATCTTAGGGAAAGCCAACGGTCCATCCGGTTGGTGGGACCGTGGCGAAGTGTGCCCTGCCTGCGGGCGAACGATCTGGAAACCTACCAGTCGAGTCACTGAGGCTCTTTTTGCGAAATTCTCCAACAAAGTTGCCGCGCCGCGCCTCGTCTCTGCGGACACCTGGGAAGGAGATGATATCTTTTTTCTCACGGATCCAGGCCCGCCCGTGATCACGGATCGTTTCGAACGCGTGCTCGCGGAGCAAAACGTTCAAGGTGTCGAACTGCAGCCAGCTGAGTGGGTGAGCTAAGAGTTCGAGCTGGAGAGACCTTTCCCGCTGCTCTTGTACTTCGCCAGTTTGCGGTACAGCGTCATGCGCGACCAGTTCAGTTTTTCGGCGGCGCGGCTCTTGTTGCCATTGCACGTCGCCAGAGCTTCCTGAATGGAGTGGACCTCTTCCTCCCTCGGAGAGGGAGCCGGCGCACTCCGCTGGGGCAAGACACGAGACAACTCCTCGGCTCCGATCCGGCCGCCGTCAATTGTGATAAACACGCGTTCGATTACATTCTTCAACTCTCGCACGTTGCCGGGCCAGTCGTACTGAGCCAGGCTGCGGAGGCCGGCATTGGAGACGCCGTCCACGCGGCGGCCGAGCTTCCTGTTCAGATCAGTCACCATGCGCTCCACCAGCATGCCGATATCCGCTTTGCGCTCGCGGAGAGGCGGAAGATAAATCCGGCCGACGTTCAGGCGAAAATAGAGATCGCGGCGGAACGTCTCGGCGCTGGCCAGATCATCGAGATTCTGGTGGGTTGCGCCTAGAATCCGGATGTCGGCATCGTACCTGCGCGTGGCTCCCAGCCGCTGCACCTCTTTGGTTTCGATAGCGCGCAGGACCTTGGCTTGAGCCAAAGGAGTCATGTCGCCGATTTCATCGAAGAAGACCGTGCCCCGGTTAGCCGCCATCAGTTTCCCTTGGTTCGTCCAGCCCGCGCCGGTAAAAGCCCCTCGCTCATAGCCGAACAACTCGCTCTCGAGCAGAGAATCGGGGATCGCGGCACAGTTGATGCAAATCAGCGGATTCGCCTTCCGCGGGCTATTCTGATGAATCAGTTGGGCCACGAGCTCTTTGCCCGTGCCGGTTTCGCCCGTGATCAGTACGTTACAATCGGTCGCCGCCAGGCGCCGGATCTGGGTCCGGAGCGCCTGCATCACTGGACTCCCGCCAACGAGAACCTCTCCGCCCGCCAGATCGGTTTCAGCCGGCCGCGGCGCGACATCGGGTATGCACCGGGAAAGAAAGCGGTCTAGGATTGTCGCATCGATTGGATCGGTCAAATACTCGGCGGCGCCGGCTCGCAGCGCGGCGATGGCAAACGCCTCCGAACTCCTGGTCGCCACGATCAACAGAGGTGGGACGACGTGTTTCGTCCGCAGCTCGCTGAAAACGCTAAGGAAGGGCTCGCAAAATTCGTGAGATCCGCGGAGGACGATGAGCGCCACAGCGGAGTCTTGAATGTTGACAGTTACCTTGTCAAAATCGCTGACAAAGATCGGACGGGCGAGTGTCGTCCCGAGGTGCGCGAGCAACGGATCGCAGTCCGCCGCTTCACCGCTCACCACGAAGATTGTCGCATGCTCCATACGACGCTCATACTTCAGTCATCGGAGCCGGCAAACGAACCGGCAAATGGTCAGATATCGAATTTGGCCGGAATAGACGGACCCAGCAATCCACGACTTTTTGTAGTGAGCCGTGGCGCCAATCCGTTGCGGATCAGTTTAACTCGGAATGTAGATCTGTCAAGATAATTCTCAGGCATGCAACCGCGCGCGGGAATCCCGGTTGATGAGATGAGGGAAATACCCGAATCGCCGTACTGCACGGAGCGCTTGGCTTGCTTCGTATCAGGGGAGTCACCTGAAATCCGATGCCCCCGACCCCAGATTCGAGTCTTGATGTCATCGAAGCAGAGTCGTTACTCCTAAGGTGTAGATGAAACTGTAGCTACAAAGTTTCCCAGAGTCCACTACCGCTCACAGCTTTCCACAAGCTCGCCGCGTGTTGTTGAATTACAAGCAATTGAAAACAGACAATTTCTCTTTCCTGCGTGGTTCGGTTTGGATACGTTTACCGTCGTGAAGCGGCGCCACACCCTCAAGTTCGGGTTTGATATCGCCGCGAGGCGCTGGACGTTCTCATCCTGCGAATCCTACCGGGTCCTTCGGCTTCTCGACGACCGGAACAAATAGCCCGACCGTGACACGGAACGGTAGTCCGCTCGCATCTCTTGGCTAGGACAGGTCAACGCCTTCACAATCGATATCCAACAGAATGTGGTTCAACCCCGATTGCCGAGTTCTTCGTTGGCGAAGACGTCGTCGGCAAAGCTCACGAAATCCCGTTCGGAGGCCCGGCCTTCAGAAAGCCGGTCTGATGATCGGCAAGACCTCTCGGATCACGGAACGTGTGAGTCTGGAATTTCGCGGCGAGGCGTTCAATGTCTCCCACACTCCTCCGTTGAATGACCCGAACGGAAGTTTTGGCAGCGCGGCATTCGGCTCGATCGCGAGCGCGGGCAAATCCGCGCGACTTCGAGTTCGTCGCCAAAGTCCATTTCTGAAACCACACGCTACAATGTGAGGTGTCATGTATACACGACGGCTGTTGTTTTTGGGCTTCCTTGGCACCGGCCTTCTGGCAGCGCAGGAATCGCAGCCTTCGATCCAAGTCACAGGCGCTGTTAAGCAGCCACTCACGGTGACCGCGGACGATCTGGCGAAGATGCCTCGTGCCTCCGTCCACACCACGAGCAACGGGATGGAGACCGTTTACGAGGGCGTCTGGTTGCACGAGGTATTGAAGAAGGCTGGCGTTCCCCAAGGGAGTGAACTGCGCGGCAAAGCTCTCGCCGGCTATGTGCTCGCCGAAGCGCAGGACGGCTACCAGGTTGTGTTCTCGCTCGGAGAACTGGATCCTTCTTTCATCGACAATGAGATCCTTCTGGCCGATACGGCGAACGGCAAGCCGCTGTTTGGCGCCCAAGGCCGCTTCCGGCTTGTGGTGCCAAAAGACAAGCCCGGAGCACGCTCCGTCCGTATGCTGACCAAACTCGAAGTCGTTCAACTCAGAAAGTAAGCTTAGTGAAGACACACGTTGAGAGCCGGTTGGGGCAGGTGCGAAAGAGCCGCGGTATCACCGCTTCGGAACTGGCGCGGCGTACGCACGTGAGCCGTCAGACGATTTACGCCATCGAGGCCGGCACGTACCTTCCCAATACCGAAGTGGCGTTACATCTTGCACGGGAGTTGGAGGTGACAGTCGACGAGTTGTTCTGTCTGTGGGCGGGATCTCCGAAATCGCCGGGCACGCTCACAACAGAAGTGCTCAGCCCGGCCACCCCTTCCCAAGGACAGCCAGTCCGGATATCGCAGATCGGATCGCGCTGGGTCAGTGTACCGGTGAGTGCCTCGCCGTATTACTTGCCCGAAGCCGACGGCATCATTAAGAGAACGGGACCGACGCCCGGGCGCGCCGATCTGGTCGTGTTCGCAAAAGAAGAGGCGGCTCAAAAACGATTAATCCTTGCCGGATGTGATCCCGCCACCGGACTCCTGTCCCGAATGGTGGAGAAGATCAGCGGCGTCGAAATCGTCTCGGCCGCCGCATCGAGCAAGCTTGCCCTCACCTGGCTAAGAGAAGGAAAGGTCCACATTGCCGGCTCGCACCTCGAAGATCCGAAGACAGGAGAGTTTAATCTTCCCTTCATCCGGAAGGTATTTCCGGATGGAGACTTCAAGGTGGTGACTTTCGCACAATGGGAGGAAGGCCTCGTCCTCGCATCTGGCAACCCCAAACGCGTACGCAAAATAGAGGACCTTGCACGAAAAAACATAAGGTTCGTGAACCGCGAGCCCGGCTCCGGAAGCCGTGCGCTGGTTGACAGACTACTTCAAAAGGCTGGAATGGAGAGTCACCGAGTCCAAGGCTACGATCGGATTGCTTACGGCCACCTCGCGGCCGCCTACCTTGTGGTCTCGGGAGAAGCCGATGCATGCCTGGCGACGCGTTCTGCGGCCCAAACCTTTGGCTTGGACTTCATTCCGATCAAGAGCGAACGATACGACCTCGTGATGCGGAAGCGGACCATTGACTTGCCGGCGGCAAAGGCATTTTTCGACGTGTTGCAGCGCGCTACACTTCGGCGCAAGTTGGAAGTGCTGGCCGGGTACGACACTTCACAGACGGGGTCAGTCGTTGCTTAAACCTGTTGCACTGGGATTAGCGATTGCAGTCTGCCTTTTGGCCGCCGACTTCTCCTGGGATTTGCCCCGGGGGTTCCCACGGCCAGCCGTTCCAGCCGAAAATCCGATGAGTGCCGAGAAAGTGGAACTCGGTCGATATCTCTTTTACGACAAACGGATGTCGGTGAACGGGAGAGAGTCCTGTGGGAGCTGTCATCAACAGGAACTCGCCTTCACGGACGGCCGGGCGCGCGCCGAAGGGACAACTGGACAACTGCATCCGCGCAGCGCGATGAGTCTGGTGAATGTGGCATATGCACCCTCACTGACGTGGGCCAATGCAACTCTCGACTCGTTGGAGGAACAGGCCCTGGTTCCGATGCTCGGCGAAGCTCCCATCGAGCTTGGTCTCAGCGGGCATGAGGACCGGTTCCTGAACGCGATCAAGCACGATCCCGTCTACGAGAACGTATTTCCCCGCGCCTTTCCGGGCGGAAGCGAGATCTATACCCTGCAAAACGTGACCAAGGCGATTGCGGCGTTCGAGCGCACAATCGTTTCCGCAAGATCGCCCTACGACCGATATCGATGGGGCGGCGATATGTCTGCAATTTCCGATTCGGCTAAACGTGGAGAAATTCTCTTTTCCTCCAGCGAGCGGGGTGGATGTTTCCAGTGCCACGGAGGCTGGAACTTCAGCGCGGTCCGATTTGAAGGAAGCCGGGATCGGGACGTCGAAGGAGATGGACGGGGGTTCTTCAATACCGGCGTGACGCAATACCTGCCGCCCAACCGCGGGCTTTATGAGCAAACGAAGCGTCCCGAAGACATCGGAAAATTTCGGCCGCCGACGCTCCGGAATATCGCCATTACCGCACCGTACATGCATGATGGCAGCTTGGCCACGCTTGAAGAAGTGATTGATCACTATGCCGCCGGCGGCAAGATGGATCATCCCAACAAAACGCGCATCCTGCGGCCCTTCCATCTGACCGAGGCCGAGAAGCACGACCTCATCGAATTCCTCAAGTCTCTGACCGACGAAGAACTGCTCCACGATCCCCGTTGGAGCGATCCATGGGCAAACGTGAAACGCGAGGAGGGGCGGTAGGCCTTAGCGGCTGTGTTCGTTTTCTGCTAAGACAAAGACATGGCACTTTCAGCTCGAAACCAGTTGCAGGGAACCGTGCAAGAAGTACGATTGGGCGAGATCATGGCCCACGTAGTGGTGAAAGTCGGTGAGAACCTCATCGAAAGCGTCATCACACGTACAAGCGCGGAAGAGCTTGGGCTCAAAAAGGGCGATGCCGTCCGTGTCGTCATCAAGTCAACAGAAGTGATGGTTCAAAAAGGTTGAAGCCAGAGTGCCGCCGAACACCGTCAATATTCCGATCCGAAGAGTAGAAGACAACTCGGCTTCGGAGCGTGACGATGTCCTGGCGGTGGAAGAGCCTCTGGAAATTTTGTTGGGCGAACGCAACGTGTCCATCACGATGCGTACGCCCTGCAACGATGAGGAGCTCGCGGCTGGATTTCTGTTCACGGAAGGCATTCTCCGAGATCGCAGCCAAATCGCCGGCATTGCAATCACCGGCGAGAATCAAGTAACCGTCTCGCTCACGAGTGACGCCGGCGTCGACCTCAGCCGTCTCGAACGGCACTTTTATATGAGTTCGAGTTGCGGTGTTTGTGGTAAGGCTTCCATTCAGGCACTCGAAACGGTTGGTTGCCCGAGCCTCGCTACTGATCGGCCAGTGGTCCAGTCGGATTTGATTCACCGTTTGCCGGAACTGTTACGATCCAGCCAGCAGGTATTCGATCGGACTGGCGGGCTCCACGCATCGGCGCTCTTTCACTCCAGCGGACGCCTTCTGGACGTTCGAGAAGACGTCGGCCGGCACAACGCTCTGGACAAGCTCATTGGTTCCCGGTTTCTGAACGGCGAGTTGCCTTTGGACGATCACCTGATCCTATTGAGCGGGCGCGCCAGCTTCGAACTGGTCCAAAAAGCCTTGATGGCGGCCGTGCCTGTCCTGGTTGCTGTAGGAGCGCCCTCCAGCTTGGCCGTTGAGATGGCCCAGCGCTTCAACATGACGCTCATCGGCTTTGCCCGTGAACGAAGATTCAACGTCTATTCGGAAGCGTGGCGCATTCGTTAGATAGACCGAGACCAGCGCTGCGCGTTCAATCTCGACATTCCACGGAACCGTAGACGCCCCGAATCCCGTGTAACCTATGTGCAACCAGTAAAGGGCAGTTACGTGGTTGAGGGTCACCGGGTTCAAATCACTGCGGCCCAACCAGACAAACCCCTATTTTTTTCAAGGAGCTATAGAGCGGCGGTCCGGAGCCGTGCAAAACAAATGCAAACAGCGTCGACACGATCAGTGCGCGGTGCTAATCTCCGGGTGCAATGAGGTTTGCATCTTTGTGCGTACCGGTGTTGCTGTTGTTTGCGTCCTGCTCGACAAAACAACCAACGACGCGCTCCGAGTTGACTGGGGTATATCGAGCGGCCCGATCAATCGACGGAGCGTTGGCCGTAGGCGTGAGCTACGGTGATTTTTCTACGTTGGTGAGGGAATTCTCGGGCGAACTTCTTGTGGCGCGTGACCAGATCCGCTTCGACCCCCAAGCCAATGGCGCGGTTCTGCCTGTTCTCGACAAGTATGCCGAGATGCTCGCGATGTACAAGGACAGCGAGCAGGTCTGGGGATTCGAGATCCGCCAAGAGAAATACAATGATGCGTTGCCAGTGCTGGCAGTAAAGTACGGAGTGGCGGGGGCCGTTTACGATCGGAAGGACAGCACCTACGGCATCACATCCACATCTCGAAACGTGAACTATGAGTCGATCCGGCAAGCCATTTGGAAAAAGGCTAGCGACATCCATGAACATCAACTCGCTGCCGTCTACGGGCAGCCGATCGCGGTGGCGTTCACGAAAAACTAATCACCCAGAAGCTGGGTCACGCCTGCTTCTTCTTCAGCGGGATCTCAACGACCTTCGATTCGGCAGCACGCTTCCGCGCGGCCTCCAGCTTTTCAGAGGCAGCCAGCGCGCGCGGTGGTGCGAAAACCCGGGGGCGCGAAGCGGGCGCGCGGGACGTAAGGTGGTGATGCAGCGCGGATTGGCGAAAATT
>Ga0335079_10001630_pt1 | contig 25616 bp, 18 predicted proteins | sample Lox_Sample_33_FD_206719 | JGI IMG/M metagenome (GOLD analysis project Ga0335079, IMG submission 206719) | Soil microbial communities from Loxahatchee National Wildlife Refuge, Florida, United States - Lox_Sample_3.3 | ecosystem: Environmental > Terrestrial > Soil > Wetlands | place: USA...
CTCGTCTAGGAGAAGATCTGCTTTGGCGCGAAGTGCGCATCGCGCGGTTCCCACGGCCCGTGCCGGCTCTGTTTCTTGACCGGGACGGTGTAATCGTCGAAGAGAGAATTTATCTGAGCGACCCGCGGGACGTCAAGCTCTTGCCGGGGATCGTTGAGCTGATTCGCGCCGCGCGAGCTTTGAACATGCCTGTGGTCGAAATCACAAACCAGGCCGGCATCGCACACGGCCACTTCACGTGGTCCGATTTTGTGAGAGTCGAAAACGAACTGACGCGAATCCTCGATGAACATGGCGTGGCGGTGGATGCAGTCTTGGCCTGCCCCTACCACCCGCAAGGCCGGCCGCCGTACAAAAAGCCGGACCACCCCTGGCGCAAACCCAATCCGGGGATGCTGCTCGAGGCCGGCCGATTACTGAACTTGAACCTCAAGAGCTCAGTGCTGGTTGGAGACAAGGTGGCCGACCTCGAGGCGGCACGCAACGCCCGGCTGGCCTGCGGGATCCAAGTGCTCACGGGCCACGGTAAAGAGCACACGAGCGCCTGCGCGGCCCTCAATTCGAACGAATTCCCAGTGCACATCGTGCCAGGCGCCGGCGACGCAATACCTTTTCTCCGGCAAGCTGCCATAGCGGATTGGGAGCCGCCCGTTTCTGCCTGAATCAGTCTTAGAAACACAGATGACGACGGCCGGGATCGAATCCTCACGCACCTGGCACGTCATCACCGGAGAGTATCCGCCTCAACCTGGCGGTGTCAGTGATTATGTCTATCTGGTGGCCAAAGGCTTGGCCGCGGCTCACGATGAGGTCCATGTCTGGTGCCCGAACTACACGGAGCCAAGTCCCGAGTTGGCTGGAGTCTCCGTCCACAGAGCACTCGGACAATTTTCACCCGGTGATCTACGTGACGCCGGACAACAGCTCGATCGTTTTCCCGCGCCGCGGCGGCTCTTCGTTCAATGGGTGCCGCACGGCTACGGGTACAAGTCGCTCAATGTATCGTTTTGCCTATGGCTATGGGATCGCGCCCGCCGAGGCGACTACGTAGACCTGATGGTGCATGAACCCTACCTGCCCTTCAAAAGAGATTCCTGGAGACAGAGCTGCGCAGCCGCGATCCATCGCTTAATGACGGTAATCTTGCTAAGTAGCGCCTGGCATGTTTGGATATCGACTCCGTCGTGGCGTGAACGTTTGATGCCGTACGCGTTTGGCAGGGCGTTGGGTTTCGACTGGCTACCCATAACCAGCAGTGTGCCACCGGCGAACGACTCTGCCTCAACAGCCGCCATCCGGCGGCAATACGCGCCCAAGGGCCTGCTGATCGGTCATTTCGGCACGTTCGGCCCACCCATTGTGCCCCTGTTGCGCGAGATTCTGACTGTCTTGCTTCAAGCGGCCCCGTCCGTATCGGTCCTTCTGATCGGAGGCGGCAGCCGCACTTTTCGCGATGATTTCGTCCGACAGTTTGAGGGTTTCCGTGAGCGGGTTCACGCGCTCGGCCATCTCGATCACCCGGCGTTATCTCACCACATCAGCGCGTGTGATGTGCTAATCCAGCCTTACCCGGATGGTGTCAGCACGCGGCGGACCACGGTTATGGCGGCTCTCTCACACGGCCGGCCCGTGGTAACCACCTCCGGGCCACTCACCGAGTCATTCTGGGAACCCAGCGGCGCTGTCGCACTGGCACCCGCCGGAGACACAGAAACCTTCCTTCGGTCCTTGACGCCGCTATTGGAGAGCCCGGTCGAACGAAACCGGCTTGGGGAAGCCGCAAGGGAACTCTATTGCACCCAGTTCGATATTAACCACATCGTAAACCGGCTCCGGCGGCACCCTGGCATGGATTGTGCAAAAAATGTCACTTAATTTGGCCAGATGGGTTGCCTGATCTAGAATGAATTGACGTACCCGGATGCTTGAGAATGGACCGGTCAGGCGACGACGAAACTGAGCCCAATGAAAAGAAAATCGGACCACCACAAATGAAAACGATCATTACCGGAGGAGCTGGTTTCATCGGCGCAAACGCCGCCATGCGCTATATGCAGAAAGGCCACCGCGTCGTCGTAGTGGACAACCTGTCGCGCGAAGGCAGCCGCAAAAATCTGGAGTGGCTGCGTTCTCACGGCTCCATGGAGTTTGTCCCTATGGATATCCGGGATGCGGATGAACTCCTTCGCCTCTGCAAAGAACATCGCGACGCCGATCAAGTGCTGCATTTGGCCGCTCAAGTTGCCGTGACCACTTCCGTGGTGTCGCCGCGCGAGGACTTCGACATCAACGCGCTCGGTACGTTCAACTTGCTGGAAGCCATGCGCCAGACCGGCATGACGGCGACTATCATTTACTCCTCGACCAACAAAGTCTACGGCGAAATGACAGACGTCGGAGCCGTGGAGCGGAACGGGCGCTATCAATACCAGTCGCTGCCGCTCGGCGTCGCCGAGGAACGCATCCTGGACTTCCACTCGCCCTATGGCTGCTCGAAGGGCGCAGCCGATCAGTATGTGATCGACTACCATCGCATTTACGGGCTGCGTACCATCGTCTTCCGGCAATCGTGCATCTATGGCTATCGCCAGTTTGGAGCCGAAGACCAGGGCTGGGTGGCCTGGTTCATGATCGCCAGCCAGTTGGACCGTCCCGTTACCGTCTATGGGGATGGCAAGCAGGTGCGCGACATTCTGTTCATCGATGACCTGCTCGACGCCTATGACGCTGCGTTTGCTGATGGCGGCACCGCCGTTGGACACGCGTACAATATCGGCGGTGGACCCAACAACGTTCTCTCTCTGCTGGAGCTGCTTGCCTATATCGAAAAACGAAGAAATCGAAAGCTCGCATATGAGTTCGCCGATTGGCGACCCGGGGACCAGAAGGTTTTCGTGAGCGACATCCGCCGGGCGCAAGCCGAATTCGGTTGGACACCGAAAATCAGTTGCGCCGCGGGCCTCGACCGGCTCTACGACTGGGTGGGCCGGAATAAGAGTTTGTTTGTGGAGTCGGCCCCTGTAACGTTATGAATCGCGGCATCCCGAACCTGCCGTCTACCAGCGCCGCCGCGTCTCTTACGGCGGATGGCGAAGCGCGCCGGCTTCGGGTTCTTCATGTGGGGAAGTTTTACCCTCCTCACATGGGTGGTATCGAGACGCATCTTCAGGTGCTGTGCCGCGAACTGCGAAAGTCCCTTGACTTGCACGTGGTCGTGGCCAGTGACGATCATCACGGCGCCGAACAGGTGCTCGATGGCGTGGCCGTTTCACGCGTGCCGACGCGGCTGTTCCTGGCCTCCACGCCTCTCTGCCCGGGCATGATCGGCCGCATTCGCACCGCCGACGCGGACATCGTTCATATCCACATGCCCAATCCCACAGCGGTGGTAGCGTATCTGGCGAGCCGGCACCGCGGGCGCCTGGTGGTCACTTATCATAGCGACACCGTGCGCCAGAAATTCCTGGGCGCGATGTTTGAGCCCTGGCTGCATGCCGCCTTGCGCCGTAGTTCGGCCATTATCGCCACCTCGCCCGATTACCAGCGCACGTCTCCGGTTCTCACGCGCTACCACGACCGCTGCCACGTCATTCCCTACGGAATCCCCGTCGAGCAGTTCGACCACTGCGACTCGGAGGCCCTGAACGGCCTGCGGCAACAATACGGAGACCGCCTGGTGCTCAGTGTGGGTCGGCTGGTCTACTACAAGGGTTTTGAATATCTGATCCGGGCCATGAGTCTGGTGCGCGGCAAATTGCTTATCATCGGAGATGGCCCCCTGCGCACAAGACTCGAGCATCTTGCCGCTGGTTTGGGCCTCGCGGATAGAGTCATCTTTGCGGGCGAGATTCGCAATGAGCAGGTAGTTCCGTATTACAATGCCGCGAGCGTATTCGCTCTGGCTTCCGTCGCCCGCAGTGAGGCTTTCGGCATCGTGCAAATCGAAGCCATGGCCGCAGGGTTACCCGTGGTCAACACGCGTCTCGATTCCGGCGTACCCTTCGTCTCATTACACGAGGAAACGGGCCTTACCGTCGAGCCGGGCGACCACGTCGCGCTGGCAGCCGCGATTAATCGCCTGCTCGATGATGAACCTTTGCGCCGCTCCCTGGGAAGCGCCGCGCGCCGGCGGGCGCAGCAGCAGTTCAGCCTTGCCGCGATGGCGGAGCGCACGCTCGCTCTGTATGACGCGGTGCTGAGTTATCCGCCGTCCAGCCCTGTACCACCGCAGTAATAATTACAGCAGCAAGATCGCATGTACTCGCCCCTTCAACTTCATGAACTCCAGATCTGTCATCCTGAGTATTCTGGCCTCCGTCGCCGCTACTCACCTGTGGATCGGCCCATCGATCGCCGCCCTCTTTTCCGTGATTGTGGCGGGATTCTCCATCCAGCGAATGCGGTATCTTTGCCTGCTCAGCTTCTTCGGGTGTGCTGTGTACTACTGGCAGGCGTTCGCAGGTTTTCTGCTCGTAAGCGGAATCGCTTACACAGCTCTTCGCTGGTTGGGCAGCTTATCCCTCCCCGCGCGCCGCTGGCGCTACGCGTGCTTCGCGCTCATCTTGTTGATTGTCGTTTTCACGTTGGGCCGCGTGTTCCATTTAGAGCAACGCATGCTCTTGCCCGGACCGATACCCCTGGTCCTCTACAGTCTCGACATGTGGCTGGTACTGCGGCTGCTGACCTTGTTTTGGGAGGTAGGTTCGGGCGCCGTCGCGCCGCCATCGTTTCCCCGTTACCTGCTCTGGATTTGTTTGCCGCTGACCCTGGGAGGACCCCTCCTCCGCTATTCCCAGTTTCCCTCCGAGATCGTTACGGACCGCCGCATCTGGAAGTCCGCATCCTCTTGGATCACGCTTATCGCGGGCGCGGTCAAGCTGATAGCTGGGCTGGTTCTTACCGCCGCCACGCCATTGTTATCCGCGGTATCGGGCGCCCATGTGTGGACCAAAGCCGCCATAGGTCTGATCACGGGTCCGTTCGGTTTCTATTTTACGTTCGCCGGCTACTACCAACTAATGGAAGTGCTGGGGCGGCCCTCCGGGTTCAAGTTGCCGGTCAGCTTCAACTTTCCCATCGGACGAGAAAACATTTCCGCATTTTGGGCCAACTGGAACATGACCGCCACAAATGTGTTCCGCGACTACCTCTTCTACAATCGCTGGGGGCTCCGCACCTACCACATGTACTTTAACGTGCTCCTGCTGTTCGGACTGGTCGGCCTATGGCATGCGGCCAATGCCTATTGGGTGCTCTGGGGACTCCTGCATGGCGTCTTATTCTGCGGCTACTTGATCTGGCGGAAATATGGCAGCCGGTTACAGCATGTGCCGTTGCGCGGCACGCCCCTTTCTCACGCCGCGGCTCGGATCTTTACTTACCTTTGTGTTTGTTCCTGCTGGTATTTGCCTTCGAAAATTCTTCAAAAATTCGCCAATCTGTAACTCTTGATCGAAGTGGAAGGAGAATCGTGACTAACTCATCGGAAAAAACAATTGAACAACGCGTTCAGGACGCTGTAAGCCGGGCCCTCGGAATCCGCGCCGCGGATCAAACGATGACACTACGTATGGGAGCCACGCCCGGCTGGGATTCCATGGGGCATATGATGGTGGTGATGGAAGTCGAAAAGGAGTTCCAGACTTCGTTCCCGCCTTTTCGCCTGCCGGAACTGACCGACGTTCCCTCGATCGCCCGGGCTGTCCAGGATCTGAAGCTAAAATAACTACTCCATGAGGTCATTATGAGTGCGCTCGCCGAACTCGGCACGGCTATCCCTGCCGAGCTGATTGATGAATTTCTGAAACGCCTGCCGTATGTTTCCGAGGGAGCCCATCAGTTCCGCCTCCTCCCCGGATCCGATCGTGTGGCGTTTGAATTGCGGTCGGGCTTCGAAAGCCAGGCGGAACTCGTCGCCTCCCGCATCTCTGAAGTCGCCGGGAAGCTTTGCCTGAACTACCGCCCGGTCTCCAAGACCCTGGCCAAACAGGATCGTTTACCCTCCTCCTTCTCTGCGGACCCGCACCCGCTGCTCGCCCAGCAGGGCGAGATCACGTCTTTCGGCCGCGGTCGCTACGGCTTCGGTCCCACGATGGTCGCCCTGATGGACTGTTTCGAGCTCTTCGTCCGGAACATGGCAACGAAGTTCCAGGCGCCGGCCCACTGCTTTCCCGCCCTCATCGGCGGCGACGTGCTCGACCGCTGCCGCTACCTGCGCAACTTTCCCGCCTCGCTGAATTTTCTCACTCACCTGCGTGAGGATCACGGAGCCATCCAGGAGTTTGCCCGCTCCGTCCGCTGGGAAGGAGAGCAAGTCGCCTTTGACCGCGGTTGTCTGAGCCCCGTGGAGTGCCTGCTGTCCCCTTCAGTTTGTTTCCACTGGTATATGTGGCTGCGCAATTCGGAACTCGCCCAGCCGCGCGCCATTACCGCCTTGGGCAAGTGTTTCCGCTATGAGTCCAGCAATCTTACCGGCCTGGAGCGGCTCTGGGACTTCACCATGCGTGAAATCATTTTTGTCGGACCTGCTGATTACGTGCTCGCCAGCCGCAACACGCTCGTCGATTTGTCCGCCGCATTCCTCAACGAATTGGGCATGGCCTACGAGATCACCACCGCCACGGATCCCTTTTTTGTGGACAGTTATGCCGCGCAGGCCGCGTACCAGCAAGGCTTCGATCTGAAGTTTGAGTTGCTGGCGCCTCTGCCTTATAGCGGTAAGAAGCTAGCCGTCGGCTCGATCAATTACCATCAGGATTTCTTTGGGCGCTCTTTCGCCATCCAGGCCGCCGGAAGTCCGGCTCACACCGGCTGCATCGGCTTCGGCTACGAGCGGCTGGCGCTGGCATTCCTCGCGCAACACGGGCTCGAACCGAGCCACTGGCCCGATGCCGTAGCCAGCTTTGTGCGCAGCGCAAGCCCACGCTAGTATCATGTCCGAGCCATCCGGAACGCCCGATCTGGTGTTACGTCACGCCGGGACCGCGGATATGGACCGCATCAAGCCGCTGTGGCACGCTTTATATGAACACCAGTTTCAACATGGCATGCTGCTGCGTTTGCCTGACGGCGCCTATGACGCCTGGCTGAAATCCATTGTGCCCTTCCTCGGGCGCTTCGCCAGTGTCGTCGTCGCCGAGCAGCATGGCGAAATCGTCGCCTTCGTCGCCGGCCGTCTCCGCACGCTGCCGCCTTACTTCGGCGCAGCAACCGTCGGGTACATCAGCGAGGTTTTTGTCCGCGAGTCTCACCGCAGTGCGGGCCTCGGCCGCCGGTTGCTGGCTTTCGCGTTGGAGTGGTTCCGCGCCCAGCAAATCCAACGCGTCGAATTGCAGGTCGTGGCGGGAAATCCCGACGGCATCCGGTTCTATCGCCAGCTCGGCTGGCACGAAGAGCTGCTGCAAATGGTCTGGGATACAAGCCGAACTCCTGCCCACGCGGACTGATATCGTGCCCCTCTTCTGGAACTTCTGATGAGCCTTCCTAAAGTCCTGTTCTTGGTTGAGGGCAACACGGACATCCGCTTCGTCACCGGCCTGAGCCAGATCTGCTCCTTAACTATGGCGATTCCCGCCGCGATCTACCGGCAAAGCGACTTGAAACAGCGCATTCAGTCGAGCGGCGCTCGTGTCGTGGTGGACGAGATCCCGGGCGGCCGCGTGCGCTTTCAATTCGCCTCTTTCGCCTACTTGCTGCGCCGCGCTAGGGATTTCGACCTCATGCTGTGCCAGGAGGTACTGCGTGGATCGTTGAGCGGCACGCTCATCGGCGCGCTGAAGCGGGTTCCCACAATCACCTACATGAATGTCGCGCCCGTGGAATACTTCCGTTGCCGCTTCGAGCGGAAGCAGTGCGGCTGGCTGAAAACCATGATCGGGGAAACGGTGATCCGTGCCTTGATGACCATCAACGGGAAGCTCGCCAGCCGCTGCGTGGCGTTAGGGCCCTACCTCATGCAGATAGCCGCCCGTTATTGTCCGCGTACCGCCATCGGTCTCTACTACGGCGTCGATACGGACTACTACCGCCCCGTGGCGGAGAGCGAAAGACGGCAACTCCGCGCCAGGCTCAACTTGCCGCCGGATCAATTCATCATTTTTCTCTCCAGCCGCATCAGTCATGAAAAGGACCCCGAAACAGTTTTGAAAGCGGTCGCTATCGCGCGCTCTCGGGGTCTGGATGCCGTGCTTCTCAATCTGGGCGGCGGCTACCAGGACTTTCTGCGCTTGGCCGGGCAATTGGGCGGACCTGAAGCCGCCACGTGGGTGCTGGCTCGGCCCGCAGCTCATCCCATGACGGAACTCGCCGCATACTATCAGGCGTCCGATTGTCTGGCGCAGGCTTCTCTAGCCGAGGGTCTGGGCCTCTCTCCCCTGGAAGCGATGACCTGTGGCATTCCAGCCGTGTGCACCGCAGTGGGCGGCTTGGCCGCGAATCTCAACGGCTACGCTCGCCTCACCCCGCGTCGCGATCCGGAAGCCATGGCCCGCGAGTTGTTGTGGGTTTCCCAGAACCGCCAGGCCGCCCGCGCGCAGGCTTTAGCCGGCCGGGAGTTCGTAATCAGGGAATGGAGCCGTGAAAAGGCGTTTTCTGACCTGCGGAACCTTTTCGAAGCGGTGCGAAGCACTCCAGCCACAGCCGCGGATCTTGTTCCCTCCGAATGAAGATCGCGTTCGTGGTGCATGACTACCGCCGCCTGGAAGGACACAGCCGCTACGTGGTCGAACTGGCAAGCCGTTTTGCGCGAGAGCACGAGGTGCACGTTTTCACCAACCGGATCGAAGGAGAGCAGGACAGCCGGATCATCTTTCATCACATCCCTGCGTGGCGTCCCAACGCTCTCGCCGCCATTATCAGCTTTTTCTTGTCCGCTACTCTCCGCGTTCGGGGCGGCTTCGACATCATTCACAATCAGGGGTTGTGCGGGCTGCGCGGGAACGTCTTCACCGCGCACATCTGCGTCCGCGCCTGGCACCGCGCCCTGCGGCAGGCCTCCGGCCGCCTCGCGTTTCACGAATGGGTATCCGGCAACGTGCTCAGCTTTCTGGATGATCTGTTTTACCGATGCGCCCGCCGTTGTCATGTGATCGCCGTCTCCAGGAGGATTGAACGGGACCTCCGCAATCTCTATCACGCGAAGATCCCGATGACCGTCATCTATCATGGGGTTGACCTCGCCGCCTTCGCCCCGGTTCCTCACGGGCCGGCTCGAAACTCTGTGCGCGACCAGATCGGCCTAAACAGCCCCCACTTCGCCTTCCTGTTCGTGGGAGACATGCGCAAAGGCGGGCGCCAGTGTATTCAAGCCCTATCCCAATTGCAATGCGGCCAACTGCTCTTCGTCTCCCGAACCCCGGACCCTCCCTACCGCTCTCTCGCCGCGCAACTGGGGCTTGCTGAACGCGTCCACTTCCTGGGAACCACGACGGAAATTCAGAAATATTACGCGGCCGCCGATGCCCTCTTGTTGCCCACGCACTACGACTCTTTCGCCATGGTCGTCGCTGAAGCCATGGCCTCCGGTCTGCCGGTGATCGTCAGCCGCGAAGCCGGCGCCGCTGAACTGATTGAGCACGGGTTGAACGGCCTGCTGCTCGAAGACTTCACCGACGTCAAGGAACTGGCCGAAAAGATGGACCGGTTGCAGCACGACCGCACGCTCGCTGCCCGTCTGGGCACGGCAGCCCGCCGCACCGCCGAAAACTACTCCTGGGACCACATCGCGGACCAGACCATGCAAGTCTACCGTCAAGTGCTCGCGCCCTGAACAATTGAGATGAGAGCCGAATTACCGCCGCCCAAACTGTTTGAAGAAGTCTGTCAGAAGGGCCTGTCCATGGTGCGGCCCTTGCTCCCCTCGGCGGCTCAACATGATCCGCAAGGATGGAATTTTGGCAGTGCGCGGCCTCCCTCCTATTGGGCCTACGGCCGTCTGCGTGCGCTTCTCGCAATGAGCGAAGCCAAAGCCCTCCATCCAAAACGGGTCTTCGAAGTGGCTGCCGGCGATGGCGCGCTCTGCGCCTGTCTGCAACAAATGGGGTGCGAGGTGGTAGCCAACGACCTGCGCCGCGAGAACCTCGAACAATCGGTGGCGGGCTTTCACAACCACGAGCAGATCCGAATCGTGCCGGGAAACGTGTTTGAGCTCAGCCCCAGCCTGATCGGCCAGTTTGACCTGGTCATTGCTTGTGAGGTGATTGAGCATGTTGCCCACGCCGTCGATCTGCTACGCCAACTCCGGCAGTTCGTTACACCGAATGGTCATATCCTGTTGACCACACCCAACGGGGCCTATTTTCGAAACAAGTTGCCCACCTACTCGCAAGTGAAGAATCTCACGGAGCTGGAAAGCCGGCAGTTTAAACCGGATGCCGACGGGCACCTTTTTCTCATCACTCCTGAGGAGTTAAGGCAGATCGGAGCGGACGCGGGTCTCGAGGTTAAGCGGCTGATCATCTGGGGCACGCCGTTTATCTCCGGCGAATCCGGCCTCCGCTTCCTCTCACCGCTGTCAGTCACCCGGTGGTGGTACCGGCTGGAAGTTATGTGCCAAGACTTGAGCGGCTCAGTGCTGCGCCGACTGGCTAATTCTATGTCTGTTGTTTTGACTCCCACGTCGGGGACCATGCCTTCCTAGATGCGCACCGGCGCTTCCTAATAGGGCAGCATAGCGGACTATACAATGCTCGTTTCCGCTAAAGATGGATCGCGCGCACTCATGTTCACCTTTTTTGGGTGTCAGGTCTTGCGCTCCTTTGGGTACATTTTCATTTGACCCACCCGGGTCTGTCCACAAGGAAAAAAGCTCGAACGGACGGCAGTTCAGTGTATACTCTGGAACTTGGGTCCCAAAATGAAAATCCTGGTTGACACCAGCGTCGACAACATCGTCTCGGCGTTGCGGGGCGTTCGATTCCGGGGGAAATATCGGCTTCTATCGCAACTAGCGCCTCGTTCCGGCCTCCGAGAGGCCTCGGTCTTCGGGTTACGGATGGTACTGGATCTTTCCGACTTAATCCAGCGCAACATATATCTCGGGTCCGGCGAGCGGCAGGAAACCTCGCTTCTTCGTTCCTACCTCAGACCCGGAATGACGTTTGTAGATGTCGGGGCGAACGTTGGCTATTACTCCGCTCTGGCTTCATCTGCGGTAAGGGATGGCCGAGTGATTGCCTTCGAACCGAATCCTTATGCGAGCGAACGCCTCGCTGCCTGGATAAAACGTAACGGAGTGCAAAACGTAACGGTCTGTCCGGTTGCATTGGGCGCCTTGGCGGGATCAGCCGCCATTTATATCGGGAATGAAACGAATCGCACCTCATCGATGGCGGGCGGTGCCGGTCCGGGAACTCAAATCTCGGTACGGACGCTCGATGACGAGATGGAGCGGCTAGGCGTCACAAGAATCCACGTTTTGAAAATTGACGTGGACGGGTACGAATCGCAAGTTCTCGCCGGAGCATCACGGCTTTTTGCGGAGCGCAGAATTGGTGCAATCCTGTGTGAGTTTTCGCGGACCTGGCTGCACAACACCGGCAAAAGCTGTGAGGATCTTGAGCTTTCAATTACCCGGCATGGCTTTCTGAGGCGCGCAATGTATGGAGACGACGAGTTGAGCAATCGCTGGTTCGAACTTGGCTAGGGTGCGGGTAAGACTATGCAAACGGGGCACTTTGAAGGAAAACAGGGACAAAGGAAATCAGGGACAGACACATCCATTTCCGAAACTGAGACGATCTCTCGCTTCTTCACTTCCTTATCTGGCAGGGTCAAGGGCCAGGCCAGCACAAACATGTTCGGCCGCTCGCCTGCATTTCACTAGCATGGCCACCGAGATGTACCGGCGTGCATGCCGGCGCCGCCGCCGCTGATCCGCCTTTTGTAGCGTTACCGACTGTCTTGCTTCCAGCGGCGGCGTCCGGTCGATCGGCGGATTCTTTCATACGCCGCCATGGGACCTTTTGTAAAAATGACCTTACGCCGAGAGATATTGCTCATTTGGATTAGCGTAGGCTGCATTTATCTGTTGACCACCCGCGGGTATGATGACTCGGAAGGAAAGTACCACTATGCCGTGGCCAGACAGATTCTGACCCGCGGAGAGCTGAGTTTCGATCATCCCATGCCAGGCGTTTTCACCGTCGCTCCAAACGGCCGGACATATGCCTCTCACGAGATTGGCAACGCTCTGTTTCAGCTTCCCATCGCGGCAGTAAACGTGGGGCTGGAACGCCGGCTTGCTCCTAGGATGAAGCCAGAGCAGTTGCGCTTTGTTACCGAGTTCCTGCGATCGCTCCTGGGGCCGTTGTATTGCTGTACCACGGTCATGCTGCTGTACGTCTGCCTGCGTCTCATATTCGCCGTGCCGCGAAAAGCGGCCGCGCTCGGCTGTTTGGCCTTTGCCTTTTGCACGTTTTACTGGGAGTACATCAATGGTCTCTACGATGGAATCCCGTGCAGCCTGTTGTTGATGGCGGGAGTTCTATGCTTGTTCCAGTTTCAGCGCACCGGCGACCTGAAACTGTTCATTGTATCTATAGCATCATTGGGCTTGGGAGTGATTACCAGGCTCACCATGGTGCTGCCGCTCGCCGGAGCGGGGCTTTACATTGTGCTCTTTACAAAAGATCGCAGACGAGCAGCCCGGTTAGCTTTGATAGGCATCCTCATCCTGCTGCCTTTCGCCGCGTGGCAACTGTATTACAACCACCTTCGGACCGGAAGTTATCTGGTGTCCCCCGTTCAATCGGAACAGTACGCAGTGGATAATGCTCTCGACGGACCCTTCCTCGCCGGCTTGGCGGGCCTGTTGTTCAGCCCGGGAAAGAGCGTGCTCGTTTACTGCCCTCTGGCGCTGCTTTCCTTGTTCTGTATTCCGCAGTTCTGGCGAAAGTTTCCGCGGGAAGCTTTGTTCACCATAATAGTGATCGTTCTCTGGTTTCTCGTCCATGCCAAAATGCGAATATGGTTCGCAAAATGGGCATGGGGTCCCAGACACTTTGTCCCTGTCAGCCCTCTTCTTGCCCTGCCGTTTGCGGCGTGCTCCAGCGCCTGGCTCAGCAAGGGACGGCATAAGCTCCTGGCCGCGCTCGCGCTCGCCTGGGGAGCGCTTTTATCCATCTGCTCGGTCACGGGAAGCTGGTTTTTCCGCATGGCCCTTGCGACTCAGCAGGGACGTGCTGACCAATTGCTCTGGTCATTGACCGGCAACCAGGCGATCGACATGATCCGCGGCTTTGGCGAGAACCTCCGCCATATCATGGGGACCTTGCCTTACGAAAACATCCCCGGCATGTCCCCCACCAACGTCTACGCCTCAAATACCATCAGCTTCTGGTGGAATTCTGCATACTACAATCATGTGCCCTGGTACCTTCTCGCATCGGCTGCTCTGGCGTTGATTCTCGCATCAATCATGAGTTTCACAATTCTTTGGTGCGCCGGCGATGCTGAATCGGGTTCAAAGCCGGGCTTAAAGCGCCTACCTTTCGGAACCAGCTCGAAGTCGCCGGGCAGGACATGTCCGGCCCCTACATCGCATCCATCGTAGGGGCGAGGCATGCCTCGCCCGCTGTTCGCGTCGCTTTCGAAATCGCACGGACAGCAGGCTGCTGAAAAAAGGCCTTGGCAGGCTCAAGGCCTGCCTCAGCGTAGTCTGCAAGCTGTTGATCAATTGTGGTGGCGCAGGCGCTTTCGCCTGCGTTCCGCGGTTATGCAGGCCTTTCTCAGCAGCCTGCTAGGTCCCAAAAGTCACGGTTTTCAAGCTGCTCCAATTAAAGCCCGGCCATACGGTGGCGGCCCAACTAATGATTTGGTCCACAACCGCGGAGCTTACACCATGCATGTTGGCCTTCACAATCGTGAACGCGACACTATCGGCAAAACCGTTCGTCGGGTAATAAGGATCCGGAACCGTTGTGGCCGTTGTCCATCCGCCGGTGTAGTACTGCTGTGGTGTGAAACTCGAAGCCCGGTTGATCCAGTTTTGCAAATAGGCGGTCGCGGCCAGAGTCTCCGTGGCTGCCGGTGTGCCCTGCCATTGAGTGCTGCCCTGCCTGAAGATCGCCTCGGGATCCGCCACGTTGGGTGCAAATCCGGCGCTGCCTGCGTCGGGCCCCTTGCCCGTGCTTACGGAGTCTTGCAACCCTTTGACAGCCCATAGCATCATCAAGCCGCCTTCTGCCGTGTTGTTCGGATCTCCGGTTCCGGAGTTCAGAGCCAGGAGAAAATTGTACGAATAAGGAAAATCGATCGGCGTGTTACCTGTGAAATATCCATTCCCCCAGTTGAGAATTAGTTGTAACTGGTACCATATAAATGCGTGGTACACGTACACCTGTGGCGACCCGTTACCGATGCCGGGTGTTGCTCCCGGGATATGAATCATGTTCGGTGAAGCGTAGAATGGCTCTTGATTGTACCAGGAGCGCGCATCCGCTTTAGGACCAAAAACCGTTTGCGCCATGCCTTCCAGTCCGAACTCCTGATTAATTTCCCACAGTTTGACCATCGACCATAACCGCACGGAGTAAATCTGTTCAACGAAAGTAGCGCTGTTCCAGGAAGTACTCGAGGAAGCTGGCGTGAGCGGCGTCAAGAAATTATAGTCACGTATCGGCCAGGTCCAGATCATATACGAATTCGACTCGTACGATTGTGGGTTATTTGGAAGCAGGTTGGCTCGGATTTGACCATAACCGGTATAGAGGGGGTCGCTGGTGAACGTGCTTCCGAAACCATCTATCGGATGTATGGTTGGCAGCCAACTGTTCCAGTCGAGCAACTGCAGCGCAATCGGCATCTCTCGAGCATTGAGATTTCCTGTCGCCGCCCAGGCGCTCGTACCGCCGGCAGGCATTAAATATTGAAACATGTCCGAATCGTGTTCGAGCACGGCGCTCAGTCCCGCTCCCGCCGCCCAATTTTCAACCGGTTGCGAGTCCAGCCCCGGCCCCGGCTGATAGGGTGGATTCCAGGGCCGCCCCGGATTCGGTACATTCAGCGAGCGAATGTAGCTCGCGATCTGCGCTCCCTGTTGCGCCGTGAGCCCGTGGAACTGCGCCCGCGTCTCAATCGAATTGTTGGAATAATTGAAGTACTTCAGGTCCCGCCCGTCCTGCGCGTGGCAGTCCGCGCAATGTGCCAGAATTGCAGTTGCCCCGCTCGACCCAGGCACGGTCAGCGATGCCGTGCGCCACAATGTCTGGCCCGCGGAAATATCAGAGGCCAGTGTGGACGGCGGCGTCCAGGTATTGGGGTCGTCCCAGACGAACGTTGAGGACGGCACCAAGGCCGTGCCCGTACTATCGAGAACGTTCAGAGCCAGCACCCGGAAACCGCTCACTCTTCCGTCTGTCCCGTTAAATTTGAAGGTCATCGTGTTCGTACCGGTGACGATCGTGCCGGCCGGAAGATTCATGGTCATCGTAAGCGTGCTAAACCCGCCCCCGATCCCTCCGTACTGGTTCGCAAGCCCCTGCAGCGCCACGGTCGTGCTGTTGATCGGCATCCACGCAGAATTGTTCACCTGAACACTCGCCTGAGTTTGGTATCTCAGCCTGTGAATCTGCAAAGAGAGCTGCATGGTCCCGCTAACATTCGATCCCGATGGAATCGTGAAGGAAACGGTCTTGGTGGTTCCGTTCAGCCCGACCACTTCAACAGGCAACTGAATCGTAGTGGACGACGCCGTACTTGCGGCGTTGCAGGCTCCTCCCAGCGCTGCCGTAATCACGCGCTGTACATCGGCAATGTCGCACGTGCCGCTGCCGTCCAGGTTGGTGGTACAAGCCGACGTGCCCAGCGCTTCGTCGACCATCAGTTGCACATCCGCAATATTAACCACTCCGTCTTTGTTGATGTCGCACGGCGACAGCGTCTGCGCGCTGACGCTCTGAATCATGAACACCAGCAGTCCCAATTTCTTCATGTGTCTGAATTCTCCTCAGCAGACCAAAAATTCAAATCGGCGTAACACGAAGTCTGTCCATCGGCATAAATTGCGGTTATCGCAGGTATGATTCTAGCTACCTAGAGTCCGCAATTCTAGACTCTCCATGGAATGCTGCCATGGACTATTAACGTCTTCGTTTACTTTTGTTAGTAGCGCGGGAACGGAGGCTGGCTGGGCGCCCTACGCGAAGCCCCCGAGGAGGCGAACAATCGTGCGCTGCCTTACAACTTTGCGCCTGATCTGTCCGCTGTCTAACAAAGCATACCAAAAACAAGTACCATTCTCGACAATCTTTTTGCAGGAATATTTGCTTTGTGAAGAAGTGGCCTTTTTTCAGTGGGTTCAGCTTTCCTAACCGTTCTCCCCTTCTTGGCTTTGCAGCCTTGGTGAATCGGACGGTGACCACACTTCCCGGAATTTATTCGCTTGAGTTTCCATAGGGTTAGCACGTAAGGGAGGGCCCGCATGCTGTAGTCAGGCATGTAGATTCGAAGGCGAAGGTTGCTCCGGTTTTCAACGACATCCGTCGAAAAGTTGGGCTCTTAGATGACTCGAAAGAGATTGGGAAGACTTTTCTGCACCAGCGTAGGCCTGATTTGGTCCAGTCGACCGCTGATTCCGCAGATCAGCTCCGGCGGTGTCGTCGCGGCGCCCTCGGCGATCGTCGATTTTACCAATGCCGGACAAACCATTCCCGCCCGAAAGCTGCCCTCTGATCCGGCGGCCTGCACTGTGGGAGAGAACTATTTCAATACCACCTCAGGCGTCCTGAAGGTCTGCACCGCGGCCAACACTTGGACCAGCTATGCGCCCGCCGTCGGCGCCAGTGGCGGTATTCCGTATTATCCGTCCGCGAACAGCATGGCCTCGTCCGCCACTCTCAATTCCAACGCTGTAGTCGTCGGCGGGGGCCCCGGCGCTGCGCCCAAAACCGCCGGTGTCACCATCGATGGATCAAATAACATTTCCACCTCCGGCACATTGACCACCGGACTCGCCGGCAGCGCTCATGGTAAACTCGCACTGGGTGAATTGCCATCGAACGGCGCCACTACGGTGGGCTGGGAAGCTCCCGACGCAATAACCAGCTCGCTGTCGCTGGTCTTTCCCAACGTGAATCCCATTCCTAACAGCTTCATGCTTTTCCCGGCTCCTTCCGGCGGGCAGTCGCAGTGGTCCTGGGGTTCTTTTGGAAGCGGGCTGACCGTCTCGGGTGGAGTGGTTTTGTCTGATACCACAATCATGCTAAGTCTGGCGGCCGCGCAGGTTGGGTCGCCCTGGAAATGCACCGATGCCGGTAGCAGCGGAACCGCGTACTCGTGCGCTATGAGCCCGCCGCTTGTTTCCTACACAGACAAACAGCCTGTAATTTTTACACCCAACACCTCGTGCACTGGTGGAACGACTACGCTTAACATTAGCAATTTGGGAAGCCGCAACATTTATGAGAGCGATGGTGTGACTTCTCCGGCAGCTAACGACTGCCGCGCCGGATTGCCCATGTGGCTCTTCTACGTGCAGTCGCTGAACTCCGGCAGCGGTGGGTTCATAATGCGATAGCGGCCCGAGCGTTCTCTGCACCAGCTCGGATTAACTTCGAGGGCTGTAACTTCGGCATCATCGTCACAATAAGTTCACTGTCGACATGACGCCTTCGGGCTTTGAGTGCGACGCTGCTGGGATTCAAATAGATTAAATGACGAAATCCTTACTGCTGAGCCTTCTTATAACTGGGTCCGCCTATGCCGCATGCTCGGTGAGTTCACCGACTTCCGGCGCCACGGTTTCGGGCGTGGTCACGTGGACAGCCAGCCTAACGTCGCTCCCCAGCACGGCGAATGTGGACTGGGTTTTCGACGACTTCCGCGTGATCGGGCATGTGACTGCTGCTCCGTGGTCGCTGGTGAACTACAACACCGGCTGGAACCTGGACGGGCCAGGCAACGTGAAGATCATCGTCCGGGATGCCACCGGCGCTAACATCTGCACCAGCGCCGATGTGCCGTTCACGACCAGTAACTTCGGCATGGGTGTCACGCTCAACTCCTGTACTGGCTGTGTGACCAGCTTCACGAGTATCCCTACAGTCTCCGGCACGTTCTATGTGGACATTTCCGGCAACTTCTCCGTGCAGAACTCGAACGATTCCATTGACGGCATTAATGCACTTGCGCAGACCGGCGGGGGTGGCGGCTATCCCACGGCAGGCAATCGCCTAGCTTTCGACTCCACTCAGCTTCCCAACGGCATCCACTCGTTCGGCTGGGAGACGAACTGCATTTATAGTTCTGCAAGCTGCGGAATGCCAAACGTGGCTACGACCGGAAATGTCCCGCGTGCTTTCGTTGGAGGCGAATTCAACGTCAACAACCCTACCGGGACGGTTGCCGCCGTGCTGCCAAATATCACCACGATCACCATGGCTCCTGGCGACACGTTCCAGCTTTCGGCCAACCTGCTCACCGACGTGCTCAACGGAACCACGACCACCAGTTCCTGCGGGACGCTGGGGCTTCCCGGCTCCGGCGCTCGATGCCAGATTGTGCAGGACAATGCGTGTCTGTTCCCGATTCAGTTCAACCCGCAATGGCCGTCTCAGTGTGTGGCGGGGATCACGCCGCTTGGTGCGTCCTACACCAGTTCGATCACGCCATCCATTCCGAACACAACCACTCTCGGGACATTGCAGGGCAACAATTACGTAACGATCAGCTCGACGGGCCTGATGACCGCCAGTTCCAACGTGGGTCTGAGCTACATCAGTATCATCGACACCACCAGCGGGCGAGTCAGCCAGCCGATCACTGTCGAGGTGAAGGCTTCGAAGCAAGTCCCGCATTACGGGACCTGCGGTGCGCTGTATACCAGCTATCATTCTGGGGGTAGTTGCCCGTCGTTCTTGCTATCGAGCGTTGAAAACTATGCCGCAGTCGGGAATGCATTCTCCTGGCCCGAGTACGTGAATGGAGGACTCACCGCCTTTGAGGGCCAGTATCACCAGTTCCCGCGCAACACCGGCACGAACTACACGACATTCGACCAGTGGTACGCGCAGTGGAACGCAAGCTACTGGACGCCGATCCAAGCCGCCCTCGCGGGGATGGCCGGGCTCTCCATGGTTATCCGTTCCGACAACACCGACGCACCGCCTGTCTATCAGGCAGACCAGATCGAGGTTCAACAGGGACCCTCCGCTCCAACGCCACTTGGCGGGGGAACGTACGGCACGGTGACTGGAGGGAAGTGTGGTTCGCTGACGGTGGCGGCGGGCGTCACGCATTGCGATTCCGTGGGATTCGAACTGGACAATCTCGCCCTAACCAACCGCATCGCCATGCATCACGTGATGGACGAGGCGGACAATGGACATAATCTCTGGTTCAACTTTGCCGCCGTCTATCCCATGGTCACTGCGGATGGCTCGACGCGCGGGGTGACCAAGGTCGTGGTTTCCGGATGCCCCGGTGCCTGCCAAGCGATTTTCTACTCGCAAGGTCCCTACAACCAGTACGGCGGAATGACCCGAATAGGAGGCAATCCTGGTTACAACACCATCGTCAGCGGAGCCACCAACAGCTTCCTGAATGGCCAATGGACTTCCACGGTAAACGGATATTACTGCACGAAATGGAACGCACTGCTCCAGTACGGGGGTTCTCCGTGGCCCGACCGGAGATGTGGGGATTATTCCGGCGCTGGCTGCACCCAATGCAGTTCCTCGTATGAGGATACCTGGGTGGCGGTTCCGTGCGGAATCACTTCTACCGTTCCGGCTCCATCCGCTTGGCCGAATACAACGGGTTGGGGGCCGGGAAGCTGCACCTCTACGGCTGGAGGCGCGGGGCTGAAGGGCGGGTCGGCCTGCGATGCCACCTGCAATGGGACGTATACCGTATCCACCGATCCTGGCTTGAATGTCGGGATGTGGGGACCAGGTCCGTGCGGGGCGGGTTGCATCCCCGGCTACGACGGCGAGACTGCCCGGAACGATATGTATACTTCCTGGATCTCCAAGTTTCAGGCGCACAGTATCCCAACTACTTGGTGTACACGCGCCGTCGCGGACTTCACGACGGATCTCGGCTACAGCTACAACCCGGCAACGGCGGATGGGTTTTGCAGTTACATCACACTCGGCGATAATCCCACGCAGCCCTGGGGACGGACATTCTGGGAGTACTACCAAGTCAACTACAGCACGAAATGGGGTCAGTACTTCCACTCTTCCACCCCGTCGACAGCTTGTTGCCAGTGGCGGCGGGATGGGAAATCGTTCTCGACGACTCGCCAAGGAGTTCCTGCCGTTATCCTGCTCGGAGTCAATGCTGAGACGTTCAACCTGGGTGGCCGCTTTCCCGGATGCTCGAACCAGATGGTTTCGTGCGTCAACCAATCCGGAGCGATGGCTAACGGCATCTTTACCTTCACCGGCCCGCATAACATTCCCGCGCAGGTGGGATCGATAGCCGAAATCAAAGGATTGCTTGGAGTCACGCACGTCTACGTGGCACCCTGCACCGGCTTAGCTGCCTGCTCCAGCCCGTCAACTCAGGTATTGGTCTATGGCACAGGATTGGCTGTCGGCACACCCTCCAGCACGGGCACGTTAACAATCATGAACGGCACCTACCAAGGGAATAGCTACCCGATTCCCGGTTGGGCCGGAGCATGTTACGAGGCGTATTTTTCATCCACCACGCACCTGCCCCCGGACGTGACCCGAGGTACTGTGATGCAGATTTCCGGCAGCAGTGGATGCGACGGAACGTACGCGCTCGAATCCTGGCAGGTGGGGGGCGCCGGCCAATGCGTGACATTCGGGTATTGCCCGAAATTTGGCGTCATCTCCACATCCACGGCGTCCGGTCAGACGCTCGAGATCAACGACGACTATGGGGTGATGAACCCGCTCTACGACTTCAACAATACGGGCAACGGGAGGTTTGGCGGCGGCGGGGAGAGTGGATACGAACTATGGACGGCGGCCCAAGGCTACCAACTCAAACTCTATCAGGTGAATAATCTGAGCGACCGGGCCACGCTCTGGAGCAGCGCTTGGATCAATGACCAGGTGATCGGCGGATTTCAGCAAACTCCCGTAGCGGCGTCATCCGGAGAGCAGCCAAGTCTCATGAACCGCTGGCACAGCATATCGCAAGGCTTGCGCTTCGCCAATCGTCTCGCGCCCATGCTTCTTCAAACCATGGCTCCGGCACCAGTGATCGGGCCAGGCCTTCCGTGGATTGCGACGGAAATGCAGACTTCGACCTACGGGAACCTGCTGACCACCTGGAACACCTCCGAGATTCCCATTACGGCCACGTTCAACCTGGGCACAGCGTGCCAAGTCGGATCGAATCCAATAAGCGTCTACCACGCGAGCTTCCCGCACGCAACGACCGAATTGCTCACCGGAACGCAGACGACGGTCACCTATACCTGGGACCCCGGCGAAGCCATTGTCTTTGGTTGCCATTCCGGAAGCGCAAGCTTCGTCAATCCGTACTCGATCAGTTATACGCCGCCAACCAATACGGTGCATACCGTGGTCACCGCCGCGCATGGGAATTATTCGGCGCCGTTGGCCCTCCACTTTCAGACGAACTCCACGGGGAACGCGGGTGCGGATCGCAGGACCATTTGCAGCTCCTCTCCGTGCAACGTGAATCTCGACACCAGCGTGAGCAACGTCTACTACAACCTGACGTACCTGGATGGAAGCAACAACGTGCTCGGAGCTTCCTCCAGCCCGTTAGAGATTCCGCAGGGTGGAGGTGGAACCTGTGTCATCACGACTGGATCTCCCTTATCCGCCGGAACCGTGGCCACTTCTGTGTCTCAGACCATCGCCTCGAGTGGTTGCACGGCGCCACTCACTTGGTCTGTGAGCTCAGGAACCTTGCCGGCCGGGTTGAGTCTCGTAAGTTCGACGGGGGTAATTTCAGGAGTGCCGACGACCGCGGGTACTTCGAGCTTTACAATTTCGCTCGTCGATGCGAACAACAACAACACCTCGCAAGCCTATTCCTGGACGATCAATAGCGGGGGCGGTTCCGGTGGAAGCCTGGTTCAGCAGACTACCTGCTCGGCGACATCAGGCACTTCGGTTTCCTGCACGTTGACGAGCGCTCCGGCGGCCAAGGATGGCCTGGTTCTTACTTGGGGAAGCAATCCAAACAACGCGACGATCAGCACGGTATCCGGCGGAGGTGTAACCTGGGCCAGACTCGCGGGCTCGAACACGAATCGAGATACTGAGATATGGTGCGGAGCATCCTCTAGTGGCATCGGAACGACGATCAGCATCACGACCAACGCCACCTGCTCAGGAAGCGGGTGCCTGGCTACTGTTTTGGAGTTTAGTGGATTCGGATGCAACGTAGACCAGGCGCCAAGCGGGGTGTCAGGGACCAGTAACAGCCCGGCCACTCCATCGATCACGGATATCAGTGCCAACGATCTGATTCTTGCGGTATCCCGCGATGCAGACACTGGGAACCTGGTGAGCGGTCCAACGAATAGCTTCACGGCAATGCACTCTCCTGTAACGACGGATGCTTACAATTCTGCTTATCGGCTGGTGAACGGAACGGGGGCCTATTCTACAGCTTGGACGATATCCAGCAGCCAGCCGTGGGACGCTGCGATTGTCTCTTTGAGCGGCGCTTGCCAGATCACCACGGTATCGCCCCTGCCCCAGAGGACGGCGGGCACAACCATCTCTCAAACCATTGGCACGAATGGCTGCGTGAGCCCGACCTTCGCGGTGAGCGGCTCACTTCCAAACGGGCTCAGCTTGAACCCTTCGACAGGCGTGATCAGTGGGACTGCGACAACGGCGGGAACTTTTAACCCCACCATCTCCGTCACCGACGCCAACGGAAATCCGTCTCAGGTATATTCATGGACGATCAATGCGGCTCTCGCCATCCAGACCTCCTCGCCGTTACCAGCGGCTGGCTCCGGAACATCCTATTCGCAGCAACTCACTGCGACTGGAGGCACCGGAACGCTCAGTTGGAGTATCACTTCGGGGACGCTTTCCGGTTCTGGCTTGTCGTTAACCGCGGCAGGTCTTGTCTCAGGAACCGCGCTGTCGCCGTCGGCCACCTATAATTTCACGGCGACAGCCACAGACAGTTTGGGAGTGACGAGCAGCAAGACATTCAGCATCTCAGTCACCACAGCCCCCACGATTACGTCAACCAGTCCGCTGCCCGGGGCGAGCATCGGCACCGCGTATTCGTTCCCCTTCGCTGCTGCCGGTGATACGCCGATCACATGGTCTGCGACATCTTTGCCGTCCTGGGCCGCTTTCAACTCGAGTACCGGAGTGCTCAGCGGGACGCCAAATGCCGCAGGCGTTTCGAACATCAACGTCAGCGCCAACAACGCCTCAGGTTCGACGGGCCCAACCGCATTTTCTCTCACCGTCAATGCTGGTCCCGCGATCCAGACGACTTCCCCGCTACCATCCGCATTTGTGGGTGTTCCATACCTTTTGCAACTCACGGCAACGGGGGGAAAAGGGACTTTAAGTTGGAGCATCTCGGCGGGCACGTTAACCGGATCCGGCCTATCGATGAATTCATCGGGACTGATTTCAGGAACTCCCATGACACCGGCAGCGCTTTATAGCTTTACGGTGACGGTTACCGATAGCGTAGGCGCCAACGGGAACACATCGTTTCAGGTTCAAGTGACTCCACCGACTCCGGGACCGGGATCGAGCGCCCGCAACACCAACGCTGCGGGATCCGTGAAACTGCAGTGAGCGATTGGCGCAGCGGACCGGCAAAGATTGACAACCTTCGGGCATTTTGACTGCGGTAACGTTTAGACGATCTGTTCGGCAGCCATTTCACGTTGTTGGACGAACCGAAGGGTCGCTCTCCCTAAATACCGCCTGCGAATCAATTCTGTCTCTAAGATATTCGCGACCCGATTATTCGGGATATCGCCCCCACCTCGAGTATTCGGCACGATGGCATTCTCCAGCAGACTGCACGCTCCGCCGACGATCCCGCGGTATGACTCCTGGCACTCGTAAGCGATGTGCGTCAGGCTGAAAATCCGGCGTCGTAAACCGAAAGTACAGTCCTGACAGTAATCTTCGTTAACCAAAACAGCCAGCTCACCGCCACTTGCGCCGGTACGAGGCTCCCCTCGTTTCGCATGAGAGGATGCCGGTTGCCGGGACACTTCATGACTTTCGAATACTCACTGTGAATTTGCGCAGGCGATCTTGACTGAATCACTTTTTCCTGCGATTCTAGCGAGAACTGCAGACAAGCGCCTCTCAGGCTGGTTGTATGTTCCAGTCCATATGGCAGTGGAACATCTAACAGGCCGCGCCACTATTAAGCACCAACTGATGTCGACGATCCAATGAGGACCAAACGCAGTGTGCGTCAGGGGAGTTTGATGGACACGAATGTAAGCAAACAAGCCGGCTTTTTTTTTCTCGCCTTGATCGCGACACAGGGCGCGTCGCTGGCGGCGGTTGCCGTTACTACCTATCACAACGATCTGAACCGCACCGGAGCCAATCCGAACGAGACGATACTCACGACGTCGAATGTCAACGCCGCAACCTTCGGCAAGCTGTTTTCGCGAAGCGTAGACGGACAGATATACGCCCAGCCGCTGTACGTCCCCAGTGTGACGATTCCGGGCCAAGGTGTACACAACGTACTATACGTGTGCACGGAGCACGACAGCGTGTACGCATTTGATGCGGACGATCCATCCGCAGCCCCGCCGCTCTGGCATGTCAGTTTGGGAACTTCCCTTCCGGCGTCGGTGGTGGGCAGCACGAAGGATCTGGTGAATGAAATCGGCATCACAAGCACTCCGGTCATCGATTTGTCATCGAACACGATGTACGTGGTCGCGGAGACCTACGAGAGCAGTAACGCGATTTTCCGGCTGCACGCGCTGGATATCACCACCGGGGCCGAGAAGTTTGGTGGTCCAGCGGTGATTCAAGGAAGTGTAGCTGGCAGCGGCGGGGGCAGCAGCAACGGAACGCTTCCTTTTCAACAGCTCCAACACTGGCAACGGCCCGCTCTGTTGTTGACCGGGGGGGTGGTTTACATAGGTTTTGCTTCGCACCAGGATACTCAACCGTTCCACGGCTGGATCTTTGGATATAGCGCTACGACATTGGCGCAGACGACGATTTTGTGCTTGAGCCCCGATGGCGATGAAGGCGGGGTGTGGCAGTCGGGAGCCGGCCTGGCCGCTGATGCTAACGGTTTCATCTATCTCCAAACCGGGAATGGGGTGATGGATGTCAACACTGGAGGCCGGGATTACGGAGACAGTGTCGTCAAGCTGAGCACGGCAGGGGGCCTGGCGGTAGCGGATTATTTTTCGCCCTCCAACCAAGTACAGCTTGCCGACAACGATATGGACCTGGGCTCCAGCGGCCCCATTTTGATTCCGGGAACCAGCTTGGGCGTTGGTGGCGGTAAGGACGGAAGGCTGTTTTTGTGGAATACAGGCAACCTGGAGCAGTTTCACAGTACGGACCAAGTGGTCCAGGAATGGCAGGCAACTTATTCCCTTTTTGCAGCAAACGTGTATTACAACCAAATGCTATACGTCTGGGGGATAGCGGATTCGCTCAAGGCCTTTGCCTTCAATGGATCATCGTTCAACA
>Ga0335079_10001631_pt1 | contig 25602 bp, 25 predicted proteins | sample Lox_Sample_33_FD_206719 | JGI IMG/M metagenome (GOLD analysis project Ga0335079, IMG submission 206719) | Soil microbial communities from Loxahatchee National Wildlife Refuge, Florida, United States - Lox_Sample_3.3 | ecosystem: Environmental > Terrestrial > Soil > Wetlands | place: USA...
CGAATTCTGCTGCAGGCACCGCGCGATTTCGGGAAGTGCCTCCTTTGCATGAAGGTCCTTTAGCACGACCAGCATATTTCTGACGACATACCACTTTGGGTTCCTGAGTCGTTTCACGGCCAAAGGGATCACCGCCGGTCCGCATTGGACGATCCATTCCAAAAGGCGTTTCCGTACCGACAAATTCTCTTCCGTCTCCAGAAGATCCAGAAGCATGGGAATCACGTCGGCGCCGGCCAGGTCTCTCATGTGGCCGAAAAGGTCGGCGATCCGCTCGTCTCCCTGTGCATGGTAGCTCTGAAGTAGGCGTGTGAGGACCTCCGGTTTAATGAAATTTTTTATTTCCTTTTGAAGAAACGAACGGCTTTCCGGATCGACCGATCCTATTTTTTGCGAAAGGAGAACCAGCGTTTCCTGCAGCACGGCGTGGGTCTTATCACCCAGTCCGTCCGTCAGCAAGCGATTCATATGCCGGATCAGGGTTTGGTACTCCGGTTGAGTGTGAATGGGCCCATCCAGGAGCTCAAGAATGACGAGGGCCAAGTGTTGATTGACCGCCTCCGGATCGACCGCGCTTATCTCGGGACAAGGAGAGGCTTGCTCGCCGGTATTTTTATGGGTCAGTTCCTGGTCCAGCAGGGACCGGTAAGACGAAGGATAATAGGCCCGATTCGCTCGATAGGTCAGGAGTTCCTGATACAGGTCTTGGCGGTTCCCCAGCTTTGAGGCGAGCATTTCTTCGACCCGTTGGTTTTCAGCCGAGAGAACGGTAAATTTATTCAGCAGACTCAACATCGGAGCGGAGATGTCCTGATTCGATAATTGGATCTGGTTCAACATTTCCAAGAGCGCGGGTTCGGGTAAGAAGTCCATCAACTCTTCCAACGGGGCTTCGCCGTTCTGCGTCTCCTCCACCGAGATACGAAAAATCTGTTCTCTCACATCGGGCTCAAGGTTGGACAGCAACGTGGATAACTCTTGATTGAGATGGGTCCGTTGCTCGGCCGTGAGGACGTGATTTTCGGCCTGCTTGTTCAGGTATTTCACAATGGTCCGTTCATAACTTTGTGATCCTTCGCCGTGTGCGCGGCAGAGCCGATTGATGAGTTCCGCAAGATGGTCCGGATCGGCTTCTTCCTCCGAATCGGTGTTGAGGATCTGCTGGTCGGCCTCGGGGTTTTCCTCCATTAATTGTCTTACCAGACCGCGCCACACTTCTTTTCCCTCTTGCTCTGTTTTTTCTTGCTTGGCCTGATCGCCGGTTTCCTTGTGGCCTTTTAGAGCCTCGCCGAAGCGGATCAATTTTACCTGGATGGACGGGGCTTCCTTATGCAACTGGGACACCATCCGTTCCCGTTGCTCCGGGACCTGTCCACGACCTTCCACAAGCAGTCTCAAAAATTGGAGGATCTCGTCTTTCGTGAGCCCCTTGAAAAAGGTTATCCCGGCCAGTCCAAACTGATTCAATCCCCGGGCCAGTTCATGGATCACTGGATTGCGGGTGGAGAGCGTGCTGCCCTGATAGAGAAGTTCGTGACGGGTGATACCAAACGTCACGACATCGACAAATTCGAAGAGAGCGTTGAAATGCTTCTCGAGGTTTTCTAAAAGACCGGGAACGATCGTATGTGAGAAGGAGTAGAGCGCCAGCTTTCGAATGGCCACCTGGAGCTCCATCAGGACGTTCACGATGTAGCGAGGATCGATGACCGGCACCGATCGGGAGGATTCTTCCAAGGGCGTACTTCCTTAATTTATAGGTTTATCTTGAATCTATGAATAAGGATAGCGGAAATACAGGTACAGTCAACTGGGACCATGTCTCAAGAATCAGTCAAAATGCGGCTTTAGGAGATTCAGGCAATGGAATTTTTCGGAGACGGAGTGCCGAATTGACCGGAATGGACATGCGCCGTGACTTGGCCCCGGGAAAGCGAGGCGGCGGTTAGATCAATGCGCTGGGGCCGACCCTGTATCTGTACTGTGTCTGCCGCCTGTCCGGTCATCGTTTTTACGGCCCGGAAGTACGGGTTCTAATATTTTAAACGGGGCTCCGAGCGTCCGTTTCATGAGACCGGTCAGTTCTTTAGCGACCGCGTCGGGCGAAACGGCCGTTACTTCCGGTTGGTCGATGGAGCCTGTGATGCGAATCGGGATACTGATCAACGAGCCGGCCAGGATGTCTTTGAGCAATGGAATTCTCTTGATCACGACATCGGCCGTAGTGAACGGAGCGGCCAGCACTGTGAGATCCAGCGTCCTGTCTGATAGTCGAACGGAACCCCGTGCTGCGAGATTGACCACCGGACTGACGAAGACGGCTTCGTCGAATGACAGAGTGCCCTTCTTTAGGGTCCCGCGAATCGCCAGCGACTTGTACGGGATGCCGTCGCGTTCCGGGCCGGGGAATTTTCCTCGCAGGAGATCGGTGACGTTGAGGTACGTTAAGATCCGCACGACGACCGAATCCTGAAAGACGCGTCCATCCTTGGCCTTGATGGCTACGATTCCGTCGAGCGTGTCGAGCAGTGTCTGACCGAATCCCGATGCGCTCAGGGCGCCCGAAAGATTGAAGGTTCCCGCGATTCGGTGCTGCACGATCCCGAAGCATGCCAGCGTCGATTCCAGGTTCTGACCGTCGGCCGACGGCTTGATTGCGATCCGCGTTTCGGTGGCCGCGATCGTAATCAATCCCGGAAGATTCACGCCGCAGACCACCGCTTCATGCAGGGCGATGCGGAGGGGAGTGGATCCCACCGAGATCTCCAAGCGGACCGGGGCCGCGGTCCAGTGTCCGATCGTAAAGGAAGAGGCCGCCAGGAGGACGGTCGCTCGGGGAAGGATCGGCTCCCGCACGGACGGCGGCGACCCGTTACGGTTGGCGTCCGACGCGAACAGCCGGGCCAATGGCTCCCAATCCAATCCATCGGACGTCAGATTCAACAGCCATTGGTCGGGGGCGGCTGTGATCTGGCCGCGCACGGTGTGCGGCGTCGCGCTCAGCCTAACGACAACTGGATCCAGTGTCAGCGTTTTGTCTTCTGCTCGCAGGATGACATGGTCGATCAGCACAGGCACCCGAGTTTGAAACGGAAAAACAAGCCGCTCGCCCTCCAATCGGCCCTGCGCGGTGGAATCCCTGGGATGATCAAGCACGACTCGGGTTCGGAAATCACCTTTCAGCCAGCCGAACTCGACGCCCCGTCGTTCGAATAGACGACCCAGGGTCGCTTGCGCGAGATTTCCGGTAAAGGACAGGTCCAATACTTTGTGCCGAAAACTCAACGCGAGAAGCGCCTGCGAATCGTTGTCCCGCACACGCAACCCGTGGACGGTGAAATAATCCGGACCTCGTTCGAGGTTGAATGAAAGGGAAACATCATGCTGCAGGGAAGCCGAACCTTTGATCCGCGTTGATCCGCCGTATTGCCACAGCAGCCGGACCTGCGAGAGGAACACGGGGGCATGAATCACCCATTCCGCAGGCAGAGCAGCCGCGGTCCGAATCCATTGCACCGTGTCGTAACCCACGGTACCGGCCATGATAACCTCGGCCGCGGGTTCCGCCGACAGGCCGTCCTGGATTCGGCCGGAAACGTTGACGGCCGCGTCCAACATCCGCACCTGACTGTCTGAAAACGATATCATCCGCGGGCGAGCATCGAAGGACCCGATTCGAATTCGAACCGGGCCGGGACCTGTCGCGTCATCGGTAAGAACCGCCTCAACACTACCGGTGATCCGAAACGCCCGAGCCGTTTCGAACGCGTCCGAGCCCCCGGCGGGCGTTTCAATGGGCAAAAACACAATCCGGCCATCGACGTCCCGAAGCGTTAAGAGAATCTGGCGGTTCTGGTTTATGGTAAACCTACCGTGCTGGATTTGAATCTCCAGGCTCGGAATTTCGGAAGCCACCACGCCCAGCAGGGTCGCGATGGATTGTTCCTCCGGGGCGCCGGCAGGTGTTTCGGTTCCGTTCGGGGATGGCCTCGGGGGTTTCAGGGCCAGCGTGATCTCGGGGCGGTCGAGCCGGACATTCTCGACCCGAGGTTGTCCTCTGAGCAACGGCCACAGCTCGAAATTAATGTCGATGGATCTCAACGTTGCGGAGAAGCTCCCGGGAATCGAAATCGATGGAGCCCGGATGACGACCCGCGGCCGTGGAAAGATCGAGAGTCGTACATCCTTATAATGCAGTTCACCGCCGAGTTTCTGCGATACCGTTGTTTCGATGTGGTTTTTTATTGCGTCTTGATTGATGATTCTCGTCGCAAAGAACTGCAGGGCCGCCAAGAGTAGCGGGAACAGGATGAGGGAAATCAAAATCCAGAGGGCGATCCGTTTGAATGATCGACTCACGTCAACCCGATTTTGTCATGGGGGAGATCGACCTGGTCTTGTCCGGACCTCAGTGGATTACCCTGGCCCGGCGATCCGCGGGGTCGGGATTGGGACCGTGAGTGAAGATAAGGTTGTTCGGGTGGAAATCTCACCACCGGCTGAAAAGAATTGGCTGGGGGACGAGGGGTCGAACCTCGATAGACAGAGTCAGAGTCCCTCAAAGCCTCATAATGAATAAAAACGATTGAGTGTGATTGTATGCGATGCTTGCTTGAGGTGTCAAGGAGTTAGACCTTGCCCATTGACGACGGAGCGCGATTCTGTTATACCGGCAACCGTGACCAAAACCGTGACAGAACCGTGACTAAAACCGTGACCAAAACCGGAACTGAAAACTTGACCTGGTGTGTCGTAAGTGTTACACTGAATTAAATGGAGGTTGCCAAACATCCCCACTAAGAATCCCCGGGTCAACGTCGTGCTGGAGAAGCCGCTCTATCGCCGGATTGAGCATCTGGCCAAACGGGATGGGATTTCCCTTTCCTTAAAGGTGCGGGATCTGGTCAAAGAGGCACTGGAGATCGAAGAGGATCTGGCCTTGTCCGTCCTGGCGGAGAAGCGGGAGAAGACCTTCCGCCGATCCACCGCGCTCAAGCACGATGAGGTCTGGTAGAGGTGGCCTTCACCCTTCTCTACCATGCCGAGGTCAAAGAAGACACACGCCAGCTTGATGAACGGCTGAAAAAGCGCATCAAGACGGCTATCGAGAATCGCCTTACGACGGCTCCCCACCAATACGGAGAACCTCTGAGAAAGACCCTCAAAGGGTACTGGAAACTTCGAGTCGGTGATTATCGAGTCGTCTACAAGATCATGGGAAATGAGGTCTGGATTTTAGGTATCAGCCACCGCAAGGAAGTTTATGAGAAGATCGAAAAGAGGGTTGGATGACGGACAAGATGAGCCGCGACGAAAAGAAAGCTGGTCTTAGATCAACCGTCCATCCATTTCGAACTTGTAGCGAAGTAGACAAGGGATTATTGATTCTCAACGATGACGGCGATATACTCCTTACCGAACCCGCGCCGGAGCCAACTGCCTTTGCGCGCGGACCGCATCGGCCAGAAAGGAGCTCTCTCTATGCGTAATCTTGCTGTCCTGGTTGCCTTATTTTTAGTATCTTGTGCCGGTGCAGGTGGACTCAAACCATCTATCTATACTGCACCTCCAAGTTACCTGGAATCTTTTCCTCTCGGCTCGGTTACCGAGACAGAAATGACATTAAAGTCAGGCCCTCCTGATAAGATAATTGAGATTGAAGGGAAACGTGCCGTTGTTTACCAATTAGGTGAAGGACATGGGTTGAGGACGTTTACTTATATCATTGAGGGGGGTGTTATCACTGACGTCCTTTACAATGATAACGGACCCTACAACGGCTCTACGGCTAAACAGATGCAGAAACGATAGAAAAAATTCAATTCATGAATTGTGGCCTTACCAGCTCCGAAAATAATAATCGTGGCCTCGTTGAACTTCCTAAAGGCTCCGGCCGGTGGTGGGGTGTACTTGGTGAGTCGCGGTGTCTAATCCAAGATCAGACGCTTTGATAGCACCGCACTCGATGAGGATGAGTGCAATTTGGCGGAGCTCCTCAATTCGCTCTTGGATGGTGCGTTTGTCCACCGGAGGGGGAGGTGGGAGAGTAAGACCGCCGGAGTGTTCAACCGACTCTTTAGGCCTCCCCCAGATCCGGTCCGCTGCAAAGCGCAGCGCCGCCCCCGGATCTTCTTTGCGGAGTTTCTCGAAGTCATCGATGGCCGCCCCGGTTTCTTCCAAATAAGACCGGAGATAGCTCTTGAGCTTCTTGGCCTCTGGGGAGTCAGGAGGGCGTCCTGAGCTTTTAGGGGCTTCGCCCTTCTTCCAGTCCCGACCGCCTGTTTTCATTCCCTTTGCCATCGGCTTTTATCGGCTTTTCTTCCGTCTGTTGTGAACCCCCGGTCAACATGTTCCGTAACGTCTCATCACTTCCGGCAGTGCATTTAGCTCCCGTAAGGTTTCCGCGATTGACTGTCCACCAGCCCACCAGTGAAAGCGGAGATCGGCATCAAATGGAATCACAAGATCATTGTTAGCCCTCAAGAATGGCATGGGGTGTTTAAGCGGTTGGATCAAGCCCAACCGAACAAATTCCATCGCCTTGGTCTCATCTTTGGGAATGAAAACGTCCCCTGGCCTAAATACCTTCGGCCCGGCGGGTGTCTTGATCTTCAAGGTCCGAACGGCCATGAATTTGACCATCTTCTAAAACCTCCAAGTTCGTGTCTGTTAGATCTACCAGCTCGCTTTCGGGTTGTTTACCTTGTCCTACACCCTGGGTAGGGGACAGGTTAAACAAGGTCCGGTTCGGGTTGTTTACCTTGTCCTACACCCTGGGTAGGGGACAGGTTAAACAAGGTCCGGTAGAACTTAGAACCCCGTTCGGCGTTGGATTTCCAAAAACCTCTTTCTTCTCCCTCTCGGAGAAGACCGAGAATAGCGTTACGGCCCAGACCGGTTTTATCCTTGACCCGTTGAACTACATCCGACTGATTAGGCGTATTCCCGGTTTGTTCCATCTCCCGGATGATCTGCTGGACTTCGCTATATCTTGCGTTGTTTTCTTCCCGCTGGGAATTTTTGAGGTCCTGAGTGATGTCAGTAAATATCGGGCCGTCAGCCACCTTGAGAGTGAGTTTAAAATCCGAAAGCCACCGATGCTTTGTGGACCGGATTTCCAAGATGGTGGTTTCCCCTTCCCGTTTCTTTTCCATGCTCAGAACAACGTCAACTCCTGCTCCAAGTTCGGACGACCCTCGGTAGTCCTTTGCGGTCTCCGCTTTGCCTCCGTGATGAAGAACCAAGACAGAAGCCCCGTGTTTCGTTAACGCCCGTAACTGCCCGGTGATTTCGGCCATATCTGCGGACGAGTTCTCGTCTCTTCCCTCCATAAACCGCTTGAGGGTATCAATCACAATCAGGTTAAATTCTTTAGAGGCCAATTCCATGAAAGGTCCGTTCAAAGCGAGAGGGGGTGGATCATGCCACCAACACCAGACATGGAGATTCTCGGACGACCCGATTGACCTAAGCCGCAAAGGTAACAGGTCCGGCGGGTTCTCAGCATCAATGTATAAGACCGCTCCGGTTTCCGTCTCCCTGTTTAAAAATGGTTTTCCTTGCGCCACAGCAAAAGCGATGTTCAGGCTCAGGAACGTTTTATAAACTCCTTCACGAGCGCAGAGCATGACCACCGACGCCGTGGGGATTAGGCCGTGAACCTTCCAGGGGGTTTCATCTGGGGGCCTGAGTTTGTGAGATGGAACCCAAGGGACTGTTAGATTTCCCACGTCTTGAGGCTTTACGTGGTCCAAATACGTCTGCCGCTTTGCAGGTTTCTCCGGAAATAATCGCTCTGCGACTTCGCGCCGGTCGGTCATCGAAGGGCCTCCTCGATCACTTCCAGCCGTTCTAACAACCAGTGATGGGGCCTGTCTTCAAGAATCAAGCGCATCCGTAGGCGCGCTCTTTCCCGCTCAAGCTCAGCGCGGGAGAGCGCAGCGAGATCCCGGTGCGTCCATTTGATCCAGTCCTCCTCGGACCGCAACGGGTTGGGGATCTTGTAGATCTCACCGATCATTTCCTATCCCCGGTCAATGCGGGGCGGTAGCCCTCTTTAACCAGCCGCTCTATCTCAGACAGGGGAATACGCACTGAGCGGCCGATTTTGACGAAGGCCACACGCCTCAGAAAAATGTCTTTCCTCCACGTAGCCGCCTTCCGGCCCGTCACCTCTACAGCCTGAAAAACAGTCAACAACTTCTCATCACTCTTAATCATCGCCGACCTCGCTTCAGTTTTTTCTTGATTTTTCCTAAAGGTGATCTTATACTATTTTTTGTTACCTGTCAAAACTACATTATTAGTTTCATCGACGGTGGATGGAAGGCAAATTAAACCTTACTTGGTAACGGAGATTTTCATGGCCCGGAAGAAAAAACCTGACAGGAGGCGTTTAGGGGCTCAGTACCGGCTTAGCACTCCGTCGGTAGAGCTGCTGCGGTGTCTGAACGACGGGATAAGGTTTATTCATAAGGAAGACCCGCGACAGATTAAGCTAGTGACGGATGGTAGATCTCGGGCTTATCTTCATGTCCCGGCGTACCAACCCTCCGGGACGGAGGAGAAACCCTTTCGGGAGGCGGTGAAGAAGATTGCTACGGCCCTGCGGCAAATTACAAGCCCCTCAGGCGTGCATTCTTTTTATGCTCTAATTAACCAGCATCTCCGGGACGCGGTTTTTCGGCTTGAGCCTCAGGCGGTCATGAGTGAGGAATTGCGTAAGAGGGTTCGTACCAAAGAGGGTCCTCTCGAAGATTATTTTCTTAAGCGGGGTTATACCGAAGAGAATTCTCGCAACAAGATGGTGGCTCTTCTCCGGAAGGGGGTCTATACCGAGGCGACCCTCCATTTCGCCCACAAAAGTTTCAGGAGCTTTCCGAGGCTTGAATGGGTCCCCGAGTTCAACCCGGACAGACCCGTCGGGTATCTCTGGGGATTGGCGGCGTGTCTGCTTCAGGACATATCCCAGCACCCAGAACGACTCAAATCATGCCAGCATTCGATTCGGGGAAAGCCTTGCTCCCGTCTCTTTTGGGATGAGGCCAAGAACAAGAGCCGGAAATTTTGTTACGACCCGGAGTGTTTGAAGGATTACAAGAGAGAGAAGGTCGAGCGATCAAGGAAGAAACCACACAAGGAGACTCAACATGGCAAGAGCAGGCGGTAAGGATCGGGGGATCTTGGAATGGCCCAAGGGGTCTGGTAAATGGTGGGTAAGGATCTTCGTCAATGGCCGAGAGAAACGCTACAGGGCGGACAATAAGACTCAGGCCAAGGCTCTCTACGGTCGGCTGAGGGCCGAGATCCGTGAGGAAAGGTTCTTCCCGGAGAAGTTCTCTACGACAAAAGAAATCACCCTTCGGGCATGGATTGAACGATACCTCGAAGGTTCTACCAACCGAAGCCTTGTCAACGAAAAGCGATACGGCCGGTTCTGGTCCTTGCTCCTGGGTAAACGCACCCTGTCAAGCATCACGACAGATGATCTCCGGCGGATTCAAGCCAAGATGAAAACCAGAGAATGGGTGAAGGTCAAGATGGCAGGCAAGGAGAAAGTTAAAATCGTCAAGAGGCATGCGCCAGCCACTATCAACCGTCAATTTTCATTCCTTCGTCATGTGCTTCAGATTGCCGTGAGGGATGGGAAGATAGGCCGGAATCCCGTCAGCGGGGTGAAGTTCTTCCCGGAGTCGAACCGGACGCGGTTTCTCTCGGATGAGGAGGTTAAGAGCTTGAAGGCCGTCATGAACCCGGACAACTTCAAACGGGTTGCGTTTGCGATCAATACCGGGCTTCGACGGGAAGAACAGTTCTCACTTCGATGGGATCAGGTCGGCTGGGAGAGCCGGACACTCACGATCCCGCTTCCCAAAGGCGGCAAGACCCGGCATGTTCCTTTGAGCGATGCTGCGCTTTCAATTCTCCGGTCCCTTGATACCCTGGACTCTCCGTGGGTCTTTCCGAGAGAGAGCAACCGGCTTTTACCCGGCTCTGCCGATTCTTTCGTCAATCGGAAGTATGCACCGGCTCTACGCAAAGCGGGGATCAAGGGGGCTTGCTGGCACACCTTGAGGCACACAGCGGCCAGTCGCCTTGTCATGGCTGGTGTGGACCTGTACGCGGTCAAGGAGATCCTCGGTCACCGGGACATAAAGACCACCCTTCGTTATGTCCACCTTGCGCCGGGATACCTCCATCAAGCGGTCAATCGAATAGGGGCCGGGATGGAAAATCAGGATGGAACCGTGACTAAAACCGTGACTGACGGAAAGGCCGAGGAAGTTGAATCTTCACAACCCATTGAAAAGAATTGGCTGGGGGACGAGGGGTCGAACCTCGATAGACAGAGTCAGAGTCTGTCGTCCTGCCATTAGACGATCCCCCAACCGTCTTACCTTAATTATAATAGAAATGGCAAAAATACGGGCTTCATTTTGAAGCATCGGGCGGGATCATGTCAATCGCTTTCTTGAGACGTTTGAGAGTGGTGTTTTTCCCGAGTATCTCCATCACCTCGTAAATTCCGGGACTGACGGTCTGGCCGGTCAGGGCCACGCGGACGGGCTGGGCCAGTTGGGCCAGCTTCAGTCCTTTCTGGTCCAGCAGTTCTTTAAAGGGTTTTTCCAACTCCGGCGCGGTGAAGGCCGTCACGGCCTCGAGCCGGTTCACGAGGTCGGTCAAAACCGGACGGATGTCCGGCGTTAAAAATTTTGCCCGGGCCAGTTCATCAAAAGGTATCTCCTCTTTCAGGAAATACGCCGTTCCCTTCGCCAGCTCGATCAGCGTGCGCGCGCGCGATTTGACCGCGGTGACGACCTGATCCAATACGCGTTCCTCGATCGTTTCCACTGAAAGCCCTTGCCCTGACAGAAACGGTTTGAGCAGACTGGCCAGCCGCCGGCCGTCGGCCTGATGGATATAATGGCCGTTCAGCCAGAGCAGTTTTTCCGGATTGAAAACGGCCGGAGAAGAGACGACCTTTTCCAGGGAAAAATTTTCGATTAATTCCTCGCGGCTGAACACCTCCTGATCACCGTGCGACCAGCCCAGCCGCGCGAGATAATTGATGAGCGCTTCCGGGAGATAGCCCTGGTCATGATATTCCGTAACCGAGGTTGCGCCGTGGCGTTTGGAGAGGCGGCTCTTATCCGGACCGAGGATCATCGACAGATGCGCGAATTTCGGCAGGGAATACCCCAGTGCATGATAGATCTGGATCTGGCGCGGCGTGTTGTTGAGGTGATCGTCCCCCCGGATCACGTGCGTGATTTCCATCAACGTATCATCCACCACGACGCCGAAGTTGTAAGTCGGAACGCCGTCGGAGCGGAGCATGATCAGGTCGTCCATCTGCGCGTTGTCGAATTGAACGCGGCCCTTGACGAGGTCTTCCACAACGGTTTGTCCGGTTTGCGGGGCCTTGAAGCGGATCGCGGCCGGGAGGCCCGGACGCGGGCCCTTGCGATCCCTGCACCGTCCGTCATAACGCGGAATGAGCTTCTTGGCCTGTGCTTCCTTCCGACGCGCTTCCAACTCCTCCGGCGTGCAATAGCAAAGATAGGCCTTGCCCTCTTTCAGGAGTCGTTCGGCATGCTCTTTATAGAGGGGAAGCCGGTCCATCTGCCGGATCGGGCCTTCATCCCAGTCCAGTCCCAGCCAGCGCATGCCGTCGAGAATCGCCTGGATGGATTCTTCCGTCGATCGCGAACGGTCGGTGTCTTCGATCCGAAGAATCAACGTTCCCTTGTTGTGCCGCGCGAACAGCCAGTTGAAGAGCGCGGTGCGGACACCGCCGATATGGAGGTAGCCGGTCGGGCTGGGCGCAAACCGGACGCGGACTTTTTCGTTTTCCGTGATCGTCATACGCCGGATTATGGCATGGTCGCTGGGATAAAGTAAAGATGAGCTGTGGCTCCGGACGATCCCGGGCCCGGTATTCGATGCGCGCGTCGCACAACTTGCACCTTGACAAGGTTCGACATTTCTGGTTAGATAACAACTTTGTTTGCCCACGTTCGGTGGGGAAGCTATGGCGGATCCGCAGGATCCATTTCGTCAGGGATTGTCCTTTGCGGCCCGGATCGGCGTCGAGTTGGTTGTCTCGACGGTGGTGGGCGCTTCTCTGGGGTACCTGTTGGACGCCTGGTTGGGAACGCGCCCCTGGATCATGGTTGTGGGTGTCTTCCTCGGGGCGGCGGCGGGGTTCCGCAGCATTTATCGAATGGCCACGACCGGCGATCGATCCGGAGATATGAAATAACGTTAGGCTGAACCATGGAAAATCCGCTTGATCATTTTGTACTCCACCCCTTGATCCCGATCCATCTCTTCGGGTTCGATCTCTCGATCAACCAGGCCGTGGTGATGATGTGGGTCGTGGTGGCGGCCGTTTTTCTTTTCTTCCAGACGGCCGTTCGTTCCCGTCAATTCGTGCCCACGAAAGTTCAGGGCCTGGCGGAGATGAGCGTGGAGTTCCTGCGCGGTCTTGTTTTGGAAAATATGGGCGAGCAGGGGATGCGCTTCTTCCCGTTCATCGTGACGCTGTTCTTCTTTATCCTGTTCGCCAATCTGTTGGGACTGATTCCGGGCACTTATACGATTACCAGCCAGATCATGGTGACGGCGTTATTTGCGATCGTGGTCTACATCACCAGCTTGGTTGTGGGATTCATGGTACACGGCCTTCATTTTTTCAAGATCCTGGTGCCGCCCGGCACGCCGGGCTGGCTTCTCCCGTTGATGTTACCGATCGAGGTGGTAAGCCAACTGGCCCGGCCCTTGACTTTGGCCGTCCGGCTCTTTGCCAACATGACGGCGGGGCATACGATTCTCATTGTACTTTTTGGGATGGTAGCCTCCATGAGTTTCGGGATCGGCTGGCTCCCCGTGGCTATGGCTATCGCAATTCTCATACTTTCCAAAAACATGGCACCAAAACAAAAAGTGATAACCTTGCTTGTTGGGTCGCTACTCACTATCGTATTGTCGATCTATTTCGGGAGCGGTTGGTTGCCTTTTATCGCTGCCGGTTTGGTCTACGCTCTTGAAGTGTTCATCGCGTTCATCCAGGCATATATTTTTACGATCTTGGCCACCGTGTATCTCGGCGATGCCATTAAACTTCACTGATTGAAAGGAGAGAAAATATCATGGATGCAAACGCAGCAGCGTTGTTGGGAATGGGATTGGCCGCGGCCGGATTCGGCGGCGCGGGGGTCGGTATCGGGTACATCTTCGGTAAAATGATCGAGGCCGTGGCCCGGCAGCCCGAGGCCGAGGGCAAGGTCGGAAAATATATGTGGATCGGCTTCGCGCTGGTCGAGGCGATCGCGCTTTACGGTCTAGTGGTGGCCTTCATCATCTTAGGCTTGAGGAAATAAGAGCCATGCCGCAGTTTGACACGCATTTTCTGTCTTCCCTGCTTTTCTGGTCGGTGGTTTCCTTCGGGATCCTTCTTTTTCTGCTCCGGCGCTACGCGCTTCCCGAAATCGTTGAGATGCTGGAGATGCGCGAGAAGAAAATCAAGGACAGCCTGGAGCAGGCCGAACGGCTCAAGCAGGAGGCTCAACAACTCCTCCAGCAGTACGAGGCCAAGCTAAAATCCGTTCATGCGGAGGGCCGGGAAATCCTGGAAACGGCCCGAAAGCAGGCCCAGCAGCAACTGGAGGAAAATGAACAACGGGTGGAGCAGGAAACCCGTCGGATGCTGGCCGAGGCCCGGTCCGAGATTCAACGGGAACAACAACAGGCCGTCCAGGAAATTCAGCGCACCGCGGTGGATCTGACTTTACTGGCGGCCGAAAAGGTCTTGGCCCGCAGTCTGACCGATGCGGACCACCGGCGGCTGGTCGAGGAGGCCTTGCGGGAAATCGCCCAGTCGTCGAAATGACAATTCAGTACGGACTCATGCTAACGAACCCCGATGGGGGCTGCAGAAGCACCAAGTCAACCTGTCCCACCTGAACGTCTTGAAGATCGATAACCGCGAGCGTGGAGTTGGGCTGATAGTAGGCCACGCGAAGCGGCTGTCCATTCAGATCCGGGGCTTCCCACAGCAAGGTATAATCCGAGCCGAGGTCGGTCCGGCCTTTGATCGAACGGACGAGCAGGACCAGATCGCAGGAGTGCCCATCAATGGTGTCCTCTCTCAGAAGAATTCGCGATTCGATAAGGTCCGGCCGTTTCTCCATGGGGATCAATCCCTCCCGCTGGGCCTTAAAGGACAAGCGGCTGGAAATCGGCGTCTCGAAATAGATCTTGTCCGCCGTGTAGATGCGATACTCCCTCATCTGTTTGTAATCCATGATCCAGATCTCGGGGGGGTCGGTTTCGGTATGCTCATACCGAATGGCGCGTCCGACCCGATAAATCTTCACGGTGGAGAGCGAGCGGTGGCCGCTCCGGTCGATCAAAACGGTTTGAAGTTTGGCGGAAAGATCGGGCAAGCCCGCGGCCGTCGGAGAAAGGGAGGCCGTTTCCGAGGCGGGCGCGATGGCGGGCATCCCAACGGTCAAAACGACGGCGATCGTAAAGGCGATACGGGTATCGGTGATCGAAGACGTCATGGAAGCGCTTCCGGATTCAGGCCTCCTTGTCGGTAACCTTGGAGATCGAGCGTGACAAATCGGAAGCCGGTTTCCTTCACGGCGGCCACCACCCGTTCGCGAAGCGTTGCATCGAGGAGCCGGTCGAGATCCGCGGCCGACAACTCGATCCGGGCCACCTCCCCATGATCGCGCACCCGGACCTGCCGGAACCCCTCTCTTTTTAGAGCCTCCTCCGCCCGTTCGATTCGACCCAAGCGTTCCACGGTGATCACCGTTCCAAAGGGCACGCGGGAGGACAGGCAAGCCTCGGCCGGTTTATCCCAATTGGGAAGCCCGATCGCCCGGCTCAAATGCCGGATCTGGATTTTATCCAGGCCGGCTTCGACCAGAGGGCTACGAACCCCGAACGCCTCGGCCGCCTCAAGCCCCGGTCGGAAATCCTTCAGGTCGTCCAGGTTGGTCCCGTTCGCCAGCCAGCGCAGGCCCAACTCTTTGGCCAGACGCGTTCCGTTCGAATAGAGGTCGTGTTTGCAAGCGTAGCATCTCCGCAAACCGTTCTGGTGGAATTCCGGATGCTCCATGGCCTTTGAAGAAATCAGGTGGTGCGACACGCCGATCTGACGCGTGATTTGTCGGCTGCTTTCCAATTCGGAAGCCGGCACGGTGGGGGAGACGGAGGTCGCGGCGGCGGCCCGCGCGCCCAGAACGTCGTGGGCGATTTTCAAAACCAACGTGCTGTCGATTCCTCCGGAAAAGGCAACCAGAACAGAATCCATCTTCTGAAAGATGTCCTGCAATCGCTCAAGGTTTTGGTGGGTCTGCGTGTCCATATTTATGGCGGAACTCGCGTCGGGATCGGCCGCAGGCATCAACGGAGGCGACACGAGGTCTAATTTTGCCGAATCTTGGCCTCATCCTGCTTGGCGACGACGACCAGCGCCAGATGATCCGGGTCGATGTATTTTTGCGCCACCCGTTGAACATCCGTTTTGGTGACCGCCCGGATCAGTTTGGGATAGCGCTGGGCATAATCCAGCCCGAGGTTGTAAAACTCCGTCTGGGCGAGAAAGCCGGCGATTTTTTCACTGGTGTCGGTTCGAAGCGGAAAGTTGCCGATAAGAAAAGCCTTGGCATCTTCCAGCTCCCGATCGGTGACGGGCGCGGTCCGGATCTTCCGAAGCTCGGCCAGGACGCCGTCAATGGCCTGCTGAGCCGCCGCGTTCCGGGTCTGGAGGGAGACGGCAAAGCTTCCGGGGAACGCACGGGCGTCGAAACGGCTATAGATGCTGTAGGCGAGTCCTTGATTGTCGCGGATGTTGCTCATGATGCGCGACGAGAAGCCCCCCCCGCCCAGGATGTAGTTCATGACGGTCACGGCGTAGTAGTCCGGGTTTTTTCGGTCGATTCCAAGATGGCCCAGCATGATGTTGGCCTGCGTCAGATCTTTGTCGATCAGCTTGACGACGGGTTTCTCCAGGCCGACGGCCGGGGAAACCGTCACGGCCGGGATCGGTCGCTGGGTCCAGGAGCCGAAATAGGTCTTGAGGAGGTCCAGAGCTTCCGATTCGGTGATGTCGCCCACGATGGTCATGATCGTGTTGTTCGGACGGTAGTACGCCTCGTAGAACCGGGAGACGTCGTCGCGGGAGATCGCCGGCAGCGTCTGTTCCGTGCCCTCGGCGGGACAGCGATAGGGATGCGCACCGAACACGATCTGATTGAAGGCCTTTTCGGCCACCACCTCGGGCTGATCTTTCTCGGAGAGGATTTCACCGAGAATTTCCTGACGCTCGCGGTCCAGCTCCGGCTCGGGAAAAGACGGGTGAACGAGAATGTCGGACAACAGGTCCAAGCCGGTGTTCAGATCCCTCTTCAACACCCGGAGCGAGGCGGTGGCGTAATCTTCACCGCCGCCGACGGAGAGGCCGGCCCCGATGAAATCGACCGCGTCCGCGATCTGGGTGGCGCTTCGCGTGGCGGTTCCTGCTTCCAAAAGCTCCGCCGTCAGATTGGCCAGGCCGGCCTTGTCTTCGGGGTCCAGAACGGAGCCGGCCTTGACGATCATCTGGATGTTCACGATGGGAAGGGCGTGGGCTTCTTGGATGACGACGATCAGGCCGTTGTCGGTGACGACCCGTTTGGGCGAAAAATCTTCGGCCGGCGCGGCTTCGATCGAAACGGCCCGGCACAAAAATACGATCGTTCCCCAAAAAAACAACCGGACAAAAAGATCGGATGCGGCGCGGATTCGGGAATTGACCATAGGGAATCTATTCCTTGTGAGGCTGAGGGATGAGAAGGCCCGCGGTCCGGTGATCCTCGATCAGATACGCCTTGGCGACGCGCATCACATCTTCCTGGGTGACCTTCCGGATGTTTTCGACATACGATTCCTGATAGGGATATCCCGCCCCCACCGCTTCCGCGCTCCCGATCTGCATGGCCTGATAGAAGTTGGAGTCCTGCCCCATGATGAAAGCGGCCTCGATCTGGTTCTTGGCCTTTTGGAGTTCCCGGTCGCTGACCGGTTCGGTCGTCATCCTTTGGATTTCGGCATACACCGCTTTCTCCAGATCCTCCGCGCTTTTCCCGGGTTGAGGAATTCCGTAAACGTAAAACAGGTCGGGATTCGCCGACAAGTTCGGGTATTCCCCCCCGACATCGAGGGCGAGTTTCTGTTCGTAAACCAGGCTGCGGTAGAGGCGCGAACTTTTCCCGGTGAACAGGATATTGGCCAGGACACCCAGGGCATAATTGTCCGGAGCCGAAAAATTGGGAACGGGGTACCCGGCAAACACGAACGGCAGTTGGGCCTCCTTTTTGATCACGAAGCGCCGCTCGCCGTTTTGTTCCGGCTCGACAATATGAAAAACCGGGGCCGGAAAGCCCTTCGGGACGCGGCCGAAAGTCTGCCGGATTCTGGGAAGCAGCTTGTCGGGGTCGATATCCCCCACGATGACCAGAATCGCGTTGTTGGGCGAGTAATACCGTTTATAAAAGGCGGTGACGTCGTTTCGCTCCAGACTGTTCAGATCCGTCATCCATCCAAGAGTCGGGGCGTGGTACGGATGGACCAGAAACGCCATGGCGTACAGGTATTCAACGACCAGGCTTTGGGGGTCGTCGTCCGTCCGGAGCCGCCGCTCTTCCTCGACTACGGCTCGCTCGAGCTGAAACTCCCTGGCGTCGAGGAGGAGGTTCGTCATCCGGTCGGATTCGAGATTCAAGGCCAGCCCGATCTGGTCGGCCGACAGATTTTCGAAATAAGCGGTGTAGTCCTTTGAGGTGAAGGCGTTTTCGGTCCCGCCGACCTTGGCAATCATCCGTGAGAACTCCCCCTTGCCGTATTTGGGGGTGCCCTTGAACATCATGTGTTCCGTGAGATGGGCGAGCCCGGTTTTTCCGGTGACCTCGTTCCGCGAACCGGCCCGATACCAGATCTGGACCGTCACCACCGGGGCTTTGTGCTCTTCAACGAGGATGACCTTGAGCCCGTTTTCGAGGGTGTGGGTCTGAATCGTCCGGGCCCGGGCCGGAGAGGATGAAAAAACCAGAAGCAACGTGAACAAGAAATAAAACAAGATCGGCATACGAACCATCCTAAACAAGAGTCTCGGGCGTTGTCAACTGGTTACGAGAGACTGTTGATGAGGGCCGGTGCGGCGGTCTCGGTGCGGAGTTGGCCGCAGGCGGCCAGAATGTCGCGGCCGCGGCTTTTTCGAATAAAGGCGGTGAGATGTCCTTCGATCAGAATGTTTTGAAAGCGCAATACGGTTTCGTCATCCGGTCGGCCGAAGGGGGACCCGGGATAGTCGTTGAAAGGGATCAAATTCACTTTACAGCGGATGCCCTTGAGCAGCCGGAGCAGCCGGTGGGCATCCGTGTCGGAATCGTTCACGCCTTTCAAGAGGACATACTCGAAAAATATCCGACGGCGGGGCGGGAGGGGATAATCCCGGCAGGCCCGGAGAAGCGTTTCCAGGGGATACTGTTTATTGACCGCCGGCATCAGTCGGTCGCGCACGGCATTGGTCGTGGCGTTGAGCGATATGGCCAGATTCACATTCAATCCGCTCTCGCCCAGCTTCTTTATCTGGGGAACGAGGCCGGAGGTCGAGAGCGTGATCCTTCGAGGAGAGAGGGCGACCATCTTGGGGTGCGTGAGGCGTTTCAAGGCTTCGATCACCTCGCGGTAATTGGCGAGGGGCTCACCCATCCCCATCAGGACGATATTCGTCAGGGGATTGTCCGATTCGAGGTGCCGGAGCACCCAGAGCACTTGGTCGACGATCTCGTGGGCTTTGAGATTGCGGATGAGGCCCATGGTGCCGGTGAGGCAAAAGGTGCAGTCGAGCGTGCAACCGACCTGGGTCGAGATGCAGAGAGTGTTGCGATCTTCATCCGGGATCAAAACGGATTCGACCTCCTGACCGTCCGACAGGCGGAACAGAAACTTTTGCGTCCCGTCCGTCGAATGTTGTCGGCGGACCAACTGGGGTTCACCGACCCCGGCCCGCGCTTCAAGAAGGGCCCGATCCGATTTAGATAGATTGGTCATTTCATCAAAGCGAGAGACGCGTTTCTTATAGACCCAATCCAGAAGCTGTTGGGCGCGATACTTCGGCCAGCCCAATTCCCGCATAAAGTCCTCGAACTCGTCGAACGAAAACTGTTTAAGGTTTCTCTTTTGCATGAGGGTAATGTAACACAGTTTGAATCGATGAACAAGGTGTCTTGATCGGAATGTCTGTGTTATAATGGAGAGCGTGAAGACGAATCGGTTCGATAAATGGACGGCGGCCGGTGCGTTACTGATCTTCGGTTGGGGTTGGCTTGCGGCCTGCTCCGCCCAAAAGCCGCTGATTGTGCCCACGACGCCTCCTTCCGAGCGAAACGAGAATCCCGGCCTGGACCAGCCGCTCTCCGCGCCTCAAAAGCCGACCGGCCCTCCGCAGGCCTGCGCGTCGGCGGAGGACTGCTTAAGCTCGGCGCTGAAAATGGCGGATACCGGGGATCGCGCGGCAGCCGCAACCGTCCTTCAGTCCCTTCGAGGCCGATATCCGGATTCTCTCCAGTCGAAGCAAAGCGGTTTTCTTCTAGGGCGGTGGGCCGCCGAAAGCGGATCGCCCCAGGCGGAAGAGCTCCTGTCGCAAGCCATCGTGGATCTCCCCTCGCTCGAAGAATACGGCCTCTTTTACATGGCCGACGGGGAGATGCAACGGGGACAGTCGACACAGGCGGTTCAGACCTATGACCGCTTGCTCCGGAAATATCCGGAAAGTGTATTAAGCGCGCAGGCGACCTATCAGAAGGCGGATGCCTTGGTCCAATCCGGCGACTATAAGACCGCCGTGATCGTGTTCGACGAATTCGTGACACGATTTCCCAACGATTCGAATACCGCGAAGGCCTTGCTTCGCTTGGCCGACTGCGCCGTGAGACTCGGGGATTCGATCAGGGCCGTTTGGGCGCTGCAGCAAGTCTGGTTTTTTCACGCCGACAGTCCGGAAGCCCCGGAGGCCCAAAAGCGTCTTGAACAGCTGGGTGGATCGGGTGTCTCGATCCCGACTCCTTCCGCCGAGGCGCGATCTCAACGGGGCCGAACTCTTTTTGACGCCGCCCGATACGACGAGGCCGAGGTCGAATTCAAGGCGGTGCTGTCGGCCGGCGAACGGGGGAATCACGATGAAGTAAGTCTGAAATTAGGCGAAACCCTGATCCAGCTCAAACAATACGCTGACGCCGATCACGTTTTGGGAGATCTGGCGCGCCGTACCGGACGTCCGGATCTTCTGACCGGCGCCCTCTTCTGGATGGGACGCGTGGCGATTCGTCAAGGTGAAGAAAGCCGGTTTCTCCAGATCGAGCGGCAAATGGCCGACCGCGTTCCAACCAGTCCGGATCGCGTGAAACTGCTCTTTATGATCGGCGATTATTATGAAGACCGTCACCAGCTCGAACAGGCCCTGACGGTGTATCACCGGGTGATCGCAGAGGCCCCCGGCGATCCCTCCGCCGAGGACGCTGTTTGGCGGATCGGTTGGATCGCCTACAAAACCGGGAGATACAGCGACGCGATCCGAATCCTCGAAGACTATTTGCAACAGCATCCCGCCAGCCTTTCCGGGGGACAATTCGGGTACTGGATCGGACGCAGCGCGGAACAGATGAATCAGCCCGCCCAAGCCGTCCACGACTACCGGGACGTCTGCCGGGACTATCTGCGGAGTTTTTATTGTCAGCAGGCCCGGGTCCGACTGGCCGGTCTCCATTCCGCCGCGTCCGACCCCGGGAAAACGGATGGCCCGTCGGAGGCTCCCGCAGACATTTCGAATGCCGTTACGGTTCCGGTCGATGGGAATACCGTTCGCTTGCCGGACGGAGCGGCCAATCCGGCATTGACGCACGATCGGCATTATTCGACTGCGGCGGAATTAATGGCCCTGCATCTCGAGCCGGAGGCCGCGCAGGAACTTTCCTACCTGACGGATCGGTATGCGACGGACAAGGCCACGGTATTAAGGCTGGCCGACCTCCTCTACGCGGCGGGGGATTATTACCATAGTCTTCATCTCCTGCGGCTCTATTTTCAGGATGTCCTGGAAAAAGGAGGGGACGAGATCCCGAAAAGTTTCTGGGAACAGGCGTATCCGTATCATTTCGTGGAACGGATTCAGGGACAAAATTCCGCGGTGGGAACGGATCCTTATCTCGTCGCGGCCGTTACCCGCGAGGAAAGCGCGTTTGATTCGAAAGCCGTTTCCAAGGTGGGTGCCTTGGGCTTGATGCAACTCATGCCCTATACGGCGGAATGGGTGGCCAAACAGATCGGCCTGGACGGGTTCCGTCCGGAACTGCTGCTGGACGAGGCGACCAATATCCGACTGGGGGCATGGTATCTCGGACATCTGATCGAGCAGTTCAACGGAAACGTGGTTTTGGCCGTCGCCAGCTACAACGCCGGCCCGGAAGCGGTCGGCCGGTGGGCCGAGAAAGGCATGGGGGACCCGGATGAATTCATCGAATCCATTCCGTTTACCGAAACCCGATACTTCACCAAGAAAGTCCTCCGAAGCTACCGTGAATATCTCCGGATCGCGGGAGAAAATTCCGACCGACCGTTATCGGGAGCCCTGGTTTCGCCTTGACAAGCGCACCGAGAAGGCGGTATAGTGGGCTCAATTTTGAGGAGTTACGATCGTGATCTCTCCTCATCGGAAGGCCCGTGGTTCCGTCTCCCTCTCCAGGACGGCTTTTCCGCCGTCGGATGCATCCCATCCTTTTCGAATTAATCCATTCGACCCTCCGCGGCCGAGGCGTGTCGATCTACCCAGTGAGCACGGTGAACGAGAGGGGGAGGACTTCGGCGAGCTCCGTCGAGCCGCTTTGCCGGTGAAGTAAGCGAGGAGCTGGCTCCGCCAGTCCGAGCGCGGGGTCTGGGGGCATCGGAGGAGCAACAGCACCGCACGGGCCCCCAGATCAGATCGGGGGCGACGCGAGCCACAATCATTGAGGAAGCATCGTCATGCCCATCGATCAAATGACGCTGTTGGAAAAGCGCGTGCACCAGATCTTGGAATTGGTGAAGCGTTTGAGACAGGACAACGCTGTTTTAGAACAAAAGCTCAGGGCGATCTCTCAACGGTTGGCCAAGCGGGAGCGCGATACGCTTCGTTGGAACCATGACCGGGTTCGGTTACGCTCCCGGGTGAAACAAATCCTGTCCGAAATGGAGACCTGGTCGGGCCGTTTGGATCCGGCGGAACCGACCGATGCGAGGTCCAGAAAACGAGGGGAGACGTGAAAAAACAGGTTGAGGTTGAAATCTACGGCCAGCGTTATACCATCGCGGGGGAGGCGGATGAGCAGTACGTCGGCAAATTGGCGCGCTACGTGGACGGAAAGATGCACGAGCTGGCCAAGACCGGCAAGAATTTTCCCGCCACCAAACTGGCCCTGCTGGCGGCCGTCAATATTACCCACGAGCTTTTTCAGCTGCGGCAGGATAAGCAGGTCAAAGAAAACTTGATCGAGAAAAAAGCCAAGGACCTCATCGAGAATATCGAAGAGCAGTTCGGAGATCTCAAGTTGTATTAATTTGATCCGCTTGGCCGGCGATTTGCAGGAGCCCTGCTTCCTTTGCCCCGTCCGTCAACGCTTCCTTCCCCAAAATAATCTTGAATAAAGAACTAGGCCGTTGCCGTTGTGGAGGACTCGGTAGTCAGGGGGGAAGGGTCAAGTGCGGTGTGGCCGTTGCCGTTGGCTTCCAGCTTGATCGAGACCAGCTTGGAGACCCCGGCCTCTTCCATCGTGACCCCGTAGAGAAGATCGGCGTGTTCCATGGTCCGCTTGTTATGCGTGATGATCAGGAACTGGGAATGGTCCGTCATCTCGCGGAGCACCTTCAGGAATCGACGGATGTTCTCCTCGTCCAGGGGGGCGTCGATCTCATCCAGAATGCAGAAGGGACTGGGGTGGATCAGAAAACTGGCAAACAGCAGGGCGATTGCCGTGAGTGCCTTTTCTCCTCCGGATAGAAGGCTGATGCTCTTCAGGCGCTTCCCCGGCGGCTGGGCCACGATTTCGATCCCCGACTCCAGCGGATTGCTCTCATCAAGCAGGACCAGATCGGCCTGTCCGCCCACGAAGAAATTCTGGAAGACCTCCTTGAATTTCTCGCGCAGCGCCGAATAGGTCGAAAAAAACATCTCCTTGGTGGTCCGGTTGATCTTCGAGATGGCGGACTCCAAATCCTCAATCGACTGGGTGAGGTCGGTCTCCTGTGTCGTCAGAAACCGGTGCCGCTCATCCAGTTCTTTGTACTCATCGATGGCGGCCAGGTTTACGGGGCCCAACTCCTCCAACTTGGCCCGCAGCTCGTTCAATCGTTCCTGAACCGGGTTTGGATCGATCGGGTCCGTGACCCCTTCGGCCGCGTCTTCAAGAACGGTTTGGTGGAGACTGGAGGCCTGCTCGACCAAGTGCTCGATCCGCAGTTTCAATTCGGTCTGTCGCACTTCCAGTTCGTTGTGAAGTTTTTCCACACGGCCCCGGTCGGCCCGGATCTGGCCCAGCTGGTCTTCCAACTGCTTGATCTGCCCCAGATCCGCCGTGTAGCCTTCGGTCTCGACCGACAGCCGCTGCTGTGTCTCGAAGAGTTGGGCACTTAACGCGCCGATGGCCTTTTCGGTTTCCTCAATGTCCTGGCGGGCGGCGAGGCTTTTCGATTCCAGAGTCGTCATTTCGGAAGCCTGCCGCTGTTGGTGTTCTTTTAACAAAGCTTGTTCTTCCCGCAGGCGGAGCCGCTCTTTGGACAGCGCCTCTTCCCGTTGAACCAGCGCCGAGACATCCACCTTCAGCTGGGTTACCTCGGAACGAAGAAGGTTCTGTCGCTCGGAGGAGGTTTTGGCTGTTTCTTGGAGACGAGCGAGTTCCGTCTCGATCCGTTCCTGCTCCTGCTGTCGAATGTCCAAGTGGCGTAAGGCCTCGGCCAGGGCCTGCTCCGCCGTGCCGGCTTCTTGGGCTTCCTGGGTGTGTTCGATCTGTAACAAACCTCGTCGCTCTTCCAAACGGATACGGTCCGCTTCCAGAAGCGCGATTTTCTGACGCTGCGATGCAAGGATTGATTCCTCTTGCTGCCGTTGTTCGAGTTGGTCCTGTTGTCGGTGTTGAACCCGCTCTAAATCCACGGCGAGCGCGGCTTTTTCAGCCTCGGACCGGACCAACTCGGTTTCGAGTTGCCTGATTTGGTCCTCCGCCTCCCGGATTTCCCGCCGGGTTAGGAGCAGTCCCTGCTGCGATCCGGTGCGCTGCCCGGCCCAAAGCAATCCGCTTGGGTAAAGAACTTCTCCTTCCAGGGTCACGATCGTATAGCCGATCCGAAGGCGGCTCCAAAGTCCGAAGGCGGCATCGAGATCCTGAACCAGAAGAACATCGCCCAAAAGGGCTTGGGCCGCGTCTTCAAAACCGGCTTTCACCTTAATTTGATACAACACCGGCCCGATGAAGCCCTCAAACGCTTCACCGGAGGAATGAACCTGGGCTGTGCGGGTCAGGCGCGGGAGCCGGGGCAGGAAAGCCCCGCGGCCGATTTGGGCCGATTTCATGGACTGAATAATTTTCCGGATGGTCGTGTGGTCATCCAAGAGCAGGCCCCGGAGTTGGTCGCCTAAAACGGCTTCGATGGCCGGTTCAAGGGCCTTTGGTACCTCGAAGAGGTCGGCCACAATACCGTGAAGACGGTTCCGGAGTTCGGGTCGTTCGGAAAGCCAGGCCAGGATCCCCGCCTGGGTCGTCATCATCGCTTTTTCGTTCTCCTTCAGCGAAGTGAGACGGGCCTGCGCGAGTGTCAGCGCCTCCCGCTGTCCTAAAATGGTCTCGGTTTGCGTCGCGAGTGCGGTTTGTTTTTGGGCAAACTCCTCGGCCAGACGGGTTCCTTCGGCCTGGATCCGGTTCAGTGCTTCTTGGAGGTCGGCCAAGCGGGATTGTTCCGCTCCCACGAGTTCCCGCATCTGATCGAGTTGTTGATTCACCGATGACAACTCGGACTGGCCCTTGTCTTGGATTCGTTGGATCTCCTTCTTGCGTGACTCGATCGAGGCCACGCGATTTTTGACCTCGGTCACCTCCGCCAGGGTCTCAAACAGCCGGGTCTTGTTGGCTTCAAGCGCGGCGTCCTGGACGGCGCGCTCCTCTTCCACCCCGACCAGCGAGGTTTCCCGGTCCGTCAATCGACCCTGCCGTTCCGATAGAGCCGTGGCCACTTCATGTTGTTGCCGTTCCGTCTCCTCCCCTTGTGTTACGGATTGCGTGACGGACTGTTCGAGGCGCGACCGTTCCTGAACAAGCTTGGCCCGCTGCTCTTCCCATGAATGGATCTGGCTCCGTAACAGCTCGATCCGGTTTTCTTGCCGATGGATCAGGGTTTGGGTGTCGTAGACGGCCTGTTTCAACGAAGAGAGGGCCGCCTCTTTTTGGAGGGCACCGGTTTTAATCGATTGCAGCTCGGCCTCGGTCCTGGACAGCGCGGCCAGGAGCGCGGATTCATTCGTCT
>Ga0335079_10001633_pt1 | contig 25595 bp, 23 predicted proteins | sample Lox_Sample_33_FD_206719 | JGI IMG/M metagenome (GOLD analysis project Ga0335079, IMG submission 206719) | Soil microbial communities from Loxahatchee National Wildlife Refuge, Florida, United States - Lox_Sample_3.3 | ecosystem: Environmental > Terrestrial > Soil > Wetlands | place: USA...
GGCGCGGGCCGAGTTCAATTCGGCATTCATGCGCCGGAGCGCGACGCCGATCACGTCGCGATGGTGCAGCCGGGCGCCCGGTCCGCGGGAGCTGAGATCGAGCCAGAGCTTGTGGGCAAGCTCGATGTCTTGGGGCCAGAGGCGCGGCGGATGCGGGCCGAGGTTGAAGAAAACCACGTCCTTCTGGTTCTCGAGCACGATCTCGAGTGAGAGCGATGGGCGCGGCTCGGGTAGCGATTCCCAGTAGACGCCGACCTGCGCGCCCTGCTCGGAAGGCGTCAGTTTGGGCGAGAGTCCCATCACAATGCGTGAACTCTGGAGGCGTGCGGCGGTCTGCACCACGGCTTCGTAAGGATCGCTGCCCTGCACCACCATCAGCTCGACGTGCTTTCCGGCCTTTTCGGCCAGTGAGACCACCTCGGTGAACACTTGGCTTTCGGCGTCGGCGAAAATCTGGGCCGTATCCAGACCAAACTCGCCGCTGGCAGCCTGGGTCACGCTGCGGACACTGAGCACCAAGATATCCATCTTGCGGGTGTCGGTCTTCTGCAGGATGCGCGCCAGGTGCTGGAGCCGGTTAGGATTGCGCACCGCGACCAGCACGTTGCCGGGGCGGACGTTCACGACTTCTTTGTTGACGTCGTCGTGCGTGTCCAGGCGGAACTTTTCCATCTCCTGCGCGTGCCCGGCGCGATGTTTCCGGTTGTAGAGATCGCTCACCTCGAAGACGACGAAGAAGATGACGGCGAAAGTGAGGCCTGAAATCGTGGCGACTTTCTTGGTGAGCACGTTGATGACGGCGAGCGCGAAGAGAGCCACCGTGATCAGGAACAGTCCGACGGGTATCTCCGTCTTGCCGATGTAGAAGTTCAGCGGCACCTTCCACTCGCGGCCCGCGGGCTGCCGGTAGCGGAGCACCAGCACGCTGAGCGCCTTCATGGCGAAGCTCCAGACGACGCCGAAGGCATAGGCTTCGCCGAGCATCACCATGTCGCCGCCGCTGATGATGATCGTAAAAAGTTGCAGGCCCACGATGAGGTTGATCAGGCGCGACGTGGTGCCGAACTTCTTGTGCGGGTGGCGGAACCAATCGGGTAGCACGCCGTCTTCGGCGACGCGGTTGAGGACGCCGTTGGAGCCGATGATCGCGGTGTTCACCGCCCCGGAGAGGATGAGCGCTCCCACGAGCACGACAAATCCGTGGAAGAGAAGACGCAGCGACACCGGCCCGATCAGGTACATCGAGAGCCCGCCGATCAGGTTGTCGAGGAACTGCTGCCGCGGCTGGTCCGGAATGATCATCACGGCGAAAAAGGAGACCAGCGACGTGAACAGCATGCTGTAGATGAAGATCACGAAGCCCGCACGCTCCAGGTTCTTCAGCTTCGGGTGCGCGATCTCGCGGTTGACCTGGGCCAGGCTTTCCTCGCCGCTCATGGCCAGCAACGAGTGCCCCAGGCCGATCAGGATGGCGATGGCGGTAATGGACGGGGCGACCGTTCCCTTGAGCCAGCCGAGCGCATCCGGATTGAAGTGGAGGTTCTCCAGCGTGGGCAGCGGAACCGGCTGATAGCCGTTCTTGAGGATCGTCGCCAGGCACCAGACGATCAGGATGACCACCATGGTGGTGGTGATCTGCATGATGCGCAGCGCCTTGGTGCTGGATTCGTGGATGCCGATGATGTTCTTGCGCCAGAAATACAGGGTGACCACCACGGCGAAGCCCGCGGCGAAGTGCGGCGGGTACACTTTCAGGCCGGGGTTGTGGATGTGCTCGCCGAGCTCGTTGATCAAGCCTCCGAGGTACAGACCGGCGCTGACCGCGCTGATCGGACCGGTGAGCACGTAGTCGAACATCAGCGCGGAAACGGAGAACTTGGCGAGGGTTCCCCCGAGAGCCTCGTGAACAACCTTGTATACGCCGCCGCGTACGAACATCGAGCAGCTCTCGATGTAGATGGCGCGCACGGCGTAGGAGAACAGCATGATCGCCAGAATGAACCATGGCGCGGCCTTCCCGATGGCGCCCTCGGCGATTCCGCCGACATAATAGGCGCTGCTGGCCAGATCGCTGAGGACGATGGCGGCCGCGCGCCAGAAGGAGATGAACGACAGCATTACGGTGGTGGCGACTACCACTTTGACCGCTGCCGGCCGCTGCTCGGATGTCACGGACTTGACTCTCCCGGTTCACCCATGGGGGTGACTTTCAACTGCGCCCGCGAGGTTAGCTGTCGGGCTGGAGCTTGAAAGTACTCCGTCCGTTGCGGACTGCGCCCCAAAATCTCGGGTCCCCCGCCTCCAGGTGGAGTTCGGCGCACTTAGTTTAGCATGGTGCCCGGTCACACGCTGAGGTGCGTTCGCACCACGTCGTCGGTGAGCTCTTCGATTGACCCGGCGGCGACCCGCCGGCCTTTGCCGAGAATGCAGAATTCGCTGGCCACGCGACGGGCGAAGGGCAGCTTCTGTTCCACGAGCAGCACGGTGAGTCCCTGTTCCTGGTTCAGCTTCAGGATGATGTCGCCGATTTCATGGACGATATTGGGCTGAATCCCCTCGGTGGGCTCATCCAGGATGAGGAGCTTGGGCTCCAGCACCAGTGCCCGGCCGATCGCGAGTTGCTGCTGTTGGCCGCCGGAAAGATCCCCGCCGAGACGCTTCAGCATCGTCTTCAGAGCCGGGAACAGATCGAAGATCCGGTCCGGGATGGAACGCGGACCGTTCTTGCGAACGCCGAGGCCGACGCGCAGATTCTCCTCCACGGTGAGATGCGAAAAGATCTCCCGCCCTTGAGGAACATAGCCGACGCCCAATTGCGCCCTCGCCTCCGCCGGACACTTGCGAAGGTCCGCGCCCTCAAAGCTGATACTGCCGGAGCGGACAGGCTGCAGCCCCATCAGGCATTTGAGGAGCGTGGATTTTCCCATTCCATTCCGCCCCATCAGGCACATTCGGGAACCGGCACGCACATCCAGATCCACGTCCCAGAGAGTGTGGCTGCCACCGTAGAAGTGATTGAGGGCGCGGATTTCCAGCACGCTCATTCTCCCAGGTAGACCTCAATCACTCTAGAATTGGCCTGGACGGCATCCATGCCGCCCTCGGCGATGACGCTGCCCTCGTGGAGCACGATCACGCGCCGGGCAATAGAGCGAACGAAGGCCATATCGTGCTCGACCACCACGACCGAGTGATCGCCCGAGAGGGAAACCAGCAATTCGGCGGTCCGCTCGATTTCCTGCGGCGTCATGCCGGCGACCGGTTCGTCCACGAGCAGGAGTTCCGGATTCTGCATCAGCAGCATTCCAATCTCGAGCCACTGCTTCTGCCCGTGGGCCAGAACTCTCCCCGGCACGTTCTGCTGCTCGGTAAGGCCGATGATGCCGAGCACCTCTTTGATGCGCGCTCTTTGGGCGGGTGACGTGCGCGCCCGTAGTGCTTTGAGAAAGGAACGGTTCCCGGCCAAGGCCAATTCGAGGTTCTCGGCGACCGTCAATTGTTCGAACACGGTCGGCTTCTGGAACTTCCTCCCGATCCCCGCGGCGACGATCTGGGCTTCGGAGAGGGTCAGCAGGTCGATTGTGTTGCCGAAAAACACCGTGCCGGAATCCGGACGGGTCTTGCCGGTAATCACATCCATCATGGTGGTCTTGCCCGCTCCGTTGGGACCGATGATGCAGAGCAGCTCACCGGGATCGACGTACAGCGACAACTGATTGAGCGCCTTGAAGCCGTCGAAGCTGACTGTCACTTCATCCAGGTACAGCCTGTGGTCGTGGGTGCTCATTTATTCTGTACCCGGCCCGGGGAAAGACCCACCAGGGCGCGCTTCGGCGAACCCTTCTCACCGTTGCGCTCCGCCCGGCCGGGCAGCAGGCCGGCGAGCCCGCGTGGCAGCAAGAGCGTGACACACACGAACAGGGCCCCGAGCGCGAACAGCCACACCTCGGGAAACGCGCCGGTCAGATAAGTCTTGGCATAGTTGACCAGTACCGCGCCGGCGATGGCTCCGTATAGAGTGCCCCTGCCTCCCACCGCGACCCAGATGACGGCCTCGATGGAATTGATAGGCGCAAACTCGCTCGGGTTGATGATCCCCACCTGGGGCACATAGAGCGCGCCCGCGACTCCGGCAATCGCCGCCGACAGAACAAACGCCCACAACTTGTAAGATTCCACCGGGTAACCCAGAAAGCGCGTCCGGCTCTCGGCGTCCCGGATGGCGCGCATCACGCGTCCGGCGCGGGAACCGGTCAGGTAGCGGCAAAGGAGATAGCTTCCCGCGAGCGCCGCCACGGTGAGGACCAGCAGCACCACCCGCGTGCCATCGGAATGCAGGTCGAAACCCAGGATGTCCTTGAAGTCGGTGAACCCGTTGTTCCCGCCAAATCCCATGTCGTTGCGGAAGAAAGCCAGCATCAGCGCGTAGGTCAGTGCCTGCGTGATGATCGAAAAGTACACGCCGCTCACGCGCGAGCGGAAGGCGAACCACCCGAACACCAGCGCCAGCGCGCCGGGTGCTGCTACCATCATGATCAGAGCATAGGGGAAATGGTTGAAGCCCTGCCAGAACCAGGGTAGCGATTTCCAGTTCAGAAACACCATGAAGTCGGGGAGGATCGGATCGCCGTAGACGCCGCGCGGACCGATCTGCCGCATGAGATACATGCCCATCGCGTATCCGCCCAGGGAAAAGAAGGCCGTCTGGCCGAGGCTGAGAATTCCGCAGTAGCCCCAGATCAGATCCACCGACAGCGCCAGCATCGAGTAGCACAGGTATTTTCCGATGAGCGTGATTCCGTAAGTGGAAAGATGCAGGCTGGAGGTCGCGGGCACGAACAGGTTGAGGACCGGTGCGGCGAGGGCCACCAGTGCGAGCACCGCCGCAAGCCAGACCTCACCGCGTTCCGCCGCATGCCAGAGGCGCGAGCTCACTACTCGTCCTCCGCCGCCCGGCCGGTTTGGGGAAACAAGCCACGGGGCCGCACCTGAATGAGAAAGATCAGCCCCACGAGCAGCAGGATCTTGGCGAGCACGGCCCCGGTGTAAGGCTCGAGCAGGTTGTTCACAAGTCCCATGGACAACCCGCCGATGAGTGAGCCCCAGAGATTTCCCACGCCGCCAAACACCACCACCATGAAGGAATCGATAATGTAAGACTGACCTAGGTTGGGGCCGACGTTGGTTAACTGGCTGAGAGCGACTCCGGCCACGCCGGCGATGCCCGACCCCAGGCCGAACGTCATCGCATCCACCCATTCGGTGCGAATCCCCATGGCCTTGGCCATGGCACGATTCTGCGAAACGGCGCGGATATTGAGGCCCAGGCGCGTGCGCTTGAGCGCCAGCACCACCGCCAGAAAGACGATCAGCGTGAACAGGACGATGTAGAGGCGGTTGTAAGTGATGGCGAGCGCGTCGTTCACTCGCAGGGAGCCGCTCATCCAATCAGGGGTTACTACCGAGCGGTTCAAGGCCGAAAAAATGGAGCGGACGGCTTGCTGCAGAACCAGGCTGACGCCGAACGTCGCCAGCAGGGTTTCCAGCGGCCGTCCATAGAGAAAGCGCACGATCGAGCGTTCCATCAGGATGCCGACGAGTCCTGAGACCAGGAAGGCGGCCGGAATCGCCACCAGGATCGAGATGCCGATGTGGCCGGGCATGGCGGTCTGCACCACGTAGGTGGTGTAGGCGCCGAGCATCATGAGTTCCCCGTGGGCCATGTTGATGACACCGATCACGCCAAACGTGATGGCCAGCCCGATGGCAATCAAGACCAGCACGGAACCAAGGCTCAGACCGAAAAACATGGTCTCGATGGCCCCGTAAAACCCGCGCCAACTGTCGATTTTCGCTACTGCGGCGGAAGCGGCGCTGCGCACCGCTGCGTCATGTTCATCATCCACCAACCGAGCGAGACGGTTGCGGACATCCTGGTTCAAACTGCCGCTGAGACTGCGAACGGCTCTGAGACGGGCCTGCGCATCGTCGCTGTCCAAAGCTCCCATCGCCAGGCTGACGGAGATTTCCTTCCGGACGCGTGCATCGGTCTCCACGGCGTACCGGTCGCGCAGGAGGAAGAGGGTGTTTTCGTCAAGCGATTGCGAGATCTCCCGCACGGCGTCCAGGCGCACCGAAGCATCCGGGCTCGCGAGCGAATAGCGGGCCAGGGCGGTACGAAGCGTTCGCCGCAGGGTGTTGTTGGTGCCGACTTTGGTGATGGCATCGGCAGGGGCCTGTCCGGCGTCCTTTAACGTCAGCGGATCGATCAAGACCGCCGGATCGCCCTCGGCCGACTTCAGGATAAACGCGCGATTGTCCGAGTTTCGAAAAGCGAGACGGTCCTCCAGCAGGGCCGTCAGCGTAGCCCGAACGCGGGGGTGGCCGGTGTTGATCAGCCTCTCGGCGATGGCTGTCTTGTCGGAATACGTCGCTTCACGCAACTCGGCGACGGCCGCCAGGAAGGCGGCATCGTCGGTCTTTTGTGCACGTCCGGGAACAACCAAAAGGGCGGGCAGAAGGAGAAGATGCCACCGCCCGCCAGTCCACCGTTGCCCTATTTGTAGTTTTGGCCCGAGCACTTCTTGGTTATCTTATTGTAGTTTCCGCAATTCAGGGTCACCCAGTCGGCCTCGATGTCCTTGCTGCCCGGCAGGTAATCAGACCAGGCATCTCCCGGCACTTCTCCAGACGACTTCCAGACCACATTGAACTGCCCATCGGCCTTCACTTCGCCGATGAGAACCGGCTTGGTGATGTGGTGATTCGGCAGCACCTTCGCCGTGCCGCCGGTCAGGTTCGGAGTCTCCAGGCCCGGAAGCGCGGCGATCACCTTGTTCACGTCGGTGGTCTTGGCCTTTTCCACGGCCTTTACCCACAGGTTGAAGCCGATGTAGTGAGCTTCCATGGGATCGTTCGTGGTCCGCTTGTTGTTCTTGATGAAGGTATGCCACTGATCGATGAAGGCCTTGTTGACCGGGTTGCTAACGCTCTCGAAGTAGTTCCAGGCGGCCAGGTGGCCCACCAGCGGCTTAGTGTCGACACCCGACAATTCCTCTTCGCCCACCGAGAATGCGACCACGGGAATATTTTCCGCGGAGATCTTCTGGTTGCCAAGCTCCTTGTAGAACGGCACGTTGGCGTCGCCGTTGATGGTGGAGACCACGGCAGTCTTCTTGCCCGCCGAGCCGAACTTCTTGATGGCGGCCACACGCGTCTGCCAGTCGGAGTAGCCGAACGGCGTGTAATTAATCGAGATATCGTCTGGCTTGACGCCTTTCAGGTGCAAATATGCTTCAAGGATCTTATTGGTAGTACGGGGATAGACATAGTCGGTGCCCTCCAGGACCCACCGCTTGACGCCGACCTCCTTCATGAGATAGTCCACCGCCGGGATGGCCTGTTGGTTCGGAGCCGCGCCGGTGTAGATGACGTTCTTCGAGGACTCTTCGCCCTCATATTGCACCGGATAGAAGAGGAGGCCATTGTCCTTCTCGAAGACGGGCAACACGGATTTCCGCGACACGGAGGTCCAGCATCCGAAGACCACAGCCACCTTATCTTTTTCGAGCAGTTGCGCCGCCTTTTCGGCGAACAGGGGCCAGTTCGACGCTGGGTCGACCACGACCGGCTCCAGTTTCTTGCCGAGCAAGCCGCCCTTCTTGTTTTGGGCGTCGATCATCATGAGGATCGTATCCTTCAGCGTCGTCTCGCTGATGGCCATGGTCCCCGATAGCGAGTGAAGGACACCTACCTTGATCGTATTCTGGGCCAGGGCGGCCGTCGAGAAGACAATGCCGGCCGTCAGCACCAAAGCGATCGTTGCTCTAGGTTTCATGGGTAATTTGCCTTTCGTAATCTGCCTTGCGATAAGTTACATCTGGAGCTGCAGGCCCACTCCCGCCTGCCAGGAATCAGGCTTGCCGTGATTGAAAGCTGTGTGCTTGTAGAAGGTCATCACGCGAGCGTTGAACTCCTTGATGAGATAGTTCAGGTTCACCTCGGTGGTCTTCTGGTTGTAGCTGGGGAGAGCGCCGCGAGTAAAATCGGCCTTGGCGTACTTGCCCAACAGTTGAACTTTTCCGGGACCCACGGCCTTCGGGAATATGTAGCTGGCCAAACCGTATTCGCCCTGGCTCTTGGGATATCTCGGATCATAGCCCCCCAGGCGGTTGTAATTGGCATATTCACCTTCGACGGTGACCACGCCCATGTTGGAGAGTTTCCGCTCCATCACGAAATCGACAGTGGTCGCCGTGGCGCCGGATTGCACCTGGGTGGCACCGGCAATAGCCAACAGGTTCTTATCGCCGTAGTAAGTGCTGTTCAGGTAGTAACCGTCCTCCTTGTCCCAGAAATCCAACTGGGTGCGGAACGCGCCGATGACACCCGGCCTGCCGTCGGCCGACTGGCCGTCAAAGGCCCCGGCGGATACCTTCATCACCTTATTCAGGAAATCGCCCCAATAGACTACGCCATTATCGCGGCCCTGGAACACGGAAGGGTGGCCGTTCTGGATGCCGTCCGTGTACACGGCCCAGTGGTTGTTGAAATACGGTCCGGCCAGATTGGCGCGATCGCTTGGCGGCAGCACCCGGCCTGCCCAGATGTTGAAATGGGGAGAGAACTCGAGACGCCCTACGGCGTCCAGTACGCCGATCTTGTTGGTGGCGCCATCGTATTCTGTGTTGAACATGATCTTGATCTGGTCGGTAACGGAGCCGTTCACATACAATCGGGCGCTATCCAGGCTGAACTTGTCGGTGGGATCGCCCGAGTCCGGTTCGGTGTGGGTGTAATCGGTACGCAGCCCTCCGCCGATGGTCACCGGCCCCAGTTTGATCTGCGCCGTTAAGGGAAGGACCAGAGTCGTCAGGAAAAAAGACAAAAGCAGTTCTCGGCTATGAATCCTCGTCACTATTCCTCATTTCCGGCAGCCGAAAGGCTGCCAGCGGTGATCTGCGGGGCTTTCACCCAGTGCCGGCAGATCCCGAATCATGCGGGCGGCAGACAGAGCCAGATCAAGCGTCGCTACTGACGAGGAGCGGCTGAATTTACGGGGGGGTCGGTAAACCCTCGAGTTTTGGTATGGGAGTAGACTATCACGGTCCGTTACAAATCAGTCAACAGATCTTCTGATACCCGCGCCAAAAAATTTTTATAGGGGAGAGGTCTTAACAATCCGGGATACCATGATGGAGTGTTGCTCGAGCTGCTTCAACTGGCGGACTCCGCGTTGCCCGTGGGCGGCGCGTCCCATTCGTTCGGGCTGGAAGCACTGGTGGAAGAAGGCATTCTCGAGCCCCACAACCTGACCGCCTTCCTCTGCGATTACCTCGCGGAAGCCGGCCGCATGGAGGCCGCGTTCGTTCGCGCGGCGCGGCGCGGCGGCTGCCCGGAAGTGCTGAGCGCGGAACTTGGCGCGCGGCGGCCGGCGAGAGAGTCGCGCGAAGCGTCCTTGAAGATAGGAAGGCGATTTGCCGGGTTGTTCCAGGCGCTCACCGGCGTGTGCCTCAGCCCGGAGCTCTACTATCCGGTCGCATTCGGCGCGGCGGGCGGGGCGCTGGCGATTCCCGAGGAGCCGCTCGCACAGGCCTATCTTCAGCAGTCGGTGACTGGGCTGGTTTCCGCCTGCCAGCGTCTCATGCCGCTCGGCCAAGTGGCGGCCGGGCGATTGATCTGGAATCTCAGACCGGCGATCCTGGGTGCCGTGTCAAAATCAGAGGGACTCGAGTGCCCCTGCTTTACTCCCCTTCCCGAACTGGCCTCGATGCGGCACGCGTGGATGGAGACCCGCCTGTTCATCAGTTGAAGGCGCGCCTGGAGCTTCGATTCGAAACTTCCCGCGGCAAAACGCGGCTGCGGCTCGGCTCGCAGGAACCGCCGTGGAGAGTCATTCGCGCCTTCCCGCTTGCCGACGGCGGCGCGCTGGTCCACCTGCACAACGTCTCCGGCGGCGTGCTGGCGGGAGACACTCTGTCGCTCGACGTTCATGTGGCACCTGGCGCGCGCGCGCAGATCACTACCACTGGCGCCTCCAGGCTGTACCGGCACCGCCCGGGTCTGGCCGATTCGGAGCAGCAGGTGACGATTTGTGTGGAAGAAGGAGGACTCGTGGAGTATCTTCCCGATCCCGTGATTCCATTCGCCGGATCGCGGCACGCGCAGCGAACCAGCATCCGGCTGGCGGAGCGCGCGGCGCTGTTTGCGTGGGAAACGATCGCGCCGGGCCGCCAGGCCATGGGCGAGCAGTTCGCCTTTGAAAGCCTGCGGCTGCGAACCAGGATCGAATCAGCTCAGTGCCCGCTGATCTTAGAGGACTTCTGCCTCGAACCAGAGACCGCGCCGCCCGACTCCCCGGCTCGCCTGGGCGGCTACACGCACATGACGAGCTTCTATGCGATCCAGGTGGGCCGGTCCGCCACGGACCTGCTGCAACTCGAGCGTCAGCTAGGGGAAATCGCGATCCGCGAGTCACGCCCGGGATGTACCATATGGGGAGCTAGTGCCCTTGCCGCGGATGGAATCATAGTTCGGGGCTTGAGCACCACGGCTAGTAACGTACCGGCCACACTCGCTGGATTCTGGAAGGCAGCCAGGCGTTTTCTCACCGGCGAAGAGGCAGTGCCCCCGAGGAAACTCAAGTAGGAGATGGAATGCATCTGACCCCGAGAGAGCAGGAGCGGCTGCTGATCTATGTCGCCGCCGATGTCGCGCGGAAACGCCGCGCGCGAGGCCTCAAGCTCAATTACCCGGAAGCCATCGCTGTCCTGACGGCGGAGATCCTCGAGTGGGCTCGCGACGGCAAATCGGTAGCCGAGATCATGACCCTGGGAACCAGGATTCTGGCCGGCGACGATGTGATGCCAGGCGTCGCCGAGATGGTCCATGAGGTTCAGGTCGAGGCGACCTTCCCGGACGGCACCAAGCTGGTCACCGTCCACGATCCCATTCAGTGAGTCCATACCAATGAAACCAGGCGAATATTTTCTGGAAGCGCAGGCCATCGATGCCAACGTGGGCCGCCCGACTGTGAAGGTCACCGTTCGCCAAACGGGTGACCGTCCGGTTCAAGTGGGCAGCCACTATCACTTCTTCGAGGTCAACAACGCCTTGCAGTTCGACCGCGCCCGGGCGCGCGGCATGCGGCTGAACATCGCCGCGGGGACTTCCGTGCGATTCGAGCCCGGCGAGGAAAAGGAAGTCGAGCTGGTGGAATTCGGCGGAGAGCGCCGGATCTTCGGACACCAGGGCAAGGGAAACCAATGAGCCTGTCCATCCCACGGCGCGTTTACGCCGATCTATACGGGCCGACCACCGGCGACCGGGTGCGCCTGGCCGATACCGAGCTGATTATCGAGGTGGAAGAGGATTTCACTTCTTACGGCGACGAGATCACCTTTGGCGGCGGCAAGGTGATTCGCGATGGCATGGGGCAGAGCGCGCGGGCCACGCGGGCGGAAGGCGCGCTCGACCTGGTCATTACCAACGCGCTGATCATCGATCACTGGGGAATCGTCAAGGGCGATATCGGCGTTCGCGACGGCAGAATTGTCAAAGTGGGCAAGGCGGGCAATCCCGACACGATGGATGGTGTCGATCCCATCCTGGTGGTGGGTGCTTCGACCGAAGTAATCGCGGGCGAAAACCTCATCGTCACGGCCGGCGGCGTGGACAGCCACATCCACTTCATCTCGCCGCAACAGGTCTACGAGGCGCTCTCGAACGGCATCACCACCATGATCGGCGGCGGCACGGGGCCTGCCACGGGCACCAATGCCACTACCTGCGCTCCCGGGGCGTGGAACATCGCCCGGATGCTGGAGGCGGCCGACGCCTGGCCGGTGAACTTCGGATTTCTCGGCAAAGGGAACGCATCCACGGAGCCGCCCCTGGAGGAGCAGGTCCGCGCGGGCGCCTGCGGGTTGAAGCTCCATGAAGATTGGGGCACCACGCCGGCGGCGATCGATGCCTGCTTGCGAGCGGCCGACAGGCTCGATGTGCAGGTGGCAATCCATACCGACACCATCAACGAAGCCGGCTTCGTGGAGGACACGATCGCCGCCATCGCCGGCCGGACGATCCACACCTACCACACGGAAGGCGCGGGAGGCGGCCATGCGCCGGACATCATTCGCATTGCGGCGCTCCCCAATATCCTGCCGTCCTCGACCAACCCCACCCGGCCATACACCGTCAACACGATCGCGGAACATCTGGACATGCTGATGGTTTGCCATCATCTCAATCCGCTGGTGCCGGAGGATGTTGCGTTCGCGGAGAGCCGCATCCGGCCGGAAACCATCGCGGCCGAGGACATCCTGCACGACCTGGGCGTCTTCAGTATGATCTCGAGCGACTCCCAGGCCATGGGGCGTATCGGCGAAGTGGTGACACGAACCTGGCAGACCGCGCACAAAATGAAGACCCAGCGCGGCGCGCTGCCCGAGGACTCCGCGCGCAACGACAATTTCCGGGTGAAGCGCTACGTCGCCAAGTACACCATCAACCCGGCCATCACGCACGGAATCGCGAGCGAAGTCGGCTCGATCAAACCAGGCAAGCTGGCCGACCTGGTGCTCTGGAAGCCCTCGATGTTCGGCGTCAAACCCGAGATGATCGTCAAGGGAGGCTTCATCGCGTGGAGCGTGATGGGCGACGCCAATGCATCCATTCCGACGCCGCAGCCCGTGCTCTACCGCCCGATGTTCGGGTCCTTCGGCCGCGCAACGGCTTCAACGTCGCTGACCTTTGTCTCCAGGAGCGCGGTGGACGCCGGGATCCAGGCGCTGATGAAGAAGCCGGCGGTTGCGGTGCGGAATTGCCGCGGCATCGGCAAGCGCGACCTGATCCACAACTCGGCCGTGCCGATGATCGAAGTGGATCCGGAAACCTACGAGGTTCGCGCCGATGGCGAACTCCTGACGTGCGAACCCGCGCGCGAGCTTCCGCTGGCGCAGAGGTATTTTCTGTTCTGAGGAGAGACCTGCATGACGAGGGCATACCGTGTGGGGATCGCAGGGCCTGTGGGTAGCGGCAAGACCGCGCTGGTGGATCAACTTACCAGGGCGCTGTGGCCACAGGTCAACCTGGGCGTGGTGACCAACGACATCTACACGAGAGAGGACGCCGAGTTCCTGATGCGCCAGGGGACGCTTCCGCTCGACCGGATCCGCGGCGTGGAGACCGGCGGCTGCCCGCATGCGGCCATTCGCGAGGATGCTTCCATGAATCTGGAAGCCATCGACGATCTGGAGCGCGCGCACCCCGGGCTCGAGTTGGTCTTCGTGGAGAGCGGCGGTGACAACCTGGCCGCGGCGTTCAGCCCCGAACTGGTGGACACTTCGATGTACGTGATTGACGTCTCCGGCGGAGACAAGATCCCCAGGAAGGGCGGTCCGGGTATCCGCCGCAGCGGATTGCTGGTGATCAACAAGGTGGACTTAGCTCCGTACGTTGGAGCGTCGCTCGAGGTGATGGACCGCGATGCCCGCCGCATGCGCGGCGATCTGCCATTCGTGTTCACGAACATGAAGACAGGCGAAGGGCTGGCGCGGGTGATCGAATGGCTCGACGCGCAGCGAGCGCTGGGCCTGACTGCTTCCGGGCGCTCCCACCCGGCACCGCATTCACACAGCCACGGCGACGGCGGCCACCATCACGAGCCCGGTGCACATCCGCACTCTCACTGAAGGCCCTTCGACAGATTCCCCAGGTTGGCAAAACGTGCGTCTGCTCCGTATGATGAAGCATGGAGCCCGAGGCGCTTGCCCGCCACGTGATTGACAAGTTGCGCGGCGCGGGACACCAGGCCTACCTTGTGGGCGGCTGCGTGCGCGATTTGCTGCTGGGCGTGAAGCCCAAGGACTTCGATATCGCCACCGACGCGCGCCCGGACCGCATCATGGACCTCTTCCCACGCTCGGGCCGCGTTGGGGCGCACTTCGGCGTGGTGCTGGTGCGCGACGTCTTCGACCAGGTGGAGGTGGCCACCTTCCGCAGCGACCACGACTATCTTGACGGCCGGCATCCGGAGCAGGTGCGGTTCGAAGCGGATCCGCGGGAGGACGTGCTCCGCCGGGACTTCACCATCAATGGGCTCATGATGGATCCGGACAATGGGCGGGTGCTGGACTTCATCGACGGGCAGACCGATCTGAAGCGCGGCGTGGTGCGAGCGATCGGCGATCCGTACGCGCGATTTCGCGAGGACCACCTGCGGCTGATGCGTGCGGTGCGGTTCGGAGCACGGCTCGGATTCACAATCGAGGCGGCGACCATGGACGCGATCCGGAAGGATCATTCTCTGATCTTGAAGGTGGCGATGGAGCGCGTGCGGGACGAGTTGACGCGCATTCTGACCGAGGGCGGCGCGCGGCGCGGGTTCGAGCTGCTGGACGAGAGCGGCATACTCGCCGACATCCTGCCCGAGGTGGCGGCGATGAAGGGCGTGCAGCAGCCGCCGGAGTATCATCCCGAAGGAGACGTTTGGACGCACACGCTGATGCTGCTGGAACAGTTGGGCAGCTCGGCAAGCTGCCCCACCATCACGCTGGCGTTAGGGGCGCTGTTGCACGACGTGGGCAAGCCGCCGACGTTTCGCGTGGCCGAGAGAATCCGGTTCGACGGGCACGTGGAGGAAGGCATGCGGATGGCGGAAGTGATTCTGAACCGGCTGAGGTACTCGCGCGTCGAGATCGACCAGGTGGCCGCGCTGATCGCCAATCACATGAAGTTCAAAGACGTGCAGCACATGAAGGAGAGCACGCTGAAGCGCTTTTTGCGCATGCCGGAGTTCGGCGAGCACCTGGAACTGCATCGCATGGACGTGATGGCGAGCAACCGGAAACTGGAGAACTACGAACTTGCGAAGCGGAAGCTGGAGGAGTTCAGCGAGGAGGCGCTGAAGCCGGAGCCTTTGATCACGGGCACGGATTTGATCGCGGCGGGGTACCAGCCGGGGCCGGAGTTTTCGAAGATTTTGCATGCGGTCGAGGACGCGCAGCTCGAGGGGCGGATTGCGACGGCCGGAGACGCGATGGAACTGGTGCGGGAGATGTTCCCGCGATAGGATCGGCCGCCGTTTCGGCGCGTGGGACTGGTGGGACGAGGTCGAGTGACCTCACGGAATAATGGCGGGCGCGTCGAATGCCGCAGGGGGTTCGACATGCGACTTCACGGAACGTCTCGGGTGTACCTGATCCTGCTGGCCGTGCTGCCGGCTGCGGCTCAATCGCTGGTTATGTCCCTGCCGCGGCAGAGCCAGCGCGCGACGGTGTCCCAGCGGATCGCGCTCACCGATGTCACGATCACATACCACCGTCCGCTGGTGGGGGGCCGGAAAGTGTGGGGCGCGATGGTGCCGTACGGGCAGGTGTGGCGGGCGGGCGCCAACGACAACACCACCATCGAATTCAGCGACCCGGTGCAGATCGAGGGGCAGACGCTCGCCAAGGGCGTTTACGGGCTGCACATGATTCCGGACAAGGATTCGTGGACCGTGATCTTTTCGAAGAATTCGACTTCATGGGGCAGCTTTACCTACGACCAGAAGGAAGACGCGCTGCGGGTAACGGTTAAGCCGGCGGCGAGCGAGATGCACGAGGCGCTGACTTACGAGTTCGACGAGGTTAAGCCGGATTCTGTGGTGGTCACGATGCTCTGGGAGAAGGATGCGGTGCCGTTCCGCGTAACTGCCGATAAGGAAGCGACGCTGGCGAACATCCGGAATCAGTTTCGGAGCCTGCCCGCGTATAGCTGGGACGGCTGGAACGATGCGGGCAAATGGTGCCTGGACAGCAAGACGAACCTGGAGCAGGGATTGAAGTGGGTGGACCGGTCGATCGAGATCGAAGACCGGTTCGACAACGAGATGACGCGCGCCGGGCTATTGAAGGAGCTGAAGCGGGATGGCGACGCCGCGTCTGCGCGGAACAAGGCGGTTGAGTTGGGAAATCCGGTGCAGGTTTACAGCTTTGGCCGGCAGATCCAGATGCAGGGACAGAAGACCGAAGCGATGGAGTATTTCCGCGTGGTGGTGAAGCGGTTTCCAGAACACTGGTTGGGCCACCTGGCGAAGGCGCGGCTGTCGGTAGCGGGCGGCGATTTTGCCACGGCTTTGAAGGAAATTCAAGCGGCGCAAGTGGGCGCGCCGGAGCAGAACAAAGCAGCCCTGCAGGCGCTGCAGAAGCGGATCGAGAACAAGGAAGATATAAACGGTTAAGCGCGGGCGGGCAACCGGGCGACTTTGCGCGCGCGACGGAAGACGTCGGTCAGCATCTTTTCGTTGAGCTTGCCGGTAGAGGTGTTCTGCTGGCTAGGGTGGTAACTGGCCAGAAGGCGAGGAAGGCCGGGGGCAGTGACGTATTCGCAGTTGTGTCCGAAACGGAATGGCGCGCGGCTGGCAATCGCGCCGCGAGTCTTGAGGATGTCGAGATAGACGTCGAACGCGATTTTGCCCAAGGCCACCACCACGCGGATGTTCGTTAGAAGATCGAGCTCCTGTTCCAGGTAGGGGCGGCAATTGCGCAGCTCCTCGGGCAGGGGTTTGTTGCCCGGAGGGGCACAGTGGGCGGCAGCGGTAATATAGATGCCGCGTAGCGTGAGGCCGTCATTTCGGGAGGTGCTGGTGGGCTGGGAAGCGAAACCAGTTTTGTGCAGAACCCGGTAGAGCATGTTGCCGGAGCGGTCGCCGGTGAACATGCGGCCGGTGCGGTTGGAACCGTGGGCTCCAGGCGCGAGGCCCAGGATAAGGACGCGAGCTTCGGGATCGCCGAATGAGGGCACGGGACGGCCCCAATACTCCCAATCGAGGTAGGCGCGGCGCTTGGTCTGCGCGATCTTCGCCGTGTGTTCGCATAGGCGGGGGCAGCGGCAACATGCAACGATTTGGTCCTGGAGAGTGTCTAACATGCAGGGTGGCTGGACAGGCTGGAGGCTGTCTTACACCCAGAATATCGGAAATTTGCTTGACGCAGCACCGAAGCGGATTGGACAATAAGGTTGTTCGGCGGCTCCGGCCGAACAGCTCGCCTGCTCTGGCACTTATTCTCGTACATTCGCCGATGAGGTGAGTGGCACATTAGTATGACTTGGGTTTCCCGGTCGCCGGTATGGCGACACCTTACCTTCGGTTTCCTGCTGTACTCCCTTTTGATTGTGGGCTTTAGCGCTTCGGCTACGACGACCGCCGCCAAGAAACACCGCAAACGCTCTCCCACGGCAGCGTCGGCTGCTCCTGCCGTAAAGAAGCCGGTAGTCACGGTTGCTCATACCACGGCCGCCAAATTGACGCCGGGCCCTCTGGGGGTAGTCGCAGGCGGGCCATGGACGGAACCGACTTACGCAGACTCCACGTTTGGCGACAATGTGGACGGCGAAGACCTGGAAATCCGCCGCATGGCGGTGGAATCCCTGGGAGCATACAACGGCAGCGTTGTCGTAGTAGATCCGGAGAACGGGCGAGTCCTGTCGATGGTTAACCAGAAGCTGGCGCTTAGCTCCGGATTTCAGCCATGCTCGACCGTGAAGGTTTCGGTGGCGCTGGCGGCATTGAGCGAGAAGGTAGTGCAGGCGGAGACCAAGTTCCACGTGGCCGGAATGAAGATGGATCTCACCTACGCGCTGGCGCACTCAAACAACTACTATTTCGCCGCGCTGGGAGAAAAGCTCGGCTTCGAGCGGATGAGCCATTACGCGCGGCTGTTCGGCTACGGGGAAAAGGCCGGCCTGAACATCCCGAGCGAACAACCGGGCAAGTATCCGTTAGCACCTCCGAAAAATGGCGGTGTGGGAATGCTGTGCAGCTTCGGCGAGGAGATTCAACAGACCCCGCTGCAACTAGCGGCGCTGATGTCGGCTGTGGCTAACGGCGGCACACTGTACTACCTGCAGTATCCGCACACTCCGGCGGAGGTGCAGGGGTTCGTACCGCGCATCAAGCGCCGGCTGGATATCGGACCGCTGATCCCGCTGGTGAAGCCGGGGATGCGGGGCGCGGTCGAGTTCGGCACGGCACATCGCGCGCGCGAGGATGGACCGATCGCGGGCAAGACCGGCACCTGCAGCGAGAATCACACACACCTGGGCTGGTTCGGGTCGTTCAACGACGTCGGAGCGCGCAAGCTGGTGGTGGTGGTGCTGCTGACCGGCGGACGTCCGGCGATCGGACCGCTGGCGGCGGGCATCGCGGGCGATCTATACAAGCGGCTCGGCGAGAGGAATTTCTTCCAGGCCGGGGTGCAGTTGACTCCAGCAACCTTAATCTCGAGCCAGATCTGCTGCTCGAAGTAGGCCTATTCCAGACAATCCCATAGCTCCCGATAGAACTCCGGGTGCGCGCGCCAGCTTTGCGCCGTAATCAGGCTGCCGTCTCGCACGGCGGGCTTCTCCGCATATGTGCCTCCCGCGCGTTCGACCTCGATGCGCACGTGCGGATGCCCGGTGACGGTCTTGCCGCGCGTGAGGCCGGCGGCGGCCAGGACCTGGATCCCGTGACCGATAGCGCAGACGCACTTGTGGTGGTCGGCGAATTCCCGGACGAGGGAGAGGAGGCTGGCGTCGTTGCGGAGGTATTCGGGGGCGCGGCCGCCGATGAGGACGATGGCGGCAAAATCGCGCACCGCGACCGCAGTGATGGCGATGTGCGCTTCGATCATGTGTCCAGGCCGTTCGACGTAGGTTTCCCAGCCGGGTTCGGTATCGTGGAAGACCATGTGGAGGCGGCGGCGCGACGGCGCGGCCACCACCGGGTCCCAACCCTCTTCCTGGCAACGCTGGCAGGCGTAGAGAGCTTCGTAGCTATCGCCGCCATCGCCGGTGACGATCAGGACTTTGCGGCTCATGTGAAGCCAGCATAGCGCGACTGGAGGGCGCGGGGGCACGGTAGTTTGTGAGAATGGGGCGATGGGCGCCTCGTGCGACGTTGTGGTGGTGGGCGCCGGAGCCGCGGGCCTGATGTGCGCGATGGTGGCAGGCCGTCGCGGGCGGCGGGTCGTGGTTCTGGAACACAACGCCCAGGCCGGGCGCAAAATCCTGATTTCGGGGGGCGGCCGGTGCAACTTCACCAACCTACACGCGGGGCCCGGGAACTTCCTGTCGAGGAATCCGCACTTCGCCAAGTCGGCACTTGCGCGGTTCACGCCGGCCGACATGGTGGCCATGGTGGAGCGGCACGGCATCCCGTACCACGAGAAGACCCTGGGGCAGTTGTTCTGCGACCGGTCCGCGCGCGACATCACCGGGATGCTCGAGGCGGAGTGCGCGGATGCAGGTGTCCATATTCTGACCGGGTGCAAGGTGGCGAGTGTACAAGCGGACCTCACGGTAGAAACGAGCGCGGGTGTGTTCCGGCCAGAGAGCGTGGCGATCGCGTGCGGCGGGCTGACGGTGCCGAAGATCGGAGCCACTCCCTTCGGGTACGAGGTGGCGCGGCAGTTCGGAATCAACGTAGTGGATTGCCGCCCGGCGCTGGTTCCGCTGACGTTCGGGCGCGAGGACCACGCACGTTTCGACGGGCTCGCGGGAGTTTCCGCCGAGGCTTCGGTGGCTGCGGACAGCCACGCGTTCCGCGAGAAACTGCTGTTTACGCATCGCGGGTTGAGCGGGCCGGCGGTTTTGCAGGCATCGTGTTACTGGGAGCCAGGCAGCGAGATTGAAATCGATCTATTGCCTGGCGTGGACCTGGCCGGCGAACTGCGCGCGGCGAGGAATTCGGGATCGAAGCTGGAGGCGCGGTCGATTGTGGCCCGGCATCTGCCGAAGCGGCTGGCCGACCGGTGGTTCGAGGTCCACGGGTTTTCGAAGGCGGTGCTTGGGATGAGGGATCGTGAGGCGGAGGCGCTCGCGTGGTCCCTGCACGCCTGGCGGGTTCGGCCGGCCGGCACGGAGGGTTTCGAAAAGGCGGAGGTGACTGCGGGCGGCGTCGATACCGCCGAGCTTTCGTCACAGACGATGGAATCGCGCAAGAAGCCGGGACTCTACTTCATCGGTGAGGTGGTGGACGTAACGGGGCAGTTGGGCGGGTTCAATTTCCAGTGGGCCTGGGCGTCGGGGTTTGCGGCGGGGCAGGCGGTGTGATTGCCAGGATGGCCTTGACGTATTCGCGGGTTTCCGGGATATCCGGGATTCCTTTTGCGGCATCGACGGCCGTGGGTCCGGCATTGTAAGCAGCCAGTGCGAGCGCGAGGTCGCCTTTGTATTTGTCGAGCAACTGTCTGAGGTACTTCGCTCCGGCCTCGATGTTCTGCCGGGGATCCAAGGGGTCGGTAACCTGAAGCTGCTCCGCTGTCGCAGGCATGAGCTGCATCAGTCCCTGGGCGCCCTTAGTGGAGACGGCGCACGGACGGAAGCCGGATTCCTGCAGAATGACGGCACGCAGCAGCTTGGGATCGACGTGTTGCGTGGTGGCGGCAAACCCGAGCAGGGCGGAGGCGTAGGGGTCAGGGATGGGATCGCAATCGGCCGTCACGGTGGTGCGCTGCGAGCCGAAAGCCTGGACGACGATCTCGGCCTGCTTGCGCGCGGCTTCACGTTGGATGGCGATCGCCGCCCGTTGCTTCTCCATGGCGGATTGAAACGTCTGCGCGACTGCTGCTTGTGCCAGGACGAGCGGGAATAGCCAAGTCATACCCGTTTATCGGCAGTTCCGGGGAATTCTGCATGTCGGCGCAGAAAAGAACGAGCGCGATCCAGAAGGCGTCGGCCAGCAGAAGATGAACCATCTGTATCGCGACGGGGGCCATGAGCAGCAAGTTCACGGCTCCGGCCGCCAGTTGTGCTGCGAGCAGGCCGAGAACCAGCCGGGCGCGACGTCGCACTTCCGGGCGGCGGGTCGCGGTTGACACAGCAAACCAGAGCACCCAGGCGGCAACCGCCACGGCGATCAACGGGTGCAGGCCGCGCAAGCGCAGGAAGATGTTGGACGCGCGGTCGAAATCCTGCGCGAAACCCTCGCTCAGCGTCCGCACGGGGAAGAGCGTATCGCCGAGTGCGGCAATGGCGCCCGTGATCCCGAGCACTATCACACCTCCTAGCGTGAACGCGGTCAGGATGACGGGTTTGCCGGACACTAGCGAGCGCGGATTGCCGGCCCCCCACCATGCGGTCATGGTGAGGCATGCCAGCAGGGTAAGGGTATTGACTAGGTGTGTCGAGAGCGACCAGGCGCGATTGGCCGAGGCGTTTTGAGCGACGTGCTGCAGCAAGACCAGGGCGGCGCCGATCAGCGCCTCGCTCACCAGGAAGACAGCCGAGAGTACGGCGCCGAGACGTGCCGGGTGGGTGCGTGGAAATGCGCGGAAAGCCCACACGAGCAGCAGAGCGACCATGACAAGATCGATTCCACTGGTGGCCCGGTGTGTGAATTCGATGACGGTATTCAAGGCCGCCGAGCGAGGGATCACCTCGCCGTTGCACAACGGCCAGTGGTTGCCGCATCCGGCCCCCGCGCCGGTGGCACGGACGTATGCGCCCCACAGCACGACCCCCACGTTGTAGACGAGCACGGCCCAGGCGTAGCGGACGAACCGGTGATGAGAGGGGATCAAATTCGATTGTAGCGCCGGGATAAAATCGGTTCATCAATGAGAATCGCTACCGCACTCCTGCTTGCCGCAGCCTGGGCCCAAGGACAGAACGCGCCCAAAGACCGCATGGTGGTCGTGATCAGCCTGGACGGCTTTCCCGCCGAGGCACTCGCGGATCCCGCGCTGCCGATTCCGACCCTGAGGTCGCTGATGCGGGCCGGCGTATCGGCGCGCATGTCTACCGTGAACCCGACAGTCACGTGGCCCAACCACACATCGATGGTCACGGGAGTGAAGGCGGACGAGCATGGACTGCTGGTCAACGGCACCATCGTGGCGACCAACGCGTGGCCGCCGGTGAAAGTCGAACCCATGATCGACAAAATCCGGATGGTGCACGCGCGCACGGTCTATGACGCAGCGCACGACGCCGGACTGACCACTGCGCAGGTCGACTGGGTGGCGATCAACAATGCGCCATCGATCACCTGGGCTTTTTCGGAATGGGCTCCTGCCGAGAGCCCGGTCCGGGAGGAGATGATCCGCAAGGGCGTGATTTCCACCTCCGACGTCAATGACTTCACCAAGTTCAATATCCTGTGGCGCGACCAGATCTGGACCAAAGCGGCGGTTTACCTGATTCGCGAGCACAGGCCCAACCTGTTGCTGGTCCATTTTCTGACTCTCGACAGCATGCATCATCAGTACGGCCCGAAGACGCTGGCGGCGACGGGGGCGATCGGTTTCCTCGACGGATGTGTTGGCCAGATCCTGGCGGCGATTCGCGAGACCGGCATGCAGGACCAAACGACGATGATGGTGGTTTCGGACCACGGATTCAAGGCCTACACGAAGGAGATTCATGCGTCGGTGGCGCTGGAAGCGGCGGGGTTGGGCGGCAAGGCCTATGTGCTGAACGAGGGGGGCGCCGCGATTGTCTACGTGGACAAAGAGCATCGGGCGGAGGACCTTGCGAAGACGGCGAAGGTGCTCGAGGGCGTGGAGGGCGTCGATCGCGTGGTCGGGCGGGATGGCTTCGCGGCGCTCGGCCTGCCCCTGCCCGAAAACGATCCGCAGATGGGCGACCTGTATCTCACGGCCAGGCCAGGCTACTCGTTTGCCGGCGCCAGAGGAGGGCCGGTCACGTCGGAGCGTCCGCAGGCGGGCGGGAGCCACGGGTATGCCGCGAGCGATTCGAATATGGATGCCATCTTCATCGCCGGCGGCTACGGAATTTCGAGAGGGGCGAATGTGGGCCAGGTGGCCAATATCGATGTCGCGCCGACGATCGCAAGGCTGCTTGGGGTGGAATTGCCTTCGGCCAAAGGAAAGGTCCTGCCGATACTCGCGCTTCCGTGATGCACGCATTAGAAGAAAGGGCTTGACGCGCGCGCTACTTGATGCTACTTTTACAGCATACTGCTGCTTTTGCAGCAAAAAGCTTATGGCGAAAAGCGGACATCGCAATCTGAGCCGGCGGGAACGCCAGATCATGGATATTCTGTATCGTTTCGGCCGGGCCAGCGCGCAGGAGATTCTGGATGCCATGCCGGATCCGCCTACGTATTCGGCCGTGCGGGCCAAGCTGCGGGTGCTCGAGGAGAAAGGGCACGTGCGGCACCAGGAAGAGGGCCTGCGATATGTGTACGTTCCGGTGGTGGCGCGGGAAGCGGCGCGTAAATCGGCGCTGCGGCACATGGTATCGACCTTTTTCGAGGGGTCGGTGCAGGATACGGTGGCTGCCCTGCTGGATCTGTCCGCCGCGAACTTGAAGAGCGACGAACTGGACCGGATTGCGCGGCTGATCGAGCAGGCACGGAAGGAAGGAGAGGCAAGGTCATGAACGCATTGGGTTGGTTCGCGGAGATCGCGTGGAAGGCAACGTTTGTGATGGCATCGGCATTCGTTGCGGCCTGGACGCTGCGGCGCGGACCCGCGGCGATACGGCACTTCGTGTGGACCACGGCGTTCGCGGCGCTGCTGGCGCTGCCGCTGGCAGTGGGGATGGCACCGAAGTGGGAAACCACGGTTGCGGGGGTCGGGGCAACGGCGGTTGCCGGGGTCGGGGGTCAGAGGTCGGGGGCCGGGGAAACGGCGGCCGTCCGCGCTACACGGCCGCATACGGCCCGTCAGATACCTTATGAGCTTCTGTATGGTCTGGGGGCTCTCCTGGTGCTGGCCCGGTTGGCGATTGGCATCGGGCGCACGCGGAAAATGGTTCGCGCGGCGCGTCCGGCGGCCGATGCCGGCGCCATGGTGGACGAGCTCCGGCGTGTGCTTCGCATCAGGCGAGAGGTTCGGACGCTGGAGAATGCGGAGGCAGGCGTGCCGATGACCTGGGGAATTGTCCGGCCGGTGGTGCTGCTGCCGGAGACCGCGCGCCAATGGCCCTCGCCGCGGCTAAAAGCCGTGCTGCTGCATGAACTCATACACGTACAGCGGCACGATTTGCTGGCGCAGACGCTGGCGCAGTCGGCATGCTGCCTTTACTGGTTTCATCCCCTGGTATGGCTGGCAGCCCGCGAGCTTCGCAAGGAGCGGGAGGCGGCTTGCGATGATGCCGTCCTCAATCGCGGGCTCAAGCCGGCGGACTACGCCGCGCACCTCATGGAGCTGGCCCGATCCATGGCGGGCAGGGCCAGCCTGGCGGACGCGCCGGCCATGGCCGAGGCAAGCGACCTGGAGTCCCGCGTACGCGCACTGCTCGACCGCGGGCGAAACCGTGCGCCGCTCTCGCGGCGGGCTGCGTTGACGGTGGTGGCGCTGGCGTGTGCGCTGGTGCTGCCGGTCGCGACACTCACCACACGTGCCCAAAGCGGGCGCGGGGCGCTCGCCGGAATCGTCAACGATCCCAGCGGCGCGCGTGTACCGGGTTGCACGGTGGTAGCGAAGAATCTCGACGGCACGAATCAGGAAACCACTCGGGTCAACCCCGCCGGCGAGTATGCGTTCGCGGCGATTCCGCCGGGACGGTACGCCATCGAAGTGCGCGCGCCCGGTTTCAAGATCGCCAAGGCGGAAGGGGTGGTCACGGCCGGTGCGGCGGCGCGGGTCGACGTGAACCTGGAAGTCGGCGAGATTTCCGAAAGCGTCAAGGTGACGGGCACGCGGTCGAGTCCTCCGGCGGCCCGATCGATGTCGCAGGCCGGGACGCCGCAGCGAATCCCGATCGGCGGAAACGTGCAGCCGGCGAAACTGCTGGTCAAGCATGATCCGGAATACCCGGCGGATCTCAAGGCGCAGGGTGTGACCGGCCAGGTGCTGATCCGGATGATCATTTCCAAGACCGGCGAGCCCTTGAACGCGCAGGTGGTGAACACCGATGTCAATCCGGGGCTCGCGCAGGCGGCCCTGGATGCGGTGAAGCAGTGGCGGTACGCGCCGGTGCTGCTAAACGGGCAGCCAGTCGAGGTGGTGACGACCGTCACCGTGGCTTTCGAGTTGAACTAGCGGCGTGTAGCGCGCGCCACGCATCGTCGATGGCCTGACACGAAAACCAGGCAGAATTGGAGAAAAAGCTGCGGCCCGCGGCGTGCTGACCGGCAGGGCAGGCCAGGAGGCCTACCCTATTATGTTGACGCTGAAGTATCTGCTCGAATCGGTGGGATTCGTGCTGCTGGCGGCCGGCGCCGCCATTCTGATTCACGCATACGTCCGGCGGCAGCCCCTGCGATGGGGCGATGCGGCGCAGTTGGCGGGCGCCGGATTGATTCCGCTGCTGGCCGGAATCAGTATCGTGGTGGTGCCTGCCGGAATGGCCGGCATCCGGGTCAGCCAGATTTCCGGGACGGTGCCGGGCACGTTGTACCCGGGGCTGCACCTGGTGTTCCCTTTGATCGAAAGCGTGGCGACATACGATACACGCGACCAGATGTTCCAGACGGTGTTCGGCGAGAAGGCAGCCGAATCGCTGAAAGTGCAGACCAAGGAAGGCCTGAGCGTCGCGCTGGCGGTGGCGGTCCGTTACCGGATCGACGCCAACAGGCTGGCGTTCGTCCACGCCAATCTCCCGCATCCGGTGGAAACCGAGCTGGTGCCGCCGGTCGTTGGCAGCACCTTCCGCGTAATCGC
>Ga0335079_10001637_pt1 | contig 25548 bp, 19 predicted proteins | sample Lox_Sample_33_FD_206719 | JGI IMG/M metagenome (GOLD analysis project Ga0335079, IMG submission 206719) | Soil microbial communities from Loxahatchee National Wildlife Refuge, Florida, United States - Lox_Sample_3.3 | ecosystem: Environmental > Terrestrial > Soil > Wetlands | place: USA...
CCACATGACGGCGGGAATCAGCGAGAAAGCCACACCCATCATTGCCATCGGTACGTACAAGCTGATTTGCGTGTATGCCATCATGAGGTAAACGGGAATCAGGAGAACTGAGCCCAGCATCATGAGCAGCGCGCGTTTGCCAACCTTATCGACGAACAGGCCAAAAATTGGCGTGCCGAACATGGTGAAGGCAGTCAGAATGCTGACCAGGAAACCGCCCAGCTCGCGGCTGGTGCCGTGTGCTTCGATGAAGAACTTGATGGCAAATGTCTCGAAAGGGAAGATTGCCGAGTAAAAGACGATGCAGAGCGCAACGATGTACCAGTAGGAGAGCCCGAAGTTGAAGATGTCGCTGAAGACAACCTTATCGGTTGAGCCCTGGTGGCCGAGATCCATCTTCATCTCGGCGTAGGATTCCATGACCCAGTAGATTATCGCGCCGATCACGCAGAGGGTGGCGAAGCCGACCGAGATCAGCAGTGGTCCTCGCCAGTTGGTATAAGACGATTTCGCCCAGGTGGGCGAATTCTGCGCCAGCCATGTGCCCATGCGGGCAATCATCAGGTTAATGCCAAAGGCAAAGCTCAGTTCCTTCCCGCGGAACCACTTTGCGACCGCAGTGGTAACGGCAACAATCAACGATTCCGCCCCCAAGCCAAACACCAGGCGCCCGCCAGCCATTACAGGAACCGAGAAGGCGCTGTGAATAAACCACCAGTCGAAGTGAAAATATAAAAGACTCCCCGACAAGACCGTCAGGATCGAGCCCACCAGACAGATCACTCCGAAAATGAAGATCGCTTTACGGGTGCCGATTCGATCCACAACGTACCCGCCGATGAGCACCATGAAAACATTCGGGACGCTGTAAATCGCCTGCAACCAGCCTATGTTCGAATCCGAAAAATGGAGTTGCTTTGAAAGCACATCGGCTATGGGCGCAATGCAGTCATAAACGTAGTAGTTCCCGAACATCGTCAGGCTGACGAAAACCAGCACCAGCCAGCGGTACAGGCGAGTAGGTTCGCGCTTTGTAAATGTGGACATCAGAGCTCCCTACGGGCTGCCATCAGGATTCTCAGGAGAAAGCACAAGATATCAGAAGACGCAACTGCGGGCACAGATCGTTTCAGGGTTCCTCGACCGCGAAGGCGCATGTGAAACGAGAGACGCTAGGACGATGCTGTGCTTCTACTACTATTTACTCCCTAGTTTACAGGATGGCGGGAGCCAGTTCGAAGCCTTGGCGCCCAACTTAACTTTGCGATGTCTGCATCGAAGTCGGGGCCTGCATAACTGAGAATCAGGTCACGCCGGGATTCGGTGTGGCAGGTATGAGGAGCGAAAGCTGATGAAATTTGCAGCTGCAATGGGAATTCTTGGCCTTTTGACATGCGCATCGCTGATGGCGCAGCAAACATACGATCATGCGGAAGTAGGGGTGTTCGCGGATTACCTGCGTTTCAGTCCTCTGACTCCCAACATTAATTTTGTTGGAGTGGGCGGAAGAGCGGGCGTGAATGTCAGTTCCAACATTATGCTGGAAGGGGAGTTGAACTACGATTTTGAGCGTAACTATACGGCGACCTACGGAAACGGCCTTTCGACCACCTTCGTCCGGACCGGAATACGTCCGCTGACCGGATTATTTGGCCCTAAGTTTCAGGCTGGCACCAGCGGTCCGGTGAGATTTTTCGTGACCGGCAAAGTCGGGTTCATCGATTTCAGTACCAGCACGGCTGCCGCAACCCCAGGAACCGTTACGTCCACTCTCAATGGTGTCGGCGGGGCTTCCACCCATGTTGCGTTTTACCCTGGAGCAGGCATCGAGGGCTTTTGGGGTCCGTTCGGCTTGCGGCTCGATGTGGGCGACGAAATTTATCTGAACAACGGCGCCTATAACAATCTGCGGGTCACCTTTGGCCCGCATTTCCGGTTTTAATTTTCTTCCGACCCAAGCGACGAGACGGGGGCACGACGGTGCTCCCGTTTTTCCTGTCATCGATCCAGACCCGTGTGTGCGAAAGTTTGCGCATTCATGTGCAAAAGTTTTCACCTTGACACTTTGAGCAATTCCGTCCTAAGATTCTCCCGCTTCACTGTGCTCCGTTTCTCCCATCCGGAGTGCCATCGTTTCCATGACTCACCACCAAAAACCCAGAAGGAAAACTATGCGAGGAAGAAACATGAAGCTGTGGCGAATGCTCGGCCTTGCTCTAAGCGTTATGCTGGCTTGGGGCGGACTTGCCCAGGCGCAGACCTGGACGGCGCTCAACAATCAACCCACTTTTACTACCGACACTGCCCTCCTGCTCACCGATGGCACTGTCATGATGCACCAGTACAACAGCAATAACTGGTGGCGGCTAACCCCGGACAATACTGGCAGTTACATCAACGGTACGTGGACGCAACTCGGTTCTATGCCGTCGAATTACAAACCTCTTTACTTTGCCTCTGCCGTGCTCTCTGACGGCAACGTAATCGTAGAAGGCGGCGAGTATAACAACCTGCAACAGGACGAGACCAATCTGGGTGCGTTTTACACCTACTCGACCAACAGTTGGGTTGCGGTGACCGCTCCAAGCGGCTGGACGGAAATTGGCGACTCACCCTCCGTTGTATTGCCGAATGGCACCTTCCTGCTGGGCCAGAATGAGAGCACGAAAATGGCTCTGTTTAATGAATCCAGCAAGACCTGGACCAGCACTGGCACGGGCAAGAAAGATGACTTCGAAGAAGAAGGATGGTCACTGCTGCCGGATGGAAGCGTTCTGACCACCGACGCGGTAGATGCTCCCAGCGCAGAGAAATACATTTCTTTGAAGAGCCGCTGGATCAGCGCGGGCAGCACGATCGTTCGCCTGGAAGATCCGGGATCGGAAGAAGTCGGACCGCAGATCCTGCTGCCTAATGGCACAGTTTTCGCCATGGGCGCTAACGCTTCGGGTGCTGGACACACATCGACCTATACGCCTCCGGCGAACATCAGCCAGCCGGGGACGTGGACCGTCGGTCCCGACATGCCGGGTAAGAACGACATGGCGGATGCGCCAGCTGCCATTCTGCCCGACGGCAACGTGCTCGCCGAAATGAGCCCCGGAATCTTCGGATCCCCGGTCAGCTTTTACGAGTACGATGGCACAGCGTGGAACCTGGTACCGAATCCTCCGGCCGTTGGCGCTGAGAACACATCATACGAAGGCCGTATGGTGGTTCTGCCGACCGGTCAGATTATGTTCTCCGTTGCGGATAACAAGACCAAAACCGTTTCGATCTACACTCCCGCGGGCAGCGCGAATCCCGAGTGGGCTCCTGCCATCACTTCAGTCCCGACCACTATTACGCACGGGCAATCCTACATCATCAAAGGAACCCAGTTTAACGGCGTATCAGATGGCGCAGCCTACGGTGACGATGCTCAGATGAACAGCAACTATCCTCTCGTGCGCATCACCAATGACACCACCGGACACGTTTTCTACTGCAAGACCCACAACCACAGCACAATGGCAGTTGGCACCGGAACCAAGCCTGTCGGCACGCATTTCGACGTGCCTGCCGGCATCGAGACTGGCGCCAGCACGATTGAAGTTGTGGCCAATGGCATCGCCTCCGGCCCGGTGGATGTGACCGTTAATTAAATTGAAGCTGCTCGCTTCTGGTTTCGGACCCACTCCTGTGAAGGAGTGGGTTTTTTCTGCAATATTATGCGCTACTCCCGTGACAGTTTAGGCATCCTACGCCAAAGGCGACCAATTAGCAGAAGGGCGGAATCAGGATGCCACGCAAATCATGCGTCTTTGTCCTGCTCATCCTAGCGACGGGTTTCGCATGGGCGCAACGGGAAATTACTCCTCAGGCGGAGCAAAGGATCACAAGAGAAGTTCGCCACCAGTTGCTGATGCAACCCTACTACACGGTTTTTGACAATCTGGCATACAAAATTGAAGGGTACAACGTGGTACTGACGGGGCAAGCGGTGAATCCTGTTCTGAAGAGCGATGCGGAAGCCGCAGTTAAGAAAATTGAAGGTGTGGAACACGTTGACAATGAAATCGAGGTGCTGCCGCTCTCGCCTATGGACAACCGGCTAAGAGTGCGGCTTTACCGCGCCATCTACGGCTATACGCCACTGCAGCAGTATGCGCTGCCAGTGATCAAACCAATTCACATCATTGTGAAGAACGGCCACGTGACTCTGCTGGGAGTGGTTGACAGTGAGGCGGACAAGAATCTTGTCACGATGAGGGCCAACTCGGTGCCGGGTGTGTTTTCCGTGGCCAATGATCTGGTCGTGGGCAAGTCCTGATGCCGCGTGAACTCAAATGCGAGTAACGCTCCTGATGAATTCCTTCAATTGAAGCTGATCGGTGCCGGACAGCTGCAGGAACTGAACACCGATGCCGAATCCGGGTGTACTCGATGCTACTCGTGCGTCGGTCCATAATTTGTAGTCATGGACCCAGATCGCGATGCGAAGCTGGGAATTTCTCGGCAGAGGCATCGGCATCTCGACGAAACAGCCACCTAGGCTGATATCGGTGGCTTTAGCACGGATCGGTGTTTCCTGAGCCTGAGGATAAAGTTCGACAGAGAGGGAACACTTCATTCGCGGGTTGCTGCGCCTCTCGGCGATTCGCTGTACCTGTGGGCGATAGTTATCTAAGGCCGCCTCCAGCAGAGGAAAGTCCCAAAGAGCTTTTTCTGGAGTCAGATTCAAGAGGCCGATGTGGCCGGCGCGAGGAGTATTCGGGGCTCCCACCCACTTGACGCGGAAGTGGCCTTTCGTTTGCCCATAGGTAAGGCCGATGATCTCATCAACCGCAGGCTGGGCCTGCACTCCCGTCAATTCCACCCCTTGGCGGCTGACATTGACGGTAAAAGCTTTTTCCGAGAAAATCTGACCGTTGCTGTCAGTGCCGAAAATGCGGACGGGCACTTTTTTTTCAATACGAGGTTCCCGGCGCTTGCCCATAACGAGGACGGACCTCGGTCACGTTAAATTTACTTTACATAGATGGCAATTTCACATTCCCTAGCTTAACAAAGGGAAAAACGCTGCAAAAGCTTGCATTGGTAACGCTCGGGATCGGGGTGCATCGGGACAATCTCCGCAATCGCAAGTACTTGCCGCCAGCCTTACGGCACACTAATTGCTCCTTCCTGCGCCAGCGTTGGTGCGTTTAGCGGGGGCAGAGGACGCGCTGCTGCGGGGGGATGATGCATACAGAGACGTTCTGGATGACCTGTGACTCGACCGAGCAGCTGCGTGCCGAATATGGCCCGTTTCAGACCAGGGCGGAGGCCGAGGATGAGGCGCGCAGGCTGGGTTTCGGCTTCCTGCTGCGCTATGAGCACATGATCGGGGACAACGAAGAAATTCACGAAGTGCGCTGCGTTTTTATCGAGCTGCCGAACCACCCTCCCGTAGCCGCACAGGGTACCATCGTCAGAAGATTGCATACCCGGTGCGCCACCTGCGGCGAATCAGCTGTGCATGAAGAGCCGTGGCGAGCTGAGGTTTGGGCTGACATTCACGAATTCGAGCACATCCGCCACCGGGTGCGCCTTTTCGAGCAGACCCGCCGCGAAGGCCTCAAGGAAATCGGCGACTGGCGCGACACCTGCGCGTAAACGAGTCAGTAAACTCTTCCTCGACATAATTTTCTGCTAATCTGTTCGCGGCTTACTTTCCTTAACAAAATGATCGAAATCAACGGCAAAGTAGAGCAGGTTCATTTTTACGAATCGAATGTAGGAACACCCAACAAGTCCATTGTGGTTGTTCTGGTGGACAGCCGTCTGCCGAAAACCGTGGCAATTGAAGGCGACGTACGCAATGCATTGCCGGTTGGAAGCCGCGTCAGAATGAAGATCCGCAAGGATGGCGACGTGAACGTTCTGGCGCATGTGGAATATTACTGACAGGCGACAGGCAATGCTTTATGGCGCTGAAAACTCAACAGTTACGCAAGTAACTTCCTAGAAGCAGTTCTTCATCGCATCTTTCTGCGATTCCTAAGACAATTCAATTATTAACGCCGCGGTGTAACTCTGTGGCGAAGGGATGTGGTCGTTGGCCAAAACAGAGCAAGTTCCGCAGCCATCCATGCTGGCGCGCGCAGAGGAAATTCAACAACAGATCCAGGCGCTTTCTGCACGTGATCTGCAACTCTGGTCGATTGTCATTCTCGTGCTGGTGGTTCTTGCAGCGGGGATGCTCGCGCTTATTCTCCCGAACGTCATGTGGGCGCAACGCGTAGTGCGCATCGAGCATATCTATCTGCCGCAGCTATTCTTTGGACTGATCTCTTTGATTTTATTGTTCAACATCTATCTCATCGGGCAAAAGCTTGCGCTCAACAATACCCGCCGTGCGCTGATCAGCGAACTGGTGCTGAATGAGAGGCTGGAGAGCCTTTCGCTGGTGGATCCGCTAACACAACTGTTGAATCGCAGGGCGATGAACGAGTTGATTCCTCGGGAAGTTTCGCGCGCCAACCGGCTGGGCAGCTCGCTTACATTCATGACCGTCGATGTCGACCGTTTCCAGAAGATCCGTACAGAGCACGGCGACACGGAAGCGAACAATCTGCTCGGCGATTTCGCGGCAGTGATGAAAGGGGTCTTTCGTGGTGGAGACCTGATATTCCGCCAGGGCGCGGGTGAATTTCTGGTAATGATGCCCGACACCACCGAAGAACAGGCCGATGCGCCGGTGCAGAGGCTACTGCGTGCGGTGGAACACTGGAACGTCACCAGCAAAACCAGCTACGAGCTTTCGTTTGCCTGGGGTCTGGCGGCATACATTACCGGCACGGATTTTGAAACCGTGCTGCGCGCCATTGATCGAAAGATATTTCAGAAGAAAAACAACCTCGTCCCAGCGTTTTGAAATCAGGTTCCCGCTGTGGCAGACGATGAGAGTTGTTCCGCCGCAGCGCTGTCCAGCATCCAAATCAATCTTCCCTCCAAAGGTCTTACCCTTTGCGCAGGCAGATCGGCGGCAGGATTTTCCAGTACCTGATGAACGATTGCGGCTTTCTCTTTGCCGCTCGCCAGAAACACTATACATTTTGCGTTGTCCAGGACCGGCAAGGTAAAGGTGATCCGATCGGTGTTGAGCTTCCCCACCCAGTTGGCGGCGACGAGATGGTTCTCATCGGTGAGCGCCGGGCTGCCAGGAAATAAAGAAGCAGTATGACCCTCCGGTCCGAGGCCGAGAAGAACCAGGTCAAAGCGAGGGAATTCGCCAGGCTTCAAATGAAAGAATTCACGCAAGCCACGCTCGTATGCCCGCGCCGCATCTTCTGCGCTGGGCAACTCAGCATGGATGCGGAAAATATTCTCAAGTGGCACCGGAACTTTGGACAGCAAGGCTTCTTTGACCATCCGGAAGTTGCTATCGGGGTGGTCCGGGGGGACGTGCCGCTCATCGCCCCAGAAGAAGTAAGTCTTCTGCCACGGGAGGTTCGGGATGACGCCGCTCGCCAGTACGGAGTACATACCCTTCGGCGTTGAGCCACCCGAGAGAGCAACGGCAAACCTGTCATTTTCCCGAACCGCTGTTTGAGCAAGGGAAGCAAACTCCGCGGCGGCGGCTTTGAACAGTTGAGTTGGGCCTTCGAAAACGCGGATCTCAGGCGATGTCATAGTTTTTATGATGCCGCCGAATGCATAACCGCATGGTCATGCTTGCTGGTGGACTAATGAAGTCATATGCTCCTGCGAGTAACGCGCGGCCCCGAGCAAAGCAGTTTTGTCATTCACAATCACGCTGACCGGAATGGTTTCAAGCAGTGTCTGCATGCGTCCTTTGTTGACGAATGAATGCATGAATAAAGGCCCCGACAGTTTGGGCAGCATCTTTGGCGCAATTCCGCCACCGAGGAAAATCCCTCCCGTCGCCATCAGTTTCAAGGCCAGGTTGCCGCCCTCGGCGGCGAAAACGGAGACAAAAATATCCAATGCCTGTTCGCACATGGGGCAAGTGCTTGCAACTCCTGCGCCGCAGATCACCGCGGCCGGATCCCCATGTGACATTGCGTCGCGAATCGACGGCGACTCGGTGCCGCGATGCGTGTCGCGCAAAAAGTGGTAGACATTAACCAGGCCAGGCCCCGAGACGATGCGCTCATAGCTGACGTGCCCATAACGAGTTTGTAAATAGCGCAACAATTCCATTTCGAGCTCACCGCGCGGGGCAAAATCGGCGTGCCCGCCCTCGCAGGCGAACACACGATGGTGCGATCCGTCCCAATACAAGCCTGCCTGCCCAAGCCCGGTTCCGGCCGCGATTACCGCTTGATTTCCCGGAAGCGTTGCCTTGACCTGATTAAGTGGAACAACATCTTTCGCCTCCAGCACAGGAATCCCCCACGCCTCGGCCTCCAGGTCATTCATCAACTCAACATTCACCAATCCGAGTTCGTGAGAGAGCCGCTCGGATTCGATGACCCACGGCAAGTTGGAGGTCTCCACTCGGCCTTTGCGCACGGGGCCGGGAACTCCAAAGCATGCAGACGCAGGTTGCAAACCGGAGCTCTTCACGAAATTCACTACGATTTCGTCGAGGCTGACGTGCTCGCGGCTGGGATACACCGAAGAGGTAACGAGGCGGAACTTGCCGATTTCAACATCGAAGAAGGCCAGCCGGGCATGGGTTCCACCAATATCGCCGGCCAGGATCATTTTTCAAAATTTCTCCAATGGCGGCCGTCACGTTCCAGAAGCTCATCGGCCTCGCGAGGGCCCCAGCTGCCGGCGGGATAATTCGGGAAGGCCCGCGGCGGCAGCGCCGCCCAGACATCCAACACCGGACTTACGACACACCATCCGGCTTCGACCATATCCGCGCGCTGGAACAGCGTCTGGTCGCCGAGCATGCAGTCATGCAACAGGCGCTCGTAGCCAGTGCTCGGCTGAGTGCCAAAATAATCCGCGTATTCGAAGTTCATGTTCACATCACCGAGGCGCATCACCGGGCCGGGAACCTTGGCTGCGAACTGGAGAGAGATGCCTTCTGCCGGTTGAATGTGCAGCACAAGCTGGTTCGGCATGAGATTCGCGACTGCGGTGTCGCGGAACAACACAAACGGCGCGCGGCGGAACTGGATTGTGATGTGGGTATTCTGCGCCGCCAGGCGTTTGCCGGTGCGCAAGTAAAACGGGACGTCAGCCCAGCGCCAGTTATCGATGGCCAGCTTCATGGCGACGAAAGTTTCTGTCTTGGAGTCGGCGGGAACGTCCTCTTCTTCCCGATAGCCCCGGACGCGTTCGCTACCGATGAGCCCGTCGCCATACTGCCCGCGCACCGTGCGGGTCAGAACTTCCTCGGCGCTCAGCGGCTGAATGGCATGAAGAATCTTGGCCTGCTCATCACGCACCGCATCCGCCTGAAACGAAATCGGAGGTTCCATTGAGGTGAGGCTGATGAGTTGCATGATGTGGTTCGGCACCATGTCACGAAGTGCGCCGGCATGATCGTAGTAGCTGCCCCGTTGCTCCACGCCGACCGTTTCTGTAACCGAAATCTGCACATGATCGATGTAGCGCCGGTTCCAGATGGGCTCGAAGATGCCGTTGGCAAAGCGAAAAGCGAGGATGTTTTGAACGGTTTCTTTACCCAGATAATGATCAATGCGGTAGATCTGTTTTTCCTTGACCACCTGCAGCAACTGTTGGTTCAGTGCCCGCGCCGATTCCAGATCGTGACCGAAAGGCTTCTCAACCACCACTCTGCGCCAGTGTTGGTTCTCCTCCATCAATCCGGCAGCGGATAATTGCCCGACAATCGAGCCAAAAAACCTGGGGGCGGTCGCTAGGTAGAAAAAATAATTGCCGTGCGTGGAGTGGTCCCGGTCGACCTTCTCGAGATATGCCTTCAGCTGCGCGTAGACATTCTTGTCATCAAACTCGGCGGTGATGTAATACACGCGCTTGAGGAACCACTCCACAATCTCGTTGTCGATATCGCTTCCTGCGTAGTGCTTTATGTCCTCAGAGACTCTGCTGCGGAAGTCATCATCGGATATTTGCGTATGCGAGACGCCGACGATGGCAAACTCACGGGAGAGCAACTGCCCTCGTGCCAGATTGTAGAGCGCCGGAACCAGCTTACGCTCGGTGAGATCGCCGCCCGCGCCGAAGATGACCATGACGCAGGGATCGGACGGCCTCCCTGCGCGCCTTGCCGGAGTGGGCAATACCTCTGTTTGTGCCATTCGTCCTCTCTAGGCGCTTTTCTTTTTCGCGGGCTGTCCGGATGATATCGAAGGCTCCAAGTGCCCACCAAATTTCTGGCGCATGGCGGAAAGAACCTTCTCCGCAAAGCTATGCTCTTTACGCGAACGGAAGCGCACGAACAGCGCTGCCGAAAGCACATCTACCGGAACAGCTTCTTCGATCGCAGCCTGGATCGTCCAGCGGCCTTCACCCGAATCCTGCACGTAGCCGGTGTACTCGGAAAGCGTGGGATTTTCAACCAGCGCCATGGCCGTGAGATCAAGCAGCCAGGAGCTGATCACACTGCCTCGCCGCCAGACTTCGGCAATGTCGGCAAGGTTCAAATCGTAGCACTGATCTTCCGGCAGCTCCTTCCCGGTGGCGTTCTTGAAAATGTCAAATCCCTCAGCGTAGGCCTGCATGATCCCGTATTCGATTCCGTTGTGCACCATCTTCACGAAATGCCCCGCCCCGGATGGCCCGCAGTAGATGTAACCCTCTTCGGCTGTTCCGTCCAGGTTCTCGCGGCCAGGCGTGCGCGGAATCGAGCCGCGTCCCGGAGCAAGGGTTTTGAAAATGGGGTCGAGCTGCTGCACGATTTCCTTTGGACCTCCGATCATCATGCAGTAACCGCGCTCCAGTCCCCAGACTCCACCACTGGTGCCGACATCCAGATAATGAATGCCCTTTTCGCGCAGCATCTTCGAACGACGGACGTCGTCTTTGAAATGGGAATTGCCGCCGTCGATGAGAACGTCGCCGGATTGCATGCGCTGCGCAAGCGCCTGGACGGTTTCTTCCGTTGGTGTGCCGGCAGGCACCATGAGCCACGCAATGCGTGGCTTGCCCAGCTTGCTGACGAAATCGTCGAGCGAGGCGGACGCGACTGCGCCCTCCGCTGCCATGTGCTGCACGTTGTCCGCGCTGAGATCAGTCACGACGACCTCATGACGACCCCCCATCAGTCGACGCGTCATGTTTGCGCCCATCTTGCCCAGCCCAACCATTCCAAGCCGCATGATTTCTCCTTGCCCGTGAAACTGTAGATTGCGTGCTCACGTTAGGGGTCGCAAATAGTTGTCCGGCGCGACGCTCGTGACAGCTGCACGCCACTTCTCTAGATGCACACTCAAAGTCCCGCGTTCACCGTCAGTCAGACCTGGAAACTTCGGCGCGCGTGTTGAGGAACGCCGGGATTTCTAAGACCTGGCCCTGAGCGGAACGGGAAGGTATCAGCCCCTGCGTCGCTTAGATCACCGGGATTTGGATGTTTTTTCGACCGCCCCAAGCAGCTTATCGAACGCATCTGCAAAGAGCTTGACGCCTTCTTCGGTCAGCTTGTCCGTGACTGCTTTCATGGAGATGCCGAGCTTCTCGACCGCCTGCATGATGTAATTCGCTTCATCGATATTTTCGGTCAGACTTGGCCGAGGATGCCCGTGATCACGAAACGCATCGAAGGTCGAGGGAGGAATCGTATTCACCGTGTCTGGTCCGATCAGCTCTTCGACATAGAGAACATCGCTGTAGCTTTTGTTCTTTGTGCTGGTGCTTGCCCACAATACGCGCTGTGTCTGCGCGCCTTTGGCTGCCAGTTTTTTCCAGCGGTCGGTGGAGAAAATCTTCAAATAGCGTTGATAGGTCTGCTTTCCATTTGCGATAGCGACTTTGCCCAAGAGGCTCTGCAGTTGGTTCTTTTCATTCTGATCTTTGGCGGCTTCAAGGCGCTCAGTGAGCTGGGAATCCACTGCGGTATCGATCCGGCTGATGAAAAAGCTCGCCACGCTGCCAATACTGCTTACGTCACCTCCACGGGCGTGAAACTGCTCGAGGCCCGCGATGTACGCTTCCGCGACCTGCTCGTAAACTTCCTGCGAGAAAAGCAGCGTCACGTTGATGTTGATGCCTTCGCTTATCAGCTGGCGAAAGGCAGGAATGCCTTCCGCTGTTCCGGGAACCTTGATCATCAGGTTCTCGCGACCGATCGTCTTCCACAACCGTCGAGCGTTTTCCAGAGTACCCTGGGTATTCAGCGCCAGGTGCGGAGAAACCTCGAAGCTCACATATCCGTCGCGCCGCTTGGTGTTGCGGTACACCGGCATCAGCATGTCCGCGGCGTCCTGAATATCGCGAATCGCCAAAGCTTCATAGCGCTGTTCTGCGTTCAGATCTGTCTTCGCGTCCAGCTTTTTCAGGAGTTCTGAATAGTACTTGCTATCAACGATTGCCTTCTCAAAGATGGACGGATTCGACGTCATGCCTCGCAGTCCGTCTTCGTCAATCAGGCGTTGCAACTCGCCGGTTTCGATGAGATCACGCCGGATGTAGTCGAGCCACACCGACTGCCCAAAAGTAAGAAGCTCGCGTAACGGGTTAGTGGCTTTCGCAGTTTCAATAACTCCGGTCGGCTGCATGAAATTCTCCTTGGCTGATGGTAAACCTATTTGTGCTTCGATTCCTGTATTGCCGCCTTCGCCGCCTCGACGACCTTCTCGGGCGTGAACCCATATTTCTTGAACAGATCCTTGGCCGGGGCTGAAGCGCCGAAGCTATGCATCCCGATCATCTTTCCATACTGGCCGGCGTATCGCTCCCATCCCAAAACCGATCCCGCCTCCACCGAGACGCGCGCTGTGATTTCAGGCGGGAAGACTCGGCGCTTGTAAGATGGATCCTGCTGTTCAAAGATTTCCCACGAAGGCATGCTGACCACGCGCGCCTTGATGCCCTCAGACTTGAGTTGCTCGCAAGCAGTCACGCACAATGACACTTCGCTTCCCGTGCCTATCAGAATGACATCCGGTTTGCCGCCTTCGGCATCGGCCAAAATATACGCACCCTTAATCACGCCCGCAGCGGATGCGTACTTCGTGCGATCAAAGGTGGGAACTGCTTGGCGGGTAAGAACCAGCGCGGCCGGTTCCTTTTTTAGCTGCATGATCAGTTTCCATGCTTCAACCACTTCGTTCGCATCTGCCGGCCGAAGGACGACAAGGTTTGGCACCGCACGCAACGATGCCAGTTGTTCGATGGGCTGGTGTGTGGGGCCGTCTTCGCCCAAACCGATCGAATCGTGGGTAAAGAGGTAAATGGAGGGAATCTCCATGATGGCGGCGATTCGAATGGCCGGTTTCATGTAGTCGCTGAAGTTGAAGAACGTGCCGCCATAGGCGCGAAGCCTGGAGACGACCATACCATTTACCGCAGCTCCCATGGCATGCTCGCGAACACCGAAGTGCAGATTGCGGCCTTCATAGTGTCCGGCCTGAAAATCTCCCGCTCCAGAAAACTTCAGAACAGCTTTCGTCGAGCTTGCCAGATCGGCCGAGCCGCCGATGAGCCAGGGAATGTTCTCGCCAAGAATATCGACGACCTTGCCCCCGCTCTCACGGGTTGCCATTCCTTTTGGATCGGCCGGGAAGGCCGGCAAATTCTTGTCCCAACCGGCGGGCACTTCAACCCGCTGCATTCGCTCAATCTGATCGCCCAGGTCAGCATGCTCTTTCTTGTACTTCGCGAAGACATCATCCCACTTGGCCCGCAAACCCGCCCCACGCTTTCCGATGCCTTCGCGAAAGTGCTCACGCACGCCATCCGGAACCAGGAACTTGGCATTTTCAGGCCAGCCATAAAACTTCTTTGTCAGACGAACTTCCTCTTCGCCCAGCGGCTCGCCGTGGGCATCTTTTTTGTCCTGCTTATGCGGAGAACCGTAGCCAATGTGACTATGAACAACGATCAGCGTCGGGCGATCGTGCGTGCCGAGAAAATTCTTGTATGCATTTTCCAGGGAATCGAGATCGTTGGCGTCGGCGACATGAGTGACGTTCCAGCCATAGGCCTGGAAGCGCTTACCGACATCCTCACTAAACGACCAATCGGCCGGGCCATCAAGGGTCACGTGGTTGTCATCGTAAATCCAGCATAGATTCGGCAGCTTCAAGTGCCCAGCCAGTGACGCGGCTTCGCTGCCTATGCCCTCCATCAGATCGCCGTCACTACAAAAGACCCAAACGTTGTAGTTGAAGATTTCGAAGCCCGGACGGTTATAGCGTGCCGCCAGCCACTTAGCCGCTATCGCCATGCCGACGCTGGTGCCAACTCCCTGGCCCAGCGGCCCAGTCGTGGTCTCAACGCCCGATGTCAGGCGATATTCCGGATGTCCCGGCGTCTTGCTATCCAGTTGGCGAAATTTCTTGATGTCTTCGAGTGTGACCGCATAGTCTTTCAAAACGGTCTGCTGATCTTCAGCGACAGCCTTCACCCCTGCCAGGTACAGCATTGAATACAGCAGCATGGAGGCATGGCCATTCGACAGAACAAACCGGTCGCGATTGGGCCAGACGGGGTGTTCGGGATCGTAGCGCAGGAAATCCTGCCACAATGTGTAGGCAACTGGAGCCAGCCCCATCGGCGCGCCGGGATGCCCGGAGTTGGCCTGCTGTACGGCGTCAATGGAAAGTGTGCGTATGGTATTGATCGCAAGCGTGTCCAGTTGTTTGCCGGTTGCCAGTGTCTGCTCGCTTACGGCCATTCGAGGATCTCCTTGGCAGTGTCTTGAGATGAATCAGACGCGTAAAAAACTCGCTCTTAAGTCTATCAATTTCTTTGGCATCCGGCTGCTCACGACGATCCTTGTGTGGAAGATGCTGCGCAAACAGGCTGGGTTGCGGATATATTGATCAACTCGTTTGCTAACCAGATATCTTGTACGAGGTCGTCGAGATTTTCAAAAGCGATCAGCTGCCGCTGAATCTCACGCCTGGATGAGTTCCTAGCCGTTGCTCTTTTGCTGTTCGAAAGGTTTCTGCAGATATCGCCGCGCTTCATCGAGCGCGCCCTGGGTGTTGTCGTTGGTTTGAATGGCCTGGCGATATTCGTTCGTGGCCCGTTCGCGCTGACCGGTAATATCGAAAATTTTGCCGAGTTGAATGTGACTCCAAACCTCGGTCCAGCGCGGTTCGCCGTCGCCGTTTAATGCATCGCGATAGGCATTGGCTGACGCCTGATAATTCTTCTCCTGAAAAAAAATCTCAGCAATGCGATAGTGCGCCAACGAACTGTTTTTGTTGACTTCGAGCGCTTTGTTGTACTCAGTCAGCGCTCCCGCAAAATCACCCTGAGCGACCAGCGCCTGCCCACGCTGGATCGAGGCCCGCAGTCTTATCTCGGGAGAGTTCCTCAGGACGTCGTGATCGGGATCCACCACAATGCGCCGCGGCTTGCCGAAAGTTTCAATGCTGAAGGCAGATTGTGTTCCTACCACGTCGATTCGCTTTTGTTCGGTCCGTCCGTCGGTGTCAATCTTGAGCTCAACCGGCATACGGAACAGATCAAGGTCCTGAGTGATCTCCCCAACCGTGCGAAATCCGGGGCACCTCTGGTTGGCGGGACATTTATTTCCGAGCCGATATACCGTGTATTTGGTCTTGAATTCGGGCGCACCTGTCGAATCCAGCCACTGGGTAAAGAACCAGGTCAGCTTGTCGCCGTAATTTTGCTCGCAGATTTTCTGGAAATCGTCCATGGTTGCCGGCTTGCCAGCAAACTGCGAGGCAAACTGGCGCATGCTCTGATCGAATTTCTGATCTCCAATCACCCAGCGCAGCATGTGCAGGATCATCGCGCCTTTATCGGTCACCAAAGACTGGAACTCGGGGGAGAACACATCCATTTTGCCTACAGTCGAAAGCGGAACTGTGTCATAGGCCAACGCCCCCACCGACATGTCTTTTATAGCTTCCTCATAGCCGGCGCTGCCTGCCGCTTGTTCCACGTAACGGGCCTCCGAGTAGCGTGCGAAGCCATCGCTCAGCCACCAATCATCGAGCGACGCCGGACTGACTGAGACTCCCCACCATTGGTGAGCGATTGTGTTTGCCAGCAACCGGTAATTAACCTTGTCCGTGACCGCGCGGTTTGCAATCGCAGCCAGTTCCGGAGCCCATGCTTCGGGGACCGTATCATCGGGAATCTCGACGATGCGCAGCGTGGTAGAAGGAAGCGGACCATACGCCGTTATGAAATAGGTAAACTCCTTAACGGCCGTCTCTGTGTAAAGCGCGCCGAGATTCTGGTGAGTGGGTTTGAGAAACAGGTGCAGATCAAGTCCCGCTTCATCGCTCTTGAATTCCTGAAAACTTCCGGCAATGATCGTGCCCGGAAAACTCGGCCTATCTGAAACAAAGGTGAAGGTCTTGGTTTGCATCTCCGCGGACGTTTTTTTCCCCGGAGGAGTGTTGCTGACCGTTTCCTTTCCGCTGCCGATGACGACCATATAGTTAGGAACCGTTACGCTGATGGTCGAGGTGAACCGGTCAATGCCGTAAGCATTCACCGGAAACCAGCGGCCCGCGTAGAGCAGGTAACTTGTGTCATCACCGATTGAGGCAACTTTCAACCCTTGCACCGGGCTGTCCTCCGCAGAATCGAGCTGGCCATCGTACTCGAAAGTCAGCGTACCTGAGTCGCCTTTATTCAGTTCTTTCGGCAACTGCACACGAATCGTCGAGTCCTGCCCCATGCGCTCCGCCGGCAGCGTCTGACCGCTTTCATCCGTCACTTTGGTCACGCGCAGATCGTTGTGCAACTCGAAAACTGCGGCGTTGATATCTTCAACTGCGGTGAACCTGACTTTGGCGAGGGCGGATATTTTATGGGCATGAGGGTCAAGCTCGGCCTGGATCTGGTAATCATCCACATGGAGGCGAGTCTTTTCCGCGCCCCAGGCAGGCAGGCCGAGACACACAAGTAGCCACACAGAGATTGCCCAGACGCGGGCACCAGGGCGAAAACTGGTCAAGATTCTCTCCAGAGAAGACTTGCTCTTCGTATGATGTAGATTTTTACGCAAAAGATGCTGGCGAACAAGGCCGGGCGATCGGGAATGCGCCCAGTTCAACTATGTTATGCCGGAATTGGGCTTGTTCTCGCCGGAGTCATCAGTTCGAGGATGATCTCCGCCGCACGATCCGGCGCGGGTGAGTCGTTCCAGGTTGTTCCTTGCAATCGCTCCCTGACCATTTGAAGATCGGCGAGCATCCGCTCGCGGACGGGACCGTCGGCAAGGATCGATTTCATGTGATTGACCACGTTCTCAACGGTAAAATCTGCTTGAACCAGTTCAGGGACGACTTCCTTTCCCCCGATCAGGTTGACCATGGCGAAATGCGGCACCTTCACGCGCCATCGGCCCAGCAAATAGGTCAGCGGCGTAACGCGATAAACCATCACAAACGGAGTGCCCATGAGTGCCGCCTCGACTGTGGCTGTTCCGCTAGCGATGATTCCGGCGCGCGAGAGAGACAAAGCCTCGAGCGCATTCCGCACCGGGCGGATGGGTTGATTGCCAATTAAACTCTGCACAAATTCCCTCTCGAGAGTGGGCGCAACTGGCAGAAGAAATTCATAGCCCGTGCCGAACTTCGCCGCGGCCTCCAGCATGGTCGATAGATTCATCCTGACTTCCTTGACACGGCTGCCAGGCATGATCGTGATCCATTGTTTATCGGGATCGAGCTTGTGCTCGGCGGCATACTTCAGGCGGTCCATGTTCGGCTTCGGAATGCTCGCCAGGGGATGACCGATGAAAACGGCATCTACTCCGCGGTCGCGATAGAACTTTTCTTCGAAGGGAAAAATCACCAGTGCCTTTTTGATGTACTTTCTGATTAACCGCACCCGCCCCTGCCGCCAGGCCCAGAATTGCGGCGCCACGTAATAAATGACGGGAATGCCGCGTTTCTGCATCTGTCGCGCCACGCGCCAATTAAAGGCGGGTGAGTCAATCACGATCGCCAGATCAGGTTTGCGCTTGTCCGCCTCGCCAATCAATCGCTGAAATAAGCGCCAGATTTTCGGCAGCTGGCTGACGATCTCTGATATCCCGACGACTGCCAGGTCTTTCGAATCGACAACGATGTCGCATCCGGCCGCCCGCATGCGCTCTCCGCCTACTCCGAAAAACTCCAACGGCTGGGTGGCGATACTCTGCCGCCGCAGCGCTTCAATCAGCTGCGCGCCGTACATCTCTCCGGAGGCCTCGCCGGCTGAAATTAAAATCCGCACGAATGCATTGTAATGGCGTGTACCTGAAAGTAAGCTCTTCGCATGTCTGATGTTCGTATCCGTGCAGCTGTGCGCACCGACTTGCCCGCATTGACGCAAACCTATAACTACTACGTCGTGAATACGGCGGTGACTTTCGACATCGACCCGTACACGCCCGAGAAGCGTCTGTCCTGGTTCGAGCAATTCGCGCCGAAAGGGCGCTATCGTTTGGTGATCGCGGAACAGGACGGCAAACTGATCGGCTATGCGGGCACTACTCGTTTTCGTCCGAAGCCAGCCTACGATACAACTGTGGAAACGACAATTTATTGTGCGCCTGGCAATGTGTCATATGGCATCGGTTCCTGTCTTTATCAGGCGCTGTTTGACGCGATTGCACCCGAGGACATCCATCGCGCGGTTGCCGGTTACGCCATACCTAATCCGGCGTCGGAGCGATTGCACGCCCGGTTTGGTTTCAAGCAGGTCGGCATTTTTCACGAAGTAGGACGCAAGTTCGGCCGTTACTGGGATGTGATGTGGTGCGAGAAGCAATTGAGGTAATGCCGCGTCCACGCATGACTTAGTTGCTACTTGGACAACTGGTCCCGTTGCGCCAGGAATGTATCCTGACATCGTCGTGCGGCCTTAAGCAGGTCCGGGAACTCCGGCGCGTTCCGCAGCGAGGCCAAAAGAGGGTCAGTCCGCAGAGCTAGATATGCGCAGTAGTTTCCTTCGATAGAGCTCTTGATAACCTTAAGGGCAGCATCTTTTTGTCCACAGAATGCGAGCGCCTCGCCCATATCGTATTTGTCTTCGGGATCCTCGGTTTCTGAACCCTGCGCAACCACCTCAGCGGTTGCTTTTTCAATCTCGGTCCTCGAACTATTCGGCGACAGCAGGTGATTCGAGCATGCCTGGAAAAATTTGGTTTCCCTGTGATTGGGGTTTAAATGCTTCGAAACCTCGCCTGCCTCGGCGAACTTCCCCTCCACCCAAAGGAGTTTTGTCAGGTTGGAATTGGCCCATTCCGAGCCGGAATCTAAACGCAGATAGTCTTCAGCGCGCTTGGTGTTGCCCATCTCCAGAAACGTGAACATGCAAGACCGCCAAAGCGCATTGCCACTGTCAATCGAAAACGCCGTATCGCACTCATGTGCAGATTCATTGAGCAAGCCCGGGTAGCGCAGCACATAGCCAACCGCGAAATGCGCCAATGCGTTCCCAGGCTGGCGTTTCAGTAGATCACTAACATCTCTGTACGCGGCAATGAGATTGCCGCGCTCTACGCGGTTCGCCGCCAGCTGCGCCGCAGCAAGAGTAATATTTGGATCGAGAGTGAGCGCCCGTTGCAACGCCGCATTGGATTTTTGGTACATGGCTTCGCCGCCATTGGAATACTGGTATGCGAAGTAATATCTGCGTCCAAGCGCCGCCCACGCCGGCGCATAGCTGGGGTCCAAGCCTACAGCGCGCTCCAGCATTGAGATGGCTTCCTGCGTGGGCGCTATGTCAGTGGATTGCGCCACGCTGCGTAAGTACAGGTCGTACGCTTCTTCGTTCTTTGGTTTTGTTGCATTTCCCTCGGACTCGGCGATCGCGCCGAGCGCAGGAACTAAGCCTTGCCGTACCTTCGCAGTGATCTGGCTCTGGATCGCCAGCATGTCAGGAGCCGCAGCCGTGAGCGTGTCGCGCCAAAGCGCACGATTATTGGCGACGTCAACCGCTTCCAGCGTGATCTGAATCTGATTGCCTTCCCTCAGAAAGTGCCCGGTCACGATATCGCTGACGCGCATCTCGTTGCCCGCTTGCTGCAGGTCAACGCTGGCACCAGAATACTTGCTGGTGGTGGCAAAGGGCCTGATGGAGAGAGATCGCACGTAGCTCAGGTCGGTGGCGATTTCGTCGGGAAGCGCGAGGCGCAAATAGTCGAGGTCTTTATCGGGTCCGACGTTTTGAAAGGGAAGGACAGCGACCGTTGCGGGATTGGCCGAGTTGACCGCTGTTTTGGCGGAGGGTCGTGGGATCCAGAAATAAATGGCCACTCCGATCAGTGCCGCAACCAGCAGCGCAATTCCTAATCGCGGATAAGGTTTTCGATGTTCCCCAACTGACGTAACCCCAGAACCTGAAGCATGAGAATCAGCCTGCGACGGGGATGATGGCGCGCTTTGAACGCCCGATGCGTGATCGGCTTGCTGAGCCGGAATTCGGCCGCTCTCGCTATCGCGCTTGAGCCGCTGCAGGTCACTGCGCATTTCAGAAGCGTGCTGGTAGCGCAGGCTGCGATCCTTCTCCAGGGCTTTGTTGATAATCTCTTCCAGCCGTAGCGGAATGTCAGGGTTGAGCCTTATCGCCGGTACTGGAGCGCGGTTCATGATCGCTTCGCAAATGACCGCAGAACTTTCTCCGCCAAATGGCGTGTGCGCGGTCGCCATCTCGTACAGCACAGAGCCAAAGGAAAAAAGATCGGTACGCGAATCCAAGTCGCGAGCCCTGACTTGTTCGGGGGACATATAAGCTACGGTTCCAAGCATTGTGCCGGGGCTCGTCAGATGGGCCTCATCGTCCATCGTCTGCTCATTCGCAATCTGTGTGCTGCCGGGTGATGGCCGCGAACCTGCAGCCACCTTCGCCAGACCAAAATCCAGAATCTTGGCGTGTCCACGCCGAGTCACAAAAACGTTGGCGGGCTTGATGTCACGATGCACAATGCCTTCACTGTGCGCGGCATCGAGTGCGTCGGCAATCTCGATAGCCAGCGTAAGCAAGGTCTCTGTCTCGAGAGGACGATTTCCGATAGCATGTTTCAGGGTGACTCCATCGAGAAATTCCATGGCGATGAAGGCGTGACCGTCATGCTCATCGATTTCGTAAATGGTGCAGATGTTTGCGTGGTTCAGCGCCGAAGCCGCCTGCGCCTCGCGCTGGAAGCGGCCCAAAGCCTGCGGGTCTTTGGCAACTTCGTCCGGCAGAAACTTGAGCGCAACGAAACGGTGCAGTTTGATGTCCTCGGCCTTGTACACCACTCCCATGCCCCCGCCGCCGAGCTTCTCGACGATCGTGTAATGGGAAATGGTCTGGCCGAGCACGAAGAAATGCTAGAGGTTCGGCGTCTTTAGAGTCAATTCAGAAGAAAGAATATTTCTAATCATCCGCGTTAGCGGTGACTTCCGGATTCGCGGGCGAGGGCGGCCGCGCCACGCTGAGTTCCTGGTCTTTGTATTGCAGCTGGTAAAGCTTGTAGTAAATCCCGCGCTGCGCCAGCAGTTCCTGATGCGAGCCCATCTCGCGGAGCTGGCCTTTGTGCATGACGATGATCTTATCGGCGCGCTGCACCGTGGAAAGACGATGAGCGATGATGATCGAAGTCCGGCCTTCGACCATGCGGCTCAACGCTTCGCGTACGCGAAACTCAGTTTCCGTGTCCACGCTGGATGTGGCCTCGTCCAGAATCAGAATCTTTGGATTATGGGCCAGCGCCCGGGCAAAAGAAATTAGCTGCTTTTGCCCGGTTGAAAGTGTGCTGCCGCGCTCGCGAACCTCTTCCTTGAATCCTTGCGGGAGGCTGCGGATGAAGTCGGCAACGTTTACGTCCTCAGCGGCTTTTTCCACGTCTTCATCTTCGATCCATTTCGTTCCAAGGCGGATATTCCCCTCGACGGTGCCGGTAAACAAAAACGGATCCTGCAACACGATGCCGAAGCGGCTTCGCAAATCGTTCAGATCCATTTCTCTTATGTCCACGCCGTCAATTCTCACCGCGCCTTTTTGCACATCGTAGAAACGCATCAGCAGCGAAATGATGGTCGTCTTGCCTGCGCCGGTGTGGCCGACAATCGCAACAGTTTCGCCCGGATTGATAGCAAAACTGACGTCGCGCAAAATCCAATCAGGGGTCGCGGCTTCAGAGTGCGCTTCTTTGTTGGCGTTCTGCGGAACTGTTCTATAGGCGAACCAGACATGATCAAACTCAACGCGCCCCGGGCCATCAGGCGTTCTAATCACAGCTGGCGAGGTGATTTCGACGGGTGTGTCAAGCAGCTTGAAGATGCGTTCACTTGACGCCATCGCCGATTGCAGGATGTTGTACTTTTCGCTGAAGTCCTGGATGGGCCGGAAAAAGCGCTGCGCGTACTGGATGAACGCCGCGAGGACCCCGATTGTGGTCGTGTTTCGAATGACATCGTTGCCCCCGAACCAGATGACACACGCAATAGCGACCGCGGAGAGCAATTCAACCACGGGGTAGTACACGGCGTGCGCCAGGATGGCGTCTTTGTACGCCTCCATGTGCACTTCATTGATATCAGAGAATTTGTTGTAGGCGCGCTTCTCGCGATTGAACAGCTGCAGCACCACCATGCCGCTGACGTGCTCCTGCAGGTAAGCGTTGATGCGGGCTATAGCTACGCGAATCCGGCGGTATGAATCGCGAACCTTATCGCGGAAAACCTTTGTCGCAATGGCGATGATCGGTAAGACGGCGAACGTGATCAGCGCCAGCCTGGAGTTCATGCGCAGCATGATCCACACGATCCCAACGAGAACAAAGACATCTTCAAAGATCGAAACCACGCCCGAAGTAAACATCTCGTTCAGGGCGTCAACATCGGTAGTCACGCGCGTCACCAGCCGCCCAACCGGGTTCTTGTCGTAAAAACCGATGTGCATGCGTTGCAGATGGCGAAAAATCTGGCTACGCAGGTCATACATCACCATCTGGCCGGCCCACTGCATGAAGTAGGTCTGGAGGTACTCGAGCAGAAAGCTGAATACCAGAAGGCCGACGTAGATAGCCGCGATTTGCGCGATACCGGCGAGAGGCTTGCTGCTCAACATGAAATCGAGCGGAGTGTGCAGGCCTTTGACCGGCGCGAGATACCGGTCGATCACGACGTGCGTCAGATATGGCCCAAGCACGTCTGCGCCCGCCTTCAGCACAATCGAGGCGAGCGCTATTCCCACCTGCCATTTGTATGGGAGCAGGTATCGGAGCAGCCGCTTCATCAGGCGGCTGTCATATGCCTTACCGAGGATTTCCTCTTCTTGGGCCATCGGGGCTACGGTAAAGATACCTCAATTGGATTGAGGAACGGCGCCCGGGGAGCGACTTCTATCTAAAGTGCCAAGGCCAAAAGGGTTGTACTTCTGATTTCCCCCTGTCACGCATGTTCCCAGCCGTGGGTTAAGATGTACTAACTCTTCCTATGCAAAATCTTGGGATCAACCCGGCGATGTCCGGCCCGGCGTTGCACCCTCCCCTGTCCAAGCGCCGTCGTCGTGTGCGTCACAAGGTCCACATCCCGGCCTACGCGCAACTGGTAGCCAATCCCAGCATCATCGGACTTGACCTGAACGAAATCCTGAATATCAGCGAAGAGGGCATGGCGGTGAAGGCTGCCTCGAAGCTCGCGCCGATGTCGGCGCAGGATGTTTGCCTTGACCTGTCGGAGACTAACACCAAGATTCGTACCCGTGCAGAGGTCGTGTGGTCGGATGATTCCGGCCGCGCCGGCATGCATTTCCAGGGCTTGGATGAAGCTTCGGTGCAGCGGCTGAAACAATGGCTTTTCATCAACTCCATTACTGCATATCTAAACCATGGAGCAGCCGCGCCGGAAGGTTACCAGCGCCAGGATTCGGAGGGGCTGCCGCAGCAGAATTCTCAGCCTGAGGCTCAGCGGCATTTGCCCGACCACAGCACTATGCTGGCTGCACTCGCGGCCGTGCAGCGCGAGGTGCAGGCACAGGCGTCTGACCTCGATGCGGCGCTGCAGTTAATTGCGAGGAGATCATTGGCTCTTACGCGGGGCAGCGGAGCGGCGGTGGCTTTGACTGAAGGTGGGGAGATGATCTGCCGCGCCACCGCCGGTCCGGATGCTCCCAGCCTGGGTGCTCGCCTGAAAGTGGGGTCAGGCTTTTCCGGAGAGTGCGTCCGTCGTGGAAGGCCGCTGCGCTGCGACGACGCGGAAACCGACGAAATCGTCGATCGGCAAAGTTGCCGGGCGCTTGGTATCCGTTCGATTCTGGCCGTGCCAATCCGTTGGAATGAAGCAGTAATCGGATTGATCGAAGTTTTCTCTCCACATCCCTTTCGTTTTGATCACAGCGGTGAACAGGTGCTGCTCCGCCTGGCAGAGATTTCCTGCGATGCGATTCATCAGGCGGGAACATTGGAAGCAGAGTCGCTGCCCGAGGCCGATGGCGATGTGACGGAACGGGACGAATTCGCCGGCGACGGTGAAACCGAAAGTCCAGCGCCCCTTCCGCATTCCAGGCGGATGCTTTTCATCGCAGTGATCATCACCCTCATAGTCGCGGGATTCTGGATCATCACGCCGCGTGGCTCGAAGCCAGACAAGAACCGCCCGTCAACGGTTTCAAGACCAGCCGTTCCCGCCGTTTCTGCCGCTTCGACCAGTTACCAGAACTTGCGGCAACTGGCGATGCAAGGAGATCCGGCGGCCGAGTTCGCACTGGGTGCGCGGTACGCCACCGGCGAAGACGTCAGCCAGGATTACGGCGTAGCCGTCCAGTGGTTTGCAAAAGCTGCCGAACAAGGGCACGTTGGTGCTGAGGCGATCCTCGGCGCTTACTACTGGGCAGGCCGCGGAGTGCCTCAGGACTTAGTCAAAGCTTATTTCTGGTCGGTGCTCGCCCAGACCGGCGGCGATGAAGCCAGTAAGTATCGCGTGGAAGTCCTTGCCTCGCGCATGACACGCGGGCAGATCGTCGCCGCACAGCAGCAGGCGAATGAATGGATCAAGGAGCACCAGAGCACCGCGAAAGCCACGCAATAGCCTCCCTCTCAACCTGCAAATCCGCGTTATGTTCCACGTGGAACATCGTCATGACAACTGAGGGCATACATCTGTGTCATGGCTGGCCCATCTTGCCTTTTCGCCCGAGACTAGCACGTCGAAGGCTGCCCCAGCTTTGCCGGTTTTACAAAGCTGGGAGTTTCTGCCGCTGGCGTCGTGAGATCGCGTGAAAGCCCGTCCCATAGGGCCGTGGCTCCCAGCCTTCGAAAAACGCGAAGGCTGGGGCGGCCTATTCTCAGGTGCTTGCGGCAGCCGGACCGACAAGAATGGGCCAGCCCCCCAGGGAATTGTCTCGAACGCGTCAAGCTTCTGTAATGATTCAGCTTGCGGCGGGTGGCCCTCGATAAGAGCGAAGGCGTTGTCAAGGCATAGTTATCCTGGGCGGGGCGTGAGCCCCGCTTGCGTTGCCAGAGAGGTTGAGGACCAAGACTCTGGACATCTCACCTGC
>Ga0335079_10001638_pt1 | contig 25535 bp, 22 predicted proteins | sample Lox_Sample_33_FD_206719 | JGI IMG/M metagenome (GOLD analysis project Ga0335079, IMG submission 206719) | Soil microbial communities from Loxahatchee National Wildlife Refuge, Florida, United States - Lox_Sample_3.3 | ecosystem: Environmental > Terrestrial > Soil > Wetlands | place: USA...
AATCCCGACGACAAGTTCAAGAATGGGTTTACGCCGCGTAACGCGAGAGACGAGATTAAGATTCAACCCGGCGGCCAGATGATCGGAGGAGTGTCCACGTCCAAGGACCTGGGCACGGCCCTGCGTTATGCGGCCAGTTACAACGGCTGGGTGTACGTGATTTACCTGGAGAAGGGCATCGACGTGCTGGAGTACATCCTGGACAAGGCCAACTCGTTGTTCGCGAGCGGAAAGTGGAAGGACGGGGTCTCCAACGCGGCTACACAGGCGGAGATTGCAGCGGTCGAGATTCCAGGTACCAGCGTCATCGCCGGGCGGCAATGCCGGATCAACGGCGAAATCGCGGAAATGTACGGGAAGATCGCCCGTAACTGGACCTGCGTGGTTCCAGCCACGGAAGCGCTCCAGGGCTGCGCCTGGCTGGACACCAGCATCACGGTTCCCAAGGAATACACCAAGTACCCTGCGGCTAGCTGACGAGCACTCCGCTGCGGGCGAGGAAGCGGAGCGCCTCTTCGAGCGAATCCGCATCGGCGGGCGGCCCGAGCTCGGCGAGCAGGGCTGCGCGATCGCGCGTGCCGTCGAGCAGTTGAACCAGCCTGCGGCCGAGGTCGTCTTCGGCGAGAGCGTTGACGTGTGTCAGGGTGGCGAGCATCGGGCTCTCCACTGCCTGCAAGCGCGCGAGCGGGCTGGCGAGCGGACGTTCGCCGGCGGAACCGGCGCAGGGCGCTGGGATGGAGTGGATGTCGACGGCTCCGCCGGTGAAAGAGCCTAGGAGAATCTCGAGGACTATAGACTCGTCCGCGCCGCCGGAGAGGCGAAGAACTTCGTTGAGGTCCATGCGCGAGGGGTAAGCCTGGATGAGGGCGTCCAGGATGCGCCGCGTGAGCGGATGATCGGTGCGGAGACTGGTTCCGTAGTTCGACTCATACACGGTCTCGCGTTCCGAGGCTGCGGCGCGCGCCATGGATGAAAACCAGAGACCAGAGAGACGCTCGCCGCGCACCGGACGCTCCAGCGGGATGGCGGCGGGGCACAGCAGGGTCTGGCGGAAGCTGCGGCAGCGAACGAAATCCAGGTACTGCTCGTGCTCCAGGAAGCCGGCGTCCATTTTGCTCAACGCGTTGTTGCTGTCCTGGGTGGTGGCGTACTCGGAGTCGGAGAGATATTGCAGGCCGTGAGATGCGGCGTGGCGAACGAAATCGGTGAACAGGACCGGATCGTTGATTTCGGCCAGATCGTCGTGGTAGACGGCGCCGGCGGGGCGTTTGGCCAGGCTGTCGGCCTCCTCGCGCAATAGTGCGCGGTAGACGCCGCCCTCGGCGACATCGGCGAGGAAGCGGATGACGGCGCGGGATTGCGCCACTTTCTCCTCCGGCTCGGCAAAATGGGAGGCGTGATAGCGCACGATTTCGCGGAACAGGTTTCGAATGTGGCGGCCGGGATAACAGTTGTAGCTGACGAAAGCAATGCCCTGGGGCGCCAGGAGTTCTCCGGCGAGGCCGAGGATGCGATCGCGGACCGAAGGGGGAACCCAGGAGTACAGGCCGTGGAAGATGAGGTAGTCGAACCGGCCGAGATCGGGCCCGACGGTACACAGGTCGGCGACGCGCAGTTCGACGTTGCGCAGTCCGAGGCGGCTTATGGTCGCGGCGCCGCGCTGGATCGCCGTGGGAGCCAGGTCGATGCCGAGGAGCGAAGCTCCAGGGAGGGTGAGGGCCATGGGAATCAGGTTCCCGCCGGTGCCGCACCCCACTTCCATGACGCGACAGCGGTCGGGCGGGGCCGGGGACATACCGAAGATGCGGCCCATGGCGGCGAGGTGGTCGGGATGCGTAGTGCGCTTGGGATTCGTGGGGTAGGCGACTTCGTCGTAGGCCGTCATGGGTTCAGCGTAACGCGAGTGATATTCTCGGGACATGAATTCCGCTCCAGTCGACACTCATCCGCTACACCAGTTGCTCCCGTGCCTCGGGAGCGATGAGGAGTTTCGCGCGCTGCACGATTTGCTGGAGGAGTGCGGGTACAACCGGGAGGGCATCTGCCGGCGGCTGGAGATTCCGGAGATCTGGGAGTATCGCACGATCCGGCAGCAGCGCGCCGTGGCGACCGAGACGGAGCACGGGCTGGACGTGCTGATCCGGCTTTTTCTGGACAACGAATACGTGAGCCGCAAGGAGATGGACGCTTTGCTGCCGGCGGGGGCGGCGGAGATATTGGAAAGGCTGAATCTGGTAGTGCCGGATTCGGAGCGGGCAGAGCTGATGTTCGCGACGGTGACTCTGTATCCTGGGACGGGGCAGGTCGAAAACCTTCCCCACGGGGTCTTGATCGCGAGTGACCGGGCGACGGCTCCCGACCCTTCGGCGAAATACTGGCTTCCCGCGGACGTGGTCTACCCGGCGGTGGTCGAAAATACCCGGACCTTCCTGGAAGCCATGCCGGACGGACCGTGCGACGCCTTCCTCGATCTGGGCACGGGCACGGGGATTGCGGCGCTGATCGCCTCGCGGTTTGCGGTGCGGGTCTGGGCATCCGATATCGCTACGCGATCAGCGCATTTTGCGGAGTTCAACCGGCGGCTCAACGGCGCCGTCAACGTCCAGGTGGTGGAAGGCGACCTTTACGAGCCCGTCGAGGGCCTGACTTTCGACCGGATCGTCACCCATCCGCCGTATGTGCCGACTCTGCGGCCGCGGTTCGTTTTTCGCGATGGTGGCGACGACGGTGAGCAGATCATCCGCCGGGTGATCGAAGGGCTGCCGCGCTTCCTCCGCGTGGGTGGCATGTTCTACGCGGTGGTGCTCGGCGCCGACTGCGAGGGGGAGCAGTTCGAGGAGCGAATTGCCAAGTGGCTGGGGGCGGCACGCGACGAGTTCGATCTGCTGCTGGTCTCGCAAAGCCTGCGCACGCCGAAGGAATTCCTGAGCAACGCGATGGCCAAGAAGACCACGACCTACGAGGAAATGCAGTTCTGGCAGGAAATCTGGACGCGGCGCAAAACGGAGTTTCTGTTTTACGGGAATGTGGTACTGCGAAGGCACGGCGCCAGCCGACGGGGAACCTTGACCCGGTTACAGAAAGGGGCGGGTTTCTCCGGCAAGCACCTGAGCTGGGTACTGGATTGGCAGGCCGAGACCCACGACCCGGCGAGCCAGGACCGGCTGCTGGATCTCCATCCCTGGATTTCGCCCGATTGTGAGCTGAGGGTACTGAGCCGCGTCCAGGAAGGCCAGTTCGTTCCGCAGGCATTCTCGCTGGAGGTGGAACGTCCGTTCACCACGGAATGCAGGTGCCAGGAGTGGCTGGTACGCCTGGTGGCGGGCTGCGACGGGAAGAAGAGCTGGCGCGAGCACTTCCGACAGGCACGGGAAGGCGGGATCATTCCGGCGGAAGCCACGGAGCGCGATTTTGTATCGATTCTCGAGGCCATGGTCACGAACGGGATTCTGCGGGTGCCGGAGCGGGCCCTGCCGGCCTAGTACTCTTTCCAGACTTGGGCTGCAGAGTTTCTGGGACAGGGGCCGTATAATCGGCTACGTAGTCATGGTCACGGTTTTCTGGTAAAGTGATTTTGCTCCGGCCGGTGTGTAGGCATACAGGCGGAGCTAAGGTCAACGTGGGGGAAACGAAACTATGGCAAGACAGAGCACGCAGCACAAGCTGGATCGTGTAAGACCGCCCCGGGTGCAAATCACCTACGACGTGGAGGTTGGAGACGCGATCGAGGTCAAGGAGCTGCCGTTCGTGATGGGCGTCCTGGGAGATTTCACGGGACAGCCGGTCGAACCGCTGGCGCGCCTGAAGGATCGAAAGTTCGTAGAGATCAATCCGGACAATTTCGATACGGTGCTGGAGAGTATGAAACCGCACCTGAGCTTCACGGTGGAGAACAAGCTGAGCGAAGATCCCGGCAGCAACCTCAAGGTGGACCTGAATTTCAAGTCCATGGACGATTTTTCGCCGGACAAGGTAGCGCGCCAGGTGAAGCCGCTGCGCGAATTGCTGGAGCTCCGCGACCGGTTGTCGGACCTGCGCGGCAGCATGCAGGGCAACGACAAGCTGGAAGAGTTGCTGCGCGACGCCGTGACCGACAAGGACAAGCTGGCCAAGCTGCGCACCGAGCTGGGAGTGAAGGAGGGCGGCAATGAGTGATCCACAAAAGGCGGCGGCAGCCCCAACCGGCGCGGAACAGACGGTAGAAACCAGCCTGCTCGATCAGATCGTTGAAGAAGGGCGGCTGGCGCGGGACCCCGCGGCCAAGGAGCGCGGGAAGAACCTGATCAAGGACTTTGTCGCCCAGGTGCTCGAGGGGAGCATGGTGGTCTCCAAGGACGCCGAGGCGATGATCAACGCGCGCATCGCGCAGATCGATCACCTGGTTTCCCTGCAGCTCAACGAGGTCCTGCACCACAAGGATTTCCAGAAGCTGGAGGGTAGCTGGCGCGGCTTGAGGTACCTGATGGACCAAAGCGAAACCAGCGACAAGCTGAAGATCAAGGTCCTGAACGTCACCAAGAAGGAACTGCTTCGCGACCTGCAGCGCGCGCCGGAATTCGACCAGAGCGCGCTGTTCAAGAAGGTGTACGAAGAGGAGTACGGAGTATTCGGCGGCGCTCCGTTTGCATCCCTGATTGGAGATTACGAGTTCAGCAAGGGTCCCGAGGACGTGGAGTGCCTGGAGAAGGTCGCTCAGGTTGCGGCGGCGGCCCATGCGCCGTTCCTCTCCGCGGCGTCATCGGACATGTTCAACCAGGACAGCTTCACCGCCATCGACGCGGCGCGCGACTTGGCGAAGGTCTTCGACAGCTCAGAGTACGCCAAGTGGAAGAGCTTCCGGCAGAGTGAGGATTCGCGCTATGTCGGCTTGTGCCTGCCGCACGTGCTGGCACGGCTGCCCTACGGCAAGAACGGCGCGTCGGTGGATTCGTTCAACTACGAAGAGGGCGTGGACGGCACGGATCACTCCAAGTACCTTTGGGGGAACGCGGCATATGCTCTGGGCGCGAGGCTGACCACGGCGTTTGCGAATTACGGGTGGTGCGCCGCAATTCGGGGCGTGGAAGGCGGCGGGCTGGTGGAAGGGCTGCCGACTCACACGTTCACCACGGATGAAGGCGATGTTGCCCTCAAGTGCCCCACGGAGGCTCCGATCACCGACCGCCGCGAAAAAGAACTGGCCGATCTCGGTTTTGTTCCCCTGGTGCACTGCAAAGGCACGGACTACGCGGCCTTTTTCAGCGTACAATCCGCGCAGAAGGCGAAGATGTACGACAAGGAAGCCGCCAACGCCAACGCGCGGCTCTCCACGCAGCTTCCCTACATCCTGGCGATTTCCCGCTTCGCGCACTACATGAAAGCCATGATGCGCGACAAGATCGGCAGCTTTATGTCGCGCAAGGAGTGCGAGACGTTCCTGAACACCTGGATACTCCAGTACGTGGTGGGCAACGACGAAGTCTCGGCCGAGGTCAAGGCGCGCCGTCCATTGCGCGAGGCCAAGATCGAGGTTATGGAAGTTCCCGGCAAGCCCGGCGTTTACCGGGCGATTGCCTTCCTGAAGCCACATTTCCAGCTCGACGAGCTGTCCGTATCGCTCCGCCTGGTGGCGGATTTGCCGCAGAGTTCCAAGTAGCAGCAGAGGCTGAACGGCCCGCGTCCCGTGGGCAGCGGGCCGGATTTCAAAAGGAGAATGAGGAGGATACTAGATGGCTTTCGATGCATTTTTGAAGCTTGATGGAATCAAGGGGGAATCGACCGACTCCAAACACAAAGACGAGATCGATGTTCTCTCGTTCCATTGGGGCGCTCAACAAACCAGTGCGCACTCGAGCGGCACGGGATCCGGCTCGGGCAAGGTGGATGTTTCACCATTCAGTATCGTGCACAAGACCGACAAGTCCAGCCCGGTGCTGTTCCAGAAGTGCTGCACTGGCGAACACGTCAAGGATGGCCTTTTCGTGGTGCGAAAGGCCGGCGGGACTCAACTGGAATATCTGAAGATAAAAATGACCGATATTCTGATCTCATCGGTGAGGCCGGGCGGATCTTCGCACGGAGCCGACGACATTCCACTGGAGGAAGTGTCGTTCACATTCTCCAAGGTCGAGGTCGACTATCAGCCGCAAGGACCGGATGGCAAGGCACAAGGCGGTCCGGTGCACGGCGGCTGGGATCTGAAGCAGAACGTAAAGGCTTAATACCGGGATCGCCGGGCCCCGGTAGACTGATCGCCGGGGCCCGATGAGCGCGTCCGCGTATGGGCCGCGGGCGGCATCGGGGACCTCTCATGACAGCCAAAGAACTATACCAGGCCGGGCAACTGGGCGCGGCGGTGCAGGCATTGAGCGCCGAGTTGCGCGACAATCCGGCGGACGTCCGGCGGCGTACTTTTCTCTTCGAACTGCTATGTTTCGCGGGAGAGTACGACCGCGCGGAGAAACACCTGGATGTGCTGGCGCAGCAGGGGACCGACGCCGCCACGGGCGCGCTCATGTATCGCGGGGCGCTCAATGGCGAGCGCATGCGCCACGACCTGTTCGCCCGCCGGGCGTACCCTTCCACCGAGGCGTCGGGATCAGAGGAGCCAGCGTTGTCCGGCATCTTGAACGGCAAGCCGTTCGAGAGCCTGGAGGACGCCGATCCGCGGATCGGTCCGCGGCTGGAAATTTTCGCGGCGGGCCAGTACATGTGGCTGCCGCTGGCGCACATTGCGTCGATCGAAGTGCCGCCTCCCAAGCGGTTGCGGGACCTATTGTGGATGCCTGCGCTGGTGCGCACGGGGCCTGCGTTCAAAGGGACCGATTTGGGTGAGGTCCTGGTACCGGCGATTTCCCCCTTCAGCTTCCGCCACGCCGATGATACGGTGAAGCTGGCCCGGTCCACGGTGTGGGAAGAGCAGGAGAATGGTGACGTAGTGCCGTTCGGGCAGAAGTCGCTCCTGGTGGACGGGGAGGATTTCGCTTTTCTGGAGATTCGCAGCCTGGAGATCACCGCGCCCGAGGCCGAACAACATGCCTCTGCGCAATGATCTGCTGAACCCGATTTCGCCCGATAAACCCGCCGGCGAGAACCTCAGGTACGCTCCGGTCTACGACAAGATCAAGGAAGCCCGCCGCGAGGAGGACGATGTCCCCCAGGGCGAGTGGAAGTACGAGCGGAAGGTCGCCGACTGGCCGCAGGCAATCAAGCTGATCGGCGAATCGCTGGCGACCAAGACCAAAGACCTGCAATTGGCGGCGTGGCTGGCCGAGGCCATGCTGGTCCGCGAAGGCGTGGCGGGCTTGCGCGAAGTACTGGACCTGATCCGCGGATACCTGGAGAATTTCTGGGATGGCCTGTACCCGGAACTGGACGACGGGGATGCCGAATATCGCGCAGCACCGCTGCAGTGGCTGGGCGACCGGCTGGAGGCGCGGGTGAAGCGCGTGCCGCTGACGTGCGGCGGGCTGAACTGGTTTCAGTACAAGGAATCGCGCGCCTTGGGCACCGAAGAGTCGGCGGACACCGAGGAGAAGCGTCAGGCGCGGCTCGACGGCATCGCCGAGGGCAAGATTCCCCAGGAGCAGTTCGACAAGGATTTCGACGAGACGCCAAAGAAGTTTTACGCCGGCCTCATCGAGTCGTTCGATGGCGCGATGGAGAGCACGGCGGCGCTGGGGCAGGCTTGCGACGAGAAGTTCGGCGACTTCAGCCCTTCTTTCGGGACCTTGAATCGCGTACTGGAGGAAGTACGGCAGACGGTGTACATTCTGCTGCAGAAGAAGCGCGAGAAGGAGCCGGACGATCCGGTGGCTGCCGCGGAGCCCAAGCCGGAGACGGCAGCCGAGGAAGTGCCGGCCGAGGCTGCCGCCGCGGCTCCCGCACCCGCTCGTGCGCGGCCGGCGGGTGCGCTCAGCGCCGAGCCCGCTGATCGGGAGGATGCAATCGCACGGGTGGTGGCAGCGGCCCGGTTTTTGCGCGAGCAGGACATGTACAGCCCCGCGCCGTTCCTGATGCTGCGCGGATTGCGGTGGGGCGAGCTGCGTGCGGCCGGAAGCACTGTCGATCAGACCATGCTAGCCGCGCCGCCTTCCGAACAGCGGCAAACGCTGCGGCGTCTGTTATTGGAAGCGAACTGGACGGAACTGATCGAAGCCGCGGAGCGGGTGATGGGCATGGAATGCGGGCGAGGCTGGCTGGATCTGCAGCGCTACGTGGGCCGGGCCTGCTACGAGATGGGCAGCTACTACGATCCCATCCGGAACGCGGTGATCGCGGAGCTGCGGGCTCTGCTCGCGGACTATCCTCAATTGCCCGAGCTAACCATGATGGACGACACCGCCACCGCCAACGCGGAGACGCAGACGTGGCTGAGGGAGAATGTGCTGGCCGGCGGAGCCGCGGCCCAGGCCACCTACACTCCACACCCCTACGAGGGCGAGGCTCCGGCCGAACCGGGCGCCCCCCCGCCGCCGGACACGTTCGAGCTGGCCATGCAGGCGGCGCGCTCCGGGCGGCCGCAGGAAGGCATCGAGATGCTGATGCGGGAGATGGTGCAGGAGCGAAGCGGGCGCGCACGGTTTCATCGCAAGGTGCAATTGACCCAGCTTTGCGTCTCCACCGGGCACGAGGCGGTGGCCTTCCCGATTTTGCAGGAGCTGGCCTCGGAGATCGAACGCCGCAAACTGGAGGATTGGGAGTTGCCGGAGACGATCGCGCAGCCGCTGGCGCTGCTTTACGGCTGCCTGGCGCGGAGCAACAGCAGCCCGGACGAGCGGCAGAAGCTGTATTCGTGGATCTGCCGGCTGGACCCGCTGCAAGCCATGAATATCTCGAGATAGCTTATATGCCGCAATGGGAGACGGAACGGACAGTCACGCAGTCGGTGCTGGAGCGGCTGATCGACCGCGATCCGGACATGCCGTCGGAGCCGCCGCCGACGCGCTCGCAGTCGGTGAGACAGTTGAAGTCGGCGCTGCGCCGCGACCTGGAATGGCTGCTGAACACTCGCCGGACACCCGATGCCGCCGGCCGGGAGTTTCGTGAGCTGGAGCAGTCTCTCTACAATTACGGCGTGCCCGACCTGACCATGATCAACCGTGAATCCACGCACGACCGGAATCGGCTGGCGCAGGCGATCGAGCAGACGGTCGCGGCTTTCGAGCCCCGGCTGAAGCGCATCAAGATCAGGCAGCTCGAAGCCGCGGCCGGCACGCAGCACATTCTGCGGTTTCAAATCGAGGGTTTCCTCGATATGGATCCCGCGCCGGAGCTGATCTCTTTCGACACGGTGCTCCAGCTTTCCAGCGGCGAGTATCAGGTCAAGGGGGATTCCGGTGCGGGATGATCTGCTCCTGTACTACGAGCGCGAGTTGACCTTCTTGCGCGAGATGGGCGCGGAGTTCGCGCAGAAATACCCCAAGATCGCTTCCCGCCTGGTGCTGGAGGCGGACAAGTGCGAAGACCCGCACGTGGAGCGCATGCTCGAGGGCTTCGCGTTCCTGGCGGCGCGCGTCCACCTGAAGATCGACGACGAGTTCCCGGAGATCACGGAGGCGCTGCTCAATATTCTGTACCCGCACTACATGCGGCCGGTGCCTTCAATGTCGATCGTCGAGTTCCAGGTGGATTCGGAGCAGGTGAATCCGGATACCGGGCTCAAAATCGACCGCGACTCGGTGCTCAACTCGCGCTCGGTGGGCGGCGCGCCGTGCAAGTTCCGCACCTGTTTCGATACTACGTTCTGGCCGGTGGGCGTGGCGAACGCGGAATGGACCACGGCCGACCGGCTGCGCCCGCCCATCAAGGCGGCGGACGCCGTGGCGGCTATCCGGCTGGAGCTGAAGTGCGCGGGCGACGTGAAGTTCTCGAAACTGGCGATGAGCTCGCTCCGCCTGTACCTGGGCGGCGAGAGCAACCTGACCCACACGCTCTACGAACTGCTATGCAACAACTGCGCGCGCATCATCGTCCGCGACCCGTCTCCCAAGAGCAAGATCCCGCCGGTAGTGCTGGACTGCTCGGCGCTGCGCGCCACCGGGTTCGGGGAGACCGAGAGCATGCTGCCGTACACGCGGCGCTCCTTTGCGGGGTACCGCCTCCTTATGGAGTACTTCTGCTTCCCCCAGAAGTTCTTCTTCTTCGATCTCGGCGGATTTGAGCGGCTGCGCGAAGCGGGCTTCGGCGGGCAGGCGGAGGTCATCATCCTCATTTCGCCGTTCGAGCGCGCGGAGCGGCGCGAGATGCTGGAGACCGGCATCACCGCCAAAACGTTCCGCACGGACTGTGTCCCGGTGGTGAACCTCTTCCGGCACACGGCGGAGCCGATTTTGCTCGATCAGAGGCGCTACGAGTACCAGATCATCCCCGACGTAAGCCGGCGCAATGCCATGGAAGTCTTCTCCATCGAGGATGTGGTGAGCGTGAATCCCGGTTCGGAAGAGGTCTTCCAGTTCGAGCCGTTCTATTCGTTCCGGCACGCGGCGCCGCGCGACCGGCAGCAAGCGTTCTGGCACGCGGTCCGCAGGTCCTCGGGCCGCCGCGGCGATGAAGGCACGGAGGTGTTCATCTCGCTGGTGGACCTTTCCGGAAGGCCGATCAACCCCGACGCCGAGGCCCTCACCGTGCGGACCATCTGTACCAACCGCGATCTGCCTTCGCGGCTGCCCTTTGGAAACGAAGCTGGAGATTTCGAGCTGGAGGGCGCGGCGCCGATCAAGCGCATCGTGGCGCTGGTGAAGCCCACCGACACGGTCCGCCCGCCGCTGCAGAAGCACGCGTTATGGCGGCTGATTTCGACGCTCTCGCTGAACTATCTTTCGCTGGTGGAAGGCGGCGTGGAGGCTCTGCAAGAGATTCTGCGGCTGTACAATTTCACGGGCTCGGCCTATTCCGAGAAGCAGATTCAGGGCTTGGCCGCGGTGGCGAGCAAACGCCACTTCGCGCGCCTGGCATCGGAGCACGGCGTGGCGTTCGCCCGCGGCACCCTGGTAAATGTCACCTTCAACGAAGAACAGTTTGCCGGGGGCGGTGTGTTTCTTTTCGCCGCGGTGCTGGAATATTTCCTGGGGCTTTACGCAGGAATGAATAGCTTCAGTCAACTGGTGGCGCGCTCGCTCCAGAGAAAGGAGGCGATACGCCGATGGCCGCCGCGCGCGGGGCACAAAGTTCTGATGTAAAGGCGCCGGGCACCGAGCATCCAGCTACCGAAGACATGCTAGCCCGCGAACCCTGGGCTTTCGATTTTTTCCAGGCGGTGCGGCTGCTGGAGCGCTTCCAACCCGATCGCAAGCCGGTGGGACGGTTTGCGCGCCCCTCCTCGGAGGCGGCGCGCTTCGGCGCGCACCCCTCTCTCGCTTTCCCTGCCAGCGAGATCCAGTCGCTGCAGCGCCGCCCGGGCCAGCCCGCATTTGTGGAAGTGAACTTCATGGGCATGGCCGGCCCGCTGGGGGTGCTCCCGAACGCCTACACGGAGCTGATGCTGGAGCGAATCCGGCAGAAGGATACCGCGCTCCGCGATTTTCTGGACCTGTTCAACCACCGCATCATTTCGCTCTTCTACCAGGCCTGGGAGAAGTATCGCTTCGCGATCGCGTACGAGCGCGGCGAGCGTGATCGCTTCTCGCATCACCTGCTCGACCTGGTCGGGCTGGGAACGCCGCACCTTCAGGAGCGGCAGGGGGTGGCGGACGACTCGCTGATCTACTACTCGGGCCTGCTGGGCATGAACACGCGCTCGGCCGCGGCGCTGGAGCAGATCCTGGGCGACTACTTCGAAGCCCCGGTGGCCATCGAGCAGTTTGTCGGCGCGTGGTACTCTATGGACGCTGAAAACCAGTGCCATCTCGGGGAAGAAACCGGGTGGAGCGAGCAGTTGGGATGGGGCGCCGTAGCGGGAGACGAAATTTGGGATGAGCAGGCGAGAATCCGTGTCCGTCTGGGCCCGCTGAGCCTGAAGCAGTATCGGGACTTTCTGCCGGGGCAGAACGGCTGGCGCGAATTGCGCGCCCTGGCGGAGTTTTTTACCCGCGGCGAGTTCGATATCGAGGTGCAGCTTGTGCTGGATCGCGACGAGGTGCCGCCCTGTGAATTGCAGGACGGGCCGGAAGAATCGCCGCAACTGGGGTGGACCACGTGGGTGAAGTCGGCCGCGATGGGCCGCGATCCTGACGAAGCGGTATTGTTATTGGATTAGTAGTGGGGAGTGAGAACGCCGTGAATCTGAAAGCATTGATCGCGAAAGTGAACGAGACGACGCGCGGCGCGCTGGAGGCCGCCGCGGGACTGTGCCTTGCCAGAACGCACTACGATATCGAGATCGAGCACTACCTGATGAAACTGATGGACGTGCCCGATGGGGATTTCGCTGCGATCCTGAAGGCCTTCGCGGTAGATAAGACCCGCCTCGCAGCAGATATCAATCGCAGCCTGGACAAGCTGAAGACCGGGAATGCGCGGACTCCGGCATTCAGCCCCTCGCTGGTGGATATGCTGAGGGAAGCCTGGGTGATCGGTTCTCTGGAATTCGGGACTGCCGACATCCGTTCCGGCTTCACGATTTTGGCGCTCTTAAGCCACGCGGACCTGGCGCGGATCGCGCGCGAAATTGGCCGCGAGCTGGACAAGATCGAGGTCGAGAAACTGCGAAAGGACTTCGGGCAGATCGTCTCGGCATCGCACGAGCGCGTGTCGGTTGCCGGCGCAGCAGCCGCTCCCGGAACTCCGGGCGCTCCGCGCGCCATGGGCGGCAAGACGCAGAACCTGGATCAGTTCACCATCGACCTCACGGCCAATGCCAGGGCTGGCAAGATCGATCCGGTGCTCGGGCGCGATTTCGAGATCCGCCAGATTGTGGACATTCTCACGCGCCGCCGCCAGAACAATCCCATCCTGACCGGCGAGGCGGGCGTGGGCAAGACGGCAGTGGTGGAGGGCTTCGCGCTGCGTGTGGCCAACGGGGACGTGCCGCCGGTGCTGCGCAACGTCGCCATCCGCACGCTGGACCTGGCGCTGCTCCAGGCGGGCGCGGGCATCAAGGGCGAGTTCGAGAACCGGCTGAAGGGGCTGATCGAGGAAGTCAAGAATTCGCCCACGCCGATCATCCTCTTTATCGACGAGGCGCACACCATGATCGGCGCCGGCGGGCAGGCGGGCCAGAACGACGCCGCCAACCTGCTCAAGCCCGCGCTGGCTCGCGGCGAGCTGCGCACTATCGCCGCCACCACGTGGTCGGAGTACAAGAAGTATTTCGAAAAGGACCCGGCGCTGGCGCGGCGATTCCAGGTGATCAAGGTGGAAGAGCCGACGGAGGAGAAGTGCCGCGTGATGCTGCGCGGCGTGGTGCCCGCGCTGGAGCGCCACCACAACGTGCGCATCCTGGACGAAGGGCTGGCTGCGGCGGTGAAGCTATCGCACCGCTACCTGCCCGACCGCCAGCTTCCGGACAAAGCCGTCAGCGTTCTGGACACCGCGTGCGCGCGTTTGGCGCTTGGACAGAACACAACTCCTGCAGCGGTCGAGGACGCCGTGCGGCAGCTCGACGATTTCGCGGTGCAGACTCGCGTGCTGGAGCGCGAGACCGCGCTTGGCGCCGACCACGGCGAGCGCCTGCAATTGATCGGGGACGAAAAGCAGAAAGTGGAGGCCCGGTTAGCCGAGTTGCAGGCACGTTGGGAGAAAGAGCGCGACCTGGTGAGCCGCATTCGCGAAATCCGCGGGAAGCTGGAGGAGGCGTCTTCCGCGGCGGCCGCTGCCTCAGGCGGCAACGGATCGCAGGCCGCCACCCCCGCCAGCCCCGACGCCCTGCGCGCCGACCTGGCGGCACTGAACACCGAGCTCGAAACCCTTCAGGGCGAATCGCCGCTGATCCGCGTCTGCGTGGACGGGCACATTGTCGGCGACGTCGTGTCTGCTTGGACCGGCATCCCCATCGGTAAAATGATGCGCGACGAAATCTCGACCGTCCTGGCGCTCGATCAGCACCTCGGCAAACGCGTAATCGGGCAATCGCAAGCTCTGGGAGGAATCGCCGAACGCATCCGGACCTCGAAAGCCGCGCTGGAAGACCCGTCGAAGCCGATCGGCGTTTTCCTGCTGGTGGGGCCGAGCGGCGTGGGAAAGACGGAGACGGCGCTGGCTCTCTCCGATATGCTCTACGGCGGCGAGCGGAACCTGATCACCATCAACATGTCGGAGTTTCAGGAGGCGCACACGGTTTCGACGCTGAAGGGCTCTCCTCCGGGCTACGTGGGTTACGGCGAAGGCGGCGTGCTGACGGAAGCCGTGCGCCGGCGGCCGTACTCGGTGGTGCTGCTGGACGAGGTCGAGAAAGCGCATCCCGACGTGCTGGAGCTGTTCTTCCAGGTGTTCGACAAGGGCATGATGGAAGATGGCGAAGGGCGCGAGATCGATTTCAAAAATACGATCATCATCCTGACTTCCAACGCATGCACCGACACGTTGATGAAGCTGACGGCGGATCCGGAGACCATGCCCAGCCCGGAGGGCCTCGTGAAAGCGCTCAAGCCCGAGCTGAACAAGATCTTCAAGCCAGCGTTCCTCGGACGCCTGGTGATTATTCCGTACTTCCCCATCCGCGACGAGGCGCTCAAGCACATCATCGTTTTGAAGCTGGGAAAGATTCAGCGCCGGCTTCAGGAGACGCACCGGGTCGCGCTGACCTACGATGACGCTCTCATCGAAGAGGTGGCCCGCCGCTGCACGGAGGTGGAGAGCGGGGCGCGCAACGTGGACAACATTCTGACCAACACGCTGCTACCGGAAGTCTCGCGGCAGATTCTCAGCCGGATGGCGGAGCGGCAGGGGCTGGCACCGATACACGTGGCAGTGGGTGAAGGCGGCGCGTTCGTCTACTCGTAGGAGAGGTCATGCCAGGATACACGCAGGCCGGACGGCCGCTCTCGGTGACGACCCCGCTGGGCACGGACAAGCTCCTGCTGGTCGGGCTGCGCGCGTACGAAGGCATTTCCACGCTTTTCCGCTACGAGTTCGATCTGCTGGCGGAAAGGAACACCGCCGTGCCGTTCGAAGGGCTGCTGGGGCAGAGGGTCACCGCAACCCTCAAACTGAGCAGCACGGAGTCCCGTTACTTCTCCGGATTTGTTTCGGGCATCTCACAGGGCGCGCGCGATGAGACGTTCACCGATTACCGGCTGGAGGTGGTCCCGCAGTTCTGGCTGCTCACGCGGCACCGGCAGAGCCGCATCTTTCAGTACCTCAGCGTGCCGGACATTCTCCATCAGGTTCTGGCGGGGCTGGACGTCGTTTGGGAAATCCAGGGTACATTCGATCAACGGGAATATTGCGTGCAGTATCGCGAAACCGATTTCGAATTCGCCAGCCGCCTGATGGAAGAGGAGGGGATCTACTACTTTTTCAAACATTCCAGCAGCGGGCACCAGATGGTGGTGGCGAACACGCCGCAATCGCACGAGGACTCGAAACCGGAGAGCGCGATCTACGAGGAGATCACGGGCGGAACCCGTCCGGAGCTGCGCGTGTATAGCTGGCAGAAGACGCAGAGCCTGCGGTCCGGCAAGACGACGTTGTGGGACGCCAATTTCGAGCTGCCGGGCAAACACCTGGACGCCAGCAAGACGATCGTGGACACAATTCAGGTGGGGACGGTTACGCAGAAGCTCAAGGTCGGCGGCAACGACAGCATGGAGATTTACGACTTCCCCGGCGATTACGCCAACCGGTATGACGGCGTCAACCGCAGCGGCGGGGACAGCTCCAGCGAGCTGCAGAAGATCTTTCAGGAGAATAGCCGGACCGTTGAAGTCCGGATGCAGGAAGAGGCCTCGCGCGGGCTCGAGATCCGCGGCGCCTCCACCTGCCCGCAGTTCACGGCGGGCTACCGCTTCAAACTGGAGCGGCACTTCAACGCGGACGATACCTATGTACTGACCGCCGTCGAGCATCGCGCTGTGCTCCATGGCGCCTACCGCAGCGGCAGGGCGGACGTGAACCTCGCCTACGACAATTCCTTCACGTGCATTCCGCTGGCGTTGCCCTTCCGGCCGCCGCGGGTGACCCAGATTCCACACGTTTACGGCGCGCAGACCGCGGTGGTGGTGGGCCCCCAGGGCGAGGAGATCTTTACCGACAAGTACGGGCGTATCAAGGTGCAGTTCATGTGGGACCGCCAGGGTGAGAGCGACGGCGACAGCTCCTGCTGGGTGCGTGTGGCCACGCCGTGGGCCGGCAAGCAGTGGGGCATGATTCACATACCGCGCATCGGCCAGGAGGTGGTGGTCGAGTTCGTGGACGGCAACGTGGACCACCCGCTGGTGGTGGGGAGCGTATACAACGCGGAGCAGATGCCTCCCTATACACTGCCCGACAACAAGACGCAGAGCGGGGTGAAGAGCCGCAGCAGCCTCAGCGGTACGGCGGCCAACTTCAACGAGATCCGCTTCGAGGACAAGAAAGAGAGCGAACTGCTATTCATCCACGCGGAGAAGGATCAGACCATCGAGGTGGAGCACGACGAGAGCCACTGGGTGGGGAACGACCGGACCAAGACCATCGATCGCGACGAGACCACGCATGTGAAGCACGACCGCACCGAGACGGTGGACAATAACGAGACCATCACGATCCACGGCAACCGGACGGAGACCGTGGACAAGGACGAGACCATCACCATCCACCAGAATCGGGCGGAGACGGTGGACAAGAATGAAACCATCACCGTCCACCAGAACCGGACGGAGACCGTGGACAAGGACGAGAGCATCACCATCAGCGGGAGCCAAACGATCAAGGTGGGCAAGGACATCTCCATCACCGCGGGCAAGTCCATCACGCTGACCTGCGGGGCGAGCACGATTACCATGGATACCAAAAGCATATCGATCAGCTCGGTGAAGATCGACATCAGCGGCGACATCTCCGTGAACGTGGATTCGCCGATGACCAAGGTCAACGCGAGCGGGGTTCTGACGCTCAATGGCAGCCTGACGAAGATCAATTGAAATGACTGCCGCCACCCCCACCGCCGCGCAGATCTGCTCCGTCGCCGGGCTCGGCAAGGAGGCGCTCGCCCTGCTGAAGGAGGATCACACGCCGCCGGCGTACATGGCCCTGTTGATCGAGAAAGGACGGTTCAAGGACGCCATCCGGTTTCTGGCGCATGCCATGCCGAAGCGGGAGGCGGTGTGGTGGGCGTGGGTGTGCGCGCGGCGCAGTGCCGGGACCGACGTGCCGCCGAACATCAAGGCGTCGCTGGACGCCACCGAAAAGTGGATCGCGCAGCCGACCGACGAGCACCGGCGCGCGGCGATGGCAGCGGCCGAGTCGGCGGACCTGGGGACGCCGGCGGGCGCGGCGGGTGCCGCGGCATTCTTCTCCAGCGGCAGTATCGCTCCGGCGGACGCGGCGCCGGTTCCGCCGGGACCGTTCCTCACGGCGAAGTCAGTTTCGGCCTCGGTCCTGGTGGCGGCGCTTTCCGGCGAGCCCGAACAGGCGGCGGACAACTTCCGCGCATTTCTGAATCAAGGCCTGGACGTGGCCAAACGAATCAAACTCTGGAACAAGGAGACACGCTGATATGGGACAACCGGCAGCCCGCGTGGGCGATATGCACACGTGCCCGATGCAGACCCCCGGGGTTCCGCCGATTCCACACGTGGGCGGTCCGATCCTGCCGCCTTGCGCGGTTACGGTCCTTACCGGCGGGATCCCGCAGGCCCGCTCGACCGACCTGGCCACGTGCGTGGGACCGCCGGATACAATCGTGAAGGCGTCCACGACGGTGCTGGTCTGCGGATTGCCCGCCGCGCGCATGGGCGACATGACCGCTCACGGCGGGTCGATCGTCATGGGGCTGCCGACGGTGTTGATCGGCGGCTGAGCCGCGCCGCGACGCATCAGTGCGTCATCGAGTACACCACGTAATTGATCCCGATGCGGATTCCCAGCGCCGAGAACCGCTCATCGTAATACGGGTTGTCGGCGTGCTCCCACGAATCGCCCAGATCCATGTTGTGGCAGATGGCGACCATCAGCCGGCCGCGGTCATCGAAGATGCCGCGCCACGTGTCCTTGTACCCATCGGCTTCGTAGGTGCGGCCGCTGCGGAGATACTGGGCGCCGGGCACCTGGTATTTGTCGTCCAGGTCGTAGATGGTGTGGAAGATCGCGTTGTCGCCGGGCAGGTCGACGATCTCGCGGTCCGGGAACACACGCCGCATACTGGCTTCGAAGATGCGCCACTCCGCGGTGCCGTGAAAATCGTCGCACATGAAGAAACCCCCGCGCAGCAGGAACTCACGCAGCGATTTGGCCTGGACGTCGGTGAGATCCCAGTGTCCAACCTCCACCGCGTAAAGAAAGGGCCAGTCGTATTGATCGCCTTCGTCGAGATTGACCGGCTGTTCAACGCTGCGCGAGTGGACGCGAGTGAGCCGCCGCATGGCTGCCGAGAAATGGCGGTCGGAGCGCGGATAGTCGGTCGTCCAACTCGACCGGCCGAGCCGCCAATCACCGCGGAAACGATAACCGTAGCCGTATCCGTAGCGGCCGACGTTGGCCGGAGGATACATGAGACGCGCGAAGGCCCATTCGGCTTTGTCCTGGTAGTCGGCAGGCAGGGGGAACTCTTCGTACTCGTTGCCGGGAAACTCGCGGAATGGGCGCTGCGCCACGAGGGCGGTGAGGAACACGGCCCCTGCGGCCGCGGCACGCCAGATTGACTTCCGCGAGCGCATCTCCCGAAGCCCCCTGGACAGGCTGAAGCCCGTCCTACTTACTAGCCGGTGGCGGTGACGCAGCGGCCGCCGTTTCCCGTTTCGGCCCCAGCCCCAGCGCAATCAACGACAGCGAATTGATCTTACCCGACGGCTCGAGGTTCTGCTCGTACTGAAACCGCCGCAGCGCATCGATCGAGTTCTGATTCCAGGCGCCGTTGGCATCCTCACCCTGCAGATACCCCTTGGCGACGAGCGCATTCTGGATCTCGCGATAACGCTCCGGCGAGGGTGTAAGCTGGCGATTCCGCCACGTGGCGGACTTCTTCGCGGGAGACTTCTTACGGACCGACGCAGTCGTCGCCCCCTTTTTCGCGGGCGCTTTGGTGGAAGCCGTTTTGGCGGTGCTCTTTTTTACTGGCGTCTTCTTGGCCTGGGTGGTGGTGGTCTGGGCGCCCCACATGAGCAGCGTCATGGCGGCCATCACTGCAAGCCCGAGCAGTCTTTTCATCTATCTCTCAACCATTGTAACCAACAATGGCACAGCTTATTGGTTCATGGGTAGGGTTCCGGCGATGTACGTCGTGTTCCAGTCCGAACCGCGGCCGTCCGGCGCCGCACGGCGCAGCACCTTGAACTGGACGGCGTCGCCCGGCTTCAGCGTGCCTCGGACGCGTTGCAGGTCGTCCACGTTGTTCACCGGCTGCCGGTTGATGGCCACGATCACATCGTTGGGCGCGATCCCGATATCTTCGGCGAAGGAATTCGCCTCCACCGAGGTCACCTGGACGCCACCCTTGATCTTCAGCCCGAGGTTGTCCATCTGGCGCTCGGTAAGAGGCATGACGTTCATGCCGAAGCTGACCGCGGTCGAATCGTCGTTCTTCGGCGTGTTGTCCTTGCCGCCGCCGAACTGCTCGGGGAAGATCTGCGCAAGGTCGCCGACCACGACTTTCAAGTCGTGCTTCTTCTGATCGCGATCCACGGTCAGGTCGAGCGTCGATCCGACCGGCGTGGTGCTCACGATGCCCACCAACTGGTTGCCGTCGTGAATCGGCTTGCCGTTGATGGCGGTGATCACGTCGCCTTCCCTCATCCCCCCCCTGGCGCTGGGTCCGCCCGGCGTCACTTCCTCGACGAACACGCCTTCCCTGACGCCGGCCACCTTCAGGTTGGCTTGGGCACGCGTAGTGTCGGAGGGCGTGAACTTGACGCCGATCGAACCACGGGTGACCTTTCCGTTCTTGATGATGTCGTTGTAGACGCGCGCGGCTTCATTAATGGGCAGCGCGAACCCGATGCCCTGGAATCCGCCGGAGTGCGACGCGATCGCGGTGTTGATGCCGATTACCTCGCCGCGGATGTTCAGCAGCGGGCCGCCGCTGTTGCCCGGGTTGATGGCGGCGTCGGTCTGCAGGAAGTGCTGGAACTGAGCGCGCGGGTCGACTTCGCGCCCCTTGGCGCTGATGATGCCCGCGGTCACGGTGGCCTCGTAGTTAAACGGCGAGCCGATAGCTACCGCCCAATCGCCCACCTGCACCCCGTCCGAATTTCCGATCTTGGCCGGCACCAGGTTGTGTTTGCCCTCGACATGGATTACCGCGAGGTCGGTGGGACCGTCGACGCCGATCAGCTTGGCGGGATATTCTTCGGGATCGTCGTGGAACTTGACCTGGATGCGGTCCGCTTTGTCCACCACGTGGTTATTGGTCAGGATGTAGCCGGCCTTGTCCACCACTACGCCCGAGCCGGTGGCGCTGCCGCGGCGCTGCATATCGGGAGAGCCGAACGGCGCGCCGAAAAAGCGCTGGATGAAATCATCCATCCCGCCTCCGCTGTCCCCCTGGTCGTCATCCGGCGGGACTACCTGCCGCCGTCCGCGGTTGGACCGCGATGTGGTCTTCGGCAGGTACGTGGTGGAGATGTTTACAACGCTCGGACCCACCTCCTTGGCAATCTGGCTGAACGAATTCGACAATTCAACCGGGTTCGGGATCACGAGCGGGGTCGCGCCGGGCGCCACCGTCTTGTCATCCTTGGCCGCCTTCACGCCCTGGTTGACCAGCGTGCCGATCACGATGCCCAGGCATAACGTGAATACCACCAACGTAAACGAAAGAACTTTCTGTGTTCGCATCCTGTCAAAGAAACTCATTACCTACAACCTCCGCATGCGCCGTCGGGACATATTATATTCCTACGCCGCGCAGCTAACCATTTTGATGTTCCGGGGAATCCAGCCGTTTCAACTCGACGAGCAACACGCCGCCCAAGATGAACGCCGCACCCACGGCCGCATGCCCTGCAAGGCCTTCGCCTGCAACCACAAACGATGTGACCCAGGCGACCACGGGCTCCAACGCATAGATGAGAGCGGTGCGCGTTGAGGTCGTGTATCGCTGTGCCCACGCCTGGATCGTAAAGGCCAAGGCGGTCGACAGCAAGCCTGATACCAGTATCGCCCAGATGACGGCCGGTTGCCATGCTATGCGGGGTGATTCGGCCGCCGGCAGGAGTACCAGGGCGGCAACCGCGGCCGCGCCCACCTGGGTCACGCTCAGCATCGGAAAGCTGATCAGGGCCGAGAAGTGCCCGAGTGTGACGATGTGGCCGGCGAACGCCGCCGCCCCCAAAATGGTCAGCACGTCCCCGAGGCCGATGGGAGCGATCGGCCACTGCAGCGTCATCAATGCCATACCCAGGGTGGCCACGAGCACGCCCGCCACCTCGAAGTGCCGCGGCCTGACCTTATAGACGAGCGCAGCGACCAAAGGTACCAGGACGGTGGTCAGCCCGGTAAGGAACGCCGATTTCGGAGCGGTGGTGAAACGCAGACCCTGGGTCTGGAAGAAGAATCCGGTGAAGAGCAGGATTCCAGCGAGGACGCCGCCCCATCTCGGGGCGCCAGGCTCCCGCTTATCGAATAAATGCCTTCGAAAAAACAGGCCCAATACGATGGTGGCAAGTCCGAACCGGATGCTCAGGAACAGTACCGCGGAGATATCCCGGAGGGCGGCCTTGATGAGTACGAAGGTCGCGCCCCACAGCACGGTGTTGAATGCCAGGGCCGCTTCGGCCCACCGGCGGCTCACCGGCCATTGCCCTCGCGCATGAGCAGCAGGAGCGTGAGCAGAATCCGCTTCAGACCCAGGTCACGTCCTTCCGGGCTAAACCATTCGCCGGTGGTGTGTGCTCCACCGCCGACCCCGCCAGCGCCGATGGCGAGAGCCGGAATGCCCATCGAGAGGGGAATATTGGCGTCGGTGGAAGAGCAATCCAGGTGGGAACGGATCCCCAGGTGAGCGTCTACTGCGCGCACATATTGCAGGATCGGTGCCTGGTCCGGCAGGGCAGCAGCGGGACGCGACCCAATTTCGCGCACCTTGGCGGCTACCCGCGCGCCGCTGGCGCGCTGGTTCTCCTGCTCGCGGGCGCTGTCCACCGCGGAATTCAACAGATCCACCAGCGCGTCCATACGCTCGTTGCTTTCGGAGCGGATATCGACTTTAGCGCGGGCCGACTGGGCAATCGCGTTGACCCCGCTGCCGCCTTCGATCAGCCCCACGTTGAGCGACGATTTTGGACCGGTGTCGAGCCTGGCTTCCGTGAACGTGGCAACAGCCCGGCAGAGCGCGTGCAGCGGATTGCCGGCACCGTAGTCGCTCCAACTGTGGCCGCCGGGGCCGCTGAAGGTCACCTCGAAGCGCCGGCTGCCCAGCGCCCGGTTGGTGATGTGATCGGTATTGGCGCCATCGATCACGAGGAAGGCGCAGACTCTTCGCGCCTGTTTGCAGAGTTGCCGCATGCCCAGCAGATTGCCCTCACCCTCTTCACCGACGTTAGCCGCCAGTATCAGTCCGCGGCCGGTGTCGAGGGCCTTGGGAAAGGCCTTCCACGCCCGCGCCACGGCCAGCAGCGCCGCCAGCCCGGCGCCGTTGTCGCTGACCCCGGGGCCGCGAAAGCGGCCGTCCGCGTCGATCGAGATTTCGTCTTTGTTGCGCGGGGCGAGCACGGTGTCCAGGTGCGCCGTCAGGGCGACGAACGGCTCCGCGCCGGCGGCGGCGATCACGTTCCCCGCGCGGTCGATGGAGGCCTCCCAGCCGAGACCGCGGAACTGATCGAGGAACCAGGCGGCACGCTCCTGTTCCATGAACGTAGGGGCGGGCACACGGCAGAGCTGCGTTTGGATCTCATTGATCCACTGTTTCTCGCGAGTGAAGAACTGAAGGCACTCTTTCACTCCCGGCAATTCCGCGATCTCGTTGACATTGACCCCCGTCGAGGCGGTGTTGGCTGGCATGCCTTTTGCCAGTGTATCGCGGAGGGCCACCGTCCGCGGACGACCGTTTCTTGTGCGGTTCGCCGCTCCCGAGGGTGGTCATTCTCTCAATGCGCCCAAAGGTGCAATATCCGGTTTGATGAGACATCTATGCCTTTGCCTGATGTTCGCGGCGATGATCGCATGCCGCACTAACGAATCTCCCGAGGCTCAGGTTGATGATCTCCAGATCGCCACGCAGATCAAGGCTAAGCTCGCCACGGACGTCGGGTTGTCGAGTGTTACCAATGTTGCGGTGAACTCTACCAACGGAGTGGTAACTCTGTCCGGGCAGGTCGATTCGCCGGATACCAAGGCGAAGGTGGAAACGATTGCCAAAGCGACGCCCAAAGTGGTGCGTGTAGTGGATAACCTACAGGTGGCCTCCCGGGCGACCGCCGATCACTGAAGCTGAACACCGAGCTGTACGTGGTCGAGAATCCGGCGAGCCGCGGTGGGCTTATCGAGGTCACGGTTGTGTCGCTTGCCGTATACGTAGTCGCCGATAAACCAGCCCATTGCCGAACCGGCCACCACATCCCCGGGAAAATGCTGCCGTGCACCTACCCGCGACACGACTACGGCGGACGCCAGTCCGTAGGCCAGGATGGGCAGAATCCGTGGATGGGGATACTGATGCGCAATGATCGATGCCATTGCCCACGTGTTGATCGCGTGCCCGGAAGGGAATCCCGAATTCCAGCGGCTCGGGCTGTCGAAGAACCCACCTTTCCCGTCCGTCTCCAGAGGGCGGGCGCGGTCCGCAATCAGTTTCGCGGCCTCCACCACGAGCGTAGAATCGATCAGCGACTCGAAAGCGAGCAGGCCCGTCTCCCGAAAACGCTCTTCGTGTTTCGCCGTCCCGATGACATAAAGCGCGGTGCTGAGCGGGATCAGCGCATAGGCCGATCCGAAGCGTGAACCCCAAGTGCTCACCGACACCTGCGACGCCGAGTTGGGCAGGTTTTTCGACGTGTACTGGTCCGTGGCGATCAAGGCTGCCGTGGCCGTGCCGAAGATGACCCAGTACTCCGCGCCGCCTTTGTCCGTGTGAAACGGGCTCGTCCAGATTGCCTTCTGGTCCTGGAGGATGTACTTCGGCATGCGAACGAAAGGATGAAAGAATCCCGTTTCGTCCCAGATGTCCTTCTGCTTGATAACCGGAGGACCGGACGAAACGTCGACCGCCGACTTTTGCGAATCCTGCTGCGCCTGGCCCGCGGCAAGCCACAACAGGAGAAAGCCCACGGATTTCTTCATCGCGTCCCTCGATCACTGCCGGCATGCTGACTGCCGCCGTACGAGAATTCACCGTCGCGTATGGCCCTTCCGTTGCCTATCAAACTTGGAGGAGCCCGGTACGCGTGATACACGGCACATTGACAGGCAGAACGGCAGCGATGGTGTTCCTGGGGCTGCTTCTGGGCGGAGAAGCCGCGGCCCAGATCACCGACCCGGGCACTGCCGCGGCACCATCCGCATATGTTCCACTGACTCGCGATGAGCGGCTGGATCTCTACTTCAGATCGATGTTCGGCCCAATGGCATGGGTCAGGAGCGGGATCAGCGCAGGATGGGGACAGTTGCGCAACCAGCCCAAGGAATGGAACGAGGGCGCGCGGGGATTCGGACTCCGCTACGGCAGCGCCACGGCGGAGCGGATTACCAGGGGATCGATCACCGCGGGGGCGGCCGCGCTCTTGCACGAAGACAATCGCTATTTTCACCCGGCCGCGACCGACAAGGGAGCGCGCCTGAAGTACGCCCTTGCCAGCACATTCCTGGCGCGAAAAGACGACGGCACGCGGCGTTTTTCGTTCTCCCGAATCGGCGGCATGGGGGCGGCCGCGCTAATCTCACGAACGTGGCAACCGGAAAGCACCAGCAGCATGAGAAGCGCGGGCGTTAATTTCGGAGTGATGCTGGGAGCGGCAGCCGGCTTCAACGTAGCCCGCGAATTTCTGCCTGGAAAGCTGAAGACCCTCTTCAAGTGGGAAGACTGAAAACACTCCTCCGGCCGCACGTCCGGTCTCTGGTGATCGGGCTGGCAGCAGTGATCGGCGAAGGCGTCGCGGGACTTCTGGAGCCATGGCCGCTCAAAATCGTATTCGACAATGTTCTTCGAGCCCGTGCGTCGCACGGGGACCACGGCTGGCTCGATCGATTCCTGCAAGCGCATATTGGCAACGACCCGATCGCGATCCTGAAGTTCGCCGCGCTGGCGGCGCTGGCGATCGCCATCTTCGGAGCGGCCTGCTCGTACACCGAGAAGTACCTGACCACCAGCGTCGGCCAGTGGGTAATGCATGACTTGCGCCGCACGTTCTATTCCCACGTGCAGCGGCTCTCGCTGGCCTTCCACGATCACAAGCAGACCGGCGACCTGATCAGCCGCGTCACGGGCGACATCGATGCGATCCAGAGCTTCATCGCTTCCGGCCTGCTGGGCGCGCTCATCGATGTTCTCACGCTGGCCGGCATCGTCGGGGTGATGTTTTATCTGAACTGGCGGTTCACGCTGATCG
>Ga0335079_10001642_pt1 | contig 25493 bp, 22 predicted proteins | sample Lox_Sample_33_FD_206719 | JGI IMG/M metagenome (GOLD analysis project Ga0335079, IMG submission 206719) | Soil microbial communities from Loxahatchee National Wildlife Refuge, Florida, United States - Lox_Sample_3.3 | ecosystem: Environmental > Terrestrial > Soil > Wetlands | place: USA...
ATCTGCGGGAAGCATTGTGATTACCTTCTCCATGGCATCGATCATGCCGTCAATGCTGCCGCCACTGTCTATGTCGATGAAGGGGAATCCGTAGGTTAAGAAGTCGTCTCCCATGTGCACGACATTTGACTTAGGGAAGAAGATGATGGAATCGCCGTCGGTGTGGCCCGCCGGAAAGTACAGCGCGCGGATATCTTCTCCATTCAGATGCACGGTGACGTCATGGTCGAAGGTGATGCTGGGTAGCGCCTCTTTTGGCTGAGGTTTGCTCTCGAAACGTATCGAACTGCCATTGCCGACAACTCCGCCACTCTCCAGCCGCTTGCGTACGTTGTCGTGGGCGATGATGGGTCCTTGCTTCTGGAAGTAGGCATTTGCGTCGGTGTGGTCGAGATGGAAGTGTGTGTTGATGATGAACCTGACCGGTTTGTCGGTAATGCTTTTGAGCGCGGCCTGAATCTTCTCCGCCAGTGGAGCGTATTGGTCATCGACGAGGACGACCCCGTCGTCGCCCACGGACGCACCGATGTTGCCGCCCTCGCCCTCCAGCATGTAAACGTTGCCAGCTACTCTCGTGACCTTCATTTGGACTTTGCTGAAGTCCTGCGTCAAGCCGAGAGCGCAACAGAAGAGCGAGAAGACAACGAGCAGCGGCCATCTGCGCATGACTAAATCTCCCTTCGAGATTCAAGCATGGGAAGGCATTGTACAGCGACGGCATTATCATTCGCCGTCGGCATGTTGTTTCTTGAGATAGCCGGCGATCACGACGCCCGGGTCAGTACTCACAAACTCTACCTCCTTGCCATCGTCAACAATGATGAGGTTGCGGTGCACGCTGTCTCCATCACTCGTTTCGACGGTCATGCTGCCGGTGCAGTTGGCGTTCACCGTGTAGCTGCCGGTAAACGTCACCGCAGAGACAATCCCCCCAAATGTCACACTGGAAGAGCCAGAGAGATTTCCGTGGCCATCGAAGAGGAAATATGCAGCCTCGGCAAACGGCACGAAGCTTGGGATGGTGATGTCATTCGCATTGCTGGAGCTGTTGATGAGGCCGGTGGTGCCGGCTCCATATCCGCCTCGCAAGACGGCGACGCGACAGGCTGGAGTTTTCGCGTGCACCCGGAACGACTCATTGCCGGCGAGAACGGCGACGCCGGCCAACACAAAGCATACTGGCACAACGATCTGCAAAATGGTTTTCACTTTTGCCTCCTTTTATGGAAATGGTGGGAAGGACCGCATTCGTTTTTCTTCGTCGATCGTCTGGATTTTGTCGGGTTACTTCGCAAAACAGATCTTTCCCGAATAGCGAAATACAAGCTCTCCACTATTCAAGTCCGCTTCTCCGATAACGTTCATGTCTCCAATTGCTCCTGCGAACTTACCCGTTCCGCCTTTCAGGTGCACGGGATAGCTCACGACGGCATATAGGCCAGGCGCCACCGGTGTAGTGGTCGCGGTTGCTGGATCAAACGCGAGAGTATCCCCTGCTTCCGTGACCCAATGATGCTGCACATGGAAGACCAGGTTATTTCCTACGATTTCGCTGCCCAGGATGGTGGCTCCGCCTGAGCCCTTCAAATCGCCGGTTGCTGGGCCCATGGTGGTGCTGTCATCGACCGCCCCCAGGTTCGTCATCAACATTCCGCCGATCGATTGACAAGACCGATGCTGAGTTGAGTTCTGGGCGGCTGCGCCGGCGGCCAGGCACGCAGTCATGACCAGGATCAAAATCGCTTGGGTACTCTGGGTTAGTCGCATGTTCTCCTCCGAGTTGTCGAACCGATACTGCACGTGTGGTTCGTTCTTCATTTGTCTCAGCGAGATCTCGATTGAGTTTGGCTCACGCAAAAAAGATCTTTTGCGCTGCGCGTAGATTTGTGGAAGTTACTCGACTAACAAATGTCGTCTTTTCAATGGTTTGACTTTGTTCTGGCGCGAGGATATCTTGAATCGCGAATGCGGCCCCCATCCGCTGGAGTGGCACGTGTCCCGTCTTTCATCCAGGCCTGTGAGCGAGTTACTGGGCAAGTGGCAAGCAGGCGATACCCAAGCCTTGCGAGATCTGATGCCGCTGGTCTATTCCGACCTGCGCCATCTGGCACATCAGTGCCTACGCAAGGAACGCCCTGGCCATACGCTCCAGAGCACCGCTCTCGTGCACGAGGCCTATGTGCGATTAACCAAGAGAGAGAAAGTTTATTTCGAGAGGCGGTCCGACTTTTTTGCCATGTCAGCTCAGTTGATGCGGCAGATACTGGTGGACTACGCTCGCGGACAACGCGCTGCGAAACGCGATGGCGGTCTCAAGCTTGTGCTGGACGAAGCCACGGCTTTACCCGCAGGAAGGGAGCTCAATTTGGTCGCGCTGGATGACGCGCTGAATGAGCTTTCCCGGCTCGACCCGCAGCAGGGTCGCATCGTGGAGTTGAGATTTTTCGGCGGATTGTCAATCGAGGAGACCTCCAAATTTCTTGGCGTTTCGCCCGCCACGGTCAAGCGCGACTGGACCACGGCGCGCCTCTGGCTGAACAAGCAGATGAGCCGCGCATGACCAGCATGACTCCCGAGCGCTGGCAAAGAATGAAGGCAGTGCTCTACGAAGCACTCGAGCTTCCGAACGCGAAGCGCGCCGAATTTCTGGACCGAGCTTGCTCCGGCGAAGACTCATTTCGTAGAGACGTGGATTCGCTGCTTTTGTCCGGCGACCAGTGCTGTTCTGATTTTCTCCAAGCGTCGAAACCTCGTATTCTCCTTTCGTCCGGAGCCCGATTGGGACACTATGAAATTCAGTCGCTGCTGGGCGCCGGCGGAATGGGCGAGGTTTACCGCGGGCACGATCCACGCCTGGGGCGTGACGTGGCGGTTAAGATTCTGCCCAAACTATTTTCGGACGATCCGGAACGCCTCCACCGATTTGAGCAGGAAGCGCGGGCCACGGCAGCTCTCAGTCATCCCAATATTCTCGCAATCTATGACATTGGCACTACAGAGGAAGGTATTTCCTACGTAGTATCAGAGTTGCTGGAGGGCGAGACTCTTCGGCAATCTTTGAGATGGGGTCCGCTCCCTACGCGCAAGGTCGTCGACCTCGCGTTGCAGATGGCTAAGGGGCTAGCGGCCGCTCACGATAAAGGCATCATTCATCGCGACCTTAAACCCGAAAATATCTTTCTGACAAAAGATGGACATCTGAAGATTCTTGATTTTGGGCTGGCTAAGCTAGTCGATTCGCAGGCCGCCTCTCCCAATACCCGAACCCTCACCCGAGTGACGATGGAAGGTGCCATGATGGGAACTGTCGGGTACATGCCTCCCGAACAAGTTCGCGGCCTCGCCATTGATCAACGCGCCGACATCTTTGCATTGGGCGCGGTCGTCTATGAAATGCTTTCGGGCAAAAGAGCGTTCCAGGGAGAGACGACAGCCGACACGATCGAAGCTATTTTGAACCGTGATCCCCATCCTTTGACGGAAAACAATCCTGCGGTGTCACCCGCCTTCGAGCGAGTTGTGCAACGCTGCTTGGAGAAGAATCCGGACGAACGTTTCCATTCCGTGCGAGACGTAGCTTTTGCGCTGGAGGCAATTTCAGATCTTCCCGACTCCCGAACGCGCGACCGTGCTATCTCGAATGCGAACAAGCAATCGCCACGTCGGACTCGCCACGCCTCCTGGGCTATTGCCGCTCTAATCATTGTTACCGCGGTTTCGGTGTACCTCTATCGCCGTGGACCACGGGGTGCAGCGCCGGAGCAGGAGTGGGAACAGGTTACGAACTTACCGGACTCCGCAGTCGCCCCGGCACTGTCACCCGATGGGCACATGCTCGTCTTTCTACGCGGCCCAGATACATTCGTTTCTACCGGCGATATCTATTTGAAGATGCTTCCTCAGGGCGAGCCTTTTCAACTCACTCACGATGGAACCGTAAAAGGAACCCCGACGTTTTCGCCCGATGGTTCGCGAGTCGCGTATACCGTGGCAGGACTTTGGGATACATGGGTGACTCCAGTGCTGGGCGGCAACAGTCGCTTGATGCTGCCCAACGCGTCAGGGTTGACTTGGGTCGATGATCGGCACGTTTTATTTTCAGAAATAAAGAGCGGAACGCATATGGGTGTGGTCACTGCGACCGAGGGCCGCACAGAAGAGCGCGACGTTTATGTTCCCCCGACGCAAGACGGGATGGCGCACCACTCCCACCTCTCACCGGATCACAAATGGGTACTGATCGCGTACGGAATGGATGACTCGGGCATTCTCCCTTGCCGATTGGTTCCATTCGACAGTAGTTCTCCAGGCAGAGTGGTTGGCCCTTCTGGCTACTCTTGCACTTACGCAGGCTGGTCTCCCGATGGTACCTGGATGTATTTCAGCGCTACGAATTGGACCTCCGGTTTCCACCTATGGCGCCAGAAATTTCCGGATGGAGCACCCGAGCAGATTACTTTCGGTCCTACTGAACAGGAAGGCCTCGCCGTGGCCCCGGACGGGCGCTCAATCCTGAGTTCGGTGGGTCTCGACAACAGCACTCTTTGGGTGAACGACAAGTCAGGAGATCGGCAAGTCCTGTTTCAAGGCTCGGCTCGCTTGCCCATGGCCCAGGGTAATTCACGGGCACTTTTCTCGCCGGATGGTACCAAATTGTATTTCTTGGGTACGCTCAGCGCCAAAGATGGCGAGGAACTATGGGTTGCGGACCTGGCTTCAGGATCGACCGAACGAGCATTGCCTGGGGTCTCGGGAATCAATTCTTATGATGTGTCCTCTGACGGCAAGCAAATTGTCTTCGACGAAGCGAATGCGCAGAGTGGGATTCATTTGTGGGTCGCGGGACTTGACCGCCGATCTCCTCCGCGGCGGCTAGAGTCCGACGTTCCCGAAAGTAGTCCACTGTTTGGGTCTTCGGACGACTTGTTCTTTCTGGCGCACGAAAGTGGAAACCTGTATCTGTATCATCGCTCGTTGAAAGACGATTCGCAGAAACGAGTGACGGCCGACCCTGCGATTCATTTCCAGACAATCTCGCCCGACGGAAAGTGGGCTGTCGTGGAGTCAGCCGTTGTCGGCGAGGACATTAAGCGTGGGATCGTCGCATATCGCGTGTCGGATGGAACTCCGCAACGCGTCTGTTATGGATTGTGCCTTGTGCGGTGGACAGGAGATGGAAAATTCTTGTATCTCGCCTTACCTGGTGGCCAGAAAGCGGACGCTTACAAGACCTTCATTATTCCTCTTCATGACGGGAGTAGTTTCCCCAAGCTTCCGGCAACGGGTGTAAAGACAGAGAGTGATCTGACGAGTTTGAGCGGAGTTCGGGCCATCAATGAGTTTGCTCACCCCGGCCCATTTGTGTCTCTGTACGCGTTCGGTCGCCGCCAACCACACCGAAATATCTACCGCATTCCAATCCGGTAGAGCGGTAAGTCGACGCGATAGGGAAGCGGGAGCTCGCAAATGCTGAGCGAAGTCCAAGGATCGCGTGATGAGAGGATGGTGCGAAAGGGGGGACTCGAACCCCCACGGTTTTACCCGCCAGATCCTAAGTCTGGTGCGTCTGCCAATTCCGCCACTTTCGCACGCGGTCGATTCCTAGTGTAATTGCTTTCCCGATCACAGAAAAGATGACGTCCCCTTACCTCGTCAGCTCCGCAATCTGAACGTTGTAGGGGTCCAGCAGTCCTCCAGTGGCGTGATCGACGGCGGCCACGGCCACTTGGTATCCGACTTCGGCCTGTAACAAGACCTGCTGTGCGGTGGCGAACTCAGTCTGCGCTTCGAGCACCAGGAAGATGGTGCTGTTTCCCAGTTCATACTTGCGTTGTTCGGCCGCCATCGTTTTCTGTGCCAGATCCAGGGATTCCTTACTGGCTGCTATGCTCAGCTTCGCTTGCTCGAGTTGGTGCACGGCATTGCTGATGTCGAGCTTGATTTGTTCCTGCGCCAGTCTCTGGCCGTATAGGTCATTTCTCTTGGCAACAAGTGCGGTGCCCATCTCGGCTTTGGCGGCTCGATTTCTGATCGGAAGATTCAAAGTCAACTGGGCCTGATAGGTCGGGTAATTGAATCCAAACACTTGATTCACCCATGAGCTACTGATGGGCTGCCCGGTTCCGTTGAGCCCGGCTCCTCCAACTCCGTTGCTGGAGTACGAACCCGTCACGTCAAGCTGCGGCAACAGGTGGTTTCGCGCGACCCGGACTTGCATCTCATCTCTTGCCACTGCCGAACGTGCCGCATCTAGTTCCGGACGCTTTGTCATCGCCTCCTGCAAGGCACTTGCGGCGTCGATGGTGCGCAATTCGCCGTCAGGTGCAGCTTTTTCCGTCAATTCGATGTCAAGAGCCTGGAAATAAGGATCCTGATCCGCTCCGATCGTTAGCCGGAGCTCGTCCTCTGCCTGTTTCAACGCATATTCGCTCTGGATGACCTGCACTCGCCGCGACGCGACTTGGGATTCTGAGCGATAGATATCCAGTGGTGGCAACGCTCCCAGTTCCAAAGATCTCTTGTCGTGCTTGTAGGTTGCTTCGGCCGAGTCCATCGAGGCCTTGGAGACTTCCAGACTGCCGTGCGCCTGAACTACGGCCCAATACTGGTTCACCGCCTGTAGTACGTTGTTGTTGACCTGCGATACGAAGGTCGCGCGCGAAACCTCGAGATTGCGCCGCGCGACCACAATCGGTCCACGATTTGCCGCGAACCATCCATTCCTCAGCAGTGGCTGCGTAAACTGAAAATTCAGCGCTGACGTCGTGAACGGGTTGAAAAACCCGAGCGGAACGTTCGTCGCATCGATATTCGTGCTCAGTCCGGCTTGGACCTTGGTCCCGGTCTCGAACGTTTCCGTGTAATTGAATTGCAGGTTCTTCGTCGTATCTTTGAAGTTAAAGTTGAAGCTATTCCCGCCAATCGAACTGATGAATGCAAACGGAGGCGTAATCGTGCTGGTGATGCTGTCCAGGCTCCCAACAATCGGGTCAAAGGGCGCGTGGGACGCCAGCAAGTCGAACTTGGAAGCCTCGATTTGTGTCTCCTGGACGCGCACCTGGCTGTTGTTTTCCAGAGTGAGTACCACAGCATCCCGCAAGCTGAGCCGGAGCTTTCCATCCACGACGTAACTGCGCAGGCGTTCGGGGCTGCTGATTTTCCCGGAGCGCATCTGCGGCGTCGCCGATTGACCGTAGCTCTCCTCCTTTTGTGCCCGCGAAGAAATGACGGAAAACAAGACAAGACAAACGCCCAGAACCACGCGAGAGCATCGCATCCCAGATTCCCTCCAGACTGTATTTGACTTACGTGAAGATGAGCCCGCCGCTCTACTCGTACCGGATCGCTTCCACTGGGTCCAGCCGGGCCGCTTTTACCGCAGGATAAATTCCAAACACCAATCCAACGCTGATCGAAACCACAAACGCGAGCAGGATCGAAGTAGCCGTCACAATCGTGGACCATCCGGCCAGCCACGCGATGAGGCGCGACATGACGAAGCCGAACGCAATTCCGAAACTTCCTCCCACAAATGAGATCAGGATCGCTTCCACCACAAACTGCCGCACGATATCGGCCTGCCGCGCGCCCACCGCTCGACGCACCCCGATCTCGCGAGTCCGTTCCAGGATGCTCGCGAGCATGATGTTCATGATCCCAATCCCGCCGACCAGCAATGAAATCGACGCGATCGCGACCATGACCGCATTGAAGAGTTTCTCCGTCCGCCTTTGCTCCGCTAGGAGCTCAGCGGGCACGATCACGCTGAAATCTCCCGCGGAATGATGAGATGAGTTCAGGATCGCCCTCACCAGCTGCGCTACCGAGTCCATGTTCGCGCTCTCGCGGATATTCAGATAAATACCATCGATTTCATCGCGGCGGTCGCTGTACGAGTCTTCCAGGCGCCGGACCGCCGAATTCAGCGGGACATACATCACATTGTTCGTATCCTGCGTGGGCATCCCGGCCACTTCTGTCTGCGAACTGAGTTGCGGAGAGACGACTCCAATCACCCGAAACCACTGTTCGTTCGCTTTCACATACTGGCCTAATACCGGAGCGCTTCCAAACAAGCTCGTCCGCGCCGCCGCTCCCAAAACACAAACAGGTTCAGCGTTCGTTTCCTCGTCGTCGGTAAAGAATCGACCTTCCAGAAGATGCAAGCCGGCGATCTTCTGATAGACAGGATTTATGCCATACACCGAAGGTGGTTCCTGCTGCGACTTCGGGATCGTCTTGGTCGGAGTCATCCGCTTGCGCGGCGTGCCATACACGATGTCGCCGACGTCATCGCTGATGACGCGAAAGTCCTGAAATGTGAGACCCGGAGAGACCTTGCGGACCTGGCGCTGTGCTTGCCAATCCAGCGTTTCTTTCGCTTCCACAATGAGGTTATGGACGCCCATCTGTTCGATGAACGCCATCACGCGTTGCCGCGCACCGGCGCCGATCGACAGCATCGACACCACCGCCGCCACTCCGAAAATCATTCCGAGCATGGTGAGAGCGGTTCGTAGCCGGTGCAGAAGAAGGTTCTGCAAACCCAGTTGGATGTCGGGCAGCCATTGGCGCGAGGGCCGGAACGCACGCACGGGGGACGTAACCAGTGTGGACACTATGGTTGTCCTCCGGGCGCCGCCGCAGGACTGGAACTGGAAGTCTTGGTGGGCGCAGTGGGATCGACCATGGCAACTTCGGTCCCCTGCGGAATTCCTTCGACAGCGGCCCGGCTTTCGTTCTGCGCGAGAATCTTCAGCTCTCGCGGTTCGAAATTGCTTCCGTTCTTCACGTACACGATGCGCTTGCTTTCCTTCGTCATCACCGCCTGAAGAGGCAGATACAAGACATTCTTCCTAGGCTCGCCGTGAATGATCACCTGCGCCGTCAGGCCGGGCCTCAGCCGCGCGTCATTGCCGTTCAGCGCGATGGTGACATCAAACTTCGAGGCGGTATCGGCCTCCCAAAACATTCTGCTGTTGCTTCCCCCGAGCGACTTCACCGTTCCGTGCAGAACCGTGCCGGGCAGAGCATCCAGATGAATATCAACCTGTTGACCTTCCTTGATATTATTGCGGTCGATTTCGCCGATCTTCGCGCCAAGTTCCATCTCTTTAGGATCGATCACTCGCCCGACGTTGGCTCCCGCCTCGACCTTGTCACCTTGCCGGTATTCGGGCAGCGTCATTCCTCCAAAGAAAATCCCGCCGGAGGCGCGTTCATTCTTCTCCAGCGCAACTAGTCCATCCATGGGCGCCATGACGCGCATCTTGTCGATGTTCTGCTGCGCCTGGTCCATGGCAAGCTTGGCCTTGTTGCGCTTTTCTTCAGCGAGCGCGATGGTCGCCTGGCCCGACGCTTTGCGCGACTTCACATCCTGATCGAGTTCTGCCAGAACGCGCTTCGCCGACTCCAGCGCCAGGTCGTTCTTGCGCGCGTCGATGGCGCTCGACAGTTCATTTTTCTGCACGTCGAGTTCGGCGCGCCTCACGTCAAACCGCGCCTTGAGCAACGACACCTTGTCCTGTGCTGCCGTCACGGCAGCATCGGCCTTTGCTTTCGCGATCTCCTGTTCGGCCTGCTGCAGCTCCGAGCGGTTCTGTTCCAGCTTGTAGTGTTGTTCGCTCGGATCAAACTCCATCACCAACTCGCCCTTCTTCACGCGCGTTCCCGTATGCGGCAGGTGGGTAATTTCCAGCGAGCCTCCGCCGATTGGCGGAGCTGTCATCATTTCCGAATGGCTGGCGCGAAGTTCTCCCGTAGCATAAACATTCATTTCCAGATCGCCGCGTTTGACGGCGCTCGTTGGAATGGCTCCAGAACTGGCGTCCACGGAGCCGCGGTGAGTGACGGCCCACGCCCCTGCAAATACGCAGAGAGCCAACACCGTCGCGATGCCGATGATTGTTCGTCGCTTTTTCATCCTCTCCGTGCTACTCCTTCGTGGAAGGATCCCGCAGTGCAATCTGCTCGCCGGCCTTGAGTCCGTTGGCAATCAAGACCTTGTCGCCGCTCTTCCGGTCTACTTGCACAGTCCGTTCATCGAATTGCGAACCCGTCCAGACGTAGGCGACATTCTGTCCCGATTTCTGGAACAGGGCTTGCGCTGGCACGCTGATCGCGTCCGGCACATGGTCCACCACAACGGTGACCTGCCCAGTGATGCCAGGTTTGAATCTCGAGTCTGTTTGGTCCAGGAGAATCTCCAGCGTGAAATTGCGGTTGATCGGCCACCCCCCGGAGAAATCCAGGCTGGCGATTTCGCTGATGTGCTCAATGTGTCCCGTGAATTGCCGGTCAGGAATCGAGTTCAGCTGCACAGTGACGGGCAGCTTGGTGGCGAGACGTCCCCGCTCCGTCTCATCGATTCGCGCCGAGATACGCAGTGTCGAAGCGTCTGGCAGTTCAGCGATCGCTGCTCCCGGCCATGCTCTGTCTCCTGTTCGATAGGGCATCATATTGCCGGATGTGAAGTGCTGCAGAATTGTGACATTCCCGGCGGACGGAGCTTTCAGGGACATCTGGGCCAGGGATCGCTCGGCTCGCTCTACGTCGTACTTCGCTTTCGCGCTGCCATCGACTGCGGTTTTGATGGCAGCATCGTTCAGGGCCTTGTTCGATCTCTGTTTCGCCTCCGCTTCATTGAGCGCTTGCTCGGTGTCCAGCAACTTTAGCTTCGCTTCCTCACCTTCGATCTTCGAAACAATCTCCTGCTTGCTGGCCTCGAGCTTTGCCTTTTCCACCTCGAACCGCGCCTTCAGCACCGCAGTCTTGTCTTCCTCCTCCGCCAGCTTTGCCTGTGCCCGCGCCTGCTCGATTGTGGCCTCGGCCGATTTCAGCGCCGACCGGAACTGTGCCAGATCCTGCTCCGTTTTCGTCTTGTCAAACTCCACGACGACCTCGCCCGGCTTGACGGCTGCTCCTTCGGCACTCAACTTGATGATCTGCAGGTCTCCGGCTTCGGCGGGCGCGCTGAGAGTGATCGACTTCAATGCCTTCACCTCTCCGCGAAATTGCAGAGAATCCTGAAACTCTCCGCGTTTTACCTCGAACGTTGGAATGGGCGGCGCTCGATGGCCCAGCCTTACCGCGCCAAGGACAACCCCACTTCCCGCGAGCAGGAGAATCACGACGAGAAGACCCTTTCGCTGGCGCCAAAGATGGCGAAGTCTTTCAGTCATGCGCGCCACCTGCCGCGACCTGCGTCGTAACCGGCTCTTTCCCTGTATCGATATCCACTGCGGCCGACAGATCGGGCATCAGCTTCGGATCATTTCCCTGGATCGCGATAATGACGACGAACGTCCGGATCTTGTCGGAAAAACTTCCTGACTCGCCAATCGGCGCAAGCTGGTCTACCTTGGCCGAGAACACGAGGTCCGGATACGCATCCAGCCTTACTTTTCCCGACTGACCAACTTGCAGCCGCGGAAAGTCCTGCTGATTAGCCTGCACCCGTACCTGCATCGTCGCAGGATCCACGACCTGCAGAAACGGAGTTCCCGGTTCAACCTGGTCGCCTTCCTGTACCTCGCCCATCGTTCCTTGCTTCCAGATCTCATTCAGAACGACGACGCCATCAATCGGAGCGTGAACCTGCATCAGGTCTGCGTTCGACTGCGCGTGCAACATCGTTTGCTGCGTCCGGTCGCGCTGGATTTCCAGAATTCGGATTGCAGCCTGCGCCGCTTTCCGCTTTAGGTCAAATGTCTCCCGCAGTTGGTCGTAGGTGGCCTTGGCCTCTTCGAGTGTCTCCTGATTCTTCTCCGCATCAATGCGCGAAACGATCTCGGCTTTGCCGATTTCCAACTCGGCCTTTCGCAGGTTGTCTTCCGCCGTCTTCAGCTCTGTTTCATCTTTGGCTTTGGCCGCGACCTCTTTTGCTTGTTCCTGCGCGACTTGCTCGACCAGCTTCTGATAGTCCGCCTGCTTGTCTACGAAATCGCGCATCTGCGCCTGGCGGTCGAACTCTGCCAATAGGTCGCCCTTCTTCACGCGGCTTCCGCCAGGAACCAGATGGATGATAGTGAGTGTCGGAACTTGACTGCCCGCAAGCTGTGGCGCGATGAGCGAGCGCGACTGCACTGCCTCGGTCGTCCCCTTGAGCCGCAACTGCTGCTCGGAACCCGTCAGGAGACCTTTTTCGGATGGGATTGCTGTTCGCGTGCGGCTATGCAAAGCGGCGAAAACAACGAGCCCCAATATTGCACCGATCGCGATCAGCGCGATCCAAACACGCGCGCTTTTCACCTTACCGCTTGGCTGCGGTGGTTCCGGTTGCGGTCCCAGAGAATCGGGCGATTCAATCTGGGGGCTAACTTCCGCAGGAGCTGTGTTCATGCTTGGGGTCTCCCGCCGTAGGAATCTGTTGACTTGGTAAAAAGTTGCTCGAGACGTACCGGGCTTGTTAATTATTAGACACCGACCACAGGTCTCCCGGCACTCCTAGATCGCAAGCGGCCCTTATGCTTGCGATTCATATTCCACCAATGTTCGGAATCTATCAACGGCTGGAGTGATGCGAACGCGGCCGCATTGAGCGCGGCCCTCTGGGGCTTGCCTCGCAGACACCAACTGTCCTCTAAAATCCGAGGATCTCACAAGCAATGGAATACCGCAGGGTCGGCCGCACCTGGCATTGCAAGCTTTCCTGACCCGCGGGACTTCTGCCGCAAACGACGCTACTGTACCTCGTTCAACTTTTGATAAATCAGCATCGCTACCAGCACCAGCAGAAACACGCCCGATCCAATGCTGAAGATTCGAACCGGCATCGTCAACCGGTTCACCTTCGTCAGCAACTCGGTCTGTTCCTCCTGCATGTGCGAATTGGCTTCATCCAAAAAGAGCTGATCATCTTCGTGCATGGTGAGGGTGCTCTTGTAGATCAGCAGGATGATTAACCCAATCGCGAAAATCCCGAATACGACCGCGACTATCGTCAGCGACATATGCCACCTCGGCAGAGTGTTACTCAAGCCCAGCAGCATTCCTCTTGGTCAAGGCGGGGCGCGCACACCCCGCGACCGGACCCGGGGAAGGCCCTTAACGCCACGATTATAGCCCCGTTTGCAAGCCCCCGCGCCAGTGAATTCCTGTCATCCGGAAAGCGTTATAAACCCGTTAACCTGCGTCCTGCCCCTATCGAACCGCATCCAATCCCGTAGCAGGGACTTCGGAGCGGCAGGTCATTTCGCCCGCTGTCCGAAACATGCATTTGCTATAATCGAACAGCTTTAAAGCCAAGGAGATACGAATGGCCACCACAACCATCCCTGAAGTCAAGAAAGCCGCCCCCATCACCCTGACCGCCAATGCAGTCGCCAAGGTGAAGGAAATCATGGCCCAGCAGAATCCCGTGCCCGCCGGCTTGCGCATCGGTGTGGTTGGCGGCGGATGCTCCGGCTTCTCCTATTCCATGCAGTTCGAGAACGGCGCCGGAATGATGGACAAGACCTTCGATATGGACGGTCTCAAGGTCTACGTCGACGCAACCTCGGTCATGTATCTCAACGGTTGCATCGTCGACTACGTCGAGACTCTCGAAGGCGCCGGCTTCAAGTTCGAAAATCCGAACGTGAAGAGCACCTGCGGCTGCGGATCTTCCTTCAGCGTGTAATAAGAGAGTTTGTTAATGAAAAAGGCCTCATCGCAAGATGAGGCCTTTTCAATTTCTGCAATTGGAAGTTGTCATTCCGAGGAGCGAAGTGACGAGGAATCCGCTGTCGCCGGCAGCGCTACTGCTGCTGTGGCGAACTCTGCGGCTGCTGCCCCGGGCTCGCGGTCCCGTATCCTCCCGCCGGAGACGTCGGAGTGTTTTGCATCGGAGAAGGCGAGTTCCCAAACCCCGTGCCGAACCCGCTCCCGCTCTGATTCGGATTCCCGTTCAAGTTAGTCGCTCCCGGCATCCCAAACGCCTGCTGCAGCGACGGCTGATACGGAGTCGTGATCAGTTGCCCACGATCGAACGTGGGGTCATACACAAACTGCCATTCGTCGTATTTCTTCTTCTTGTCGAACTCGCGGATCGTCTTGTCCTTGCTCAAACTCGCTACTCCGACGATCGGCATGCCGCCAAACTGCGCGCCCGCTAACTTGTCGCCCGTGGCGCCACCCGCGCCAAACCCGGCCGAACTTGTCGAACTTGAAGAGGAAGTTGAACTGTCCGTCGAAGTCTGCGGTGTCTGCGATCCGGTTTGCGATGGATCGGTTGTCGCGGCGGCCCCAGTCTGTTGCGCCGCCTGCGAGTTGGTCTGACCAAATGCAGAATTTGTTCCTGGCCCGAATGCGCTGTTTCCGCCCAATGTAGACGTTTGTCCCAGCCCACCCGGTTGCGTCAGAGTTCCGTTCGGCCCGATCGAGCTTGCTCCAGCGATTCCTGCTCCGCCGAGAGCATTCATCGACATCTTGGCTTCACCGTAGTGCAACAGCTTGAAGTCTTTCCCCGTCAGCGGATCTTTGTACCGCTTCCGCAGAAACCGCATCTGGTTGGTGTTTTCGAGGTCCTCGATCTTTGCCGGATAGCGGTTGAACTTCTTGTAATAGGCCCGGATCGCCCGCGAATACTGCACTCCGCGGTGGATCATCTCTTCTTCTTTGTCGCGCCTGATCTCGAACGTAATCGAAGAAGCGATCATCGCCGCCGCAATCGCCATCAGAGCCATGATCAACAGCAACGTGAGCAGCACGTACCCTTGCTCGCCGCGCCGGCTATATCGAATTTTTGGCTGAACGTGCATGAGAACCGCGGAGCGGAGACCGGACTCTTGAAACTCGAAACTAGAAACTCGAAACTTTATCCCTGCGTCAGCGGAATCATCTGCGGCGGCCCGCTCGTCACCACATCCTGGATTTCCACGGACGTATTCGTGATCCGGACGACCTTGTATCGCCGATCGACAATCTCTCCCTCGCCTGCGACAAACACGTCGTCATTCAGCTTCAGGAACACCCTCTTTGGTTCGCCGGGCTGGCTCGCGAATCCATAGAACTTCAGCGGAATCGGCGGCGGAGGAGGCGGTGTGGGAGTTACATACGCCGGCTGCGGCGCCTCCTGAGGCTTATGATCCGTCGCCCCGTTTCGGATCGGGATAGGGATCTCCTCCGCCTGCGACACGAAGATATTCCGCCCGTTTCCCTCGTACCGCGTCTGCTCGCTCGCCGCCAGCAGATTCAGTTTCAGCGTCGGATCCAGGTTTTCGACCTTCGGTTTTTTCGCTGGCTTCGTTTTCGCTCGCGGCGTTGGAGTATGTAACAAGGTTGGAGCTGCCGCTTGGGCGCTGCTCCCGGGCGTCGAGGATTCCGTCGTCATCGGGATGAATTCATAAGCGAACACCAGCACGGCAACTACGCCGAGCACCGCCGCCCAGATGATCTTTTTCTTGTTTTCGAATCCCAGTTGCACTACGGCGCCGCCTTTAAGTACGTTTCCAGCTTTACGTTCAATCTTACCGAGCCTCTCGGCTCACCGCCCAGCGTCACGCTGTCGATGATGAAGAACATGTCATCGCGTTCCAGCGCATTGATGAACTTTGCCAACTGCGTGTAATTGCCCGACAGGTCATATTGCATCTCAATCGGCTCGAGATTTCCTACCGGATCTTTTTCCTTGTATTTCCCCTGCTCGATCTTGACACCGTTGGCCGAGGTCAGCTTTCCGATTTCCGTCAGGATTTGCGAGTTCGTGGCCGGGAACCGCTTCTTGTAGAAGTCGGAGATCTGCTGGCCTGCCACCTGAACCTTATGCGGCAGGTCTTTGAGTGGAGCAACCTGTCGCGTCTTCGTATTCAACTCGGTCTGCAGATCGTTCAGTTGCTGCCGTCGGGTTTCCGCGGATCCCACCAATGGTGAGAAATACACGATCAAGGCGAGCAGATCGACGCCCAGCATCACGCCGATTGCCACCTTCAGCTGCTTTCGCGTTTTTCGCAAGTCCGGCACTTAAGGTTTGCTCCGTTTCGCCACTTCCGTCTTCGCTTTCTTCGGAGTTTCCGGCTTCTTGTCGGTCTTCGCTTCCTGGATCGACTTTTGATCCGGCGAGGTCTGCTCGGCTGTCGGAGGCAGCAGCGGCTCCGGAATGTAGACAGCCGCGAAATCCACCTGCTCGTTATCCCCGGTTTGCGACGGCACAAAACGCTCCGTCAACACCTTGGTGTCCGAGAAGCGGTGCGATTCCTCCATCCGTCGCATGAGGTCGATGGCCCGCTCCCGCGAATCGCCCGCCACGGTCATCTTCAGCGCCAGCTGGTTATCTTCATCCAGCTCGGGACTGATCGAGACCAGGTGAACTCTCGGTGGCATGACCTTCTCGAGGCTCTCCAGAACTTTCGTCCATGAGAATGCCTTGCGTTCGATCAAATCATTCAGGAATTGCGATTCGTCGCGCGTTGTCCGGTTTTCCGGCTGATTGAGAAACACTTCTGCATGGGCGCGAAGATCGTCGCGCTCACCGATCAAATGTCTCTTCTCCGAAATGGCCGCCCGATCCCGCCTTGCGTTGACAAAGCCGCTCGCATCCATGACTAGCAGGATCAGCGTCAGCAGAGCCAATCCGCCGACGATCGTCCCCCAGCGCGTCCAAAATTGCCGCGCATCCTCGTAAGGCTGACTCGCGAGATTGATATCAAGTCGCATTTCTAATTTCTAAGCTTTGTCATCCTGAGACGCCTTCCGTTGGCGCCGAAGGATTTAGGCGCGCCGCGCGACTCGCCCGCGCATTTTGCGGGCGAATAAACGCGCGTTTGGCGCGCTTCCTTATCTGCGAACGACGAACGACCAACGACTAACGGCCGCACCTACGAAATCAGCGCTCCCACCACTCCAGCCATTCTCCACTTCGGTACTGATCCGGTCGCCGTCATGCCCAACTGCGATGACGTCACCAATTCCTGCACATCGGCTCCGGTCTGCGCTTTCAGCGCGGGAGCGGCACCTCCTGACTCAGGCAGTCCCGCTACGTAAATCTGCTCAATATTCAGATGATACGTGTCCTGGAAGAACACAATCGACGGATACACTTCCTCCGCAAGTTGTTCACCCGAGATGGTTACGCCGCGTCCGTTTTCAAGCGTACGGAATAACTGGAGTTGATCTTCGTTCAGAATCGCCAGGCTGGTCGTGTGCGCGTCAACCTTGATGATCAGGGTCGGCTTCTTTCCTTCGGCGGCCCCAATCGCCGCCAGCGTCGAAGGCAACACGACTCCTGGATTGAATCCCGCATCGCGGAACGCCGCTTCATAGTCCTCGATCACGCTGCCCAAAGCTACGGCTGCCACGACCCGGACTTCATCATTCACTTTCTGCGCGTGATACGAAACCTTCGCCTTATCCACATCAAACGGCAGGGATTTTTTCAGCCGGAAGCGCACCACTCCCAGCGCTTCTTCTCGATCCGACGGCAGACTATCGAACTCCACCAGCATGACGCGTACCGCAGCATCCGGCACAATCGCGATCACATCGTGCGAACGTGCGGCGACTCCGCCGAGCGCCTCTTCGATCCCGGACCGTACCGCGTCGCGCTGCCGCAGGTTGTTTTCTACCAGATCGGGCACAACGCTTCCGGGGGCAAGTTCGCGCGCGGCACAAGCCTCAAGCCCGGCGCTGCCGTCGCCTATCCGCCCGGCCAGCACGCGGTCCGCCGCAATCTCACACGCCAACTTAGGTTTTGGTGCTCCTGCTATCGGACTCATTCCTGGGTATGCCCCTAGAAATCCTTCTGTAAATCAGAAACCGTCTCGTGCAGAAATGCAATAGCTGAGAGGGAACTGAATACGCTACCGCGCCATCATTACTACCACGTAAATATCCGAGATTTGTCATCCTAGCAGCGCGTTCTTGCGCTGTTCAGGATCTATGCATTTCGTTCAGTGGTGAAGCGTTACGGAGTAGCTGTCGCTGTTTCCCGAATGAGGCGAGGTAAGGCTGCATGGCCCTATCTCATCGTCTCAATGAACGTGACCTTATTAATCTCCTTCAGCGTGGTCATCCCAAGCCGGACTTTATCCAGCGCCGACTCGCGCAGGAACCGCATGCCTTCTTCGCGCGCGGCTCGCCGAATCTCCGACGTCGGCTTTTTCGCCAGGATCATCTCGCGAATGCGATCGCTCAAATCCAGCAGTTCATGAATTGCGGTTCGCCCACGGAATCCTGTGCCGGCACACTCGATGCACCCCGGACCTTCATACAAGGGAACCTTGCCCCACTGCGCCGGATCCAGCCCGCTCGCTTCCAGAACATCAGGCGCGTAATGAACCTCGGTCCGGCAAGAGTCGCAAATCAACCGCACGAGCCGCTGTGCCAGAATGCAGTTCAATGCCGACACGAAGTTGTAAGGCTCAACGCCCATGTTCAGGAATCGCCCGATGACGTCGACCACGTTGTTCGCGTGGACCGTCGTGAATACCAGGTGTCCTGTGAGTGCCGACTGGATAGCGATCTGTGCCGTCTCCGAGTCGCGGATTTCGCCCACCATGATCTTGTCCGGGTCGTGACGCAAAATCGATCGCAAGCCGCGCGCAAACGTCAGGCCCTTTTTCTCGTTGACCGGAATCTGCGTGATGCCGCGCAGTTGGTACTCAACCGGATCCTCAATCGTGATGATCTTGTCTTCGTCGGTCTTGATCTCGTTGACTGCAGCGTAAAGCGTCGTCGTCTTACCGGAACCTGTCGGCCCGGTCACCAGCACCATACCGTACGGCTCTTTGATATAACGCCGGAATCTTCGCAGATCGTCTTCATCGAACCCGACCACGTCCAAAGTCAGCGTGCGGAACTTCTCGCTCATCGACTCTTTGTCGAGCACGCGGAGCACGGCATCTTCGCCATGTATCGACGGCATGATCGAGACGCGGAAGTCGATCGCGCGCCCGTTATATTTCACGCGGAAACGGCCGTCCTGCGGCACGCGCCGCTCGGAAATGTCCAGCTCGCTCATGACCTTGATACGCGAGATGACGGTCGAATGATGCTCTTTGCCGATCGGCGGCATAGCCTGTGTCAGCACGCCGTCAATACGAAACTTGATCATCACTGAATCGTCGCGCGTTTCGATGTGAATATCGGAAGCGCGCCGCTGCAGGGCAGTAAAGATCGTTGTATCAACCAGGCGGATGATTGGGCTGGTATCGCCAGCCGCAGTCAGCTTGTCGATCGTTAGCGTTTCTTCCGCGCCGGTATTCTCATCCTCGCGGATGATGGTAAAGCCTTCGCTGGCTTCCTCCAGCACGCGCTGCGACTGCTCGGTTTTCTTCAGGATGTCGTCGATCTGCTTCAGCGTCGCGACCTTGGTCACGATGCGCTTCTGCAGCAGCAAACTGATTTCATCGATCATCATCAGCTGGCTAGGATCGGCGATCGCAATGGCAAGCCGTCCGTCCGCCGTCTCTTCCAGCGGCACGAACTTGTAGCGGAACATCAAATCCGGAGAGATCTTCTTGAACAGATCGTGATGCAGCTGGAAATCGGTCAGATCGACGAACTCACAGCGATACCGCCGCGCCACATCCTGCGCGCGTTCTAGATCGGTCACCGGATTCCCGGTGGACATCATCTGCCCGACGTTCCCGCCATTCACGAATACAGATTTTTTATCGGCCGTTGCCATTACTCATTCACCATTTGCAAACTGCAGTTGCAACTTCCGGGTCTTAGGCGTCCAACCTTTGCGCATGAAATGCTGAGGCCCAAGACCTAAGACCTATCACCCAAGACCGCTCTTTAATGCACTCCCAACGTAAAGATCGGCAGATACAACGAAATCAAAACTCCACCGACAAAAATTGCCATGATGATGAGAATGATCGGCTCGATCAGCGCCATCGCCGCGCCCAGCGCCGTCTGCACATCCTCTTCATAAAACTCGGCCACCGAGTTCAACATCGCCGGCAGCGCGCCCGTGGACTCACCCACTTCAATCATCTCCACCGCGAGTTCCGGAAAAATCTTTTGCTCTTCCAGGCTGGGCGCCAGCCCTTGTCCTTCCCGCACCCTGCCCCCTGCCCGCATGACCCCTTTTAAGATGCGCCGGCTGCTCATCGAGGAGCCTGCAGTTTCCATCGCCGGGACTAGCGGCAATCCGCCCTGCAGCAGGGTCGACAGCATCCGCGAGAAACTTGCCACCTGGTGCTTCAGCCGGATATCTCCCAGCAGCGGCAGGCTCAATACCGCCCGGTCGATCTTGTCCGCTCCGCGATCCGTTTCCCGCCAACGCCATAGTACGAACACGGCAATCACCAGCCCCACCAGCACAAACGGCGCATACTTCTGGGCGTTTACACCCACATTGAGCATGAACACCGTAATCGCCGGCAGCTTGGCGTCCAGGCTGTTAAACAAGTCAGCGAACTTGGGCACAACATAGGTGAACAAGAACGTCACCATGATCAGCACCACGCTGACCAGCAGCGTCGGATAAATCAACGACACGAACAACTTCTTGCGGAACGTCATCGCCATGCGCTGGAACGCGATATACCGCGTCAGTACTTCATCGATGTTGCCGCTCTTCTCGCCCGCCATCAGCGTCGTCGTATAAATCTTAGGGATCATCCCCTGCGCCGCGAACGCATCCGACAGCAACTCGCCGCCCTTCACCCGGTCCCGGACGTTCTCCAGTATCTGCTTTAACTGCTTGTCTTTCTGCCGCTTGATCAGCAGTTCCAGCGAATTCAAGATCGGCAACCCGGCCTTGATCAGCGTCAGAAACTGCTGGTTAAATACCAGGAACGTGGCCTGCTTGAGCTTGCGCTTCTTCCGCAGTACGCCGCCGGCCATCAAGCCTTGCGGCTTCACCCAATAAACAAGGTAGCCCTGCGACGAGAACCGGTCGCGTACTTCGGCTTCCGAATAGCCCTGCTCCACGTGCTGCTGCACGCGACCGCGATCGTCCGCGACTTTTACGACAAATTCCGCCATTTTCCCGTTTTTCTACCGATTTCGTGCAGGCTACGCCTTAGGCCCAGTCTAACACTCCAACTTCCATTCTAAGCCGCCGAACCCACTGGTTCACCCAACCCCAAGTACCGCAAGTAACTTCAATCAAAGGGTCAGCAAACTCCCTTTGTCATTCCCGCGCCTGGAGCGAAGCAAATAAGGAGGAATCCGCCGTTGTGGGAATTCCCGGCCAAGGCCCTACTGCCCGAGCATCCCATCCACGATTTCGATCCCGGCCGGAGGATTAAACCCAAACCGGGCATCAGCTATCGAGACATCCTCTTTCTGATCCCCGAACCGGTATTCCGTAGTCGCTCCATCCAGTTCTTGCAACTCGATCCTGACGATGCGGTGCTCCGGAGAAATTTCCAGCACTACCTGGCTGATCCGGTCCTCCAGTGCCGCTGGGACCCCTCTCAAGACCACATTCCCGGCCTGCATCGGCTGCCGGTCCGGAGCCAGCGACAATCCCTTCAACTCTTTCTCCAGCTTGGTCTTACCGAGCAGGAACGCAAGCGGAGACCGGATGTCCTCCAATTTCTTAGCTGATTCTTTCCGCGCCTGCCGGTCGTCCGGGACGTAAAACCACGCATCTTTCCCGTTGCTCACGAAGAGTTTCTCCCTTGGAGAACGGTACTCCCACCGCATCTTGCCGGGTTTTTTCAGCCAAAGCGTCCCAGATTCGGTCCGGTCCATCCCGGAGCCCTGATACACCTCGGTGAACTCCGCCTCCAGGGTTTGCAGATGGTTGTAGTGCGCATCGACGGCGGCGGCGACTGATTTCACATCCTGAGCGGACGCGATCGTACGACCAATCATCACAGACACCACGAGTACAAGACTGATCCAGGGAATTCTCATAGATAAGTTCAAATTGTCATGCCGACGACTCGCACTCGCGAAACCCGCGTAATTCCGTCGACTTGCCTTAGCCACAGATTTGTCATTCCGACGACTCGCGAAGCGAGAAGGAGGAACCTGCTGTTCTTCCCGCACGATCCTCGATGTTCAAGGGTAGGGAACGGGGGGCTGGTTCCTTCGGCGGGCTCTCGACGAATTGTAAGCCGCGCTCGAAAGGTTGTCATCGGCCAAACCAAAGACATTACTTCGTGATACTTCGTGTCCTTCGTGGTGAAAGGATTTGCGAGCGCGTATGGCAGTTCAGTTCAACCCTTGCTATTTATATCGTAATACGATATAACTTCTGCGGCGGGTGCATCCTTCGGCGCCGCTGGGGCATCACTCTTAAGTAGAGACAAGGAGCATGCCCGATGATGGGCATCAAACTCGTACGCCTCATCGAGGCGCATTCTGAACGGCTGTCACGCAGCCTGAGCGAAAAAATTCGAAATTCCGAACGTACTTCCGCCTTCCAGAAGATACCGCCGGAAGAACTCCGCCTCGCCGCCACCGAGGTCTACCGCAACCTCGGAGAGTGGCTTCTACAGAAAACCGAAGCCGACATCGCCCATCGTTTCCGGGCCGTCGCCGAGCAGCGGGCGTCGGAAGGCATTCCGTTGCATCAACTCGTGTGGGCCCTGGCGCTCACGCGCGATCATCTCTGGCGATTCCTTCGGCAGCAGTCTTTTTCCGACTCCATCTTCGAACTCCACGGAGAACTCGAAGTTTTCCAGATGCTGAACCAGTTTTTCGATCGCGCCATTTACTACGCCATCGTCGGATACGAGCAGTTCTCCCAGTCTGTTACCGCGAAAGACGACTGGGCCCGCGCCCGCGCCGCGGCCATTTCGATCGGCCTTCTCTCCGAACGGGCCGAGCCCACGTACGAAGATTGATCGCAAACCTTGGCCGGACTCCCCCCACTTCTTCCAGCGACGGGAGAAGTGGGGGGAGTTGAAAAGGTGCCCCCTCCCCTATTTGCGGTCTCTTAGAATCAGCGACTTAGAGGGAATTTACGAATTAATCTATGTGGCTCAGTGATATACGGGTAAAATTTTGAAAAGATTGCACTTAGCTATAAATTGTCGCTCCGTCCATCCAAGTAGAGAAGCCGCCTAACCCATTGTTGCGAAGCGAGTTGCTCGATTCCTGCTTAAGGAGCCCGAATGCGGCGCCTTTGTGCGCAAAAGTGCAGATCCCGACCATTTCGAGGCATAGACCGCAAAATCTTGATTTCAAAGAACGTTAGCAGCATTTGGCGCTGCGATGGCTGGCAAAATCTTGAGCCGCTTGGACTTATACGCAAAATACTGCGGAATAAGCACTTAGCTCGCGGTCCTTGAATTTGCCCGGCCACGCCTTTTGGCTGTGGCGATGATCGGATGTTTGGGCTGTGGATGTCTAGGGCAGATGTCACACGCAGGATGACTACCTGTGGAAAAATACAAGGACAGTCAAGATCAAAGACTTTGCCTGGAAGTTTTAGTAAGGCCGAGAATACATCAGCCCAGGATCAGTCTCGTTGGAAGAGTGGGAACCTAGAGTTGCTCTTCGGTACGCTCCGGGGCTGACACCCGCCAGGGCCGTGAAGACCCGCGTGAAATGACTCTGGTCAACGAAACCACATGAGAATGCAATGTCCGACAGAGATAAATTTCGATTATTCATGAGTTCTCGGGCGCGACTCACGCGGCGCTTGAGTAGCCATCGATGCGGGGGCACGCCCGTCGATTGACGGAAGGCTCGAGCAAAATGCCTAACAGACAGCCCGCATTCCTCAGCCATACGTGCGAGTGAAATGTCCTCTCGCAGGTTTGCGTCAATCAGTTCCTTCGCACGCCGTTCCTGCCACGGAGCGAGTCCGCTTCTCGGTAAGTTGGGGAGTCGGTTTGTGTCTCCATATCTCGAGACCACGTGAGCCGTGAGCGCCAGCGCTATGGAGTCGAGGAACAGCGAATGAGCCTCCTCAGGAGTGGAAAGCGCAGGTAGAAGGGCCGAGAGCAGATTACGAACCACGGGGTCGTCGAGACTGACGCCGGGCTGATGACGAAGTTCACTCATCTTCGCGGAGCGGACCGCATCACTTACCACGGCGAGAGTCTCGCACGGGATATGGAACATGAGGCAATGAAACGGATCGCGGATATCGGCGACCGGCTCACGACGGAGATCGTAGATCGAAGTCACTCCGGCCTTGTAGTTCATTGGCCGAGTCAATCGACCATCGAAGTAAAGATCATGATCGTGACAGTCGCGCAACTGTAGCGCAACCAGGTACGCATTCTCGCGCGGCATCGGCGCTGTGAGTCCGAAATCTGGATGGTCACACTTAAGCTCAGTCGCCGCAACCATTGATTTACGAAGTGTTCGCGTCAACAGAAAAGGTGCGTCGGGCTGACGAAACGCATGGGCGAGTTGGTTTTGGTAGGGCCGACGTTCGTTCATTGCCAGGATCCTCTCCCACACGGTTTCGTGATTATACCCACGGCAGATGTGAGCAGCGCTCAGGAGATTCTCGTTTTTTGTCCTTTTTGTACAAAACCGCTCGATTTCAGCAAGACGCCATTCCCCCATTTCGCCGATAAATAGATTCACTTGATCGGAAGACAGGAGGATGAGATGTCGGAACGACGCGAATCGATAGTGCTGATCAACGGATTGTGGATGACCGCTCTCAGTTGGGAGAAATGGAGTCAGCGTTATACGAACAGAGGATTTCGAGTCATTGCGAAGAGCTGGCCTGGAATGGATATTGATATCGAGCAACTACGCCGAGACCCTTCACCAATTGCTACATTAGGGATTAAGGAGATAGTCGCTCATTACGAAGAGATCATTCGCGGATTGGATTCGCCTCCCATCATCATTGGACATTCCTTTGGCGGTCTGATTACGCAAATCCTACTGGACCGCGGATGGGGTGCCGCCGGCATCGCAATTGCACCGGCGCCGGTAAAAGGCATCATCTTCCTTCCGTTTTCGACGCTGAAGGTGACGTTCCCGGCACTAAGCAACCCGGTGAACAATCATCGCGCCGTTCCATTGACACCGGAACAGTTTCATTATGCGTTCACCAACAACCTGAGTGAGGAAGAATCTCTAGCTGTTTATCAGCGGTACGCAGTGCCGGGACCAGATCATGTCCTGTTTCAGGCTGCTCTCGCGAATTTCAATCCGCATGCAGCAACAACTGTAGATTTCGAAAATGATAACCGCGCGCCGTTGCTGTTGATCTCAGGAGGAAAGGACCACGTCTCCCCTGTATCGGTGGTGGAGGCAAATTTCCGACTTTTCGTCAAATCTAAGGCGGTTACGGCATACAAAGAATTCCCTGAAAGGACCCACTTCACTCTGGGACAAGCGGGCTGGGAAGAAGTTGCAGACTACGCTCTTGATTGGGCACTGAAGAATTCGGTGGGCGAACCAAACGCCGAGATGAGTGCATGAAGGGCGAAGGGGTTCGCGAAAGGGAGATGACATCGATGAGTAGCCATGAGTGCTCGAAAAGGGTTGCGTCAATCGCAGCGCGCCCATGTGGCCGCAAACATTTACTTGCGGGAGTGCTTCTATTACTACTGCTGTCTCTGTGTTTCAACTCGCAGGCAAGTGCGGCAGCAGAATCGATCACTTCCAAAACCGCACAGATCGACGGGCTGAAGCTG
>Ga0335079_10001644_pt1 | contig 25480 bp, 26 predicted proteins | sample Lox_Sample_33_FD_206719 | JGI IMG/M metagenome (GOLD analysis project Ga0335079, IMG submission 206719) | Soil microbial communities from Loxahatchee National Wildlife Refuge, Florida, United States - Lox_Sample_3.3 | ecosystem: Environmental > Terrestrial > Soil > Wetlands | place: USA...
GGCGCCGAAGCCGGGTTCCGCCAGCTCAAAGACCCGCGCGTGGTGTCCTTCTCCCCGATGCACCACTGGACCGACCAGAAAATCCGGGTGCACGTCTCCTACTGCGTCACCGCCCTGGCCGTCGCCCACCTGATGCGCCGCCAAGCCCGCCAGCACGGCCTCGACCTGTCAGTCCGGGTCCTGCTCAGCGAACTCGCCGGCATCCAGGAAACCGTGCTGCTCTACCCCTCCACCGGAGGCCGCCCCCGCGCCCGGCGCATGCTCACTGAGATGACCTTGACCCAGCAACGACTCTACGAAATCTTCGGACTCGACCGCTACGCGCCAGCGCGGTGAGACCAGTTAGGTAATACACCCAGCCGCCGACTGCACACCCGCTGACCTGGGCAAACGCAATCAAGATCAAACTAAGGGGGAAACTCGCGCTAGGCAACGCCGGCTCCCACGACCGACGGTCGGTGCGGATCACACGGATTGGCCGCCGGCCCAGCTCCAGGCGTAGCCGGGATCCTCGGCCCGCACAGCGGCGGGGCCGAGGAGCAGCGGCCTGAATGTGTCGATCATCACGGCGGTCTCATCGGTGCTCGTGCGGCCCTCGGCGAGGCCGCGCACGGCCGCCTCGACAGCGCCCGGCTGCGGACCGTGGGTGAACCCGGATGGGTGCAGGCTGATCGAGCCAATCTCGATGCCCGATCCGCGGCGTGCGGAATAGTCTCCGGCGACGTAGAACATCATCTCGTCTGAATCCACATTGTGGTGGTTGTAGGGAATCGGCACTGCCGCCGGGTCGAAGTCGAGCGGGCGCGGGCAGAACGAGCAGACGACGAAATTCGGCCCCTCGAAGGTCTGGTGGACGGGCGGCGGCGCATGCGTCCGCTTCACCACAGGCTCGAAGTCGGCGATGTTGAACGCATACGGGTATAGGTAACCGTCCCAGCCGACGACGTCGAAAGGATGTCGCGCATATGTGAGCCTGGTCAGCCCTGCCCGGTTGCGGACGAGTACGGGCACCTCCTTGCCCTCCGCGACCAGCGGGCCTTCGGCCCCACGCAGATCGCGCTCGCTGTACGGTGCGTGCTCGAGGAACTGCCCGTGGGGTGACAAATACCGCTTCGGTGTCCCTATGTGGCCGCTCGCCTCGACCACCAGCGCCCGGGCAGGCGTCTTCGCGGTTACTGGCAACCAGCGGTGGGTTGTGCCTGCTGGTACAAGCACGTAGTCGCCCGGCCCGGCGTCGATCCCGCCGTAGACCGATTCAAACCGCGCGTGACCACTCTGCAGATAGAGCATCTCGTCGCCGGCCGAGTTCCGGTACAGGTCCGAGGGTGCGTCGGCGGACGCGTAGTAGATGCGTATGTCGTCGTTGCCGAGCAGCAGGTGCCTGCCGAGGACGAGATCGCCCCCATCCGGCAGGTCCTGGGTGCGGAAATGGCGCGGAGCGAGTGGCAGATTGTGGACGATGGGACCGGCGGTCGCGGTGTCGGGAACGGCCTCACTCTTGACGATGGCTGTGGGCAGATTGAGGTGGTAAAGCAGCGACGAATCGGCGGAAAAGCCTTCCTCGCCCATCAGTTCCTCTGCATAGAGGCCGCCGTCGGGCCTGCGTAGCTGAATATGCCGTTTCCGCGGGATGTCACCCACTGCACGGTAATACGGCATCCTGTCTCCTTTGACTCAGACGGTCGGCAACAGGGAACATCAGCATCTCGCGGCACCGTTGGGTGCCACTGCTCGAACCGCAGGGCCGCACGCATTGGTGCGGCGGGACGCAGCCATTCCTGGCCCGCATGGCTGGCCGCGCGTGTCGCTCCTTCTCGACTATAGACGCACGGCGTAGGGTCGGCATCGCTGGAGGAAGGACCCCATACCCCCCGATGAACGACGACAACTCGCCTAGCGGCCGGGCCGGTGGCGCACCCGGCCGCTCCCAGGGCAAGCACTGTCTGCCGCTGCTCGCGCTGCTCATTGTGATCGCCGGCGTGCTGACAGCCGCCGCTGCCGCATTCGCGTTTTCTTATCCGGGTGTGCATGACATCGCCCGCGCTGCTGGCGTCCAGACGGGGCTCGCCCGCTTCTATCCCGCGTTACCCGACGCCCTGCTCGTGGTGGCCTGCGCCGCTGCGCTCGCGCTCCGCCGGGCCCACTGGTGGGCCCGCCTGCTGCCGTGGCTGTCGATCATCGCCATCGTCGCGCTCGTGGGAGCCGCGGACGCGGCGCACGCCATGGCGATCGAGCTTCCGCTGCGGTCTACCGAGGCAGCGGTGGCGGTCCTCCCCTGGGCACTGCTGCTGCTCGGCCTCCAGCTCTGGCTTTCCATGCTGCGGAACGCGCGGAACGAGCAGCCGCCGCCCGCCGCCAGCGCTGGGGCGACCGAGCCAGTGGTACCAGAACCGGCGATGGCCGAGCCTGGGGGGGCCAGCACCGCTGTAGCCAACCCCGCTGTAACCAGCACGGCTGTGGCCAGCACGGCCGTCGCCAGCACGGCCGTCGCCAGCACGGCCGTCGCCAGCACGGCTGTGGCCAGCCAAGGGCCGAAAGGCGCTGCGGTGGACGGCCCGGCAGTGGCCAGCCCGGTTGTGCCCAGCCCGGTTGTGCCCAGCCCGGTTGTGCCCAGCCCGGTTGTGCCCAGCCCCGCAATGCCCAGCCCGGTGCTCGCCCTTGCAGCAAACCCAGACAATCCGCCGGGCAACCAGCCCGACGCCAGCTCCACCGACGCCAACTCCGCCGACGCCAGCTCAGCCGAACGAAACTCACCCGCCACCAGCCCAGCCGAACGAAACTCAGCCGAAGCAAGCCCCGCCTACACCAAGTCAGCCGAGACCGGCCGGTCCGATGGACAGGCGCCACCAAGTCCGGGGGCCGACAGTACGGTCCCCGGCGGTCATTCCTCCTCAGCTACGTTTAGCGGGCTTGATCTCATACTGCCGCCGTATCCCGACGAGCCTGACAGCCATAGCGAGTACGACATTCCGCCCTGGCGCGTCGCCGATCAGGAGCGCGCCGATCCGACCGAGGCCGGTCTCGAGCATGTCGCCGGCAGCCCGCACGACCGCACCGCCGATCCCGGGCCCGAGCTGGCTATCGATGCCGATCCAGCGCCCGATGACCCGACGAGCGATGAGAGCCATGCCATCGGCGACGAGATGCCTGACGATCGGCACCGCCTCATCGGCGAAGGCCACGCCCTGGGCCACTTATCGGTGCAGTCCGCCGTTACTTCCGCCGCGCCTGACCTCGAGACCGAGCACGGGCCCGCATTTCCCGCGCCACCACTCAGCGCGCCGGTACCTGAGAGCGCCCTCCTGGAGCCCGCGGACCGGGCAGCTGAAGAAGGGGATGCGCAATCGCACGAGAGCAGGCCCCGGCCGCACGGCACGAAAGACCTGGCGCGCCAAGCAGCGCAATCGGCCCAAGAAACGAGAACACGAGCACCGCAAGCCGCTCAGCCGGACGCGTCAGCACGCGAACCGGCGCAACCGGATGCGCGTCAGCCCGGCGGGGACAAACCCGGGACACCGCAGGCGGAACCCGCCCAGGCGGCCGTCGCCGCGCAGGAACCGGACGCGCGAGAACTCCAGAAACCGCGATCAGCCGCGGACGGGAACGGACCCGGGACACCACACGCGGAACCCGCCCACGCGGCCGTCGCCGCGCAGGAACCGGACGCGCGAGAACTCCAGAAACCGCGATCAGCCGCGGACGGGAACGGACCCGGGACACCACACGCAGAACTCGCGCTGGACGCTTCCGAAAAACGTGTACCAGAATCCTCTGGCGACTTCCCGCGCGTCCACAGTTCCCCGGTTCCGCCCAAGTCCGAGCGCCGAACCCGGCGACGACCTTAGGGTTGGCCGATTTCAGCCTGCCCGGGCCGACATGCCAAGCCAGCCTGGCCGTTCTCCGCTGTGACAGCGACGATGGCGGTCGCGATGGCCGCGATCCCCTCGCCGCGTCCCGTCAGCCCAAGCCCGTCGGTGGTGGTGGCAGCCACGGTGACGAGAGCACCGCCGAGTGCCGCCGAGAGTACGCCCTCGGCCTCAGCGCGCCTCGACGCGATCCTCGGCCGGTTCCCTATGACTTGTATGGCCACGTTACCGACGCGGTACCCAGCATCGGCCACGAGCTTGGCCACGGTGGACAGCAGTTCCGTCCCGGCTGCCCCGGCCCATCTGGGTTCCGTGGTGCCGAAGCAGCTACCAAGATCACCCAGTCCCGCGGCACACAACACCGCGTCGCATGCCGCGTGCGCCGCAACGTCTCCATCGGAATGACCGGCCAACCCATCCTGGCCCGGCCAGAAAAGACCGGCCAGGTAGAGCGGGCGACCGGAACGCAACGGGTGGACATCGACGCCGATGCCCACCCGTGGCAGGTCTGTGCTCACAGATCTGTGCTCGCAGATCTAGTGATCAGTTGACAGAACCTCGTCGAGAAGCGCTTCAGCCTTATCCTCGTTTGTTTTCTCAGCAAGGGCCAGCTCGCTCACGAGAATCTGCCTGGCCTTAGCAAGCATGCGCTTCTCACCCGCGGAAAGCCCGCGTTCCCTGTCCCTTCTCCACAGGTCGCGCACAACTTCCGCGACCTTGTTCACATCACCAGAGGCGAGCTTCTCCAGATTCGCCTTATACCTGCGCGACCAGTTGGTCGGCTCCTCGGTGTGCGGCGCACGGAGCACCTCGAACACCCTCTCGAGCCCCTCCTGGCCAACGACGTCACGCACGCCAACAAGTTCAGCGTTATCGGCGGGCACGCGCACCGTCAGGTCGCCCTTGTCGACCTTCAAGACCAGGTAGGATCTTGCCTCGCCCTTAATCGTCCGAGTCTCGACGGCTTCAATCCGAGCAGCCCCATGGTGGGGGTAGACGACAGTGTCGCCGACCTTAAAAGTCATGTGGCAAGTACCCCTTCCGCTGAAGACAAGGTTACCACGGCGGACGCGGGTGATAAACCGCCCTTGACGGTAAACGTGCAGGTCACTGGGGAATTCCGGGGCATCAGAATACGCGTGGGACGACGGTGCAGCTACCGGGCGGCGCCCGCGGGGCAGAACCTTCTCCGGTCAGTGGCCACGCGGTTCACCGCTCCGGGCGTGGCAGGCTCATACTGGAAACACGGAGGCAGGCCCGCACCGGCGCAGAGCAAAGCCGCAGAGCAAAGCCGCAGAGCGCGCGGTGCGGGCGATACGCCAGTACCCAAGCTTCCTCGGCCGGTGACGGGAGGTGTCCGTGGAGATGGGCAGCGAACCCGAGCGAGACGAGAGCGGCCTGCCGCCGGTCGACATCGAGATTCCAGACGATGCGCAGGAACTCGAGCGTGATGTGCAGGCTTACTACCGGGAAGTGCGCGCTGCACGCCGGCATCGTCGGTTCGAGCGCCTCATCGCACCATTTACCAGGCACGGGATGGTGGTCCCCCTCGTAGCGGGCACTCTTGCCGTGACCCTGTTCGCCGGCACCATGCTCACGGTGATCACCAGCACGCCACCGGAGGTCCCCTCGTCGATTTCCGCGCTGCGGTCGCCCGCGCCGTTGTCTAGCCCCCCTGTGCCACCCGCTCGGCAAGTGGGCGGACCACTGCCAAGGGCGGAAGTCTTCATCGACAACAAGCCCCTGCAACTACGCGACCTCAGTCCATCCGTGCTAGCGCTCGTTCCCCCAACTTGCGGTTGCCTCGTCGCACTGCAACAGCTCGCCGCGCAAGCCTCCGCAGCACAGATCAAGATCTACTTCGTCGGTAATGCCAGCGGACTGAAACAGGTCACGAGCCTCGCGGCCCGCGCCGGCCGAGGCAACATTACGGTGATCGACGATGCGCAGAACGTCCTGGGCAATTCCTACGATCCCGTTGGCCTCACCGCGATCCTTGTGCACAAAGACAGTGCCGTGGGATCGGTGCGGCGCAAGCTGATCCCTGGCTTCAAACTCGATGCCGAGCTTGTTCTGCTCGCCAAACCCGGCCTTGGCAAGCCGGATGCCCCGGCGCCGGGCTGATATCCGGGGCGCCACATCACGCGGGTCATGTGGACCACTGGAGCTGGGCCAGCTGGATCTACCCAGAACAGACCGGATCTACCTAGAACAGACGGACTACTTAGAACAGACGGACTACTTAGCGCACCTGTGCGGCTCAGGCACGCCGCCATGGAGCGGCGACCGGCTGGATCGTTAACGTTAACGGCTCAGCGCGGGTCGATGCCGCGCTGAGGTCAGCGCAAGTAGCCTCTGAGCCGTGCGAGCAAGTGTCATCGAGGGTCTCGTCAGAAGCTGCCATCCGCAGCCGGTGATCGCCGTCGCGGCCGGAGTCACCGCGATCGCCTACGCGGCCGGACGAGGGCTCACAGGTACCGCGATCGCTGGGCTCGCGGTACTCACCGGACAGCTCTCCATCGGCTGGAGCAATGATTATCTGGATCGGCGCACGGACAAGGCGGCGGGCCGACGTGACAAGCCGCTGGCGCTCGGCACCTTGCCCGCCCGGCTGGTCGCGTCCGCCGCGGTCGCGGCGGCGATCTGCTGCGTCCCGCTATCGCTCGCAAGCGGCTGGCGCGGCGGCCTCGCACAGCTCACGGCGGTGGGCTCGGGCTGGATCTACAACCTAGGCGTGAAGCGAACCATCTGGTCACCTGTGCCGTTCATCCCAGGATTCGGCCTCTTCCCCGCGTTTGTCACGCTTGGCCTGACGGGCCATCCCTGGCCTGCGTGGTGGGCACTGACCGCGGGCGCGCTGCTCGGGGTGGGAGCGCACTTCGCCAACGTCGTGCCCGACCTGCCAGCCGACCTCGCCACCGGAGTCCTTGGCCTGCCACAGCGGCTGGGTGGCAGGATCTCGCTGCTAGCGGCGGGCACCTTCCTCGGTTCGGCCACGGCGATCCTCGCGGTCGCGCCTGGCGGGTCCGACGCCCTCGCCGCATTCGGCCTCGCCGCGTCGGCCGCGGTACTCGCCGCTGGCCTGGCGGGCGCCATCGCAGGCCCACGCCACCAGGGCGGTCGCGTGCTCACCATGACCGCCGTCATTTCCGCGTGCCTGCTGGATGTGGTGCTGCTTGTGGCGAGGGCCGGCCAGATGAGCTAATGGCCATCGCCTGCTCCAGGTCATGGGGAGGGCACGTGAAGGGCCTGCCGACACGACCGCTACGCTTTGCGACGTCCGCCTGATCCGTTTGCGAGACGGGGAGACGACTCCGTGATCCGCAGAACCGCCATTCGGCTCGCGGCGAGCGCCGCGGCGGCCGCGCTTGTGCCGGCGCTCGCTGGCTGTGCAGCCGGCGTGAATGCCCAGACCAACCAGCCCTTCACCCCAACTGACGGCGCGAGCACGGTCTTTCATAACATCGCCATCCGCGACGTCTTCGTGCTCGGACCTGGCGTGAACGGAACGCTGCGGCCTGGCCAGGCCGCCGGCATGTTCCTCGCGCTGGTCAACAACGGCGCGCCCGATCGGCTGACGGCTGTCTCCGCCCCCGGTACCGCCACGTCAGTGACGATCCACGGCGGCACGGTGGAGCTCGGCCAGGCGCAGCCCGCGCTCCTCACCGGTCCCGCACCCGAACTCGTGCTCAACGGGTTGACCAGGGCGCTGATCGGTGGGCAGTCCATCCCCATGACGCTCACCTTCCAGAACGCGGGCACCGTCGCGATGATCATCCCGGTGGTGCCGAGGTCGAACTACTACGTGACGTTTTCGCCCCCGGCGCCGAGCCCGACGCCGACTCCAACCAAGACCGGCAAGGCCTCGAAGAGGCCGCACCCGTCGCCGTCCAGCTCGGCTCGGTCGGCGACACCCACGCCGAGGGGCACGCCTTAGCCAACCAGCGCACCCTGAGCAGCAGGCCTAAGCCGAGCAGCACGCCTTAGCCGAGCAGCAACCTTGGCTGTCAGGAGGCGGATTCGAACTTGTAGCCAAGCCCACGCACGGTCACGATGTGCCGCGGGTTCGCCGGGTCAGGCTCGATCTTTGCCCGCAATCGCTTCACGTGCACGTCGAGTGTTTTGGTATCGCCAACGTAGTCGACACCCCAGACGCGGTCGATGAGCTGCATCCGGGTCAGTACCCGGTCCGCGTTGCGCAGCAACACTTGGAGCAGCTCGAACTCCTTGAGCGGCAGCTGGGTCTGCTTGCCGCGCACGGTAACGACATGCCTGTCCACGTCCATCCGCACCGGCCCGGCCTCGAGGGTGACGGTCGGCAGTTCCTCGATTTCGCCCTGGCGGCGGAGCACGGCACGGATCCGTGCGACCAGCTCACGCGAGGAGAAGGGCTTGGTCACATAGTCATCGGCACCAAGCTCAAGCCCGACCACCTTGTCGACCTCGGTGTCCTTGGCAGTGAGCATGATTACCGGCACGTTCGACCGCTGCCGCAGGGTCCGGCACACCTCGGTGCCGGGCAGGCCTGGGAGCATGAGGTCGAGCAGCACCAGGTCGGCACCGCTACGGTCGAACGTGTCGAGAGCATCAGGGCCCGTCGGGCAGACGGCGACCTCGAAACCCTCCTTGCGCAGCATGTACGAGAGGGCGTCGCTGAACGACTCCTCGTCCTCGACCACGATCACGCGTGTCACGTGACCGCCTCTGGCGTGGGCTGCGCTGCGGTCGGCTCTTCGCTCGTCGCGGCCAGTGCCGCGTGCTTCTGCAGCGGAAGCCGGAGGGTGAAGGTGGAGCCCGCGCCCTCCCTGCTCCAAACAGTGATCTTGCCGCCGTGCGCGGCGGTCACGTGCTTGACGATAGCCAGGCCCAGACCGGTGCCCCCGGTGGCCCTCGACCGGGCCGGGTCAACGCGGTAGAAACGCTCGAAGATCCGTTCCAGGTCCCGCTCGGGGATGCCGATGCCCTGGTCAGCGACGCTGACCTCAGCGGTCTTCTTGCCTGAACGCTGGGTGGAGACCACCACGCGAGTGCGTTCCGGGCTGTAGGCGACCGCGTTCTCGATCAGGTTTCGCAGCGCCGTGACCAGCATGTCCTCGTCGCCTAGCACCGTCAGGTTTTGGTCACCTCCCGAGGTCAGGGTGATGCCGTGCTTGTTGGCCTTCATCCGGCACCGGTCGATCGCCTCGGTCACGATCGCGTCGAGGTCAACCGGCTTGGCGTCCGTCACCGGCTCGCAGCTCTGAATCCGGGTCAGCGTGATCAGGTCCCGTACCAGCACGGTAAGCCGGGCGGCCTCCTGCCGCATCCGGCCGGCGAAGCGGCTCACCGCCTCCGGATCGTCGGCCGCCTCCTCGGTGGCCTCCGCGAGCAGCGCGAGCGCTCCGACCGGCGTTTTGAGCTCGTGGCTCACATTGGCGACGAAGTCGCGGCGGACCGCCTCCACCCTGCGGCTTTCTGTCTGGTCGTCGGCCAGCACAAGCACCAGGCCGCCCCCAGCGAACTCGGCACCGAGCGGTGCCACCCGTACGGCGAAGCTCGTCGTACGGCCGCCGAACTTGCGGTTGGGCACGTCGATCTCGGTTTCCCTGATCTCGCCGTCCCTGCGCGCCTGGCGGGCCAGCGCAATCAGCTCACCGACAACCAGCTGGTCTCCCTTAACGAGGCCGAACGCGCGTGCCGCCGAACTTGCGCGAAGCACCCGGTCCTCGTGGTCGACGACGACAGCGGAAGAGGGCAGCACGGAAAGCACGGAGGCAATTCCTGGCGGCAGCCTTACCGGCTGCTGCGCCACGTCGCGTCGGCTCCCCGGCCTCAGGACGAGTACTGCGGAAGCGCCGACAGCAAGGCCGGCGACTGCCGCGATCCCCGCCACTAGCTCGACAGTCACATTCTGATGGTATGCGGACGACCGGCCGGCCAGGAATCGCCGACTGCGCACCTAAGCGTAATTTGAGATGAATTCACCCGCCAGTCAACGGCGGTTCGCCTGCGCCGCCAGGCAGGCGGCTAGCGGCCCTGATTGCGTACCGCCTCGGCTGCCGCCGCGGCCGCGGCGGGATCGAGGTACTCCCCGGGCCCGGCCGGGCGGAACTTGGCGTCGATTTGGTACACCAGCGGGATGCCCGTCGGGATGTTGAGCGCGGCGATGTCGCTGTCGCTGATGCCGTCCAGGTGCTTGACAAGCGCTCGCAGCGAGTTGCCGTGCGCCACCACCAGGACGGTGGTTCCAGCGGCGAGATCGGGCACGATCCCGTCGTACCAGTAGGGCAGCATCCGGCCCACCACGTCCTTCAGGCACTCGGTGCGCGGCATCAGTTCCGGCGGCAGCGCCGCATACCGCGGGTCACCCACCGGCGAGAGCGGGTCGTCGTCGGCGAGTGGTGGTGGTGGCACGTCGTAGGAACGGCGCCACAGCATGAACTGCTCGTCGCCGAACTCGCCGCGGGTCTGCGCCTTGTTCTTGCCCTGCAGGCCACCGTAATGCCGCTCGTTGAGGCGCCAGGAGCGGCGGACGGGCAGCCACGCCCACCCGGCTGTATCAAGCGCGATGTTCGCTGTCTGGATGGCGCGGTTTAGCACCGATGTGTGCACGATGCCTGGCCGCATGCCCGCGTCGAGCAGCAGCTTGCCCCCGGTCGCGGCCTCGTCCTCGCCTTTAGCCGACAACCCGACGTCGACCCAGCCGGTGAACAGGCCCTCGGCGTTCCATGCGCTCTCGCCGTGCCGAAGCAGCACCAGGGTTCCCATAGTGACCAAGCTTATCCGGGACCGCCGCCGCCCCACACCGTACGCCAACTAGATCCTTTACGCCTGCGCGTGGCCGGCGCACCTCGACGGGGGTTGCGGGCCGCCGGGTCCGGGGTGTCCCCGGACCCGGCGGCGTGCCCACTGGGCCGGCGCTGCGCGGCGATCACCAGTCACGGGAACACCGCGCGCTACGGCGCGGTTGGATGTGGCGGTTGCCCGTGCGGAGGTGAGCGGAGGTGAATCGCTGTGCCGCGACACTCGCCGAGGCGTATCGCGACCATCAGCGTGCACACGTCGCCGCTTGACCAGCCGGGGACTGGCGACGCGGGCGGCCTGAACGTCTACGTAGTAGAGGTCACCAAACGCCTGGCGGCGCTAGGCGTGGAGGTGGACATCTTCACCCGCGCGGTGTCCCGCGACGCGCCGCCCGTCGCCGAACTCGTTCCCGGCGTGCTGGTCAGGCATGTGATCGCGGGCCCGTTCGAGGAGCTCGACAAGGGCGATCTGCATGGCGAGCTCTGCCAGTTCACGTTCGGCGTGCTGCGGGCCGAGGCCGCCTACGAGCCCGGCAGGTATGACCTCGTGCACGCCCATTACTGGTTGTCCGGACAGGTGGGGGCGGTCGCGAAAGAACGGTGGGGCGTGCCGCTTGTGCAGTCCATGCACACGCTTGGCAAGGTCAAGAACGGCGCGCTCGCGCTGGGGGACGCGCCCGAGCCTGCGATCAGGATCAGCGGCGAGACGGAGGTGGTCACGGCGGCAGACCGGCTGGTCGCCAACACGGCACAAGAGGCGGAACAGCTGATCACGCTGTATGACGCGGACCCCGCCCGGGTGGGAACTGTCAACCCTGGTGTGGATCTCGCCGTGTTCAGGCCAGGATCGTGCGCGGACGCACGGCTCAGGCTGGGGCTGCGCCAGGATGCCGTGGTGCTGCTTTTCGCCGGCCGGGTTCAGCCGCTGAAGGGACCCGACGTGCTGCTGCGCGCCGCCGCGCGGATGATCCGCGAGGATCCTGGTCTCGCGGGCAGGCTCGTGGTCGCATTCGTGGGCGGGCCGAGCGGGTCAGGCCGAGCGGACCCGGACCGGCTGAGTCAGCTGGCCGCCGGGCTCGGCATCGCTGGGCAGGTGCGGCTCGAACCGCCCTGCCCGCAGCCGGAACTCGCGGACTGGTACCGGGCGGCGACTGTCGTCGTTGTGCCGTCACACTCGGAGTCGTTCGGCTTGGTGGCCGTGGAGGCGCAAGCGTGCGGCACGCCCGTGGTCGCCGCTGCGGCGGGCGGACTGCGCACAGCGGTTCGCGACGGGGTGTCTGGCCTGCTGCTGCCCGGTCACGACCCGGCGGAGTACGCACGGGTGCTCGGCGACCTGATCGCGGCGCCGCGGCGGCTTCGGCGGCTTCGGCGCGGCGCGCTCGCGCATGCGTCACAGTTCGGCTGGGCGAATACCGTCGAGCAGTTGCTCAAGGTGTATACCGGGGCCATGGAGGAGCATGTTGCGGCCGCGGTGGACGCGTGACCGCCGCGCCAGCAGGCGGGGACGCCTCGGCGGTGATCGAGCGCGCCCTCAGGACGTCCGGCGTCAGCTACGAGAATCCGCGCCAGGGCGCGTACCTGGCCAAATTGGCGGGCCAGCACAAGCTCGCGACGATGACCTGGCTCATCGTGGGCAGGCACAGCCTGCACGTGGAGGCGTTCTTCTGCAGGCAGCCGGATGAGAACCACGCCCGCTTCTACCGGTTCCTGCTGCAGCGCAACGCACGGACGTTCGGTGTGCATTTCGCGCTCGACCCGGTCGGCGACGTGTACCTGGTCGGCCGGCTACCTCTCCAGGCCCTCAGCGTCGACGAGATCGACCGGCTGCTCGGGTGCGTACTCAGCTACGCGGACGACAATTTCGACGCGGCGCTTGAAATCGGCTTCGCCACCTCGATCAAGAAGGAATGGAAATGGCGGGCCAGCCGCGGTGAGAGCCTGGCCAACCTGCGTGCGTTCGCCCGAATCGCCGATCCTGCGCGGCGACCGAATTGCTAGGTCAGCCGGGAGCCCGCGTGGCGAGCGCGCGCTCAAAGGCGGCGAACACATCCCCGGTCAGCAGCACGAACCTCACGTCCTCGACCCCGCTCGGGGTGTCCCGCACCGTGCGCACCGCGATCCGCGCCGCATCCTCCACGGGCCACCCGAAGATGCCCGCGGACACGGCGGGGAAAGCCACGGTGTGCGCGCCGAGTCCATCAGCGACCCGCAGCGCCTCCTTGTAACAGGATGCAAGCAGGTGGGACCGGTCCTGGGCGGCCGAGTAGACCGGCCCGACCGTATGAATCACCCACCTCGCGTCCAGTTGCCCTGCGGTGGTGGCGGCGGCCTTGCCGACCGGCAGGCCGTCGCGGTAAGCGCCCGCCCGCAGCTCGCGACACGCGGCCAGGATCGCGGGACCGCCGCGCCTGTGGATCGCGCCGTCCACCCCGCCGCCGCCAAGCAGGGACGAGTTGGCGGCGTTCACAATGGCGTCCACCCGCTGCCGTGTGATGTCGCCAAGCACCAGCGTTATGGCCATGTCGGCCACAATAAGAGGTCCTGCGCATGATTCAAGCCGCGTCCTTGATCAAGGGTGAGGCTGGGCTCAGGATGTGTCCCTAGAACTGCTCGTCGGCCCGGCCGTAGGGATCCTTTCACTCGGCGGCAGGACCGGGGCGGGTAACTGGCCATCGGCCGGCGAGCCGCCGGGCGCCGGTCGCCGCCCGCGGGCTCCGTCCTGGGTGGCTCGGCCTCGGCCGGTTCTGACTCGCTAATCCCGTACCGCGCGTAGACGTGGCGGAGAGAAGACGCCGGTCCCCCAGACGCCGGCTAAGGCCACAGCGACAAGGCCAACCGCCAGGACCGGCCAACGCCGACGCCGACGCATGCGTCCCCACGCCTCGATCATCTGCGCCTCCCGGGGGTAGGCTTGTTACCGCTCGTTAACTTAGTAAACGGCGTAAATTAATGATACATGTAAACTTCTCATACGCCGTTAATCAGCGTCAACGCCGTTAAGGAGGAGGGCGTGGAACAGGCAGCCGACCCGGTACCCCCCGTGCTAAGCCGCCGCCACCGCGTCCGCGCGGCGACCAGCGAGGAGATCAAGAAGGTCGCGCGCCAGATCCTCGTCGACGAAGGGCCCGACGCGGTGACGCTGCGGGCGATCGCCCGGGAGATGGGGATGACAGCGCCCGCCCTCTACCGGTACTTCGACAGTCATCAGGATTTGATCAGGAATGTGATCGGCGACATCTTCCTGGAGATCGCCGCCGACATCCAAGCGGCGATAGACACCGCGGCCACCGAAGGTATCGCGGCAAAGTTCACCGCCGCCGCGCGCGAGTTCCGCCGGTGGTCACTGAGCCATCAACGCGAGTTCGGGCTGGTGTTCGGTACCCCGCTACCTGGCCTTGATCTTAACCACACCGACATCGCGGACGAGTGCGGCCGCAGGTTCAGCGACACATTCCTCGCACTGTTCGTCGAGCTGTGGCAGGAGAAGTCATTTCCGGTGCCCGCCCCGGGTGAGATAGAGCCGAACCTGCGCTCGCAGCTTAAGCGCTACCGAGACGTGGCGGCCAACGGCCGCGTGCCGCAGGTCGCGGCTGCCACGTTCCCGCTTGGCGCCATCTTGTCGTTCGTGTACTGCTGGACCCGGCTCTACGGAATGGTGAGCCTGGAGGTTTTCGGCCATCTGAGCTGGATCCTTGACGATGGCGAGCCAATGTTCGAACTTATGCTGAAAGAGATTATGCCAGTCCTTGGCCTTGAGTATCCGCCGACAAGGCCCGGCTGACCTGGTTCGCGGCCCAGCCGCGGGGCAACGGCGCGGGCGAAATACCGCGCGGGCGAGAATCGGGTGACGCCGATGTGATCAGTCGCGGACGCGCAGCCGGACGCGCCGGAATCCCCTGCCTTTGTTCTCCATCTTTGTGAGCTCGATGCGGCCGATCTGTTTAGTCGAGGCGACATGAGTGCCGCCATCGGCCTGCGTGTCGAGCCCGACGATGTCGATGATCCTAACCTCGCGGACGGTTTCAGGCACGAGGTTCGTGGCGGTGCGGATGATGTCGGAAATCGCGAAGGCCTCGGCGCGGGGCAGCAGTCGCACGTCGATACGCCTGTCCGCATCAACCTCTTGGTTGCACGCAGCCTCAACAGACTCACGGAAGCCCGCGGGAACTTCCGTCATGTTGAAATCCATGCGTGCCGTGAGCGGCTCCATGTTCCCGCCCGTGACGAGCGCACCGAAATCGCGGAACACCACGCCGCAAAGCACATGCAGCGCGGAGTGGGTGCGCATCAGCGAGGTACGTCGTTCGTCGTCAAGCGCGCCGCGGACCGCTGCGCCAGGCGGCGGCAGTGGATCGCCCTCCGCGGGCAGCAGATAGAGGTCGTCGCCCTTTCTCGCCCCGACGATCTTGGTCACGACGCCGCCCCAGAGCAGCACGCCGCCGTCAGGCGGCTGCCCCCCGCCACCGGGGTAGAAGGCCGACCGGTCGAGCACAATCCCCTCAGGATCCGCCGCAAGCACGGTCGCGTCCCACTCGCGCAGTGTTTGATCAGCCAGTTCGAGCCGGTGGGTACGCCACTCAAGGTCCGCCATAACGGCAGCCTAGTGCTCGGTCAGCGGGCCAGGCCTGGATGCCGGGGCCGACTCCGCGATACCCGGGCCCGGGCCGCTGTGCCGGGGCCGACGCCGCCCGTGCTCACCAGGGGCCGTAAGGACCTGAACTTGATCCGCCGCGGCCGAGCGCCTTCACCTTTGGCCGGACATCGGTCAGGTAGATCGCGGCGGCAACGAAGGCCGCCACGGGGAGAATCCCCGTCACCGTGATGCCGCCATAGAGGACGGCGCCAAGACCGACCGCCGTTGCGACCCCGAGGATGATCAGCCAAAGCGGCTTGGTCTGTTTGCCCGCCGCAGGGAACGAGCGTGCAGGACGGCCGATCGCGTCGATGAACGCCCAGGCCTCGGCGATGAAGGCACCGACAGCTAGCACCAGGAAGAGGTAATAAAGCGGGGACAACGCGGCACCGATCACGGCATCTAGGTTATCCGGTCTGGGTACGTGGTGGGAACTGCTCCACGAGCCATCACGGCGGCGACCGCGGCCCGCGGCCGCGAACCACAGTCATTCAGCGTTGAAATTGCCCGCTATCACGGGCAATTTCAACGCTGCCGGATCCTGCCCCAGCCGCCGCAGCCGCTGGCATCAGGCAGTGTGCTTCCTCGCAGGTCGGTTCGCGCCGCTCGAGCTGCGGGTCGTGTGGCTAGCGTCACGCTTCGTGTTGCTCGTCGGCCCGGTGCCGTTAGCTGCGGACTCGCCCGCCTTGCTCGCGCTTTCGCTCGCGCGCCCGGCGACCTGGCTGGCCCTGCCCGCCACCTGGCTGGCCTGGCTGGCCATCTGGCCGGCCTGAATCGCGGCCTGGCCGGCCGCCTGCGTCGCGGCCTGGCTCGCCGTGCGGACGGTCGTTTGCGCGGTCTTGCGAGCCGCATCGGCCGTACGGTTCGCTCTGCGCACGGTCTCCTGAGCGGTCGACCTAGCGGCGTGCTCGAGCTGGGCCGCCGCCTGCTGCGGGGTCATCCTGTCGACCCCGTTGACCAGGTCACTGCCACGCTCGGCAAGCTCGTCGTACGCCCGCACAGCGCGGGCAGCCGCTTCCCAGAGATACTCGACCGCCCGGCCGGACAGGACGGTCAGGTCCGCCTTGTCCTGCAGCCTGGCCAGCCGCTGCGGCAGCGTGCGAAGCGTCTCGACGGCGAGGTCGCCCGCACCTGCCGCGACGTAGAGAGCCTTGTGCTCGGTGAGCTTCTTCATTTCTTTCCTGACGTCAACTTGGAGGCCCATTGTCCTCATATCCCTTCCTGGCGCCAGCCCCGCTTCTCCAGCTCGGCCGGGGGCGGCTTGTCCTTCGTTAGAGTCCGGTGGTCGCGTCGGCAGGAGCTGGCGCGTTCTCTTTCCTGAACGACTCGTAGATGTCGATCAAGACCTGCTTCTGCCGCTCGGTCAGGTATGGATCAGCAAGGACCGCGGGCTGGACATCCGAATCGGCCGGACGGTCTTCCAGGATTCCGGCCTGGATGTAGAGTGCCTCCGCGGAAATCCGCAGCCCCTTGGCGATTTGCTGTAGTACCTCGGCGCTCGGCTTTCTCAGCCCACGCTCGATCTGGCTCAGGTATGGATTCGACACGCCAGCCGCCTGTGCGAGCTGCCGTAGCGAGATCTTCGCCTGCTCCCGCTGTTCGCGGATGTAGACCCCGATCGACCTAACCGGACGCATGTTCTCAGTGTCGCCGACACTGCTTGCAATTGCAAGCGGTCAGCAAGCGCCTGGGCAAAGACAAGCTGTGGTCTTCGTCACGTAACTCCGGCGCCGACCACACCGTCACCCCGGCTACGTTCCCACCAGGTGGGTCGCTTAACCCGGCCGCGCTCACGCGGGCCACACCGCGCGCACCTCGCCCACCGGTGAGCCGCCGCCAAGCAGCGGGTTCGCGGCCAGCGCGTCGAGCGCGCCGTGGGATCCGCCGGGGCCCGCGGCGATGCCGAGTCCGCGAAGCAGCGCCACGGTCACCGGCGTCACGGCCCGCCGTGCGCCATCAGCAATCTTCACCGCTCCGGCGCGGCCATCGGTCCAGGCGAAGACCTCCACGCCCTCGGCGCCGGACTTGACGAGCAGGCCAGGAACGGCCGCCATCAACGCGCGCTCGGCGCGCCTGGTGCCGGCGGTCCACTGCGGGTAAGCGCGCATCGCGTCCGCCACCATGCGCTCCGGGCTGCCTGAATCCGCGAGCACCATGGCCCGCAGCGCCCGTGCGACCCCCTCGAGTGACACCGCGAACACTGGCGCCCCGCAGCCGTCCACGCCCGTCGCGGCGACCGGTTCACCTGCGAGGCGCTCCACGGTTTCGCGGATCGCCACCTGCAGCGGATGGCCGGGCTGCGGGTATCCAGCCACCGGCCAGCCTGCGGCGACGCAGGTGGCCGCCATCGCGGCGTGCTTGCCCGAGCAGTTGTTGTAGACAGGCTCCGCGGCGCCACCGCTGCGCAGCACGGCCGTCGCCGCCGCCTCGTCGAGCGGCAGCGCCGCCGGGCACGCGAGGGCGCCATCGCCGAGGCCCGCGCTGGCCAGGATTTCCCGCACCCCGGCGAGATGGAAGCCCTCACCTGAATGGCTGGCCGCGGCGAGCGCCAGCAGCCTGCCGTCAAGATCTAGGCCGTTTCTGAGCATCGCTGCCGCCTGCAGCGGCTTGTTGGCCGACCTGGGGAAGACCGGTTCGCCCGACGCCCCCGCGCGTAGCACTACCTGGCCGTCCGCGGCAAGGCCCGCGGCACGCCCGCAGTGCTGGGATTCGATGAAACCAGACCGAACGGCCACCGCGAGGAGCGGGTCGCCTGCCGGTGCGGGCGGCACTGCGCGTGAGCCGTTAGGTATCTGTGTCGTCCCAGCCTCTGGTGCGGTGCCACGGCCGTCAGCGATGATCTCGCACCCCCAGGAACGCACGTGCCTGCGCTGGCGTCATCGGCGGGCGTTGCGCGTGCGCGGCAAGCGTGGCGGCGCGCTCGACCAGTTCCGGGTTGCCGCCGGCCGGGCGCCCGCGGGCGAACGACAGCGTGTCCTCCATGCCGACCCGCAGGTGACCGCCCGCGGCGAGCGCGGCGAACATGACCGGCAGGGTAGTCCGGCCTATCCCGGTCGCCGACCAGGTTGCCCCCGCGGGCAGCGCCGCCACGGCGGCTACCAACGTGGCGGCGTCCCCAGGCATCCCACCAGGCACGCCCATGACCAGGTCACAGTGGACGTGACCGCCCGACGGTGGCCCGGACTCGCCGAGCAGACGGTGCAAGGTCGCGATGTGGCCCAGGTCGAAAAGCTCGAACTCAGGGACCACGCCGAGCTGCTGTGTCCGCTGGTAAAGGTCACGGATGAACTGCCATGGATTGCTGAAGACCTCGTCGCCGAAGTTGACCGTGCCACAGGTAACCGAGCAGGCGTCGGGCCCCGCGTCCAGCACCCGGAGCCGGTGGCCGAAAGGATCGGTGACCGCGCCGCCGGTGGAAAGCTGCACGATGAGATCGGTGCACTGTCTGAGCGCCGCCACGGTCTCGGTGAGCCTGCCGAGGTCGAGGGTGGGCTTCGCGTCCTGATCGCGGATGTGCACGTGGATCACGGCGGCACCCGCCTGCTGGCACTCCTTCGCCGCGGCGACCAGCTCCTCCAGGGTCACGGGAAGGGCGGGAACCTCGTGCTTGGCTGCCTCCGCGCCGGTGGGCGCGACAGTGATGAGCGTGCTAGGTGTCATGACCGGCAGAATGCATGACCATGCGAGCTGTCGTCCAACGCGTGACGCAAGCCGCCGTCAGCGTCGACGGCCGGGTGGTGGCTTCGATCGCCGAATGCGGGCTGGTCGTGTTGCTCGGTGTCACCCATTCCGACACGCCAGCGGGGGCGTCAGCGCTGGCGGCAAAGATCTACCAGCTGCGTATTCTGGCTGGCGAGAAATCCTGCGCGGACACCGGCGCGCCGTTGCTCGTGATCAGCCAGTTCACGCTCTACGCGGACACCAGGAAGGGGCGCCGGCCGACCTGGCTCGGTGCCGCGCCTGGGCCGGTGGCCGAGCCGCTCGTCGGCGCGTTCGTGGCGGCGTTGCGCGCACTCGGCGCTCGCGTGCAGACGGGTGTGTTCGGCGCGCACATGCAGGTGTCCCTGGTCAACGATGGCCCGGTAACGCTGATTCTGGACGCGTGAAGCCGGCCCGCCGCGCGTGCGGCCTGCGCCCCCCGCCTTCATGGTCAGCCGTCGAGGTAGTACTCGAGCGCCGGCGTGACCAGGGCGACGATCTCCTCATCAGGTGCGGATGCCAATGGCTCGATGCCGACGACGTAGCGCACGAACGCGATCCCGACGAGCTGGGCGGCGGCGGCCTCGACGCGGATACGGGGCAGGCCGAGCGAATCCGCGACCCTGGACACCAGGGCGCTGGAAATGAACTCGCGCAGCATCGCGGCCGCCTGCTCGTTCGTGGTCGCCGACCGCAGGATCGCGACGAACGGTGCCCGTGCATCCGGATCACGCCAGGCGGAAAGGAAGAACCGCACCAGCCGCGCCGCCATTTCGTCGTGCCGGCCGCTCACGACCTGTTTGATCAGGTCGGCCGGGTCGAAGGGGAAGGCCATCGCCGCGACGAAGGCCTGCTCCTTGGTGCCGAAGAAATGATGAACGAGCGCCGCATCGACCCCAGCCGCGCGGCCGATAGCCCTGATCGTCGTCTTCTCGTAACCGAGCTCCGCGAAAAGCTTGCGCGCGGCGCTCCGCACCGCTTCGCGCGTTTGGCTCGGGCCTGGCCGCCTGCCCGGACGGCCCGAACCCGTGCCACGATGCGGCGGCGGGCTGACCAGCGCCGTCACGCCCCTGCTCCGGTGGCTTGGCCCGCAGGCCGGCCGACGTTGACAGGCGCGACCATATGCAGCCGCGTGAACGCCAGCGCCTCGGCCAGATCCGCGCGGCGCTCCTCGCGGCTCAGCGCACGTCGCGTGCTCACTTCGAGCACCACGACGCCCTGATAGCCGTTCGTCGCCAGGCGCTCGAGCAAGCCGGCGCACGGCTGGTTGCCCCGGCCGGGTATCAGGTGCTCGTCCCGGTTGGTCGGGCTTGAACCGTCGGCCATGTGCACATGCGCGAGCCTGCTGCCGAGCTTTTCCGCCATCTCGAGAGCATCAGAACCCGACTTCGCGGTGTGCGAAAGGTCCAGGGTGACGTGCCGGTAATCCTGGTCCACCGGATTCCAGTGCGGCGCGTAAGGCACGACCTCGGTGCCCCGAGCCCGCAGCGGGTACATGTTCTCGACCGCGATGGCGACATCTGTTTCTTCGCCCATCCGCGCCAGGCCGGCTTCGAACTCTTCCGCATACTCACGCTGCCAGCGGAACGCGGGGTGCACAACGACCACCTTGGCGCCGAGCCGCTCCGCGACGTCCTTGGCACGGGTCAGCTTCCCCCAGGGCTCACGGCCCCACACCCGCTGGGTGATAAGCAGGCAGGGCGCGTGGATCGCGAGCACGGGCATCTGATGGTAGTCGGATAGCCGCCGCAGCACGTCCAGGTCCTGGCTGATCGGATCACCGGTGACCATAACCTCGACGCCGTCGTAGCCGAGTTTCGCGGCGGCCTCGAACGCGTCAGGCGTCCGCTCCGGATAAACCGACGCGGTGGACAACGCGACGGCCACATCGGGCACCTTTACCGCGCCGCTCAACTGCGCCTCCCGGGCGACTGGGGTCTGTCCCGGCCAGCTTATGTGGTCCCGGGGCGCCTGCACGCCGGATGGCCCAGGGCCTGCGGGCGCTTTGACTACGGTCACAGGTGGGAATGTCGGTGCCCGCTCGTACGCTCCGTGGCGTGGCGAAGTCTTCGGCAGGCCCGGCGTTCCGTTGCGCGGAATGCGGTTGGCAGGCAGCCAAGTGGGTGGGCAGATGCGGCGAGTGCGAGGCGTGGGGCACCGTCGTGGAGGCGGGGCTCCCCCGGCTGGTCCGGGCCGGGCTGCGCACGGCAGGCCCAGGGCCGGTAAGCGCGCCCGCATTGCCGATAGGCGACGTGGACGCCACCGCGGCGCGCGCGGTGCCTACCGGGCTCGACGAGCTTGACCGGGTGCTCGGCGGCGGGTTGGTGCCAGGCGCGGTGCTGTTGCTCGCCGGGGAGCCGGGCGTCGGTAAATCCACCCTGCTGCTCGAGGTTGGCGCCCTTGCCGCCGAGTCAGGGCCGGTGCTCTACGTGACAGGCGAGGAGTCGGCGCCGCAGGTCCGTGCCCGCGCCGACCGGATCGGAGCGGTGGCACCGAACCTCTACCTGGCGGCGGAAACGGGGCTGGGCGCGGTTCTCGGCCAGGTCGAGCAGATCAAGCCGGAACTGCTGATCGTCGATTCTGTGCAGACCATCGCCGCCGACGGTGTCGACGGCGCGCCCGGCGGCGTCACGCAGGTGCGCGAGGTCGCTGCCACCCTCATCCACACCGCCAAGGCACGAGGAATGGCGACCGTGCTCGTCGGTCACGTCACCAAAGAAGGCTCGATCGCAGGTCCACGCACTCTGGAGCACCTCGTGGACGTGGTGCTGCACTTCGAGGGCGACCGGCACTCGCAGCTGCGGATGGTAAGAGCGATCAAGAATAGGTTCGGCCCGACCGATGAGCTTGGCTGCTTTGACCTTGGCGAATATGGGCTCATCGGGCTGCCCGACCCGAGCGGCCTGTTCCTGTCCCGGCGGGCCGATCCGGTCCCTGGCACGTGTGTGACCGTCACGCTCGAGGGGCGCAGGCCACTGCTCGCTGAGGTGCAGACCCTGGTCGCCGCGAGCATGCTCGACGTGCCGCGCCGGGTGACTTCCGGGCTCGACGGGTCGCGGCTCGGGATGGTGCTCGCCGTGTTGCAGCAGCGCGCGGGGGTGCGGATCGGCAGGTGCGACGTGTACGCGGCCACCGTCGGCGGCGTCAGGCTTTCCGAGCCTTCCGTTGATCTCGCGCTCGCGGTCGCCATTTCCGGCGCGGTGAACAACCTGAACGTCCCTGGGGGCGTCGTGGTCATCGGCGAGGTTGGGCTGGCAGGCGAGGTGCGCCGGGTAAGCGGGGTGCCGCGCAGGCTGGCAGAGGCCGAACGGCTCGGATTCCGCCGGGCGATCGTGCCCGCGGGGACGGGCGGGCCGCCCGTGGGAGGCACCGCGGGCACCGCGGGCACCGCGGGCACCGCCCGCGCTGCGAATTCGGGCCCGGAGCGTGGCAACCTGACCTGCGTCATGTCCGTCAAAGAGGTAAGCGATGTGCGCGAAGCGATCACGGTCGCGCTGGCTGGGTAAACGCCACGCGGCAATTGGTTCGTGCCGGGAAACCGGCGCGGACGGCGCCTCGGGCGCTCTACCGACGTTCGCACCTATAGACTTAGCCCGGGCCAGCGATATCCGGGGGTCTCGTGCCAGCAATGGACAAAGGCACCGACATAGGCGGCACCGACAAGAGCAGGGACGAGCGCGGGACGAGCGACGCAGAGCGGCCGTCGCGGCGGTTGCGCCGGGAACGGCGCTGAGAGATGGGCTTGAGCGCATCCTGCGCGGCAACACGGGTGCCTTAATCGTGCTCGGATACGACTCGACGGTCGATGCTCTGTGCACCGGGGGTTTTGAGTTCAAGGTCCAGTTCTCGGCGACGCGGCTACGCGAGCTTGCCAAAATGGACGGCGCGATCGTGCTTGGTGACTCGAACAGCAACATTGTCCGTGCGGCCGTCCACCTCGTACCAGATTCCGCCATCCCCACCGACGAGTCAGGCACCAGCACCGAACGGCAGAGCGGGTCGCCAGGCAGACCGGGCACCCGGTCATCTCGGTCAGCAAGTCCATGCGGATCATCGCGCTCTATTTGGACGGCGGAAGGTACGTGCTCGAGGACTCGGCGGCGATCCTCTCCCGCGCGAATCAGGCACTCGCCACCCTGGAACGGTACAAGCTCAGGCTCGACGAGGTATCTGGGACGCTTTCGGCGCTTGAGATCGAAGACCTCGCCACGGTCAGGGACGTGAGCGCGGTCGCCCAGCGGCTGGAGATGGTCCGCCGGATCGCGGACGAGATCGATGGATACGTCGTTGAGCTCGGCAGCGACGGACGGCTGCTCGCGCTTCAGCTTGACGAGCTTGTCGCCGGCGTGAGCAGCGAGCGTGAACTTGTCGTTCGTGACTATCTTCCTGGCAGCGCCAGCGTGCCGAGGACAGCCGGCGTGCTCGCCGAACTCGACGAACTCGCGGCGACCGAGCTCGTCGACCTGCCGACCGTGGCAGATGTGCTTGGATTCAGGGGCCCGGACATGCTCGACTGCCCGCTCAGCCCGAAGGGTTACCGGCTCCTTGCCAAGGTGCCACGGCTGCCGTTCATGATCATGGAACGGCTGGTCGAGCATTTCGGCGGCCTGCAGAAGCTGCTGGCCGTGAGCATCGACGACCTGCAGTCGGCTGGCGCGGTCGGCGAGGTACGAGCGCGCAGCGTCCGCGAAGGCCTGTCCAGGCTCGCCGAGTCGTCCATCCTCGAGCGCTACGTGTAACAGGCCCGCCGCTGGCTGGCACCGGCCAGGGCTGCCCTAGCGGAGCACGAACACCTCGGTGTGGCTGTGAACGGCGCCGCTGGATACCGCGGCCGAATAAGTGCCTGGCGCCGCCTCCGGCCTATCCGGCCCGCAACCTTGGCTGGATTGGTGACGGCTCCATGACACCTGCGTCACGAAGGGCACCCCACGGCGAAGGCGCACCACATTCGGGGCAGCGCCGCGGACACAGTCGGCCGATCCCCAGACACGGACCTGACCGGATCTGACCACCAATCGGAGCGACTTTGCGCCGACGTCGAACGCGCAGGTCGTGCGGCCGATATTGACAAGGTAGATGGAGAACTGCGGCTTGACCAGGCGCTGGTAAACCTGCTGGCTCACGAACAGGCTGGGTACTACGTCCCCGGGCGCGCACCGGCCGCCTGGCGGCCGCGCGGCTGCGGCTGCCCGCGGTGACGCACTCGCCCCGGGCGACGGGCTCGCCTGCGCCGAGCCGTGCGCGGCTGAACGCGGCCTGCGCGACGGGGTGGCCGTGACGGTGACCGTAGCGGCGGCAGCCGGGCTTGACGCCACGGCCGGCCTGCTTGACGATGCCGGGCCCTGCTGCGCCGCAGGGTAGGGGCTGGCGGTTCGCGTCGGCGGTCTCGCGCCGCCAAGCGCACCGGAACATGCCCAGGCCAGCAACCCAAGCACACCAATACCGGCCGCGAGTGCGAATACACGCCGTCGCCAGTATGTGTCCGGCTGATCTGGCCATGAATTTTCACGAGGCGTGTTCGGATCCATACGGCGAGTATGCATAACAGCTAGTAGATTCTCCCGCCGACCCGCCGACCCGCCGAGTGGTTACGCTAGTGGGTCGGCCGGCCCCGCCCCTGGGATGCGAGGATCGATCCTGAGATGGCTAACGGCTTCGTCGGTCCACTCCTGGACTGGTATGCGAAACACGCCCGCGACCTGCCGTGGCGCGAGCCGGCCGCGTCGCCATGGGCGGTACTCGTCAGCGAAATCATGCTGCAGCAGACGCCGGTCTCCCGTGTTCTGCCTGCGTATCAAGCCTGGCTCGAGCGATGGCCGACGCCTGCTGCGCTCGCGGCTGAGCCCGCGGGCGAGGCGGTGCGGCAGTGGGGACCACTCGGTTACCCGCGCAGGGCGCTCAATCTGCACGCGACCGCGCACATCCTCACGCAACGGTACGGCGGCGCGGTTCCCGCGTCACGAGACGATCTGCTCGCGCTTCCAGGCATCGGGCCCTACACAGCCGCGGCGGTAGCTAGCTTCGCATTCGGCCAGCGGCACGCGGTGCTCGAAACGAACGTCCGCCGGGTGCTTGCCCGGCTGCTCAGCGGCACGGCTTTCCCGCCCCGCGCGCTTTCCGCTGCTGAGACGCGGCGCGCGGAATCGGTGCTGCCGGCCCAGCCCGCCGTGGCGGCTCGCTGGGCTGTCGCGGTCATGGAACTCGGGGCGCTCGTTTGCACGAGCAGCAAGCCTGCGTGCGCCAGGTGCCCGCTGGCGCCATCATGCTCGTGGCGGCTCGGGGGCTTCCCAATCGCCGCAGAGCGCAGGACCGGGCAGAGGTACGTGGGGACGGACCGGCAGTGCCGCGGGCGCCTGATGGCCGTCCTGCGCGGCGCACGGGGTGCGGTGGCGAAGTCGGAGCTCGACCAGGCCTGGCCGGATGCGCCGCAGCGGGAACGCGCGCTCGACAGCCTCGTGGCGGACGGCCTGGCGGAGCCGGTCGGCGACGGCAGGTACGCC
>Ga0335079_10001645_pt1 | contig 25480 bp, 22 predicted proteins | sample Lox_Sample_33_FD_206719 | JGI IMG/M metagenome (GOLD analysis project Ga0335079, IMG submission 206719) | Soil microbial communities from Loxahatchee National Wildlife Refuge, Florida, United States - Lox_Sample_3.3 | ecosystem: Environmental > Terrestrial > Soil > Wetlands | place: USA...
TGGCTGCCTCCACCTCGGGCCCGTCGGGCAGCATGGTGATGGTGATCTCCGAGCGCGCCGCCGTGTCGCGGCAGGATTGCCCGGCCTGCGCGCCGGCCGCGGCGATCTCCGCGACAGGCGCCGGCACAACGTCGTAGACGATCAGCGAGTGCCCGGCTTTCAGCAGGTTCTTCGACATGGGCTTGCCCATGATGCCCAGACCAATGAATCCGATTTGCGCCATGAAAATTTTCCTTTCCGTGGAACTGCGATTATATCCGGATAACTACCGCGCGGCCTGCCACGCCGAGCGGATCTCGTCCAGGAGTTTCTCCGGATCGCGGGCGTCCACCAGCACCGCCGGCCCGGTCTTCTGCGGGATCAACACCAGGCGGTGGCCGCCGGCCTGGTAGAGCCGCACCTCGTTTCCGTTCGCCACCCGGAACCAGCCCGAGCGATAGTGCCCGTTGGCGAATCCGTTGGTGCGCGCGGTGGTCCTCCACTGCGTGTCGCGTGCCACGTCCACAATGCGGATCCCGCCGACGTCCACCGCGTCCGCCCGCAGTGTGACCGGATAGAACCGGTCGTGGATCGTGAGGCTGGTGGCTGTCAGCGTGCAATCCGGCGGACCGGGTGAGTAGAGGAAAGCCAGCAACACCACGCCCAGCGCCAACGCTCCGATTGCCGCGCCAATGATGGCAGGCATCAGGCTGGCCCGCGCGGGTTCAATCGGGCTGGCCCCGGCACTGGCCGGCACCGCGCCCAAGGCGGCGAGAAAGCCCGGCACATCGTCCGGGCTGAACAGGGCGGTCTTCGCGTCCGTGACCACCACCACCATTTTGCTGCGATTGGTGCAATACCAGGAGCATTTGCCCAGCTTCGAGGTGCGGAACAGGCCGTAATACCCGAACAGCCCGCCATTCCCGAACAGGCGCACGGCCCCGCGCAGATCGTCGCGCCCGGCGGCCCGCGCCTCGCGCAAACCGGCCAGCGGCATCCGCGCCGCCCCGATGGCGCGGCGAACCAGGATCTCCTCGCGCGAGACCCCGTAACTGCGCGGAGACCAGGCCCATGCCAGCACCATAAACACGGCCCCCAGGAGCAGCACCAGAAGCTTGCCCGTGGCAATACCCGCGATCAGCACTGCACCGCACAGGATCGCAGACAAAGTTTTGGTGAGCGAATCATAGGAGGCGGAAAAAGAGCGCGAGGGTGACATAAGGGCCTCTTTCTCATTTTACGGCTCCGGTTTAAGATAGTTCGATGCGTTGCTCGCTATGGGTGTTGCCGATGGTGATCCTGGCCCAGGCCGGGCCGGCCGAGCCACCGGTGGAAGAGAGCGTGCTCCGCTTCGATCCCGACCTCGTGCGCATCGACGCCGTGGCCACCGGGCGCGATGGCCGCCGCGTCGAGGGGCTTGCCGCCGCCGACTTCGAGGTACTTCAGGACGGCAGGCGTCAGAAAATCACGCAGTTTTCGTACACCGGCGGCGGGGACCAGCCGAAACCGGCGCCGCGCATTGCGATCGTCGTGGACGATATCGATCTGTCGCTCGACGACCACACGGCCATCCGCGGTGCGCTTGCACGGTTCTTCGACAAGGAACTACCCCCGGGCACTGCTTTATCCCTGGTCTGCACGTCGCACGGCTCCGGAGCACTCCGGCGCTTCACCTCAGACCCGCAGGCGATGCATCGGGCGATCGACGATATGTATTGGCGGCCTGCCGGCGGGCTGCGCATCGCCTTCCCCGAGATGTCCCTGCTGCGCGATCTGGGCAACATTGTTGCTGAACTGGGCGCCTTTCCCGGCAGAAAATCGCTGGTCGTCATCGCGCCGCGCGCCAATACGCAGATGACCGACGCGCGCGGCATCGCCGACATGGCCGCCCGCGCGTCGGTCACCATCCACGGCGTCGATGCTCAGACCCATTCGCGATCCGCCGCCGGCGACACGCTCGGTCTGCTCGCGTCTGCAACCGGCGGCCGGTTCCACAACAGCCTGAGCGCCGCGCTCGACGTGCTCCGTGAAGCTGCCCTCGATTCTTCTGCATACTACCTGATCGGCTGGAACCCGGGCGCCGATGCCTTCCGCGCCGATCCCAATCGCGAAACGCAATACCATCGGGTACAGATCCGCGCACGCGACAATTCGCTCCATGTCCGCGCGCGGGACGGCTTTTTCTCGCGCACCGGCGCCGCGATTCCGGGGCAAGTGATACCGGGAGCGGACCCGGTGCGGGACGCACTCGAATCGACGTTTCACAGCGGCGAAATCGAGGTGCGCCTCACCGCGGACTTCCAGCGTCAGGAAGCCGCGGGATCTTACGTGACTTCGCTCCTGCACATCGCGCCTCAGGGTGTCCTTTTCTCGCCGGACAAGGAAGGATGCTGGAGCGCGCGCGTGGAGATCGCCCGCGCCATCCGCGCAGTCGACCCCGGCATGCCGCTCAACGATCGCGTCAACTCTCAGCCGCTCGACATTCACTCCTGCGGCAAAGAGGCTGAACGCTTGATGGCGGATGGGCTGGTGGCCGCCGTAGAGGACCGAGTTCCTACTCCCGGCGCCTACCAGGTTCGCGTAGCAGTCCGCGTCGCCACTGCCGAACCCGCATCGTCGGATGGCCACTCCGCCGCGACCAGGCCTATTGGCTCCGCCGCACAGTTCCTCGTGATACCCGATCTCAGGACGGCGGCACTGGCGCTTTCCGGAATTACCTTGTGGTCGGGCGAAGCGCCGGCGCCGGCCACGGCTGACCCCGTCTATCGCGCGGCGGAGGGCGCAGATCCTGCGGTCCGGCGCTTTGCCGAGGGCACCCCGATTCACTATTCCGTGCGTGCGTTGGGCGGCGCCCCGGCGCCGGTGTCCGTGCTCCTGCGCATCCTCCGGGATGGCCATGAAGTGGCGGGTCTGCCCGCCGCGCCGCTCACCGGCAAACTCCCCGTCGCCGGACTGCCCCCCGGGGCTTACGTGCTTGGCGTCACCGCCTCCAGCCAGGCGGCCAGGAAGGGCGGGCATGCCGAGCAATGGATCGACTTCCAGATCCGCTAGAATCAGGTAACAACCCTATGTCGCTCGCGGCCGGAACCCGGCTGGGCCCCTACGAGATTCTCTCGCCCATTGGCAAGGGTGGGATGGGTCACGTCTACAAAGCGCGCGACACTCGCCTGAACCGGATCGTCGCCATCAAGGTCTCCACGGCCCAGTACACGCAGCGCGCCGAGCGGGAGGCCCGTGCCGTGGCATCGCTCAATCATCCGCACGTTTGCCAGTTGTACGATGTCGGGCCCAATTACCTGGTGATGGAGTTCGTCGAGGGCGAGCGCCTCCACGGGCCGCTCCCTCCGCAGCAGGCGTTCGAGTACGCCTGCCAGATTCTGGACGCGCTCGACGCTGCCCACAAGAACGGTATCGTTCATCGCGATCTCAAGCCTTCGAATATCCTGGTGACCAAGTCCGGCGTGAAGCTGCTGGATTTCGGCCTGGCCAAGCTCCTGCCCCACTCCACCGCCGTGGACGACGTCACTCTGACCCAGGGCCTCACGGGCCAGGGCCAGATTCTCGGGTCGCTGCACTACATGTCGCCCGAACAATTACAGGGATCCGAAGCCGACCCTCGCTCCGATCTCTTCTCCTTCGGCCTTGTGTTTTACGAAATGCTCACCGGCAAGCGCGCCTATGAGGGCTCCAGCGCCAGCTTGATCGCCGATATCATTTACAAAGACCCGCCCGGGCTCTCCGGGTTGAACAAGATCGCGCCGCCGTTCGAAACCATCCTCAAAACCTGCGTCGCCAAAGATCCCAATGACCGCTGGCAATCCGCGCGCGAGCTCAAACAGGTGCTGGAGTGGGCCATGGCCTCCACCACCGCTCCCCCGCCTCCACCACTCCCGCCGCGCCGCCGATGGCTTCTTACCGTCCTGGCTGCGATCCTGGCCGCCGGTGCTCTTGGTGTTTGGCTGGGACGAACGCCACGCCCGCCGATCCAGGCCGTCCACTATCTCACTTACTCCGGCCGCGATGCCTCACCCAGCGCATCGCCCGATGGGCGCTCCATCGCTTTCGCCTCTACCCGCGACGGCCTCTCGCGCATCTGGCTCAAGGAGCTTGCCCGCGGGACCGAAGTGCCGCTCACCGCGGGCCCGGACAGCCTGCCGCGATTCTCGCCCGATGGCGCCATGATTCTCTTCACGCGGTACGAATCCGGCCACGGATCGCTCTACCGCGTTCCGGCGGTCGGCGGCGCGGCGCGGAGAGTCGTGGACGATGCCCTCTCCGGCGATTGGTCTCCGGACGGGCGAAAAATCGTGTTTCTCCGGCAGAAGACGGTGAACGGGACGAGCAGCACCGTGATCGGCAAGGCCGACGCCGACGGCGGAGCAGAGCAGACCATCCTCGATTCGAACACGAACTTCCTGCTTCATGACACACCCAACTGGTCTCCTGAAGTTCACGTGTATCTTCGATGGTCGCCCGACGGGCGGACCATCGCCGTCACGCAAGGCGGCCTGGCTTCGGCGACTCCGTCCTCCATCCTGCTGCTGGGAGCCGACGGCTCCAACCCGCGCACGGTGGCCCCTGCGCGCGGCGGATACTATCTTTCCGCGCTGGCCTGGCTGGGAACGCCGGACGAGGTCGTGTACGCACAGACGCAAACCATCGGGCCGGTTGCCGGCGGCACGCGCGGCATCCGCCACAACCTTCGCAACAGCGAGATCCATCCCGTCTTCGCGGGCACCGACATCACCCTGGTCGTCGACGTCCTCGGCAACGGCCGCGTGGTGTTCGATTCCGTGCGGCCCAGCCAGAATGTGCGCGAGGTGGAACTCCACGGCAAAGCCGGCGCCATGACCGAGCGCGCCCTGACCCGCGGCGACAGCCACGACCGCCAGCCCACCTATTCGCCCAGCGGCGACGCGGTGATGTTCTCTTCCAACCGTAGCGGCAATCTCGATCTCTGGGAAGTCTCCACTCGTACCGGCGAAGTCCGTCATATTACCGACGACCCCTCGAACGATTGGGATCCGGCTTATTCTCCCGACGGCAAATCCATCGCCTGGAGCTCCAATCGCGGCGGTCACCAGGAGATCTGGATGGCCCGCGCCGATGGCGGCAGTCCCCGCCAGGTCTCTAACGATGGGCAGGACGCCGAAAATCCCGTGTTTCTCCACGACGGCCGCAGCATTCTGTACGTCTCGTGGAATTCCGCCAAGTTCGGCGTGTGGAAGATCCGCACCGACGGCACCGATGCCCGTCTGTTCATCCCGGGCTCGACCTACGTCGAGGTTTCCCCCGATGGGCAGTATCTCGCCAGCCTCTTCCGCACCGGCGCCATCCGTGTATTCCGCGCGAGCGACGGCTCCGACGCCGGTTTTGAGATAAAGCACGGCGGCCGCCTGCGCTGGATGCCCGACGACCACGGGATTGCCTTCATCGATATGAACGAAAAGGGAGTCCCTGGCATTTTCGTCCAGGATTTCGTGCCGGGCAAGGACACGTCCCAGACTCGCCGCCCCCTCGGCGGCTTCGACCCCGATCGCATCACCGAGACCTTCGGCATATCTCCCAACGGAGCCCGCCTTGCAATTTCGGCGAAAGAGGATCTCACCAATCTCATCGTGGCTAACGACGTCGAAGGCATCACTCCGCCGAAGCGGGGACGGTGAGCAGAAGCGCAGGAGATTCAGGCCCCCTCCTTCCATTCTTCAGCCAGACGAACGAGGGTTCGAACCGGCAGGCCGGTCGGTCCCTTGGCCATATAGGGCTTGGAATCGTCCAGCCAGGCGGTGCCGGCGATATCCAGGTGCACCCAGGGCGTGTCTTCGGAAAACTCCTTGAGGAACATGGCTGCCGTCACGGCTCCGCCCCAGCGGCCGCCCACGTTGGCCACGTCGGCGAAGGCGCTCTTGAGGTAGTCTTTGTAGTCTTCGTCGAGCGGCATGGGCCACATGCGCTCGCCTTCGGCCCTGGACGCGGCCAGCACGCGGTCTCGCATCGCATCGTCATTGGCAAAGAGCCCGACGTGGAGATGTCCCAGCGCGACCACGATCGCCCCGGTGAGCGTGGCTGCATCCACCAGGTGCGTGCATCCCTGGCGGCGCGCGTAGGTGATCGCATCCGCCAGAATCAGCCGTCCTTCGGCATCGGTATTGATGACTTCGATGGTCTTGCCGCTCATCGCGGTGACGATGTCGCCGGGCCGCTGGGCGCGGCTCCCGGGCATGTTCTCCACGCACGGAACGAAGGCGGTCACGGTAGTCGGCGGCTTGAGCTGGGCGATGGCGCGCATGGCGCCGATCATGGCGGCTCCGCCCGCCATGTCGTACTTCATTTTCTCCATGCCATCGGCGGGCTTGATAGAGATGCCGCCGGTGTCGAAGGTCACGCCCTTGCCGACCAGGCCCAGGTGCGAGGCGCCTGCGGGCGCGGCGGGCCGATAGCGCAGCACGATCAGGCACGGGGGCTCGGCGCTGCCCTGAGCCACTCCCAGCAGCGAACCCATCCCCAGGGCTTGCATCGCGGCCTGGTCCAACACTTCGCACTGGAGCCCGGTCTGTGCCGCGATCTCTTTCGCGGCCGCCGCCATTCCGCCCGGCGAGAGACGGTTCGCCGGTTCGTTCACCAGTCCGCGAGCGAAATTCTGCGACTCCGCCAGCACGCGCCCGCGCTCGGCCGCTTCCGCCATGCCTGCATCGGCGCCGGCCACAGCAAAGGATTCTACGCTCTTCTTGTCGTTTCCGGTCTTATAACGGTCGGGTTCGAAATCGCCGAGGATCGCTCCTTCCACCGCGGCGGCGGTGAACTCGGCGCCTTCTAAGGCGGGTCCCGCGGCCAATGTGATCCTCTTCACGCCCTTGGTCTTGAGGAATCGTAAAGCTGCGCCCGCCAAGCGCCGCATTCCGGCTGTGTCGAAGGCCTCGCGCTTTCCGGCCCCGGCCAGAACCACCCGCGCAGCGCTGGTCCCGTGGGGACGGTGCAGTAACGTGATTTCGACCGCTTTTCCCGTGATCTCGCCGGACGAAAACAGTTCATCGGCTCCGAAACGCGGATCGGGGATTCCCTCGAAGACCGGCACGATCAACGCGTCTGTCTCGATCTGCTCGACAGCTTTGGGTTCGATTTGAATGTGCATCAGTCTGATCGTAATCTGCATCAATCGCACAGCGAAAGGGCGCCGCGGGAAAAAATTCCAATTTCGGGAGCCAGCACGGGAACAATTTCGCAGGCCGAGCGTCTTTGAGCTATGTAGTTGGTTTTACAAGCTGGTTGCTTGAATTGTGTGGTATACTGCCGGTGAGAGTTCTGGGCGCAGCTTTTCCAAAAGCTGTAACTACATGACGACCGTAATCGTCCAATAAACATGGACAGCGGTTCTCCGTAGAAGGAGGGCTGGTGCATCAAAATGGCTGACCTGTCGCAACCCAACACCCCGTTTGCAAATACACCCGACGACCACTTGGCCCGCCTGTTGGTCGACGACGTTGAAGCCCCGTGGTATAAGTCCTTTGTTCAGAACATTAAGGACGCCATCAACCCGCCCAAGCTCCCGCCGCTGCAAGTCACTTCGAAGCCGGTACCGGTCAAGGACATCTGGGGTCTGTACGGACGCAAAAAGAAGTCGTGGCTCATGTCCACCGGCTTCCAGGTCACGGCGGTGGCGCTTGTCTTGGCGCTTACTGCAGTCAAGCCCGTCCAGGAGAAAATGAAGGAAGCGGTTTCGCTGGTGATGCCAGTGGATCTGGCTCCTCCCGATCTTCCCGTAAAGAAGCAGGTGATGCAGGGCGGCGGCGGCGGCGGCGATCGCTCCCCACTCCCGGCTGCCAAGGGCCGGCTACCCAAGTTCGCTCTCAAGCAGTTCACTCCGCCGATGCAGGTAGTCCAGAACATGAATCCCAAGCTGTCCATGGACCCGACCCTGATCGGACCGCCCGATCTTAAGCTGCCGAACGTCAACATGGATCAGTACGGCGACCCGTTGGCCAAAATCGGTCCTCCATCCAACGGTCCGGGTTCCGGCGGCGGCATCGGCTCCGGCAGCGGCGGCGGTATCGGCTCTGGTAAAGGCGGCGGTTTCGGACCCGGTGAAGGCGGTGGTGTGGGCGGCGGCGTCTACCGCGTGGGCGGAGGCGTAACGGCGCCGACCCTGCTTTCCAAGGTCGAGCCCGAGTACTCCGAAGAGGCCCGCAAGGCCAAGTACCAGGGGACCGTGACCCTCTACATCCAGGTGGACCCGGCGGGCAGGGCGATCAACATGCGCGTGCTGCACAGCCTCGGACTAGGCTTGGACGAAAAGGCCATGGAAGCCGTGAAGAAGTGGCGCTTCAGGCCGGGCACCAAGGACGGCAAGCCGGTCACGGTCGAAGCCCAGATCGAAGTCAATTTCCGGTTGCTGTAGCTTCCAGCTAATAGCCATCAGCTTTCAGCACGCGGGCGCATTCGGCGCACGGGCAGATGCGGCGCAAGTGTTCCCACGAGTAGATGCCTGAGTTGTGGCCGTCGCTCCAGTTGATGCGGATGGCGTAGTTGCCCGTGGGCTCCACTCCCAGCATCTTCAGCGCGGGCTTGTACATTTGAAATGGAGTGCCGGTTTCAGGCTGCCGCGGCGGGGTTCCGTGCGCTCCCGTGCAGCTCGCGCACGGGCACTTGTCGCGCAGATAACTCAGCCCGTACTCGCTGTGGTGCCCATCCTTCCAATCGATCTTGATGCCCTTGGACTTGGAAATGGCGATGTGTTCCGGATCGGTAGAAAAAGACATGTTCAGTTAAAAAGCCGCTCCACATCGCGCACGCCCGAGATGCGCCGCATCGCGCCCACCAGCTTTTCGAGCTGCTTTTTGTCGCGCACGTCGACGGTGATGTCCACGACACCGCCATCGTGATCGGTGGCGCCCTTCGCCTCGAGGCTGCGGATGTTGGTGTTCTCGTCGGAGAGCACGCTGGTCAACTGGTTCAGCATTCCCGGACGGTCGTCGGTGTGGATCACGAGGCGCACCGGGAAAGAGTCCTCGGCGGCGCGCGCCCACTCGACCTCGATCTTACGCTCGACGTCGTACATCAGGCTCTGCACGTTGGGGCACATGCGCGAATGGACCGCTACGCCCTTGCCGCGCGTTACGTATCCCACGATGGCCTCACCGCGGATCGGGTTGCAGCACTTGGCGCGGTAGACCATCAGGTCGTCGATACCGCGCACCTTGATGATGCCCTCGCCTTCCGCGAGCCGGCCCGGCGCGGGAGCAGATGCATCCGCCAACGGCGCGGGCTTGACGGGTTCGGGTTCGTCTTTGACGATGCCCGGCGCCAGCTTGCTGAGCACCTGGCGGGCGGAATACTTGCCGTACCCGAGGGCCGCGTGCAGGTCCTCCATTTTACTGAGGCCGTATTCGGCGGAGACCCGCTCCATGTCCGCCCGGGTGATTTTGCTGAGCTGTACGCCGAGCCGCCGCGCTTCCTTGTCCAGGTACTTCTGCCCGATTTCGATGGCCTTGACGCGCTCGCTGGCGTTGATGACGTGCTTGATCTTGTTGCGCGCGCGCGAGGTCTTGACGAACGCCAGCCAGTCTTTGCTCGGCTCGTGTCCGGGCTGGGTCATGATCTCGACGATGTCGCCGTTGCGCAGGGCCGACCGCAGCGGCACGATCCGGCTGTTCACCTTGGCGCCGACGCAGGTATTGCCAACGTCGGAGTGGATGGCATAGGCGAAATCGATGGGCGTGGCATCGCGGGGGAGCACGATCACCTTGCCGCGCGGCGTGAAGGTGTAGACCTCTTCGGGGTACAGGTCCACTTTGAGCGTGGACATGAACTCGCCGGGATCCTGCATGTCGCGCTGCCACTCCACCAGGTGGCGCAGCCAGGCGATGCGCTGGTCATCGGCGGCCGGACCCTTGCGGCCTTCCTTGTATTTCCAATGCGCGGCGATGCCCTCCTCGGCGATGCGGTGCATCTCCTCGGTGCGGATCTGGACTTCGAAGGTCTGGCCGTGGGGACCAACGACGCTGGTGTGGAGCGACTGGTAGAGGTTGGGCCGCGGGATGGCGATGAAGTCCTTGATGCGCCCGGGGATCGGCCGCCACCTGTTGTGGATCACGCCCAGCGCGGCGTAGCAGTTCTTGACCGAGTCGGTGATGATGCGCAGGGCCATCAGGTCATAGACCTGATCGATGGCGATTTTCTGCCGCCGCAGCTTCTGGAACACCGAGTAGGGACGCTTGACGCGGCCATCGATCCGCGCCGGGATACCTTCGCGCCGCAGCTCGGCTTCGACGGTCTGGCGAATCTCGTGGAGGAATTCCTCGTTGGAGTGGCGCCGGGATTCGATGGCGCCCATGATCTCCTGCCAGGCGTCGGGCTCGAGGTGCTGGAAGGCGAGGTCTTCCAGTTCTCCGCGCACCTTGCCCATGCCGAGCCGGTGCGCGATGGGCGCATAGATTTCGATGGTCTCGCGCGCGATCCGCTCCCGGCGCTCCAGGCTCAGGTAGCCGAGCGTGCGCATATTGTGGATGCGGTCGGCCAGCTTGACCAGGATGACGCGGATGTCCTCGACCATGGCCAGGAGCATTTTGCGGACGCTCTCCGCCTGCCGGTCCTCGGCGGAGAAGACGTCGAGTTTGGTCAGCTTGGTGACGCCATCGACGCAGCGAGCGACTTCCGGGCCGAACTCCTTGCGGACTTGTTCGACCGTGACGCTGGTGTCTTCCACGACGTCGTGCAGGAGGCCGGTCTGCATGGCGACGGTATCCATGCGCATGTCGGCGAGGATGTGGGCCACCATGACGGGATGGGCCATATAGGGCTCGCCGGAATCCCGGGTCTGGCCTTCGTGGCACTTGGCGGCGAAGCGGTAGGCCTTTTCGAGCACACCGAGGTCATCGTTGGGGCGGTATTCCCGCACCTTGGCCTCAAGCTCGCGATAGAGTTGCTCGACCGGGTCGGCCGAGACGCTGGTGGACTCGGAGGGCACCTGTTTAGATTGTAACTAACGCGCGCCTGCGGCGCGTGGGCAGGCCGGAGGCCTACCCCACAAAAACAAAGAGCCGTCCTTCGAGGGACGGCTCTGAAAACTAAGTGGCGGGTAGGTTACTTCTGGTCGGCGACGATGCCACCGCCGGTCTTGTTCTTCTTTTCAGCCAGGATTTTCTTCGTGGCCAAAGCCTTGTCGACCCAGCCGTCGGCGATCCTGAGCTGCTTCTCGTAGTCTTCTTTGGAGTCCGCCAAGTCGGCGCGCTCGCGGATGAGAAGGTTCTCATACGCCATGGCGTCGGCATACTCGGGATTGATCTGGAGACACTTGTCCAACGCCTGCAGACCGCCGTCGATGACCGGGCCCCACTTGGCCTTGAGCTCTTCTTTCACCTTTTTGTCCTTGATCGGACCGGGGTCTTCCTGCTTCATGCCGAGGTTGGCGCGGGCGGTGCCGTAGGCCGGATACCACTTGGACCAGGCGATGAACCCCTGGCTGTAGTAGGCATCGGCGTTATTGGGATCGACGGCAGTCACCTTGTCGAACCACTGCTGGGCCTCGTCCCACTTCTTCTGGTTGAGCATGAGGCTGGCGATGGATTGCAGCGCCAGGGTGTTCTTCGGCTCCTGCTCGAGCACCTTCTTGAAGTTGTCCAACGCGGCCTGGGCCATCATGTTATTCTCGGGCGAATCCGCGCCGGGGATATACTGCTGCATGTACGCGGTAGCCAGATAGAGCCGGGCTGCGGCGAAGCCCGGATCGAGTTCGCACGCGGTCTTGAAGCGCTCGACGGCCTCCGGGTACTGGGCGTTGGTGAACGCCTGCACGCCCTTGTTGAGCTGATCGCGAGCCCGGAGCTGGTTGCAACTCGTGGCCAGAACCGCCAGCGCGGCCACGGCCAGGATCAACATCGCTTTGCGCATAGCTATTGCCCAGCCTCCACTTTCGCTGTCATCAGCCCCACCTTGTCGATGCCGGCTCCGTGAGCGATATCGATGGCCTTGGCCACCCATTGGTATTCCAGGTTGGGATCGCCCTTGACGAACACGACGCGCTCGGCGCGCGTCTTGAAGATCTCGGCAAGCCGGGGTCCCAGCTTGGCTTCGTCGGTATCTTCGCTGTTGATCATCATGTGATGGTTGGCGTCGATCACGATGACTACCGTGCGCTGGTCGCTCTGGTTTGCCTTCTGATTAGGCGGCGGCGGCTGCGGCACCAGCGCCTCGAGCCCCTTCGGCGTAAGCGGCGTGATCACCATGAAAATGATGATCAGCACCAGCAGAACGTCGATCATGGGGGTCATGTTGATGTCTGCTTTCGGACCACCACCGGGCCCGCCGACTGACATTCCCATAAGATTGCTCCTTTATGAAACTCTCAAACCGCTACTGGGCAGGCGCTACCGGCTGTGGCTGGGCGCCCTTCTCCTGAATCTGTTCGGTCAGCAGACCCAACTGGTCGACGCCGGCCGCGCGCAGGTTATCGACTACGTCGACCACGCGCTCGTACTTGGCGCGCGAATCCGCCCGGACAAAGACCGTCTTGTCGAGGCGATTGGTGAGCAGGTCCTTCACTTTGGGCGGTAGATCCTCGGGCGGCGTCTGCGTGGTGCCGAGGTACGTCTTGCCGTCGCGCGTAATGGCGCAGACGATGGCGTCGCTCTTATCGGCCGCTTGCATCGCGATCGGATTCCTGGTCTTGACCATGTCCACGCTGATGCCCTTGGACAGCATGGGGGTGATGACCATGAAGATGATCAGCATGACCAGCATCACGTCGACCATCGGCGTGACGTTGATATCGGCGACCGGCGGCGGCGCTTTATGCTTCTTAATCTCTTCTACGTTTACAGGCATTTCTCTCTCCCCGGACTTCCGTAGTTAAGGGAGCCTCGCGGGAGGCTCCCTCCAAAATCAACTCGCGGAGCCCTTAACCTACTTCCGCACGCCGCGCTGCGAGCGCTTCAGGAAGTAGTCGATCAATTCGGAACTGGAGTTGCCCATCTCCACGTCGAACGCTTCAATTTTATTCGTGAAGTAGTTGAACATCCAGACCGCGGGAATGGCCACGAACAGACCGATAGCGGTGGTCACCAGCGCTTCCGAAATACCGCCGGCGACGGCGCCCAGACCGGTCGACTTCTCGTTCGAAATTCCCTTGAACGCGTTGATGATGCCGACCACCGTTCCGAACAGTCCCACGAAGGGGGCGGTGGAACCGATGGTCGCCAGGCCGCTGACACCGCGCTTCAGTTCGGCGTGCACGATGGCTTCGGCGCGTTCCAGGGCGCGCTTGGACGCTTCGATTTCTTCGCCGGGAATCTCCGAGCTGATCTGATGAGCCTGGAACTCCTGCAGACCGGCCACCACGACCTTCGCCAGGTGGGACTTCTTGTACCGGTCGGCGATTTTCACCGCTTCGTCAAGTTTCCCTTCGCGCAGAGCGCCGGCCACGGCGGGGGCGAACTGCCGCGACTGCTTGCGTGCGGCGCTATAAGCCATGAGGCGGTCGATCATCACGCCGATGGAATACGCCGACATGATGAAGAGACCGACCACCACGGCCTTGGCCAAGGGACCCATCTGCTTCCAGAGGGACGCGGGATCCCAGCTTACGGTGCTGCCTTCCTGTAGAAGCCACAGCGACCAGACTTGCAATTGCAAAAGCATAGGTTTTTTCTCTCCTGCGAGTTGATTTGTACTACTGCCCGACCCGAAGCTGCGCCGGCCGGAGGACCTGCGCCACTCCTGTCGCGCTACTGGCTCAACGTAAAGTTCACGTCGATTTGAGTCTGCACTTCGACCGGCTCTCCGTTGAGGAGCGTCGGCTGGTACACCCACTGTTTCACCGCTTCGAGAGCGGCCGGAATCAGCAGCGGATGGCCGCTGATCACCTTAAGATCCTGAATCGTGCCGTTAGCCGAGATGACGGCGGCCAGGTGCACGACGCCCGAAATGCGGGCCTGCTTGGCCAGCGGCGGGTACACCGGCTTCGGCTGGCGGATCAACTTCGCCTGCTGCACGTTGCCGCCGATGGTGATACGCTTCGGGGCCGCCGGCTTCTCTTCTTTCTTCGGCGGCGGAGGCGGAGGCGGAGCCGCGGAGGGGACAGAGCCGATGATGCCGCCGAGCACGCCGCCCGGGGTCCCGCCGGCCACACCGCCGGGGACGCCGCCGACGACTCCACCCGCTCCGGAAGCGGCGGGCGGAAGCTCTTCTTCCTTAATCTGGGCGATCTCCTTCGGCACACTCTTGGGAGCCATCAACTTGCCTGCGTCAAACTGCCGCGGGATCACCTTTACGATCTTGACAGGGGCCGGAGCGGCAGGCGGAGGCGGAGGAGGCGGGGGAGGAGGAGGGGCAATCAGCATCGTCTGCAGCGTGGTCTTCGGCAGAACGTCGAAGTAAATCATCGGCAGAATCACCGCGACGATCAGCAGGACTATCTGTCCGATGAAGGCGACCAGCACGGTCCAGGTCTTCTTCGTCTTGCCCTCGACGAAGGTTTGCGCAAACATTTCAGCCATATGAACTCCCTTTCCATTTGACCCCGATCCGGTCCCGGAAGTGCCCGAATCGGAGCCGATTTTTACTTGGCAGCCTTCGCCGGGGTCTTGGGCGCAGAAGCCTCTCCCCGGCGAACCGTTGTGCCAGCCGCCGCAGCTTTCGGCCGCTTGTCCGTATAGTTATGCCAGAACAGCACGATCGGGCTGGCGACAAATACCGACGAATAGGTGCCCACGATAATCCCGCATACGAGGGCGAACGAAAAGCCATGTAAAACGGGACCGCCCCAAATGAACAGAGCGATCACGGTAAGGAATGTCAGGCCGGACGTCATGATGGTCCGGCTCAAAGTCTGGTTGACCGCCCGGTTCATCACCGCTTCCAGCGGCTCCCGCCGGGAAAACTTCAGATTCTCGCGAATCCTGTCGAAAATCACAATAGTGTCATTCATCGAGTAGCCGACCAGGGTGAGGAGGGCGGCGATAACCGTCATCGATATCTCTTCGTGGAAAATCGAGAACAGGCCGATGGTGATCAGCGTGTCGTGGAAGCAGGCGATGACCGCGCCCAGCCCGTAGATCCACTCGAAGCGGAAGGCAATGTAGACGAGCATTCCGCCCAGCGCATAGAGCGTCGCGTACACAGCCTTGTTGCGCAGATCGGCTCCAACCTTCGGGCCTACCATCTGTGTCTGCAGCACATGGTACGGGGCCAGATAACACTCCTGTTGAAGAGTGTTAATAATAGCAGAGTTTACGCCCGGAACCGACGAAAGTTGGTTGAAGTCCGTAATAATGCCGGAGCGTGGAGGGGTGTCGCGGAAGCCCAGGATGTCTTTCGTGAGCTTCTGCAGCTGCGGCTCGCTCATCGGGACGTTGGCGCGCGCCAGCGCGTCGCGCAACCGTCCTGCAAGAGCATCCTCGCCGGTATTGCTGAAATCCAGCTTGCCGCTGCCCGGCTGGGCGAAAGTGGCGGCCAGTACTTCTTCCATGGCCTGCCGATTCACGTTGAGCTGCTTCTCTTCCACCAGCTCGGTACCGATCTCGACCTCATTCTTGGCTTGCGGATCGCGGAAGTCCTGAACGGAAACGTCGCCCTTGATCTTGCCTGACTTGGAGAACGCCCCGCGGATCTTATCCAACGGAGGCGGATAGGCGAACTTGACGGTCATCAAGGCGCCGCCTTTGAAATCGATGCCCATCCGCAGGCCGCCCTGTATAGCAATACTGGCAAACCCGGCCACTGAAAGCACCAGCGAGGCAATAATGAAGGGCCACTTCTTACCGAGAAAATCGTAGTTCGTGTTCTTGAATAATTGCATCGAACGTTGCCGTGCCGGTGTGATCCTAAGACCTTTGGACACCGGCCCTTAAATTTTGTTCCCGAACCGCAGAAAAAAGGTTCGGAAAGTCAGATACTCAGCTCCTGCAACTGGCGTGTATGCGAGAGTTCGTAATCGAAGATGGTCTTCGATACGAATACCGCAGTGAAAACATTGGCAATCAGGCCAATCACCAGGGTGACGGCGAAGCCGCGAACCGGGCCTTCGCCGAACAGGAACAGGAAGGCGCACGAAACCACCGTGGTTACGTGGGTGTCCACAATCGTCCACCAGGCCTTGCTGAAACCGGTATCCACGGCTGCGATCACGCTCTTGCCCGTGCGCAGTTCCTCGCGGATACGCTCGAAAATCAGTACGTTGGAGTCCACCGCCATGCCGATGGTCAGGATGATGCCGGCGATGCCGGGCAGGGTCAGCACCGCGTGGAAATAACTGACCGCGGCCAGCAGGATCACGGTATTCAGCGCCAGGGCCAACACCGCATTCACGCCCGAGCGCTTGTAGTAGACCAGCATCACCACGATGACCGCGACCAGACCCGCGATGCCGGCAATGATGCCCTGGTGGATCGAGTCGGCGCCAAGCGACGGTCCGATCGATCGCTCTTCTAGGTACTGTACTCCTGCCGGCAGGGAGCCCGAACGAAGATAGCGCGAGAGATCGACTGCCTCGTCCTCGCTGCCCAGGCCTGTGATGCGGCCGGAGTCTTCGATCTTGCTCTGAATGGTTGCGACGCTGACGATCTGGTTGTCCAGCACCACCGCCAGCCGGTTGCCGATGTTTGCCTCGGTGTAACGTCCGAAGCGCCGCCCGCCTTCCTGGGAGAGGTTGAAGTTCGTTTCCCACTTGCGGAACTCGTCCTGGCCGGCGCGCGCGTTGCGCATCTCGCGGCCCGTGATCACCGGCGTCTTGCTGACGAGGTACCACTGCTCGCCCTCGCCCGTTCCGCGGGGCTTCGACTTCACCAGGCGGGTGCCCAGCGGCAGGATGCCGCCCTTTTGCGCCAAAGCTCCTTCTCGGCTTGGGAACGGACCTTCTTTGACGTCGCAGATTTCCAGCACGGCGGCGGTGCCGATCAGTTCTTTGGCGCGCGCCGGATCGTCGACACCCGGCAATTGCACCAGCACTTCGTACTTACTGCCGGCCTGGCCGTACTGCTGCACGCTCTTCTCGGCAAGTCCGAGCTGGTCGATGCGGTTGCCGATGGTATCCACCGCGCGCTTCACCGTGTCGGTCTTGACGTCCAGCAAGTCGGTGGGCTTCAGCTTCATGGTGTAGTCGGTGGAGTTGACCGCGGTCAGAATGTAGCTGGGATAACGCTCGGCCACCAGGCTCCGGAAGGCGCTGGTCTGAGTCGGGGGCACACCCTTGATGTTGAGGGCGATGCTGTCCGCATCGGTCACCGAGGGGATATCAGCAGGCGTCACATCCATGCTGGCCCAACTGATGTTCTGTTTGCGCAGGTCTTCTTTTAAGCGGTCGCTGGTCTGATCCGCGTCCGCCTTTACCGCCTGCTGCACCTGGATCTCCAGGAGCAGGTGGCTGCCGCCTTTCAGGTCTAGACCGAGGCGAATGTTCTGGTTGAAATTGTTCACCAGCTCCGCTCCGCTTTTGGGGAAGCCGATGATGCCGAAGACGCAGATCAGCATCGTAACGACGATGATCACGCTTCGTGCCGTCAGATTTTTCTTCATGGGATTTACAGCCTGCCTAAATAGAGTACTACTTCTTCACCTCGGTCGAGGAGCTACTCGAGACGAGGCTCGAAACGGCGCTGCGCGCCACCTGCAGTTTGATGTTGTCGGGCTTCACCCGAAGCACCAGTGTTTCGTCGTCCAGGGTCACGATCGTCCCCACAATCCCTCCACTGGTGACCACGGTGTCGCCGTTCTGCAGCCCCGACAGCATCTTCGCGGTCTGTTTCTTCTGGCGTTGCATGGGAAGAAAGAGGAGGAAATAAAAGATCGCAATCATGGGCAGGAACATGAGCAAGGTTCCGCCCAGAGGGGATTGGGATGGCGCCGATTGGAGCAAGAGACTCAGAAGCACGATGTGACCAATATATTAAGCAACGGGGTGAGTGCCAAACCTCAACCGGCCTCGACAGGGGTTGAGCGCACACACCTCAAGTATTCTGGATATGAATTCGATATTATAGCGTGCCTAATCTCACGCATGATGTCAAGGTACCGCTGGATATTGTGCCTGGTGGCCAGCACCGAATATAAAATCTCCCCGGCCTGGAACAGGTGTCGAAGGTATGCTCGGGAGTACTTGCCACAAGTATAGCACCGGCATTCCGGGTCGATTGGGCGCGGGTCGTCGCGGTAGCGGGCGTGCTTGATGATCAACCGGCCCTGGCTGGTGAACAGATATCCGTTGCGGGCGTTGCGGGAGGGCAGTACGCAATCCATCATGTCGATTCCGCGAGCCACGTACTCGGGCAGCTCGGCCGGCATCCCCACACCCATGGCGTAGCGCGGTCTGGGGCGCGGCAGAATGTCCTCGGTGGCCTCCACCATTTCCAGGCTGAGCGGCCCCGGCTCGCCGACCGACAGGCCGCCCACCGCGTATCCGTCGGCATCCAGATCGAGAAGGGCGGCGGCGCACTCGCGGCGCAGGTCCGGGAACATCGAGCCCTGCACGATGGGGAAGAGAGCATGCCCGGTATCGCCTTCCGCGATCCGGCGCCGGTAGTAATCGTTCGCCTCGCGAGCCCAGCGCACGGTGCGGCGCATGCTCTCGCGGGCGTACTCGTGGCTGACCGGATATTCAGGGCACTCGTCGAGCACCATCAGGATGTCGCTGCCGAAGGCGAGCTGCACGTCGACGGTCGATTCCGGGGTGAAAGTGTGCAGGTCGCCGTTGAGGTGCGATTGAAACTCGACGCCGTGATCGCGGATCCTGCGAATGCCCGAAAGGCTGAACACCTGGAAGCCGCCGGAATCGGTCAGGATGGCGTTGGGCCAGGACATGAACCGGTGCAGGCCGCCCATCGCGCGGATCAGTTCATGCCCGGGACGCAGGTAAAGATGATAGGTGTTGGCCAGCAGGATCCCGACGCCGAGATCGTCCGCGAGGTCGCGCTGCGTCAGTCCCTTGACGGTGGCCTGCGTTCCGACGGGCATAAAGACCGGGGTCTCGATGGTCCCGTGGGCGGTGTGGAGCAGACCCGCGCGAGCGCGCGTGTGCGAGCACTGGGCGATGACTTCGAATGTGACCTGAGCCAATCCTTAGATTGTAACGGCGTGGGGCAGGTTTCCGGCTTGGCCCACGGGATACAGTAGTGAGGTGACTCAAGCCGCTGTTCTCTTACTCTTTTGCATCTCCGCCTTCGCTCAAAACGACTGGCCCACTTACGGCAACGACCCCGGCGCGATGCGTTACTCCTCCCTGCGGCAGATCGATTCCAGCAACGTCGCGCTTCTGCATCCGGCCTGGACTTTTCGCGTCGGAAAGCCCGGGTCGGAAGCGGTGCCGGTGGTAGCCGGAGGCGTGATGTACGTGACCGCCCCGGACGGCATCTACGCGCTGACGCCCGAAACGGGCACCCTGATCTGGAAGTACGATGCTTCGCCCGCGGCTCTGCGGGGCCTGGCGTACTGGCCCGGCGGCGGCGCACTCCATTCGCGTGTGTTCGCCGGCAATGGCCAATACCTCCTGGCTCTCGACGTCACCACCGGCAAACCGGCGGCCGGTTTCGGCGACGAAGGGCGCGTGGACTTGAAGAAAGGCGTGCTGGGCGACCTGAAGGATGGCCGGTACGGGTTGCAGTCGCCGCCGGCGATCTTCGGCGATATCGTCATCACCGGATGCAGCAACGGCGAAGGCTCGCCCACGGCCGGGGCATTCGGAGACATTCGCGCATGGGACGCCCGAACGGGCAAGCTGTTGTGGACCTTCCACACGGTGCCCCGCCCGGGTGAGGCGGGCGCGGATACCTGGCCCGAGAGCGGCTGGAAGAACCGGTCAGGCACCAACGTGTGGGGGTTCTTCACCATCGACGTGCAGCGCGGAATCGTCTACGCCCCACTCGGTTCGCCCACCTCCGACTTCTACGGAGCCGATCGCACCGGCGACAACCTGTACGGTAACTCGCTGGTGGCGCTCGACGCCCGCACCGGCCAGAAAAAGTGGCATCGCCAATTGGTTCACCACGATCTGTGGGATTACGACCTGGCCGCGCCACCGGCGCTGTTCGCTATCCGCCGGGGCGGCCGCGTGATTCCGGCGGTCGCGCAGATCACAAAGATGGGCCTGCTGTTCGTATTCGACCGCGTGACGGGAGAGCCCGTTTACGGGATGGAGGAACGTCCCGTACCGCCGAGCGAAGTACCCGGAGAAGTCGCCTCCAAAACTCAGCCGTTTCCGATGAAGCCGCCGCCGCTCGCCAGAAACACTTTCCGCATCGACGAAATGTACGACCGCTCTCCCGACCACGCGGCCTTCTGCAAAGAGCTGTTCGAAGCGAACCACATGAAGATCGGCGGACCCTACACGCCGCTCCCGCTCGAAGGCAACGCGCTGCTTTTTCCGAGCACGCTCGGTGGGGGCAACTGGGGCGGCGTCTCGATCGACCCGAGCCTGGGCCGGCTGTTCGTCAACGTGATGAACATCGGCCAGTGGGGCCACATGGAAAAGCGCGGCTCGGACTACGTACGCGGGTCGGCTTACGGGACCTATGCGCGGTTCTGGAATCTCGAGAACCGGGTGCCTTGCCAGAACCCGCCGTTCGGAGAACTGATCGCGATCGATCTGGCATCCGGCGATATCGCGTGGCGCAGCGTGCTGGGCAGGATGGAAGCGCTGGAAGCGATCGGCGTGCGCGATACCGGCGCGCTGAACCTGGGCGGCAGCATCGCCACGGCGGGCGGCCTCGTCTTCATCGCCGCCACCACCGATTCGCGAATTCGCGCGTTCGATTCGCGAACCGGCAAGGTGCTCTGGGAGGCAAAGCTGGAAGCCGGCGGCCATACCATCCCGATCACCTATATGGGCGGCGACGGACGGCAATATGTCGCACTGACCGCGGGCGGAAGCACCTATTTCGGCGGTCCGCTGAGCAACGGCGTGGCCGCGTTCGCCCTGCCGGACCCTGCGAAGTGACCGCTACATCGCGAGCAGCGCGGCCATCAGCTCGATCCCGTCCCAGAGATTCTGAATCCGGATGTTTTCGTTGAAGCTGTGCTGGTTGTTGTCGTGGTTGGCGATCGGCACCGTAATGGTGGGCGCGTGCAGGATGTCCTCGATCATGTAGAGCGGGACGCTGCCTCCCATGGTCGGGAGTTTGACGATCGGGCCGCGAGCGGCTTCGGCGGTGCGCAGCACCAATTGCGAGATTGGCAGGTCCATGGACGTTCGGGATGCCGCGTAGGAAGCCGGGTCCTCCACCACCAACGCGAGGCGCGGATACTTTATCCGGGTTTCGGCATCGGGTTCCTTGTCGACGATGGTGTAGCCTTGTTTTTGGATATGCGCCCGGACACGAGCGAAGGCGGTCGCCGGGTCGATCCCCTTGACCAGCCGCATGTCGATGGTAGCAGTGGCGGTCGCGGGTATCACGTTGCTGGCTTTGTCGCCCACGCGTGAACTGGCAATGCCGCGCACGTTCAAAGACGGCAGATTGATCAGCTCGATCAGCTTCTTCCCGCCGCCTTCGGTCCGGCCCAGCCAGAGCTCGCGCATCAGGTCGCGGTCGATATCGGGCGCGTCGGCCACGGCACGCTTCTCGGTCTCGCTTAGCGGGGCGATGCCATCGTAGAAATGGTCGATCAGCACTTTGCCGTCGTCATCCTTCATCGACGCGAGCAGGCGCGCCAGCGCCATAGCGGGGTTCGGCGCCCAATTGCCGTAGTGCCCGCTGTGCAGCTCGTGGTTCGGCCCGTACAAGGTGATCGCCATTTCGGCGATGCCGCGCGCTCCGAACACGATTTGCTGGCGGCGGCTCTGGTGCACGGGACCGTCGCAGATCAGCCAGAGGTCGCTCCGGAGCAGGTCCTTGTAGCGCGCGATGATCTGGCCCAGGTGCGGCGAGCCGGCTTCCTCCTCGCCCTCGAAGACGAACTTGACGTTCTGGCGGATCGGGATCTTGGCGGCCGCGAGGGCATCCAGCGCGGCGGCGATCGCCGCGAACGGAGCCTTGTCGTCGCTTGCGGAGCGTGCCCAGATGCGGCCATCGCGCAGCACCGGCTCCCATGGCGGGGTGGCCCACTCCTTGGGATCGAGCGGCTGGCCGTCGTAGTGCGCATAGAAGATGACCGTGCGCCCGGCGCCGGCGGCTGGAATCTCGCCGAATACCACCGGAGGCGCGCCCGGCACTTCCAGGTACTGCGTCTTGACGCCGCGTTTTTCGAACATGGCGCTGACCGCCGCGGCGTTCTTGCGAATATTCGGGGTGTCGCGGGCGAGGTTGGGCAGCGCGAGGAACGTCGTGAACTCGGAGAGCACGGCGTTTTCGTGCGACTCCCGCCACGCGCGAGCCGCCTGCGCCGCCGGATTGCCTTGCCCCGCTGCCAGCGATGCGGCGATGCATGAGGCAGCCAGCACGCGCCGCGTCATTTGGCTTTGACCAGGATCTTGTGGAGCACTTTCGCGGCCTGGTCCACTTCCTTCTCCGTCGCGATGTACGGGGGCAGGAAGCGCAGCACCGTGTCATGGGTGCAGTTGATGAGCAGCCCCTCGGCCATGGCGTCCAGCACGAGCTGCTTGCCGGGGATCTGGAGCTCCGCGCCCAGCATCAGGCCGAAGCCGCGGACTTCTTTGATCACCGCGTGCTTGCGCGCCAGCTCGTTCAGTACCACGTGGAAATAGCCGCCTACCCGCTGGATAGCGGGTAGAAGCTCGTCCAGAATGTCGCAGAACTCCAGCGCCACCCGGCAGGCCAGCGGGCCGCCGCCGAACGTGGTGCCGTGCATTCCGGGCTTGATGGCCGCCGCCGCTTTGGCATTGGCCAGGATCACTCCCAGCGGAATGCCGCACGCCAGAGGCTTCGCCGTCACGACGATATCGGGCATGAGGACGGGCTGGGAGCGCTGGTATGCGAAGTACGTGCCGGGGCGGCCGACGCCGCACTGGATTTCGTCGGCCACGAGAAACGCGTCATATCTGGTGGCCAACTCGCGGGCTTTGGCGGCGAACTCGGGGGTCAGCGGGTTGATGCCGCCCTCACCCTGAATCATCTCGAGCACGATGCCCGCCGTGCGCTCGCTGCACGCCGCTTCCAGGGCGGCGATGTCGTTCAGGGGAACGAACCGGGCGCCCGGCACCAGGGGCTCGAAGTCGGCGCGGTATTTCGCCTGGCCGGTGATCGAAAGCGCTCCGAAGGTGCGGCCGTGAAAGGAGTTTTCCAGGGCGATGACTTCGTACTTCTCCGGCGAGATGGAGCGCCCATGCGAGTGAATCATCTTGAGCGCGCCCTCAACGGACTCGGTGCCCGTATTGGAGAAGAAGCATCGCTCCAGGCCGCTCATTTCGCAGAGGCGCCTGGCGAGCCTGCCCTGGTATTGGTGATAGTAAAGATTCGACGAGTGGAGCAGCAGCCCGGCCTGCTCGCGGATTACTTTGACTATGCGCGGGTGGGCGTGGCCCAGAGCGTTGACCCCGATTCCCGTGATGAAATCCAGGTAGCGCTTGCCGTCGGTGTCGTAGATATAACAGCCCTTGCCGCGAGCCAGCACCAACGGATAACGCGCGTAGTTCTGCAGCAGGTAGTCGCGCTCCAGGTCCATCGCGGTCTGGGCGGGGGTATCCACGGGAGGAGGAGGGGCTGTTGTCATTTACTCATCATAGCGTGAGGCAGGCCTCTCGCCCTGTCCTACAGCAGCGTCTCCATCAGCCCGACCAGGTACTCCTGGTCGAAGGGACCCGAGCGGTAGGTTCGCGCATCGAAAAACCGCCACATCTTCTTGTGATTCTCCAGGGTGAAGAAAATGAGCTGCTCCTCGATCAGGTCCTTATCGAGGAGCTCCTGGTTGAAGGCGCGCACGGTGCCGGCGAGCGTGTAGGGGACGCGGAAATCCTCGGTCGAGACCAGCTCGGGCGTGGACTGGAACATCACCTGCAAAATGCGCCCACTCACATTAATCTGGATCAGGTTCGGTGTTTCGTCGTGAAAGTCGCTCTCGGTAAACGAGTGCGGGTCGAGTTGGACCGCGCACTGCTGCAGGAGACGGTTGATCGAGTTCACGAAGTCGGCGCAGATTGCATGGAGGTCCGCCGCGGCTGCCCGGCGCATGGCGGTTACCTCCCGCGTGTGGCGGAGCAACAACTCGTCTTTCGCGGCAAGAGCCTCAATGTTGCGTGCCAGCCGCTTGAGGCGGGCGTCGCGAGACTGGACCTGGTTGGCCAACCCTTCAGCTTAGCCTAATCCTCATCGGCGGCGAACCAGATCGAGCAAATCCAGACCGAGATGGTCGAGAATCACATCGGCCTTCGCGGGCGAGAGGTGGCGCTTGCCTTTCAGCACGTGATGGAGGTGGGGCTGCGACAGGCCGGCGAGCTGGGCAAGGCCGCGCTCGGTGGATTCGCCGGTCTGAACGCGGTGCCGGAGCTCGTCGAGCAGGCAGTTCATCAGGTCGGTGTAGTTCATACCATCAGAAGCTCGGACCCCGGCCGGATCTGGTACTGGGCCCGGGAGGGGATATTTCTCTCCGGAATAGATGAATACCAAAATTTCTTATCGTTGAGTTAGCAATGAGATAAGAAAAACAACGTATACTATCACGCAACATTTATCGTAACCCATTCAAAAACAGTTTCATAATCATATCACATTGGTCCTGGTACGGATAGTATTCATGGTTAATTATATAAGAAATGGTTGACGGTTTCCTACCGCGAGCTAGAGTGAGAAAAGCTGAAGCCGTTAAGCGACAATGAGGTCTCAAATTTTTGAAAGTCGCGACGGGAGGACATTCTCTTATGCAGTGGAACCGGTCAAATACGATAGGGCTCGCGAAGAACACTTGCAGCTACTGTCACGGGCACGGGATGCGCGTGCAATACAAAACCAAACAATCCCCTTGCGGATGTGTGTTTCGCTCGGTGTTCCGAGCGTGCCTGCGGCGCTTTCGCGAATGCGCTTTGTCGGAGAGCTATGCCAGCACCGTCACCTGGGATTATTACGCATCGGGCGGCCGCCGTGTCATGTCCCGAAAGAAGGAAGAGTTCATGGCGGACTTCTGCCTGATCGCCAGGCGCATCCTGAGTGAATTCGACCACCGCGTTTTCCGGTACTATTTCCTCCTCGGGGCGGACTGGCGCCTGTGCTCGCGTCAGCTCAAGACCGACCGCGGGACGCTGTTCCACGCGGTGTACCGCATCGAGGAAAAACTGGGGCGCGCTTTTGCCGAGACCGAGCCCTACGCGCTTTTCCCGCTCGACGATTATTTCGGCGGTCCGATTCGCCACCTGCAGACCCGCGCCCTCATCTGCGATCCGATAGCCGAGAGGGAGGCCCTTCGGGTTCCGATGCTGCTCAGCGCCTGACCCTTCGAGGGCAGGCCGACACGCCCGGCCTGCCCCGCGAATTCCACCTACAATGGTTGATCCATCGCATGGACAATCTCACGCATACGGCTGTCGGGCTCTTCCTGGCCAGGCTGGGACCCGGCCGATGGAGCCCGCGCGCCACAGCAGTGATCCTCGTGGCCGCCAACATCCCCGATATCGACGTGGCTGCGTGGGTGGGCG
>Ga0335079_10001651_pt1 | contig 25444 bp, 24 predicted proteins | sample Lox_Sample_33_FD_206719 | JGI IMG/M metagenome (GOLD analysis project Ga0335079, IMG submission 206719) | Soil microbial communities from Loxahatchee National Wildlife Refuge, Florida, United States - Lox_Sample_3.3 | ecosystem: Environmental > Terrestrial > Soil > Wetlands | place: USA...
GCCACCCCGGAGGGCCTCCCCGGCAGGGCAGCCGGGGAGGTCGAGCCGCCATCCGACGCTCCCGAGGTGACGCCGCCGCCGCTCAGGCGGGCTCCTCCGCCGGTTCCCGCCGCGTCGCCCCCCCCGGAGAGAGGCCTCCTCGGCGAGCTGCCGCAGCCCGAGCCGGCCGCCCCCTCGCCTCCCCCACCGCGGGCCGACGCGGCGGAGGCGGAGCGCATCGCCTCCACCTACGAGCACCAGCTCCGCGCCGAGCTCCTCGCCGCGATCCCGCCCGAGAAGGCCGTCCCCCGCCGGCAGTTCCTCGCCTTCGCCGGCGCCACCGCCGCGGCCCTGGCGGTGGCGGGGGGAATCGCGACGTACTTCGCGGTGCGCCACGCGCACCGGGTGGAGGACGCGCGCGAGCTCGTCGAGCGAGCCCGCCGGGGCATCCTGCGCGACACGGACGGCTCGCTGCGCGAGGCCTCGCGGGCGCTCGCGGAGGCCCGCTCCCTCGACCCCAAGAACCCGCTCGCCCGCTCGCTCGCCGCGATCTCCCTCGCCCTGCGATGGGCGGACCACCGGGACGCCGAGGCGCGCCTGCAGGCCGCGGCTCTGCTCGGCGAGAACCAGGCCGGCGACGCGGCCCCCGCGGTGCGGTTCCTCCTCGCCGGGACGGACGCCGAGCGCGCCGAGGCGGCGGCGGCGCTGGCGGGCTCGCCCTCCACCCCCGCCGGGTCGGCCGAGGCCCCGGCCGCGGCGGCGCTCGCGCTCCGGGGCGACTCTCCGGCGGCGACGCGCCGGCTGGAGGGCGCGGCGAGGGCCAACCCGCCCTCGGTCCGCGCCCTGGTGGCGCTCGGCGACCTGGCCCTCGCCCGGGGCGAGCCCGAGCAGGCCCTCCCCTGGCTCGCCGCCGCGCTCGCCGCCCACCCCACGCACCCAGGGGCGGCCGTCGCCTCCGCCGAGGCGCGCCTCGCCCTGCACCGCGACCTCGGCGAGGCGCTCGGCACGCTCCGGGCGGTGGAGCAGGACGGCGGGAGCCCCCCGCCGGTGGCCGAGCGGCTCCGCTTCGAGCTCGCCATGGCCCGGGTCCTCGCCGCGAACGGCCAGCGCCCGGAGGCGCTCGAGCGGCTGGAGCGGGACGCCGGGCGCTTCGGCACCGGCGCCGATCTCCCGCTCGCGGCGGCGGAGATCGAGCTCGCGGCCGGCGCCTGCGACCAGGCGGAGCGCGCCGCCCGGCGCGCCCTCACCGCGGGCGGGGGGCTCCGGGCGCGAGTCCTGCTCGCGCGCGCGCAGGCCTGCGGCGGGCGCTACGCGGAGCTCCTGCGCTCGTCGACGGGCCAGGAGGCCCGCGAGCTCAAGGTGGCCCGGGCCGAGGCCCTGCTCGCGCTCGGCTCCCCGAAGGCGGCGCTCGCCGAGGTCGAGACGACCGGCCGCGGAGGGCGCATGCCGGCGGACGCGGCGGCGGTCTACGCCCTGGCGCTCGACGCCCTCGGCCGGGGCGCGCAGGCGCGCGCGGTCTTGGACCGGCTCGTCGCCATGGAGCACCCGCCCGGCTCGGCGCTCCTCGCCGCCGCCCAGGTGGCGCGGAGGGACGAGCGGCCCGACGACGCGGAGCGGCTCTTCCGGCGGGCCCTGGAGCAGGATCCCGATCTCGTCGAGGCCCACTGCGGCCTGGGAAGGCTCCTGCTCGCTCGCGGCCGGGCGCCCGAGGCGGGCGGGGAGCTCGTCCGGGCCACCACGCTCGCTCCGTCCCACGCCGAGGCGCTCGTGGCCTTGGGCCAGGCGCGCCTCGCCGCCGGCGACGCCCGGAGCGCCCGCCAGGCCTTCTCCGCGGCGCTCGCCCTCCTGCCCGCCAGCGGGCCGGCCCTGCGCGGGCTCGCCGAGGCCGAGCTCGCCGACGGCAACCCCGCCGCGGCGAGGCGGAGCGCGGATCGCGCCTTGCGGGCCGATCCCAAGGCCTCCGAGTCGTGGCTCACCGCGGCGCGGGTGGCCCTCGCCCAGGGGGACCGGAAGGCGGCGGCGCGCCTCGCCGGGAAGGCGCGGAAGATCGCCGGCAAGGGGCGCTACGCCGACGAGGCGGAGCGGCTCCTCGAGCAGGCGCGGCACGGGTAGCCTCGCGAGCGGGAGCGGCCCGGCGGCTGGTCCTCGGGTCGTCGCCCCGGGTCCGCGGCGCGGCCGCTCGCGGCGCCCGGGCGCGCCCGGGCCTCGCTCCTCGGGCGGCTCGGGCCTTGCAGCGCAGCCGGGCGGGCCGGCCCGTCGCGCTTGCGGCGTTCCCCCGGCCTCCGGGTGCGCCCTTGCGAAAGAGAGCCGGCGACGCGGGGAGCGAGCGACTTGCGCGGCTCGGCGTGCGCGCCCTGTCGGACTCCGAGCTCTTCACCCTCCTCCTCGCTCCGACCGCGGGGATGAACTCCACCCGGGTGGCGGCCGAGCGGCTCCTCGAGGCGATCCCGCTCTCGCAGATCGCCTGGGCCTCGCCGGAGGAGCTGCGGCGGCAGCCGGGGATCGGGCCGGCGCGCGCCGCCGCCATCGCGGCCGCCTTCGAGCTCGGCCGGCGCGGCGCCTGGGCGCCGCCGAAGCGCGGCGAGCGCATCCTCGACCCGGCCCGGGTCTTCGAGCTCATGCGCTACCTCGCCCACGCCGAGCGCGAGGAGTTCCACACCGTGCTCCTCGACTTATGTGTAGCGGTCAGTTACGTGGAGTAATTACGTGGCAAAGCAGCGAGTCGCCGGTTTCCTGGCGCTCTGTTTCACATAACTAACGGGCGTAGGGTGGTCACCCCGCATCTTCGCGGGATAGGAGGCCATCATGCGTCATGTCCTGTTTTCCAGAGAGTTCATTTCTCGGTACGAGGGTTCTCCGGTCGCCGACGTACTGAGCGACTTTGCTCACTGGCTGCAAGCGGCAAACTACTGTGCGCCGCATGCGCGCCGTCATCTCGGATACGTTCGATGGGTTCTGGAGCGAGAGCCGGACCTCCCGGAAGATCGGCGGTTCGATGACGATGACCTTAGGCGGATGTTTCGCTCCAAGGTGCGACCCCGGAGCTTCGCGGCGGCACGCTGGGCGTTCGAGCAGTATTTGCGAGCCCGGGAGCGATGGATCACCACTCATGTAGTCGGACCACACCAGTCACTCATCGACGCTTACACCGCGCACATGCGCGATCTGCACGGATTCGCCCCCGCGACAATTGGGCAGAAACTCCGCGTGGCGTCTGCATTCCTGGGCCTGTGCTGCCCTCCACCACGTACCCCCGCTGAGCTGACGCCCCACGATGTCGAGAGGTTCATCGGGCGCCGCGCCCGGCGCCTCGGGCGTTCGGCTATCCAGGGCACGGTAGGGCACTTGCGTGGTTTCCTGCGGTTTTGTCAGGACCGCGGACTCTGTCCCCTCGGTCTCGATGACATCGATCGACCATACCGATGTCGTGACGAACAGTTACCGCGCGCCATTCCCTGGAAGTTGGCACAGAAGCTCCTCGCTTCTATAGACCGATCAACGCGGCTCGGCTGCCGCGATCACGCGATGCTGTATCTGATGACGCATTTTGGTCTTCGGCCTGGGGAGGTCTGTAACCTCAAGCTTGAAGACATTGACCTGGGTCGCCGGATACTGCGGGTGCGCCAGTCCAAGATCCTCCGTACATTGGACCTGCCCCTGTCGCGCCGGGCCGTAGGTGTGCTCGAGCGGTATCTTCGATATGGCAGGCCGCGCACCGATCGGACTGAGGTCTTTTTCGCTGTGATAGCTCCCCTGGGGCCGATGAAGCGGTACGGGGTTTCAGATGCCTTTCAGCGACAGGTCCAACGCAGCGGCTTACCGCTGACCGGCTACTCACCCTATGGCCTTCGGCACGCGTTCGCGACGCGGCTCCTGGAGCGTGGGGTTGGCATCAAGGCGATCGGTGATCTCCTAGGTCACTGCACATTCGAGAGCACTGCCGTGTATCTGCGGCTCAACATCGATGCGTTACGCGACGTGGCCTTGCAGGTGCCTTGCTCAGCGCCGAGGAGGCTGTCATGAGCCTCGTTATTCCGTCGACGGCGTTTGAGCGCGCGGCCGTACGGTACATCCGTCACCAGCACGCGCTCGGCAAGCTCTTCCGCTATCCCAGCTGGGTCATCGGTCGCCTGGCTCGCTTCCTTACTCAGCGAACAAGTCCGGAACTCGACGCAGATCAGTTCGAGGCCTGGCTGCGCAATGAGCAGCACACGAGCCCGACCGTTCGTCGCGGCTATGCGCTCATCATTCGCAAGTTCTGCTTGTACCGACGCCGTACCGAACCGGATTGCTTCATACCGGATCCGCTGTATTTCCCACGACGAGTCGCACCGGTCGACCCAGTGATCTTGGGACCGCCCGACATCGTGCGCATGCTGGACACCATCGACTCGTGGCCTTCCAATCCTCAGCACCCGCTTTACAAGGCCAAGTACCGCATCGCGCTCATACTCCTCTATACCACGGGGCTGCGCCGTGGCGAGCTCGTTCGTCTCACCCTCGGTGACGTGGATCTCAAACAGGCCACCATGCGCATTCACGGTTCCAAATTCCACAAGACGAGGATAGTGCCACTCTCGTCCAGCGTGGCCCGCGAGCTGCGCCGCTACCTCATGACTCGTCTCGCGCCGCCTTGGGATATATCGCCCGGTGCACCGCTTCTGGGTGACCACCACGGATCGCCGCACTTTCGGGCATATGCACGAGATTCACTTTGGTGGGGTCTACACAAACTCTTTCGTGATGCCGGGGTGCGGGATCCTCACGGACGTTATCCGCGCCCCCATGATCTGAGGCATTCCTTCGCCGTGCAGGCGTTACTGCGCTGGTATCGCTCAGGCGCCGACGTGCAGGCGAAGCTTCCGCAGCTATCGATGTATCTCGGTCATGTATCGATCGTGTCAACCGCGTACTATTTGCATTTCATTCCCGAGATCGCCACCGCGGCCAGCCGTCGATTCGCTCGCCACTTTGGGCAGCTAGCCCGGGGAGGCGCCCGATGAAAACTTCACCGAACACGCTCGCGCGAATCCTGGTCAAATACTTCCAGGACTATCTGCCCACGCTCCGGGGCATGAGCGTGCACACGATCCGCAGCTATCGCGATGCCATCCTTCTGTACATGCGGTTTCTCGCCAGCCACATCCGACGCCGACCCGAGTTGCTCGATCTAGGCGATGTCACCTTCGACCACGTTTCTGCTTTCCTCGCCGATCTCGAGGTAACCCGTCACTCGAGCATCGCGACGCGCAACGCGCGGCTCGCCGCGCTTCACACCTTCGCGCGCTTTGCCGCGAGCCAGGCGCCGGAGCATCTCGCCGAGTTGCAACGCGTGCTGGCTATCCCTTTCAAGCGGGGCGCTTGTAGGGCCCCGGTCGATTTCCTCGACCGGAAGGAGGTCGAGGCGCTGCTCAGCGCCCCCAAGGACATGACCCCAGCTGACGAGCGCGATCTAGCGCTGTTCGCCCTGATGCTCAACACGGGCGCCCGCGTTCAGGAGGCGCTCGATTTGAGGATCCAGGACGTGCGCCTGGAGCCGCCGTACCAGGTTCGCCTCCATGGCAAGGGAGGCAAGATCCGGGTCTGCCCTATCTGGCCCCATACCGCCCGGCGCGTTCGACGCCTGCTCGCTCGATCTGGCTGGCCGGTGGAACCTGATCGCCCGCTTTTCCTTAACCTGCGCGGGGAGAAGCTCACCCGCTTCGGCGTCTACGGGCTGCTCAAGAAGCGCATCGGCGAGTGCTCGACGGTCGTCGCCACCCTACGGGGGCGGCGGATCCATCCGCACACTCTGCGTCACACCACAGCGGTCCACCTGCTGAAGGCCGGTGTCGACTTCGCCACCATCAGCCAGTGGCTGGGCCACGCGAGCCTCAACACCACGATGGCCTACTCCAGGGCCGACCTTGACCTCAAGCGCCAGGCGCTCGCGCAGGTGTTCCCGGATGCGCCGAGGCCCCCGCGCGGCGGTCGCCTCGGGCTCGGCCGCATGGATGTTGTTGACTGGTTGCGCCGGATCTAGGAAGGCGTGAGGTCCGCGCCGGCTTGTCTGCCGGCGCGCCCAGCCTCCGGTATCATGGAGGCGCGAGCGATTAGAGGTATTCTGGATCGCGTGTCCTCGCTCTCCCGACTCCGCGAAGTCACGCGTCGTTTGTTTGCTTTCGGGTTAGGAGGCGCCCGGCGCTTCGCCGCGCTTGTGGTGGCCTTGTTTGTCGTGACGGTGCTCATCTTCGGAGTGGTTCACGTCGTGAATCCTCCAAGAAGGACCTATCGCTTCGTGGTGCCGGAAGGCGCGCACGGAAGGTTTCTGCTCCGTTGCTTCGTGCCGACTGCGCCACCGCTGCCGATCGAGGACGGGTTTCGCCTGGTCCGGTTTGGCCCCGGCTCCCGAGTCATCGACACTTCCGACGAGTACATCTTTGGAAATGAGTGGTACCGGGAAGAACACTTCGTCGAGGGGAACCGTGGGCGTCGGAATGTAGACATCTACTGTCACCCGTTTCCCTCGATGCAGCACGTTCGCGTCGACGTCACCTGCGACTTCCCGTAACGCACGTTCTCGTTGGTGGAGTTAATGTTGAGCTCAGAGGCCGAACGAAGCGGCATTCCCCGCGCGCGAGGCGGTTACTCCACGTAACTAAGCGCTACACATAAGTCGAGAAATGTTGAGCTCAACATTTCTCGACGTGCGCGGGCGCCTCATCAAGACGGTTCGGGTCGCCGAGGGGTCGCTCACGCAGTGCCCGGTCTCGCCGCGCGACGCCCTGCGGGAGCCGGTGCGCCTGGGCGCCCACGGCGTCATCTTCGTGCACAACCACCCGAGCAGCGGGGACCCGAGCCCGAGCGCGGAGGACCTCGAGCTCACCCAGCGCCTGCGGGCGGCGGCGGAGGTGGTGGGCGTCGCGGCGCGCGACCACGTCATCGTCGCGACGGGCGGCTACTACAGCTTCGTCGCGGCCGGGCGCTTCGGATGACGGACGCGCCGCGCGCCGCCTCCTCGACGGGCGCGCGAGGCCTCACGCGACCGGTCCCGGCGGCAAGCGGCGCGGGACGGCGGAGAGCGGGAGAGGGGGGGACGGGGAAGGGAAGGCCGGCGGAGGCGCGAGGAAGCGGTCACGCCGCGGCGCCCGGAGAGCGGGCGCCGCGGGCGACCCTCGTCACTGCAGGTACGTGCTCTCCCGGATCTGGTCGTAGAGCTTCGGACCGAACATCCGGATGCCGGCCATCACCGGGACGGCCAGGATGGCCACCAGGACGGCGGCGAGAGCCACGCCAACGACGAAGTAGCTGAGGCCGACGAGCGAGAGGCCGACGAGGCCGAGAACGGGGAAGGCGAGCAGTTTTTTCATACGTCCTCCGGGACGTGGCTGCGCACGAAATGCGTCAACCCGCCCTGTGGGCAAAGTGTTGGGAATTTTGCGAGCAATGTCAATGCAACACCTGGCAATGAGGCCGTCGATCTGGAAAATGTTGCGCGCAAAGAGCGAGCGCAATCGAAGACTTATCGAGTCCATGACCAATGGTCAATGGAGACCTGTCCGGGGGCTCTTGACGCTAGGGCCCCTGCTCGACTGGGGAATTACCGTGAGCGAATTCGGAGATCGCCGGGGAGAGGATAGATGACTTGTCGAGTCCATCACCATCCGTCCGTGTGGTCGAAAGGGCGCGCCCGCCGGCTCCGCCGGGTGGCGCCCGGGCACCCTCGCCTCGCGGCCTCGAGCTTCGGTCGCTCCCGGGGGGCGAGGACCGCGGGGCGCCGAACGTGCTAAGACTCGGGAACACGACGCCCGGGGGTGCCCCTTGACCCTCAGTCCGCCAGCGGATTCACATCGCCCCGCCTTGATCCTGGTCGGCGGGTCCGGCTTCCTCGGCCGCCACCTCATCCAGGCGCTGCGCGGCCGCTACCAGATCTGGGTCCTCGCCCGCCGCACCGAGCAGGGCGTCGGCATGGAGCGCACCCCCGACGTCCACTGGATCCAGGTGGACATCGCCGAGCGGGCGCCGCTCGCGGCCGCCTTCGCCGAGATCGGCACCCCTCCCCGCCCCTGCCACCTCGTCCACCTGGCCGCCCACTACGACTTCACCGGGAGGCCCCACCGGGAGTACCGGCGCACCAACATCGACGGCCTGCGCAACGTCCTCGAGCTCGCGAAGGCGCTGCGCCCCGACCGCTTCTACTTCGCGAGCTCGGTCGCCGCCTGCGCCTTTCCCCCGCCGGGCGAGGTTCTCGACGAGTCGAGCCCTCCCGACGGCGACCACATCTACGCCTGGACGAAGCGGGTGGGCGAGGCGATGGTGCGGGAGTACGAGCCCTTCTTCCCCTCCGCCATCGTCCGCATGGCGGCGCTCTTCTCCGACTGGTGCGAGTACCCGCCGCTCTACTTCTTCCTGCGCACCTGGCTCTCCTCCGCCTGGAACCGCCGCTTCCTCGGCGGGCGCGGCGAGTCGGCCATCCCCTACCTGCACGTCCGCTGCGCCGCGAGCTTCTACGCGCGCCTCTTGGAGGTCCACGAGCGGCTCCGGCCGGGGGAGGTGCTCATCGCCTCCACCGACGGCTGCGAGTCTCACCGGGCCACCTTCGAGGCCGCCACCGCCGCCCGCTTCGGGCAGGCGCTCTCGCCCATCGCCACCCCGCGCTGGGCGGCGCGCTTCGGGCTCTGGCTCTTCGAGGAGCTCGGCAAGTGGCGGGCGGAGGCGCCCTTCGAGCGGGCCTGGATGGGCAAGTACATCGACCAGCGGCTCGCCGTCGACGCCCGCAGGACGCGCGAGCGCATCGACTGGGCCCCGAACCCGCGCCTCTTCGTCCTGCGCCGCATCCCCTTCATGGTGGAGAACCAGCGCACCAACCCCCTCGAGTGGCGCGCCCGCAACCTGGCGGCCCTCGACTCGCTCCGGGTGGAGCCCAACCTGGCGCTCTACCACCTCCTCTGCGAGCACGACGAGGAGATCCTGCAGGCCTCCATGGCGCACTTCCTCGACCCGGACGCCGCTCCCGTCCTGCGCCGGTACCTGGAGCTCGGCAGCGACGAGCTCCGCTGGGCGAAGCGCCAGCTCTTCCTGGCGCTCCGGAACGCGGTGCGGACCGCCGACAAGTCGGTCTTCCGCTCCTACTGCCGCGAGATCGCCGCCCGGCGCTTCCGCCAGGGGTTCAGCTGCGAGGAGGTGTGCCGCGCCTTCGCCGACGAGCGCGACCTCGTCCTCAAGGTGCTGCGGCGCGACCCGCGCGCCGCCCCGTTCCTGGCGGAGATCAACACCCACGTTGCCGGGACCTTCATCACCGGCATCGACGACCTCGAGGACGTCTTCGAGCTCCTCTCCGGCGTCGCTCGCGCGGAGGCGGCCCCGGTCAGCGCGGAGCCCGGGCCCCCGGAGGGCACGCGCGCCGGTGGAGCCAAAGGGCGCAAAGCCCCATGACCCCGTCGGCGGCGCCGGAGAAGCCCACCGACCAGGGGGCGTTCCCGGTGACGGCCGCTCCCAGGAAGAGCACGGCCATCGCCTTCACCGTGACGAGGAAGGCGACCGAGCCGCGGCGCGACTCGATGAGGTAGCCGGCGGCGAGCGCCAGGTGGAAGACGCCCGCCTGGCGGGCGAAGAAGACCGGCCGCACCGGCCCGAACCCGGCGAAGGCGGTGAGCAGGTCGGGCAGGGCGACGAGACCGACGCCGATGGCCACGCTGTGCAGGGCGACGAGCCGGACGAAGAGCTCGAGCTGGTGGGCGGCCCTCCCCCGAGGCGCGGCCGCGATCGCGCCTGCGGGGGAGGGCCCCCCCCTTTCGCCCGCCGCCGCGGAGGGGTTGGCGTCAGCGGGCGTTCGCGCTCCCGACCTCGTTTCCCTCGGCGTCGTGGGCGTGGATGGCACAGGCGAGGCAGGGGTCGAAGGAGTGCACGGTCCGCAGCGCCTCGAGGGGCCGGTCCGGCACCGCCACCGGGTTGCCGACGAGGGAGGCCTCGTAGGGGCCGGCCTGGTCCTTCCCGTCGCGGGGCCCGGCGTTCCACGTGGAGGGCACCACCGCCTGGTAGTTCTTGATCTTGCCGTTCTCGATGACCACCCAGTGCGAGAGCACCCCGCGCGGCGCCTCGTGGAACCCGAACCCGCGGATGGTGCCGGAGGGGAACTTGGGCTCGTTGTAGATGGCGGTGTCGCCCTTGCCCACGTTCTCGGCGAGCATCTGCCAGTGGCGGATGGCCAGCTCGGAGAGGACCGCGGCCCGGATGGCCCGGGCGGCGATGCGCCCGAGGGTGCTGTGCAGCACCGCCGGGGTGAGCTTCGCCCCGGCCACCTTGCCGGCGAGCTCCAGGCAGCGGTTCGACCAGCGCACGAAGCGCTCGTCCCCCTGGGCGTAGCCGACGAGCACCTGGGCGAGCGGGCCCACCTGCATGGGCTTGCCGTCGAAGCGGGGCGCCTTCACCCAGGAGTACTTCTTGTCCGGATCCCAGTTGTTGTACTTGGGATCGGTCGTCTCCTCGAAGGGGTGCTTCTGCCAGTCGCCCTCGTACCAGGAGCGGGCGATGCTCTCGGTGACGTTCTTCTCGAAGTACTCGTCCTTGAAGGACTTGATGGGCCTGATCGTCGCGAGGTCGCCGTTCATGATGGTGCCGCCGGGCAGGTCGAACTTGGTCGCCGGCGAGTCCACCGGGAGGTCGGGGACCGCGAGGTAGTTCGTCACCCCGGACCCGTACTTGAGCCAGTCGGCGTACATGCCGCCCACCGCGCAGACGTCGGGGAAGTAGACGTCCTGGACGAAGCGGATCACCGGCTCGAGCTGCTCCTTGATGTCGAACAGCTTGTTCATGTTGAGCGGCGAGGCGGCGTCCAGGTTGATGGCGTTCACCACCCCACCCACCGCCAGGTTCTGGATGTTGGGCGTCTTCGAGCCCAGCACCGCCACCGCCTTCAGCGCCGAGCGCTGGAACTCGAGCGCCTGCAGGTAGTGGGCGACGGCGAGCAGGTTCACCTCCGGCGGCAGCTTCATGGCCGGGTGGCCCCAGTAGCCGTTGGCGAAGATGCCCAGCTGGCCGCGGGAGACGAAGCCCTCCAGCTTGGCCTTCACCGCCTTCATCTCCTGCACGCTGTTCTGCGGCCAGTCGGAGAGCGACTGGGCGATGGCCGCCGCCTTGGCGGGGTCGGCCTTGAGCGCCGAGACCACGTCCACCCAGTCGAGCGCCGAGAGCTGGTAGAAGTGGACGATGTGGTCGTGCAGCGCGTGGGCGATCACGATGAGGTTGCGGATGAGCTGGGCGTTGAGGGGGATCTCGAGCCCCAGGGCGTTCTCCACCGCCCGGACCGAGGCGATGGAGTGCACGGTGGTGCAGACCCCGCAGATGCGCTGGGTGTAGATCCAGGCCTCGCGCGGGTCGCGGCCCTGCAGGATGTTCTCGATGCCGCGCCACATGGTGCCGCTCGACCACGCCTTCTTGACCTTCCCGCCGTCGACCTCGCAGTCGATGCGCAGGTGGCCCTCGATGCGGGTGATGGGGTCGATGGTGATGCGTTGGCTCATGGTCAACCTCTATCGAGCGGGGACGCCGCCGAGGAAGGGGAACTTCTTCACGATCACCAGGAACGCCATCGTCTCCGTGGCCACGAGGCCGAAGGTGATGACGATCTCCTGCACCGAGGGGAAGTAGGTCCAGCCGTAGCCGGGCTGGAAGGCGAAGAGGTAGGTGTTGAAGCGGTAGAGCACCCCGGCGGCGATGAGGAGGAAGGCCGCCCGCAGCTGCTGCCCGGCGTCGGCGCGGGTCCTCCGGGAGAAGAGCAGGGCCGCCGCCGCCACCCACAGGGCCGTCTCGGCGAGGAACAGGAAGGAGAAGCGCCCGCTGGAGAAGATCGCCTGGAACTGGCCGCGCCACACCACGTCGACGATGCGCACCACCAGGTAGACGACCACCATCCAGGCCGCGGCGAGCCCGATCCGGCCGAGCATCTGCGTCTCCTGGCGGAGGCGGAAGGCGCGCGCCGCGAAGGTGTGCTCGATGACGACCATCGCGTAGCCCATGGCGATGCAGCTCACCAGGAAGAGGAAGGGCAGCCAGGGGGTGAGCCAGAGCCGGTGGAGCTTGGAGGCGGCGAGCAGCCAGATCGATCCCAGCGACGACTGGTGCATGGTGGGGAGGAGAAGCCCGAGGGCGATGATGAAGGGGAGCGCCCGCTCGAGCCTCGGCCCCACCGACTCGGCCAGGCGGCGCAGCCCCTCGTTCTTGCCGTCGCGGAAGCGCTCCAGGAAGGCGGGCGAGACCTCCACCCACAGGACCACGATGTAGCTCATGACGCAGAGGGCGACCTCGAGCAGCGCCGAGCGCAGGTTCCAGGAACCCACGTAGAAGGGGACCTTCCACAGCCCCCAGTAGCGCCCCACGTCGAAGGCGATGGCGACCGCCGCCGTCGAGTAGCCGAGCGCCGAGGTGAGGAGCGCCGGGCGCACCAGCGGGTGGTACTGCCCGCGGTTGAAGATGTAGACGAGGAGCGCCACCGCGTAGCCGCCGCAGGCGAGCGCGGTGCCGACGACCACGTCGAGGGCGATCCAGATGCCCCAGGGGTACCCGTCGGACATGGCAGTGGCGGCGCCCAGCCCGCCGAACCAGCGCTGCAGGCCGGCCACGGTGCCGAGCGCCCAGAGCGCGAGGAGGAAGAGGAAGAAGGGGGTGACGATCCGCCCGCCGATGGGGCGAGCCGCGGTCTCGCTCATTTGTGGCCCTCCTCCTTCCCCGACCCCGCTGCCTGGCTGCGGCGGTTCTTCCAGGTGACGAAGGCGAAGGCGGCGTAGAGGGCGACCGGGGCGATGCCCGCCTTGTAGATGCCTCCGTGGATCTCGTGGCTGAGCGTCGGGATGGGGGCGTCGCCCACGTTCGGCAGGCCGAGCTTGTCGGGGGGCATGGCCGCCGGGGCGAGGTAGAGGACCTGCGTCCCGCCCGCCTCGCGCTCGCCGTACACCTGGGGGTGGTAGGCGGCGGGCTGCGCGGACAGGCGCCGGCGCGCCTCCGCCTTGAGCTCGGTCACCTTGCCGGTGACGATGGCCTGCCGCGGGCACACCCGGGCGCAGGCCGGACCCTCGGGAAGGTGGCGGCACAGCTCGCACTTCACGATCCGGGAGTTGAACGCGCTGTGCCAGGTGAACTTGGGGACGTTGAAGGGGCAGACCACCTGGCAGTAGCGGCAGCCGACGCAGAGGTCGACGTTGTAGGCGACGACGCCGGTGGTGGGGTTCTTCTTGAGAGCCCCGATCATGCAGGCGTTCACGCAGGCGGGCTCGGTGCAGTGCATGCACCCGCCCTTCACGAAGGCGGTGTGGTCCCCGTCCTTCGCCACCCGGATGATGTTCTTGGTGGTGGACGAGAGGTCGACGGGTGCGTTGTAGGGCACGCCGTTGATGTTCATCTCGTCGTCCGGCAGTTCGTTCGCTCGCTTGCACCAGGTGACGCAGGCGCGGCACCCGATGCAGCGGGTGGAGTCGTAGAGGAGCCCGACGGCGTCGGGGTAGGCGGGCTGCTCCAGGGCCTGGGCCGGGCGGAGCGCGGAGGCCCCCACCCCACCGGCCAGGACCTTGAGGGCCGTTCGGCGGCGCATGCCGGTCATGGTCACTCCTTCTTCTCGTCCGGGGGCGCGCCGGGCTCCTTGTCGCGACCGACGGCCTTGGAGACGGTCCAGCCGGCGCCCACCAGCGCGCCCACCGCCACGCCGGCGAGGCCGGTCGCCCAGGGGCTCACCTCGCCGCGAGGCGTGGAGACCGGCGGGTAGAGGCCCGGCGGCGAGAGCGATTCCGGCTCCACCGTCTGGAAGAGCGGCACGCGGAAGGCGAGCTCCTTCTCGGTGCAGCCGAAGCACTGGGCCCCGACGCCGATGGGCCAGGCGCCGATGACGTCGCCGAAGTTGAGCAGCGAGCAGTTGGCGTGGGTGCGCGGCCCCTTGCAGCCGAGCTTGTAGAGGCACCACCCCTGCCGGGAGCCCTCGTCCCCGTACCGCTGGGCGAAGCGCCCGGCGTCGAAGTGGGGGCGCCTGGGGCAGTCGTCGTGGATGACCCGCCCGTAGGCGAACTTCGGGCGGAGCTTCTCGTCCAGGGCGGGGAGCGTGCCGAAGGTGGCGTACTGCAGCACGGTGCCGAGGAGGTTGTAGGGGTTCGCCGGGCAGCCGGGGATGGTGACGAGCGGCTTGCCCTGGACGACGTCCTTCACCCCCACCGCGCCGGTCGGGTTCGGGTCCGCCGAGGGGATGCCGCCCCAGGAGGCGCACGACCCGATGGCGATGACGGCGCCCGCCTTCCCGGCCACGTCCTTCACGATGTCGAGGGCGGTCCGGTCGCCGATCTTGCAGTAGACCCCGCCGTCCTTGGTGGGGATCGCCCCCTCGACCACGCACACGTACTTGCCGGCGTTCTCCTTCATGGCCGCCTGCAGCGCCGCCTCGGCCTGGTGGCCCGCCGCCGCCATGAGGGTCTCGGAGTAGTCGAGGGAGATGAGGTCGAGGACCAGCTCGGCGGCACCGGGGTGCGAGGTGCGCAGGAGGCTCTCGGTGCAGCCCGTGCACTCCTGGAACTGGAGCCACACGACCGAGGGCTTCTTCGGCATCGCCACCCGCTGGGCCATCTTCTCCGCCGCCTGGGCGGGGAGGCCGACGGCGGCCGCGGCCATGCTGCACACCTTGAGGAAATCGCGCCGATTCACTCCGTCCGTGCGGCTCGCGCCGTTCATCCCGGAAGCCTTGCTTTCCATCGGGACACCTCCAGGATCGGGAGCTTGGCGAAATTCGGTGCGCCAAAACGTTGACGCTGGTCAATCAGCGAAAACTTAGCGCGCAACGCGTGCGCAATTACCCCGTAAGCGCGGGTAAGGATTGCTCAATTCGTTGGCGGGATCGCGCGCGGCACTCTGGGTGTCAGAATTGGGATGCGTCAATTCTGCACCAGAAGGGCGAACCTTTTTCGCATTCGGGGTGCCGAAGCCCAGTTCACCGACCGTCAAGCGTCCTCGCCTCTGCGCCCCCGGGCGCTCGAGCGAAGTCATCTATCAGTGAATTCGGGCGCCCGCGGCGGCGCGGGCGAGGAACGGCGGTCGGCGGCCGCGCTCAGGAGTGGCGGAGCCAGCGGAAGACGCGCGTCGCGAGCGGGATGACGGCGATGACGAGCGCCCAGTCGGCGAACTCGAGCGCTGCGAGAGCCAACCACTTCACCGGAGGCCTCCCCTCACGAGACCACATGAACATACCTCCTTGGGGGTAGATCCGCCCTGATGGGGATCACGGGCGCGGCGCCCGAGCAAGGGGCGATTCCCTCTCGTGATTCCTGGCACGGCCGCGCGGGCGTCCTTGAGGCACGGGACCTCCGGTGCCATGTTCGGCCGGTTCCCGGGCAGAGGGGGCGTCTCCCTGGCGGGGGCGGGTCGAGGTCGCGATGCCTCGGGTGAAGAACGTCTACGCGCGCTTCATGTTCGGGCTCGCCGTCGCGGCGCTCGCCCTCTCGGTCGTGTTCTTCCTGCCGCTCGCGGCCCTCGCCTGGTACCTGGAGAGGGACCGGGAGGCGCTCCTCGCCCTCTGCCTCGTCGCCGCCCTACCGCTCGCGGCCGCCCTCTCCGGGCTCCTCATCCTCGCCATGGAGAGGTTCTCGTCCGGGAAGTAGGGCCCCCGGGCACCCGGGGGGGGTTGAGACGGCGCGGGCCCGCCCCCCCTTCCGGGAAGCGGGCCCGCACTCCTCGAGGCGATGTCCTTCGGCCCCTAGCTCTTCGCCGCCGCGCCCTTGTCCTTGATGAGCTCGGCCTGGATGTCGATCCTCACCTCGTCGCCCACCACCGGGCCGGCGTCGGTGATGCCTCCCCAGCTCACGCCGAAGTCGCGGCGGTTCACCTTGGTGGTGGCGGAGAAGCCGCGCCGGGTGTTGCCCCAGGGATCGGTGATGGTCCTCGTGAGCTCGCCGTCGAGGGTGACCGGCTTGGTGGTCCCGCGGATGGTGAGGTTTCCGGCGATCTTGAGCTTGCCGTCGGCGCTCGCCTCCACCTTCGTCGACTTGAAGGTGATCTCCGGGAACTTCTCCACGTCGAGGAAGTCGGCGGACTTGAGGTGGCCGTCGCGCTTCGCCTCGCGGGTGTCGATGCTCGCGGTGGCGATGGCGGCCTCGACCGACGACTTGGAGAGGTCCTGCTCGTCGATCTGGGCCTTGCCGCTCGTCTTCTGGAACTCGCCCTTCACGTCGGTGATGACGAGGTGCTTCACGCTGAAGCCGGCCCGGGTGTGCGACGGGTCGATGTTCCAGGTGGCGGCGTCGGCGAGGGCGAGCGCCGGCGCGGCGACGGCCGCGGCGGCGAGAATGCGGATCAGATTCTTCATCGGTTCGTCTCTCCTTCTGGCTTCGGGTTCAGGCTGCTTCGCGGAGCTCGAAGCTCCGCATTCCGAGGCTCCCATAGTGGAAGCCCTCGAAGATGGAGAACGGGCGCTCCTTCTCGGTGCCCGCTCCCAGCGCGACGAACAGCGGATCGAGGTGCTCGGTGGTGGGGGCGGCCCGCACCGCGTGCGGCGCCCGGTCGCGGTAGTCGAGCACGCTCTCCACGTCCCCCCGCGCCAGGTGCTCGGCCACCCAGGCGTCGAACTCGGCCGCCCAGGCGTGCGGGGGGGCGTCGTGGTCGTTCCACTGCAGGAGCATGAGGTTGTGGACGATGCCGCCCGATCCGAGGACGAGGACCCCCTCGTCGCGGAGCGGCTCGAGCGCCCGGCCCAGGAGGAAGAGCTCCTCCGGCGGGGCCTCGGGGAGCGACACCTGCACCACCGGGACGTCGGCCTTGGGCCAGGCGAGCCGGAGCGGGATCCAGGCGCCGTGGTCGAGCCCCCGCACCGGCTCCAGGTAGGCGGTGAAGCCGGCCCGGACGAGCCGTCCCGCCACCGCCTCCGCCAGCCGCGGGTCGCCGGGCGCCGGGTACTCGAGGCGGTAGAGCTCGGACGGGAACCCGCCGAAGTCGTAGATGAGCCGGTGGCGGGCGGCCGCCGTCACCCCCACGCCCCGGGCGGTGGTCCAGTGCGCCGAGACCACCACCACGGCGGAGGGCGAGATGCGCTTGCCGAGCTCGCCGAGCGCCGCGGTGTAGCCGTCCTTCTCGAGCGCCTCGGTGGGCGACCCGTGCGAGATGAAGACCGAGGGGGCGCGCGCGCTCATGCCGCCCTCTTCCGCCGCGGCCGGGAGGCGGCGGGCTTCCGGGCCCTCTCCGCCGGGGCCCGCGCGAAGGCGCGGGCGAGCGCCGCGGCGTGGCCGGGCAGCGCCCCGGGGGTGAGGCCGAAGTAGTGGAACTGCCCCTCCCGGCGGGTCCGGAGCAGGCCGGCGTCGGAGAGGATCTTGAGGTGGTGGGAGACGGTGGCCTGCGACACCGCGAAGCGGGTGGTGAGGTCGCGGCAGTTGATCTCTCCCGCGGCGGCGATGCACCGCAGGAGCTCGTAGCGGGTGGGATCGGAGAGGGCTTTCGCCACCCGGACGGCGCGTGCGCTTTCGCGATCCATCGACATATCGATGAGCGTCTATTTAATTCCGGGGCGGCCGCGGTCAAGCGAATCGTCGCCACCCGCGCCAAGCCCGCGGGAACGCTCGGGGAGGGGGCCTCCGGCCCCTCAGCCGGCCGCGAGGAAGCGCTCCAGGGCGCGGTAGCAGGTGGGGAGCGCCCCCACCTCGACCCACTCCCCCTCCTGGTGGGCCTGGGAGGCCGCGCCCGGCCCGAAGTTCACGGCCGGGACGCCGGCCTGGGCGAGCCGCGCCACGTCGGTCCAGGCCTGCTTCGCCTCCACCGGAGCGCCCGACCGCTCGCGCAGCCGGGCCACGAGCGGGTGGTCGGCGAAGGCGGGGCAGGACGGGGAGCGGTCGGTCACCAAGGCGGCGCCCCCGAAGCGGGAGGCGAGGGCCACGAGCTCGGCCTCGGCCTCCTCGAGCGACTTGTCCGGCGCGAAGCGGAAGTTGAGGTTCATCGCGCAGCGGTCGGGGACGACGTTGCGCGCCCGGCCTCCCTCGATGCGGGTGGCGGAGATCACCTCCCGGTAGGCGAGGCCGCCGCTCGTCGCCTCCCGCGGCGTCCGCGCCGCGAGCTCGGAGAGGAGGGCTCCCGCCTTGTGGATGGCGTTCTCCCCCTGCCAGGGGCGGGCGGAGTGGGCCGCGCGCCCGCTCAGGGTCACGGTGGCGTGGAGCGAGCCCACGCACCCGAGCGCCAGGCGGTTGTCGGTGGGCTCGAGGCACACCGCCAGGGAGGCTCCCCGGATCTCGGGCGCGCCCGCGAGCACCGGCCCGAGCTCGTTCTCGAGGAACGGCCCCTCCTCGCGCGAGTAGAGGACGAGGGCCAGGTCGGCGAAGCGCTCCTCGCGCGGGATGCGGAGGGCGAGCTCCATCGCCACCGCCACCCCCGCCTTCATGTCCGACGAGCCCGGGGCGACGAGCCTTCCGCCCTGGAGCCGGGGCGGACCGCGGTCGCCGGCGTGGACGGGGACGGTGTCGAGGTGGCCGCAGAGCGCCACGAGCGGCCGGGAGAGCCCGGGGGCGACCGGCGCGGGCGCGTCGCCGTCCACCCGCACCACGAGCGAGTTCAGGATCCGGTGCACGTGGGGGAAGTGGCGCCGGGCCCAGCCCTCCAGCTCGTCGCAGAGCGCCTTCTCCTCGCCGATGGGCGAGGGGACGGCGCAGAGCGCCTCGGCCCGGCGAGCGAGGGCCTCCTCCAGGCCCGCCGTCACGCCGGGATCTCGAACTGCCGGAGCGTCTCGTTGAGCGAGACCTTCTTGTCGGTGGCCGCGCTCCGCTTGCCGACGATGAGCGCGCAGGGGATCTGGTAGGTGCCGGCCGGGTACTTCTTGGGCCGGGTGCCGGGGATGACCACCGAGCCCGGCGGCACGCGCTTCTTGTGGACGACCTCCTCCGGGCCGGTGACGTCGATGATGGGGGTCGAGCCGGTGATGACCACGTTCGCGCCCAGCACCGCCCCCTCCTCCACCAGCACCCCCTCCACCAGGATGCAGCGGCTGCCGATGAAGCAGTCGTCCTCGATGATGTTGGGGCGGGCTCCGGGCGGCTCGAGCACGCCGCCGATGCCGACCCCGCCGGCCAGGTGGACGTTCTCGCCCACCTGGGCGCAGGAGCCCACCGTGGCCCAGGTGTCCACCATGCTGCCCGTGCCCACGCGGGCCCCGATATTCACGAACCCGGGCAGGACCACCGCGCCCGGGGCCACGTAGGCCCCGTAGCGCACCACGCCGCCGGGCACGAGCCGCACCCCGGCCCGCTCCAGGTCCCGCTTGAGCGGGATCTTGTCCCTCACCTCGAAGGGACCGTAGTCCGAGGTCTCCATCGAGGCGATGGCGAAGTAGAGGTTCACCGCCTGCATGAGCCAGGCGTTCACCTTCCAGTCGCCCCCGATCTTCTCCGCCACCCGGAGCTCGCCCTTGTCGAGGCCGTGGATGGCCTGCAGGACGGCCGCGCGCACCACCGGCTCGGCGAGCTTCTCGCGATCCTGCCACGCCAGGGAGATGCGCTTCTCCAGATCCGCCGCCGTGCTCACGCCTTCACCGTTCGCCATTTCCCGATCGCCTCCTCGATGTCCTCCATGGTGGGCACGAGCGACACGCGCACGTAGCCCTCGCCACCCGCCCCGAAGGCGGTCCCCGGCGACACCACGATCCCCTCCTCCAAGAGCCGCAGGGCATAGCTCTCCGAGCGGTGACCCCGGGGCACCCGCACCCACAGGTAGAGCGTCGCCGCCGACCCCACCGCCTCGAGCCCCGCCTCCGCGAAGAAGGTGAGCAGCCGGTCCCGCTTCTCCCGGAAGACCGCGCGTCTCTCGGCGGGGTGGGCGTCGTCGCCCCAGGCCGCCACCGCCGCGGCGCTGACGAAGTCGGGCGAGGCCACCCCCGGGTGCGCGCGCATCTTCTTCAGGAGGGCGACGAGGTCGGCGTCGCCGGCGACGAAGCCGGAGCGGTAGCCCGTCATGCCGCTCCGCTTCGAGCAGGAGTGGATGGCGAGGACGTTCTCCACCTGCACCTCGAGCATGGAGAGGGGTGGCTCGCCGAAGTAGACGTCGGCGTAGCACTCGTCGGACGCCACCACGAAGCCGTGCGCCAAGGCCGCCCTCCCCACCCGCTCGAGGTACTCCCGCGGCGCCACCGCGCCGGTGGGGTTGTGGGGGTAGGAGATCCAGAAGAGGAGCGTCTCGTCGAGGAGGGAGGAAGGGAGGGCGGAGGGCTCGAGCAGGAACCCGCTCTCGCTCGAGAGCGGCACCTTCAAAGGCTCTAGCCCGGCGAAGCGCGCCCCCGCCTCGTAGGTCGGGTAGCCGGGGTCGGGGAGCACCACCCTCCGGCGCCGGCCCCCGCCGGCGAAGGCGAGCGGCAGGTGGAAGATCGACTCCTTGGCGCCCGTCGCCGGGACCACCTGCCTCTCCGGGTCGAGCTTCACGCCGAAGCGGCGGGAGAGGTACGAGGCGGCCGCCGCCCGGAGCGCGGGCGTGCCGGCGGCGCTCGGGTACTGCGAGACCTCGGGGACGGCGCGGCGGAGCGCCTCGCGCAGGAAGGCCGGGGTGGGCTCGCGCGGGTCCCCCAGGCCGAAGTCGAAGAGCCGCAGCCCGCTCTGCCGCAGCTCGGCCTTCTTGCGGTCGAGCTCCACCATCAGGTTCGCGGGAAGGGCGTCGAGGACCGGGTTGCGGGGCGGGTTCTGCAAGGGAAAAAGCTCCTCCAGGGTGGCGGAAGGAGTGCATTATATGCGGGCATGCTCCACTATGACGTGGTCGTCGTCGGATCCGGTCCCGCCGGCGAGCGCGGGGCCACCCGGGCCGCGTACCTCGGCAAGAAGGTCGCGGTCATCGAGAAGGAGGCGGTCCCGGGCGGCGCCTGTGCCAACACCGGCACCATCCCCTCGAAGGCGCTGCGCGAGACGGCGCTCGCCCTGCTGCAGTCCCGACGTCGCGACGTGCACGGCTTCATCCTCAAGGTGGCCGACACCATCTCGATCGCAGCCCTCATGGGTCGCCGCGGGCTCGTCGCCGCCCGCGAGCACACTCGCATCCGCGGCCGGCTCTCCCAGTACGCCATCGAGATGTTCCGCGGCACCGCCAGCTTCCTCGACCCGCACACGCTGCGCCTGCAGGTGCCCGGCGGCGGGTCGCAGGAGATCCGCGGCGACGTCATCCTCCTCGCCCCCGGCACCCGCCCCTTCCACCCCCCCGGGATGCCCATCGACCACAGCAGCGTCTACGACTCCGACTCCATCCTGATGCTGGAGCGGGTGCCGCGCTCGCTGGCAGTGCTGGGGGGCGGGGTGGCCGGCTCGGAGTACGCCTCCGCCTTCGCCGCGCTCGGCGTCCACGTCACCATGGTCGACTCGCGCGACCGGGTGATGCCCTTCCTCGACTCCGAGCTCTCCCTTGAGCTCGAGCGGCTCTGGACCGAGTTCGGCGTCATGCTGAAGCACCGCACCCGGGCCACCAAGCTCGAGACCGGCGAGCAGGACGTCCTCGTCGCCTTGAACGACGGGTCGCGCATCGTGGCCGACAAGGTGCTGGTGGCGGCCGGCCGGGTGGGGAACGTCGAGCCGCTCGACCTCGCCGCCGCCGGGCTCCAGGCGGACGAGCGCGGCTACCTCAAGGTGAACCAGCACTTCCAGACCTCGGTGCCCCACATCTACGCGGCCGGCGACGTCATCGGCTTCCCCGGCCTCGCCTCCACCTCGATGGAGCAGGGGCGGGTGGCCATGACGCACGCCTGCCGCGGCACCGATTTCCGCACCCAGCTCTCCGGGGAGGTCCCGACCGGCATCTACACCATCCCCGAGCTCGGCTCGGTGGGCGAGACCGAGGAGTCCCTGCAGCAGAAGGGGATCCCCTACGTGGTGGGGAAGGGCGGCTTCGTCGAGAACGCCCGCGCCAACCTCATGGGCGAGGCGGTCGGCTGGGTGAAGATCCTCGTCTCCACCGCCGACGAGCGCGTCCTCGGCGTTCACGTCATCGGCCCGAACGCCTCCGAGCTCGTGCACCTGGGGGCGGCGGTGATGACCTTCAAGGGAACCTTCCGCTACTTCATCGAGGCGGTCTTCGACTACCCCACCCTCGGCGAGGCCTACAAGGTCGCCGCCTACGACGCCCGCAAGAAGCTCAAGGCGGCGGGCGGCGCCCAGGGCATCGAGTAGGGTCGAGGCGGCTCCCCGGTCGCGGCCGGTCGCCGCCCCGTCCCCAACGCGGCCGGCTCAGCGCGGCGGGTTCTCGGCGTTCGAGATCCCCTGCTCGGTGAACTGGATGGCCCGGTCGAGGTGGCCGAGCGCGCGGGCTCGCAGCCCCTGGGCGTAGGAGTTGTCCTCCCGCTCGGAGATGTCGTGGCGGGCCTTGCGCAGGAGCCGGAGCGCGTCGTGCAGCCGCGCGTTCCGGTCGAGGTTCCCGGCGTCCTCGTGCGGATGGTCGGCGAGGTTCTTGCCGTCGTCGATGGCGGCCTGCTTGATCTCGGCGATGCAGGCGTCGATCTCGCGGATGGCCGCGGCCTCGTCCCACTTCACCTGGGGATCCCCCTTCCTCTTCTCGAGCTGCCAGCGGGCCGTGCGCAGGTCGGTGAGGGCGTGCAGGTAGGCGGGGTGCGCACCGGGCTGCTCGGCGCGGGCCGCGGGGGAGAGGAGGAAGAGCGCCGCCAGGGCGAGCGCGCCGCGTAGTACGTTCTTCATGGTTTCTCCTTTTCTCGTGCCCGAGGTGGAACCCGGGACCGGGGCCCGACCTGCCCCCCGACCCGGCGGGGGCGAGGCCCCCCGGTAGGACGTGGCGGGGCCTGCCGCTATTCAGCCTCCCCGCTACCCGAGGCGTGCCCGAGCCTGCGACAGGGCCTCGTGCACCTTCTCGAGGGCCTTCCGGGCGTCGAGGAGCTCGTCGCGCTCGCGCCGCAGCTCCGAGAGCTCCCGGGTGGCGACGTCCCGCTCCCGGACCGCCTCGGCGAGGCTCGTCCGCAGCCGCGCCCCCTCCGAGGTTCGCTCGTCGAGCTCCAGGGTGAGCCGCTCCGCCTCGCCGCGCGCCCCGGCGAGCGCCACCTCGAGCTCGTCCGCGCGCCTCGACAGCTCGTCGGCGAGCTTCTGGCGCTCCTCGTCGAGCGCCGAGAGCGCCTGGGCGCGGCGCACCGCCTGGTCGCGCTCCTCCTCGAGCGCCGCCATCTCCCCGAGCATCTCGGAGAGGACCGAGCGCTTCTCCTCCAGCTCCCGCTCGGTGGCCTCGAGCCGCTCGCGCGCCGCCTTCGACTCGGACGCGGCGCGGGCGAGCTCGGAGCGCGACTCCGCCAGGTCGCCTCGCAGCGCCTCCTCCAGGTCGCGCGCGTGCGCGACCCGGGCCTCCATGTCGCTGACGAGCGAGAGCGCGCTCTCCGCGGCGCGGGCCGGCTCGCGGGGGGACGTCGCCGCCGGGGCCCCGCGGCGGGCCGCCTCCGCCACCTTGCGCTTGATCTTCTCGAGCCGCTCCCGGCGCGCGGCGAAGTCCTGCACCGCCGGCGGGGCCGGCGAGGGCGCGGGGCGCTCCGCCCCCGGCGCGGCGGGGACTGCCTGGGCCGGCTCCGGCGTCCGCGCCGCCGGCGGGGAAGCGGGGGCCGCGGCCGGCGCCGCCGCCTCGGCAGTGGTGGGAAGCTGCGCCTGGACCGGGGGCTCGGGCTCGAGGGTCGCCTCGGCGGCGCCCGCCGGCCGGAGCCTCGGCTTCACCTTGGGGACGTTGGCGTCGAAAGCCTTCCTCATCTCGCGCTCCTCGCGGCGGTGCGGAGCCCCGCCCGGACGCGGGCGAGCACCTCGCGCTGCATGGCCTCGATGTCGATCGCGCCCTTCGAGTCCGGGTCGTAGCCGAAGATGGGGCACCCCTCGCTCGAGGCCTGGGCGAACTTGGTGCACTGACGGACGATGCTCTCGAGCAGGTACTCGGAGTAGTGCTCGCGCAGGGCGTCGACCGCCTCGCGGGCGATGCGGAACGTCTGGTTGTAGGCGTTCACGCAGATGAAGATGTTCTCGAGCTGGTGCGAGAGGTCCTCCTCCAGTCCCTGGATGGTCTCGAAGAGGAGCCGCAGGCCGTCGTAGGAGAGGAAGTCGGCGAGCACCGGGGTGATGAGGTCGTTCGCCGCCATGAGCGCGTTCAGGTTCAAGAGCCCGAACGAGGGCGGGGCGTCCATCACCACGAAGTCGTACTTGTCCTCCACTTCCTTGAGGGCGTTGCGGAGCTTGAACTCGCGCCCGGCGAGCGGCATGAGCGAGAGGTCGACCGTGCTCATCGCCAGGTTGGAGGGGACGAGCCACAGCCCCGGCATCTTGGTCTCGATGGTCACCTGGGCGAGCGGGACCTTGCGCACCAGCACGTCGTAGAGCGTTCGCGGGAAGGAGGCGCCCTCCTCCCCCAGGCAGCGGGTGGCGTGCCCCTGGCTGTCGAGGTCGACGACGAGGACCCGGTAGCCGCGCTCCGCCAGCCGGTAGGCATAGGAGGTGGAGAGCGAGGTCTTGCCGGTTCCCCCCTTGAAGTTGAGGAAGAGCTGGCGACGGTGCGGGAACGGCTCCGGGGCCCGGCGCAGCGCCTTCTGCAGGACGGCCAGGTCCTGGGGCCCGAGGTTCTCCCGCCGTCCCAGGGCCTCGGTCACCTGCTTGGGGGTGACCTTGAAGATGTCGGCGAGCCGCTTCGGCGTGTAGCGAACGTTGTCCATGAGGGTTCCTAGGCGGGGAAGTAGCGGTGACCCCTCATCACCACGTGGCCGCGGGCTTCGAGGACGCGGAGCGCCTCGGCGCCTCCGGGCACCGCGGCGGCGATCTCCTCCGGGGTGCGCCCGCGGAGCGCCGACCGGACCTCGACGAGCACCGCCTGCTCCGCCGGGCCGGGCGCGGCGGGAAGCTCCGCCACCGCCACTACCGACCGGGCCGCCGGCGCCGGGACGGCCAAGGCCCCGCTCGCCTCCCGGCGCGGGCGCGCCTCCGGCGCCCGGGCCCGCTCCGGCTCCAGGGCGGGTGCCGCGGCCACCACCGCGGCGCGGAGCGCGGCTCGGTCGAGCGAGGCGAGCTTCCCGGCGATGCGGCGGGAGGCGCGGCGGCGCTCCTCCGGCGGCAGGGCCGGGGCGACGGACTCGCCCGACCAGCGGGAGACGGCCTCGGCGGCCACGCGGCGCACGCCCTCCTCGCGGTGGTCGAGGGCCCGGGCGAGCGCGCCCTGGGCCTCGGCGCTCGGGCGACCGGAGAGGGCGAGCGCCGCGGCGCGGGCGACGCCGCCGTCGCGATCCGAGAGGGCGCTCGCGAGCGCCTCCTCGGCGCTGGGCCCGCGGGCGAAGCCGAGGAGGAGGACGGCCCGCCGGCGCACCGAGGGGCTCCCGTCCCCGAGCGCGGCGACGAGGCGCGGCTCGGCGCCCGGGCCGGCGAGCGCCGCCATCGCCTCCAGGGCGGCCGCCCGCACCGGCGGGCGCGGGTCGGCGAGCTCGCGGGCGGCGATCTCGGCGGCAGCGGGCTCGGCCAGGGCGGCGAGCGCCGCGAGCAGGGCCGCCTTCACCTCC